>Ga0209048_10001054_pt1 | contig 28874 bp, 19 predicted proteins | sample FrelakmetCRP12CR_FD_187146 | JGI IMG/M metagenome (GOLD analysis project Ga0209048, IMG submission 187146) | Freshwater lake sediment microbial communities from the University of Notre Dame, USA, for methane emissions studies - CRP12 CR (SPAdes)... | ecosystem: Environmental > Aquatic >... | reverse complement strand
GTCTGGATTGAGGTATATTCAGCCAGACCATGCGGTCCGAATTCGACCCCAATTCCCGACTGCTTGACCCCTCCAAAGGGCGCATTCGGTTGAAGGGCGCCATGCTCATTAACCCACGCGGTGCCGCACTCCAGGCGCATCGCCAGTTCGGCTGCCTTCTTCAGGTCGTTAGACCAAATCGAGCCACCAAGCCCATTCGGGCTGGCATTGGCGCGACAAATGGCATCTTCGATCTCCGAATACTTGATGACCGGCAGGATGGGGCCGAACGGCTCTTCGTCAACCAGTCGAATCCCATCGGTCACATCCGCTACGACGGTTGGCTCAAAGAAGTAGCCTTCTCCCAGCCTCGCCCGGCCGCCGGAAAGAATCCGCGCACCGTGGGCGCGGGCGTCATCCGCCAGTTCCTGCACGTAGGCCAGTTGGGTCTTGTTCTGCACCGGACCAAGCTCGGTTTCAGGCTTTAAGCCATTTCCGACAACCGTCTCCTTTGCGATTCTGGCCAGTTCGGCGCAGAGCTCCTCGTAAATACTTTCGTGCACATACAGGCGTTTCAGGCAGGCACACGTCTGCCCACTATTGTGGAAGGCGACGCCGAACAATTTAGGCGCAATTGCTTTGGGATCCACGTCCGGCAGGACAATACCGGCGTCATTCCCACCAAGCTCCAGAGTGAGACGTTTGAGATTGCGGGCCGCGTCCTGCATGATCCTTCTCCCTGTTGCGGTCGAGCCGGTGAAGACAATCTTGTCGATGCCGGAATGTTTTGCCATGGCTGGTCCAACACCGGAATCGGACGGCGTGGTAATAATGTTCAGGACGCCCGGTGGCAGGATCTTGTTCGCTAACTCAACAAACCTGGCGGTGGCGACTGGGGTCAAGGAGGAGGGTTTGATCACCACCGTGTTACCGGCACGCAAGGCAGGAATGACATGCCAGATGGCAATCAGCAACGGCCAGTTCCAAGGCGTGATGGAACCGACTACGCCGAGAGGTTTACGATGCACCTCGACACGCGCTTCTTCGTTATCCTGAATTACTTCGACCGGCAGAGTGAGATCGGCTGTGGCATGAGTCCATGCGATCGCTCCACCAACCTCCATCCCGGCGCCTACGCCATTGAGGCCTTTCAGCGGCTTGCCAGTTTCCTTGGTGACCAATTCCATGAGCGCGGGCATGTTCGTCTGCAGCGCGTCGCCAATTGCGTGCAGCAGACGCTGGCGTTCGGTGTCGGCGGTCCCGCTCCAGCCGGGAAAAGCAGCGCGAGCGACCGCCACCGCGGCGTCCAAGTGCGAAATATCACCGGCGGCGACGGCTGCAAAGGATGCACCAGTGGCTGGGTTGATCACCGAGAAGGTGCTGCGAGTTGAAACCGATTTGCCACCGATTATCATCGGAATGCTCGCTGTAGATTCATCCCGATTGTGCACCACCATCCCACCATCTTATGGATGGTTGACCGGCAAGCAAATCTTTCGGCTTCGTTTGCGAGGAAGGCATACGCGGCCACCCGTTCGAAGACGGATGACAGTGTCGCCAGTCACTGCGCCCGGTTATTCTTTTTCGGGTTGCTCGAGCTAGTGTACGTTATAGACCTCGACCAGGCCGATTCCCGTGCCGCTGTTTTTTCCAGCCAGGATCGCGGTGAATGAGCCCGGGGGTAGTGACGTGTAAATTCCTGACTCCTTCGGATTCTGAGGAGCGAGGCCAATTGCGGTAAGCTGGGAAGCCGACGCGGGGTCGTCCTGCCAATCGTCGTTTACGACCAGAGTGACGCCATTGCTGTCGTGCAGTTCCAGAGTTGGATCGGCGAGCACGGGACTGAGACCGAACTGCGCCAGGGACGGTCCAATCCCTCGCACCACGACGTGGGTATTGCCGGTGCTGGCACCGAGGATAAAGCCTCCGATCATGACGTTGTTACCCGTCAGGACAAAGCCGCGTGTACTAATGTTACCCAGTTGGGAGTTAGCTGCGCTATTGGTGTCATAAACTTCCACCAGACCTACACCGGTTGTCTGGTTCTTTCCGGCAAGGATCGTGGTGTAAGAGCCGGGCTGGACGGTGGCCACGAGGCCTGACTCGTTCGGATCCTGAAGCGCGAGGCCAAGAGCGGTAAGTTGCGCCGCCTGCACAGGGTCGCTCTGCCAATTGTCGTTTGCCAGGATCAACGCGCTATTGCTGTCGCGTAACTCCAGGGTAGGATCGGCCAGGGGACCTGGGACGCCAAAAGCGCCAAGTGATGGACCGATGCCACGCACGGCGACGTTCTTGGGCGCAGTGCCGGTAATGATGAATCCCCCGATCAACACGTTGTTCCCGGTATCAACCCGCATCCGGGTCGAGATATTCAACGCTTGGACTAAGGAAGGAGTAGGTGTCGGACTCGGGGTTGCGGTGGGCGTCTGCACCGGCGTCGGCGTCGGCGTGCCTCCCGGAGTCGGCGTTGGAGTCGGTGTCCCCGGTGTCGGTGTCGGTGTTCCCGGTGTCGGAGACGGGGTCATGCTCGGCGTCGGAGAGGGAGAGGGAGAGGGGGGAGAAGTGGGAGTGGGAGCCGGAGTCGATGTTGGGGTCGACGTTGGCATGGGAGTCGGTGTCGGCGTCGCCGCACCAACCGGCACAACTTCGGAGGCTGTATAGGTTTGATCCCCATCTTCGTCACCGCTGTTGTTGGCCTGAAGTCCCGCTGCATAAAATGTTATCGGACCCACGTCGGCGGCTGGCGCGGTCCAACTAAAGGTCCACGAGGCTCCACCGGTCTGTCCGATGAAAGCTCCCGCAGCCGTTTGTTCAATATAGTTCCTGCCGCCTCCAGTGCGGGTGCGGGTTAACGCCGTAGTGTTGGCAAACGTTCCTGCGACCGTGTTTGTTGAATCCAAAGAGGTAAGCTCAAATCCCCAGGCCGCCCGCGAAACGTCGTTCGTAACGTGTTGCACTTGGATCGTATAGGTTTGTCCCGGCACATACCCCGCGGGAGGAATAATGCTAAACTGTCCAGTGATGGCGTTGGGTGAATGACAATCGGTGCAGGTTGATTCGCCCGGTGCGCCCGTTCGGCCCGTCGGTGGGCCGGAGACATTGTCAACAAAAGCTCGCGCACTTTCAGTCGAAAAGGAAAGAATAATTACCAATGACCCAAAAATGGTGAATAAGGCAATGACGGCGAGCTTTGTTCTTTTAATGGTTAGTTTCATTTTCTAATTCCCTTTCGTTACTACTTAAGATCATGCACGTCCACGGAAAGGTTGCTTCCCTGGCGGATTCGACTGCTACCAATTCTTATTGACTTTGAAAGCCATCTCCCGAGTGGCCGAACTTCATCTGTTACAAACATGACCTTTTGCTCCTCTTAAATGACGCTGATGAGATTAATCTGAACAGCTATGGTCATATGGCGATTGGGCCGGGGAGCAAACAAGGAAAGGTAACGCATTTGTTACTTTTTGACCGGGACAGTGGCCTAAGGCAGGCATTTGCGATTATTACCCAGAAATTCAATTATGGCTCCTTGAGCGGGGAAAAGCGCGCGCGGCCCGAAAGATTACCAGGCGCCTGCGTTTTGAGATCGGCGTCGATGAAGATGAAATGGTCCGGTGGCGCGGACCAGATCAATTGCGTGCTTTGCGCTGCCTTGCCCACGCGGGTCAGCCTGAGGTCAAACAGCGTGCCTGAGCCTGAGAGCGGCTCGAAATCGTTCGAGAAGGCCGATATGCGCAGCGTCCTGATCGGCCCCGGTCCCTCAAGGACGTTCCCCGATACGTTCCAATTGCCGCTCGTGAGCCCGGCCTTCTGGACCGGCGGGCTGTCGAAGCTGATCGCCCTCTGGTCGAAGGTGAAATCACCCTGGAAGCCAACGAGCATATCCTTGGCATCTATGGCGGATGTCTTCACCGCGGCGGTGAAGTTGTTCCTGGATTGATCGACCGTGACATCCGGCAGCGCGACCGCTGCTACGGTCGAAGCGACCGAATCATCACCGGACGCATCTGGCGCCGGATCACCCGGACGAGGATTCGCGAACGGACTCGTCACATCGCCGAAGACGGTCGTGTCGAAATTCTGCCCGGCCTGGGTGGTCGTTAGCGGCGAATACGAGCGGTTCACAGGAGCGAACTGGTACTTTCCAACATTGCCTGTTCCGGTGCTCAAACCGAGGAAGAAACGCTGAGTAGCAATGACGTCCTGGGTATTGACCCCGACGGAGCCAGCGCAATCAGCGGCCGTCAGCCGGCATCCTGAGAGAGGTGTGCCCAGAGCGAGGTAATGCCGTTGGATGGCGACCACATCGGTCGTGTTGATTCCTGAGGTGGCTGGAATCCGAGCCGCCTTGGTTGGCGTCACCGTATAGCTCAAGCCAGTGACAAGGCCTGTAAACGAGTAGTTCCCGGAGCCGTCGGTCGTCGTCGAGCCCGACGACCCACCAGACAGGGTCATAGTCACACCTGCCAGCACAGCACCGGAAGGGCCTGCGGTCGTGCACTGGCCGATTGTGCCTGATATGTCTGCCAGAGCTGGCGTGGGCACAGGAGTAGGCGTTGGGGTAGGTGCCGGCGTAGGCGTTGGGCTGGGTGTTGGGCTAGGTGTTGGTGTAGGTGCCGGTGTAGGTGTTGGGGTAGGCGTTGCCCCAACTGGCACAACTCCGGAGTCCGTATACGTTTGATCTCCACTTATGCTACCGTTGTTGTTGGCCTGAAGGCCCGCTGCATAAAAGGTTATTGGACCCACATCGGTTGCTGGCGCGGTCCAACTAAACGTCCAAGTGGATCCGCCGGTCGTCCCGGGAAAAGATCCCGTGGAAGTTTGCTCAATGTAGTTCCGGCTGCTCAGCGTGCGGGTACGGGTAAAAGTCGTAGTGTTCGTAAATGTTCCTGCGACCGTATTGGCTGAGGTCAAGGAGGTGAGCTCAAATCCCCAGGCCAACCGCGTACTGTCGGCCGAGACGTTTTGCACCTGGATCGTATAGGTTTGACCCGGCACATATCCCGCGGGACGAATGATGTGAAATTGTCCTGTCAGGGTGTTGGCCCCATGACAATCTGTGCATGTCAGTTCGCCCGGTGCGCCCGTATACTGCCCGTTTACTCCGCCGGAAGAATCGACAAAGGCCCGAGCACTTTCAGTCGAAATGGAAATGAACAGCAGTAACCCAAGAACGGTCAATAATGATGCTAATGATGCAATTGCAGTGAGCTTTGTCTTTTTTATCGCGAGTTTCATTGGCTAATTCCTTCTATCTTCGATAATCGAAGGGTCGCGCGCCGGTGCTCGGCGAAATTTGCGAAAGACCGACCATTTTTTGCGTATCCCAACGCCGAATAGGATATTGTTTGATAGGCAAAACAAGAGCCCAAGCAAGGATGCCACTTCCATTTCTGCAACCTTCTTGCGCGTGACGGTTGCGCTTTGAAAGAGTGGTGAGCGGGAACAATAGGATCGTTCCCTGTTGGGGCGACCGGTGGCGGGTAGCACCGAAATCGTATCATTTGTCCTTTCCCTGCAGGGTTTTCTACTGCTGTTCCTCGTCGCGGCGACGTTGCTGACAATCCGCCTGCTCGAAGGGGCTTCACAGAACCGCCACGACAACGCAAGGTATGGCACCGAGGTGTGAGCGCACAATATTTTCGAATTTTTTGCTGGCACGTTCTCCGCCACCTGCGGCGCCATCCGCTGCTCGCTCTCTTGAATATTTTGAGCGTGGCCCTCGGTGTCGCGGTTTTTCTCGCGACCCAAATCGCGAACCAGAGCGCAAATCGCAGCTTCGCTGCCACCGTCGATATGGTGGCTGGCCGAGCCGAACTGCAAATTACGGCCCCGGCCGGGAATCTTCCGGAGACGTCTTTCCCGACGGTCGCCACCGCCACCGGGGTCTCCGCCGCGACCCCGCTAGTGCGAGGCCTGGTCACGCTCCCGGATTCCCCGGGCGAATATCTGGAGATTCTGGGGGTCGACGTTTTCACCAATGTGCCCTTTCGAACCTTCGAGCCCACCGACTTCGATGCGGGGAACTTCGATCTCCAACGGTGGCTCGGCGCTTCCAACGCAATCGCGGTTACCGAAGAATTTGTCCGGCAGCACCATCTGAAGGCCGGAGATAAGATCCGCGCACAGGTAAACGCGGTGGATCGTGAGCTTCAGGTCGGGTTCATCCTGCGCGTGCAGGGGCCATTCGATTCGCATTTCGCGGTGATGGATATCGGATGGGCGCAGGAATTATTTGGCCGTCGGGGGGAATTGAGCGCAATTCAACTGCGCCTGGCGAATCCCCGGGACCGCGAAAAAGCAATCACTGAACTGCGAAAGATCCTGCCGAAGGACGCGACGATCGCCGCCCCCGCTCAGCGGACGGAAGAAATCGACAAGATGCTCGGAGGTTTCGAGCTCAACCTGAGCGCGATGAGCCTGCTTTCGCTGGTCGTGGGAATGTTTCTCATTTACAACACGGTCTCGGCATCGGTGGCGCGCCGTCGTCGCGAAATCGGAATTCTACGCTCGTTAGGCGTGACGCGGAACGAAGTGCGCGCGCTTTTCCTGGGCGAAGCGGTGGTGCTCGGTTCGATTGGCGCCTTTCTTGGGTTGGTGGGAGGGCTGCTTCTGGCCCGGCTTCTCGTCGGCGCGGTTACCGAGACCATCTCATCGCTTTACGTCCTGGTGAACGTGCAGCAGTTGACGTTGAATCCGCGGATTTTTGTGATCGCCTGGATGCTTGGTCTGGCCTCGGTGGTCGCTTCCGCGTGGCGGCCCGCGCAGGCGGCGGCGATGATGGAACCGGCGCGAGCCCTGCACCTCGGCACGATTATCGAGACATCGATGAACCTCTCACCTGTCTGGCTTTGGAACGGGCTCTTCTCACTTTTTCTCGCCGGAACTTTCTCCCTTCTCGCTCTTTCGACCGGTCCGCCCTGGCTCGGTTTTGCCGCGGCGTTTTTCGTTCTGGCCGGCTTTTCCTCGGTTGTCCCCTGGGTGATCTCCCGTTTCGCCGCAGCGGTGCGGAGTGTTTTCGACGCGCTAAGACACGGGCCAGGAAAGGTGGCGGTCGAAGTGGAATTGGGCGCGGCGAATCTTTCGCGCTCCCTCTTGCGTAATGCCATCACGATCGCTGCGCTCGCGGCGGCGGTGGCCATGACCGTCGGAGTAAGCGTGATGGTATTTTCGTTCCGCCAAACCGTGGTGACCTGGATCGACAACACGCTGATCGCCGATCTCTTTGTTGCGCCCGCCTCGAATGAAATCATCGGGCCCTCTTCGTTTATTCCTCCGGCAGCCGTGCAATTTCTCGCCAATCATCCAGCGGTGGAGACAATCGACACTTTCCGCGAAATCGATTTGCCGATGGGCGACACAACCGCGGCCGTTGCGGTTGTGCGCGGCAATGCCAGGAGGCATTTCCAATTTGTGCAGGGCGACAACACGGAAATCATGCGCCGGTTTCAGGCGGAGGCGTGTGTCGTTGTTTCGGAAAGTTTCGCCCGCCGCCATCGCCTTCGTGACGGCGCGTTGATCGAACTGGCCACCCCGGACGGGCCGCGTGCGTTTCCTATCGCCGGGATTTTTTACGATTACTCACGCGACCAGGGTATCGTCTACATTAGCGCGGCAAACTTCATCCGGTCTTGGCATGACGATCGTGTGAACAGCGTCGCAATCTATTTGAAGGAGAGTGGCTCGGGTGAAGCGTTGACTCAGGCTTTTCGACAGCAATTCAGCCGGAGCGGTGAGTTTATGATCTATCCGAACCAGTCGCTGCGCGCGCGCGTTTTCGAAATCTTCGATCAGACCTTCGCGGTCACTTACGTGTTGCGAACGATTGCCGTCATCGTTGCGATCACGGGGATTTTTCTGTCGCTGACAATTTTGATCACGGAACGTTCCCGCGAGCTGGCGATGGTGAGGGCGATCGGCGGGAGCGCGACGCAGGTCCGCAAGATATTGCTTTGGGAGACGGCGTTGCTCGGCGTGCTGGCGGCGGTGGTTGGTTTGGCGTCCGGGATTTGTCTCTCGCTGGTGCTCACTGGGGTGATCAATCGCGCGTTTTTTGGCTGGACGATCCAGCTCGCGTTTCCGTGGCGTTCCCTGGCGCTGACACCCATTTGGATCATAGCCGCGGCGGTCGTGGCCGGAATCGTCCCAGCATGGCGGGCAGGACGGCTCGATCTGGCGAAGAGCCTGCGCAGCGAATGAGAGGGGTGCGGATGGTTCGCCGAGTTTTGGAGTGCGCCGGCAGAGCGAAGCGGCGACGGCGCTTTGGCAGGAGCGCGTGGTTGCATATGACGCGACACGCCCAGATCCCGTCCGGCGAGCATAAGCATCGCGCCATCCCAAAGCGGTGTCGCGCTTCGCTTGCCACCGCACTCCAACAGGCCGCTTCGCAGAAGCGCCACTACATCCTGATCGTCGTGGCTTTGTTTTGTCTGGCGGCCGACTGGAAAACGGCGGTGCCGGGCTGGCGGTACGAGTTTCCACGAGATCACCATGCGCACCGTGATTTCAAAACGGAATGGTGGTACTTCACCGGCAATGTTTTCGACAGCGAAGGACACCGGTTTGGCTACGAGCTGACCTTCTTCCGGCAGGGAATCCGACCTCCCGGCGATCGAGATCAGGGTGCGTCGCGTTTTATCGTCGACGATTTAAAGTTCGCCCACTTCGCGATCACCGACGTCTCGAAACAGCGTTTTCATTTCGAACAGAAAACGAGCCGGGGAGCATTCGGTGAGGCGGGATTCGACGACGGCACCCGCCTGGCCTGGATCGACAACTGGACGCTCGCCTCCAACGAAGAGGGAGCGTTCGATCTCATGGCCGCAAGCCAGGAGGGCACGATCCACCTTCACTTGCGCGCAGCCAAAACGCCGGTCGTGCATGGCGAAAATGGCGTCAGCGTCAAAGCGAACGCGACCGGGCACGCCTCGCATTACTATTCGATCCCTCGGCTGGCGACGACAGGCGAGTTTATCGCGAATGGGAAATCACATCCTCTTCACGGCGAGAGCTGGTTCGATCACGAATGGGCGACTGGTCAGCTCGGTGAGAATCAGGTGGGCTGGGATTGGATTTGCCTGCAGTGGGAGGACGGGAGTGAGCTGATGCTTTACCAGATGCGCCTCAAGAACGGAGAGCCGGATGCGAGTTCCAGCGGTACCTGGATCGCGCCGAACGGCGAGTCCACCCATTGGCGTAGCTCTGATTTTCGGATGACTCCGATCGCATTTTGGAAAAGCAAGGCAAGCGGCGCGCAATATCCGGTTGGCTGGCGGGTGACGCTTCCGTCGCAGCAAACGGAGCTTGTGGTTCAGGCTGTGGCCGAGAATCAGGAACTGGCGCTCGGCCCGGTTACCTATTGGGAAGGGGCCATCGACGCGCACGGAACGCGTGACGGCAAAGTGATCAAGGGTCGAGGATATCTGGAGCTGACCGGGTATGCCGGGCGGGTGGGGGAAGAGTTGAGGCGTTGAAGGGTGAAAGCGTGGCAGCGTTCCTCCGCTGTAACGGTTCAACGCTTTAACGTTATCCTAAGCTTGCGTATGCCGGGCGTAATGTACTTCCGCGCCCTTCGGCAGCAGACGCTTGCGGCCACGCTGGCGGCGCCGTGCGAGGCAGGCTCGCCCGCCCTTTGTGCTCATGCGCGCGCGAAAACCGTGCTGATTCTTTCGGGTGCGCTTCGAGCGCTGTAAGGTGCGTTTCATGCCGTTGCGGAGTGAAGAGCGGCTACATTACGGTAGGCTCCTGCGCTGTCAATCGCCGCCTGCAATGTTCCGCTTCGTAATCGTGCTCGTGCTCCTGCTCGTGATCGATCTGCTTTCGCTTCGATTGCGAGCACGAGCACGAGCACGAGCACGAGTAGGAGCACGGGTAGGAAGGGGTTGCATATCCGCATTGCCACAACCGCCTCTTTGTGGAATAACGAGAAATTCCCCATGAGCGAAGTTGTTATCGAGCCTGCGATTTTCGAAGACCTCGACGAACTGTCGAATCTTCTGGGCGAGCTTTTCAGCGCAGAAAAGGACTTTCGCCCGAACAAGCAAAAACAGCTTCAGGGTCTGCGCTTGATCTTCGAGCAACCGAATCGTGGCCGCGTCTTCGTCCTTCGGCGGGACCGGACGATCGTCGGCATGATCAATCTGCTTTTTACCATCAGCACTGCGGAGGGCGGTTTCGTTATCCTCCTGGAAGATTTGGTGGTGCACGACTCGTTTCGCGGTCATGGCTACGGCTCCCAACTGCTGGAGTATGCGATCAATTTTGCGAAACAAAAAAAGTTCCTGCGCATCACTTTGTTGACGGATCGTCCTGAACTGCGGTCGCAGAATTTCTTCAAGCGACACGGTTTTTATGAATCACCCATGTTGCCGATGCGACTGCTCATTTCCCCGGACGCCCCAGCTGAAGTGACTCTATAATACGGCGCGCGCCGGCGTCTTTTCGATTGTAGGTTGGCGTCGACTATGCAGGGCACCATTCGCTTGTTTCGATTCAGTGGGATCCAGGTTTATCTGCACTTCTCCTGGTTCATCGTTGCGGTGTATCAGCTTTCCGAGCGCGTGAACAATTATCATTCGCGGATCTTTGCGGTCTACGAATATCTCGCGCTTTTTGGTATCGTTCTCCTCCACGAATTTGGCCACGCGCTGGCCTGCCGGCAAACGGGTGGCTCCGCGGATCATATCGTTCTGTGGCCTCTCGGCGGCATCGCGTTCGTAAACCCACCGCGCCGTGCGGGCGCTGTGCTCTGGAGCATCGCCGCCGGGCCTCTGGTAAACGTTGCGCTGGCTCCGGTTCTGGAGCTGCTTTGGATATTCGCCAACCAGGCAGGGTGGCCGGAAGCAGCTCCCGACACGTTTCGTCTCATCGGGGGCATTCGCGCCATCAATTTAGTGCTGCTCATTTTCAATCTGCTGCCGGTTTACCCGCTTGACGGGGGACAGATTCTTCAGGCGTTGCTCTGGTTTCCGCTTGGGGAGATTCGCAGTTTACAGATCGCCAGCGCGCTCGGTGTCATTGGCGCCATCGCTTTGGCGGGCCTTGCCTTTTTGTTGCGGATGAATGTGGTCTGGACCGCGATCATGGCCTTCTTTCTCTTGAGCCGCGCCATCGCCGGCTGGCAATATGCGCGAGCGCTAGTGGCTGAGGAAGCGGCCAGGAAAGCTGCGCCGCCCCCGATAATTCCATCGCTGTAGCCGTTCCTGCCTTCGCCGTCTACGCAGTTCAGCATGGCCCGTTTCGGGCCACCACGATTAATGCCCTTTGCCGGCTTTGTTGACCCAATCACTAATCTGGGTGACCAAACGTGGCTTGAACTCGGCGCGGAAACCGACTTCATCGATCGCCTTGGCCACGCCCTTCGCTGCGCCCGGCGGCAAAGAAGATTTCGCGTACGTCTGCAGCTCGGCGATGCGTGCGTTGTCGGAAAAGAAAGTGAACAGGCTCGGCGCATAACTGTTCGCCGCGAGGGCGTCCGCTTTAGCCAGGAGCTGCTTGATGTGCGCTTTCGCAAACTCCCACGCCACTTCCGGATGCTCGCTCTGCCGCGCTGCCTTGGCGACCAAATAGATGGCACGGCTCGTGGGCACTTCATCTCCGAGCGAGATCTTCAGCGTGCGGCTGACGAGTCTGGGATCGAGGGCGCAGGCCAGAGCGTCGTAGTAATTTTGCTTTTCCTCAGTGTTCGTCGTTTTCATTCCAAGCTCGTGCAGCTTTTTCCAGGTGGCTTCATCCGCGTAACGTCCGACGACGTTGAAGACAGGAGGACGTAAATCCGGGACCAGCGATCTCGGATCGGTGAGATATTTTTGAAAACGCTCGCGACACCCCGCCACGATTTCCTGGTCGCTTAGATCGCCGAGGGCGTTGACCAAACTGCCCCGCAATGATGCGATCCTGGACGGCTCACCGCGCTTCGGCTCCCATCCGACCTGCTCAAAGCTGGGTCGCAGAATCGAGCGCGCGTATTTTTGGAACTGTTCTCGCCGCGGTTCTCCGGCAAGGAGATGGTTGATGAAATCGAACACGTGCATGACTTGCTCGCGTTCGGCCAGTTCATCTTTCGTCGGCAACTTTTCCACGAGATCCAGATAGAGCGACAGCGGTGCCCGGTTCGCCTGGACCAGGGCCCAGGCATCCGACAGGAGATTCACGCGGTCAGATGAGCTCAGCGTCGGCAATTCCTCCAAGAGCAATTTCCAGGACGCCTCGTCGTACTGAACGCGGTAGTTTCCAGCGCCCCCGACGTTCAACTTGACGGCGCGGCCGGCCGGAATGGCTGGGAGATCGACCGTCTTCGACGTCATGAACAAACTGGCCGGGGCTGCGGCACCGGCGACCGAATAGGTGAGGGGAATCTTCCACTCGAGCGGCGGCGCCTCGTGGAAATGAACGGTGAATCGTTCCTGCGTGAGAGTGATCTTGCCTCCGGCATCGCGGGTCAATTTCACGACCGGAAATCCCGGCTGCTCGGTCCAGGCCGCCGCAATTTGCCCAACGGGTTTGCCGGACGCCTCGGAGAGCGCATTCCAAAGATCGGCCGTGGTCGTATTGGAAAGCTTGTGGGCGGTCATATATTTGCGAATCCCGTCCCGAAAAACTTCTTCTCCCAGAAAACTCTCGAGCATCGTGATGAACGACATTCCCTTTCGGTAGGTAATATCGTCAAAGGCGCTGCTGGCCTCCTCTTCGTTGGCGATCGGTTGCTGGATCGGATGGGTGGTCGACCGCGCATCCTCTTCCATGGCAATCTCCTTGCCGATTCCATTCCGGCGGGTCGGATCGCGCGGAACATTTTTACTCAGCCAGACCTCCCAGTCAGGGTTGAATTTCGCGGTGCACTTGGTCCCCATCCAGGAGGCGAATCCTTCATTGAGCCAAAGGTTATCCCACCAGGCCATGGTGACGAGATCGCCAAACCACATGTGCGCCGTTTCGTGCGCGATCACCTCGTAGATGATCTGCTTGGTTTCCGCCGACGATTTCTGCGGATCGAACAAGAGTCGCGATTCGTAATAGGTGATCCCACCCCAATTTTCCATCGCTCCGCCAAACCCCCCTGGGATGGCGATGTGGTCGAGCTTCGGCAGCGGATAAGGCACCCCAAAATAATCGTTGTAGTAAGTGAGGATTTGCTGCGAACTGTCGAGCGCGTAACGACTCCACGTTGCTTTGCCCATGGTCGTGACTACGCCGTGGTTGACGTTGTTTATCCTCGCGGAAAGCGTTTCCAGCTCGCCTGCGCAAAAAACATTGAGGTAACTGGCCATCGGTGGCGTGGAACCGAACCGGACTTCCTTGCCTCCGGCGACTTTTGTTTCCTTCTCCAGTGGCATGTTGGAAAAGGCGACAAAGGTCTCGGGAACGACCGCGGTCAACTGAAAGCGGGCGCGGAAGCTCGGCTCGTCCCAGCATGGGAAAAATCTGCGCGCATCAGTCGCTTCAAACTGCGTCCCGAGCATGATCTTCTTCAATCCCCGATCCTTTTCCCTCTCCCTCTCCTTGTCCTCGTCCCGATCTTTATCGTGATCATCGTCGCGGTCCGCCTCTTCTCCGACTGGGCGCGGCGCCCAATAGGATGCATAATAGAGTCCTTGTCCCTGCTGGTTGATCTTGCCGGTGAAATCGAGTGCGAGACGGTGTGGGCCAGCCGGCAGCTCGCTGGCCAGCGCGATTGTCAGCGTCTCCTGCTTTGGATCGAGTCTCACGGCGGACTGGGGAAGCTCTTTTCCATCCAGCGATGCCTTGGTAATCTTAAGCTCGAGCGCATTCAGGACCAACTGGCGCACCGGCTGCCGGACATTCAACGTGACCGTTTCCGACCCCGTGAAAGCGAACTTTTCCAGGTCGGGAACGATTCGAATCGCGTACTCCTCTGGCACCACCTGCTTCGGCAATTTTCCGGGCGTACTGTCGAAATCGAATGGTTTTTCCGCGCTCGAGTGGGTGGCCAGAATTAGCGAGATCACAATGGTTAGCGAAAGAAATCGGAAAGCGCGCATGGTTTGCACTTAACAATGCGCGGGGAGCTTTGCATCTCGATTCCTGTAGCGGCGGTCTCTCTGACCGCCGATCGTGACGTTTGTCCCCGAGTTCGGCGGTCAGAGACCGCCGCTACAGTGAGCAAGGAGGGGCGCTTTCCAAACCACCTATTTTCACCTGCGACGTCGATCGTGGGCGATTACAAATCGCCCCTCCCTGGGGGATCACTGCTCGATAAGCACGAGGAGCAATTGCCCGCTGCCGACCTGCGGACCTTTGATCACGAGCGGGCTGGCTTTGCTTAACTTTGCTTCCGTTTCGAGCAGCAAGTTTTTCTCCTGAAATAACTTCAGATTGAGAAAATAACCTGCGCCCGTTTCACCCTTGGAATCAACGTGCAGGGCAAAATATTTGCTCGAGGCCAGCCAGTCCTCCGAACCCGTCACCAGTCTCTTCCGCGACTGGCCGATCACTTTGAATTGGTTGTAGCCAAACAACGCCTTGAGCGTGCCTTCGATTCGATGCAGCTCCGGCGGGGTTTCATCTGGCTCCGTGACATTGGTCGCCATGACCAAGCCGCTCCAAACCTCCTGCGCCGCGTGCGCCGGCGCTACGCTTCCCGCGATCAGCGCCAGGCTCACGCCAAGCACGAGGTAAAAGCGTCTTTGCATCAAAATTATTTCGCCGCGTATTCCGAGGGAAGCGATTGCAACCCGTCCACCCAGAGCACGGTCACCTTGTCTTCCTTTGTTTCGAACATCGAAATCGTCGCGTTCGGGCTCACCGTCGGATCGACCCGCGCATTCAGGATCTGCGTCAGATACTGCGATTGATCGGGCGCCGTCTTCTCCCGCAGGATAAGAAAGGTGCAGAGGGAAAAGATCGCAAGAGACGCGGCCCCAGCCCAAACCAATCGGCCGATGGGCCAGAGAGCCGGCTTCGCGCTGACCTTTTCCCGGGTTCGTGCCTCGCCTGCGTCTGTGGCGATTCGTTCGCGCAGTTGATGGTGGAAAAACTCCTCGTTGCCCATGGAGCGAGCCTGCAATTGCTCCTTTAGAAACGCCCCAAGTTTTTTGGCGTCCCGCTTCTCCTCCTGGGCGGCCGCTTTGTCGGGCAGAGACGCCTCGAACTCGGCGAGCTCGTTTCCAGCGAGCTCACCGTCAAGCCAGGCGGTCCATTTCTCCTCAAACGTCTTCATAAAGATCTCTCAGCAGGTTCTGGAGCTTTTTGCGTGCGTAAAACAATCGCGACATGACCGTGCCGATCGAGCAGTCGAGCGCTTCGGCGATTTCGTGGTATTGCATGTCCTCCGTTTCTTTCATCAAAATGACCGCGCGATGTTCGGGCGACAACTGCGCGATGGCATCGTCGATCCGTGCTCGAATCTCGCGCCGCTCCATTTGCTGGTGGGGCAGCGCATCAGCTTTCGGCACAGTCCGCGACGCCGGATCGATCTCCTTCAATTGGATGGCGTCATCGAATTCCGCGCCCGAGCCTTTTACCTGCTTCCTGCGCAGCCAGTCAATCGTGACGTTCGTAACGATTCGGTAAATCCAGGTATAGAACGAGGATTGACCGCGGAAACGCCCGATTGATTTCCATGCCTTCAGGAAACTGTCCTGGGCGAGATCCCAGGCATCCTGCTCGTTGTGGACCATATTGTAGATCATGCCAAAAACTCGGGTGCGGTAGCGGCCGACCAATTGGTCGAATGCTTCGGTATCGCCGGCCTGGCATTGTTTGACCAAGTCGAGTTCCGAGGCATCGGCCTGAACCGGAGTCGCTTCCGTATGCATGGTTGGACGGAAGGGCGGTTATTTCATTCAACAGTCTTCTAAAGACTGCCAAAGCGCCGAAGCCACTCGCCCCGGTACTGTCCCATGAGCGTGATGATTCCGTCGCGGACTTGGAAAAGGCGTTGCTTCAGGACCACATGTTGTGGCGGCGTAATCAGGGCCTCGGAGAGCAATTGGGTGGCGGCTTCCATCGACACGGTAATCGCTTTCAAGGCGCGCTTGAGATAGGCAATCGTCATGCCGATCTCATCGACGTCATCATCGCTCAGGGCCGCGGCCAGCTTCGCGCTCGCCAGGGCGGAGTGGGTGGCCAGTTTCACGGCGGCCGGTTCGTTCTGAAGAGCGGTCTGTTCGTCGAAGAGCTGGTCGATCCAGACGGTCAAGGCGAAAGCGGCCCGATATAACGAGTGATCCTCAAAGCCGTCAGCCTGCTGGGCATTGCTCTCTATGGCCGGGGCGTCGTTCTCATCCGCGCTCGATTCGTCCGCGAGCAATGCGTCCATTTCGTCGCTCCAGGTATCGTCGTTGAGCAACTGGGTCCACCCCATTTCCTGCGCGATGATCTGGTCGCGCTGCGGATGATCGAGGTATTTCTCGAGCAACTCCATGTACTTTTCAGTCTTGTGATCTTGCTGCTGGAGAAAGCGTTCCCATTCGTATTCGTCCCACACTCGATCGTGCTCGTGCTCGTAGCCGGACATTCTTTGATCTAGGCCAGCTTCCGCCAGCACGCAAAAGTTTTTGCGGATATTACGGGTGTGCTCTTCATAGCTCGCCGCAGTCCGGGTGTTCCAGCGCTTCGGATCACTGTTCCGCGACCCCTTAGATCAGGCGTCAATGTCGTAGCCAGCCTCATCCTTTGCCCTTACGGTCACCTGTTGCCTGCGCCTGTCCTCACGCCCGAACCTGATATCGCCGATTGCGATCCATTACTGGTCGGTCTCTTGAAGGCGGATGGCGCTAGCGCCGTCGAAACTGCTCTGCGCGGGCTCCTGGAGCGCGAAGCGGCACCGATCATACAGCGGGTCCTCTTTCGGAAGCACGCCGCCGCGGTGGAAATGGAAGATGTCGAAAGCGCGGCGCGAGAGCAGGTGATCCGGCAGCTTGATGCTCTCCGCAGCGGCGACCGGGAGGATCCGATCCGTGACTTTCGTGGCTACGTTGCGAGCGTTACCTATTCCGCTTGGGCCGAATATTTGCGCGGGAAGAATCCGCAGCGCTCGATGTTGCTGAATCGCCTGCGTTACCTGCTGGAGAATCGTACACCGCGGCACCGGTTCGCGCTCTGGGAAAACGCACGCGGGGAAAAACTGTGCGGCCTGCCGAAATGGATCACCCGGACGGAAACCGCAACGACACCGCGGTTGCAATGGTTGTTGAGCGATCCGACGGCGGCTGCGCGCGACGCCTTCGGCGGCCGGTCGTGGCAACAATTCGATCTTGCTACGATCGTCACCGGATTATTTTCCTGGCTCGAACACCCGATCGAGCTGCGCGATTTGGCTGGGGCCGTTACCGAACTGCTCGGCATCTCTGATCGGCTGGAGGCGCTGGAATTTGTTGAAGAAGGTGAGGCCGGATCGGCCAGCGTGCAATCTCCGGCGGAAGAGACCGCGTGGAAAGAATATTTGCTGTGGCTGTGGAACGAAATCGCGCGTTTGAGTCAGCCGCAGCGGGTCGCTTTCCTGCTGCCCTCGAATGTTATTCGCGAGTTTGAATTGAATGGCGTTGTCTCCATCCGCACCCTTGGACCGAGCCTGGAGATGGCTCCCGAATACCTCGCGTCGCTCTGGCAGAAACTGCCGCTCGACGATCTAACCATCGCGAAGGAACTCGGCTGCACGCGCCAGCAAGTGATCAATCTGCGCCGGATTGCACGTGACCATCTGGGAAATGCCTGGAAAAAATTTATGGCCGAATCAGATAATAAGTCTTCGCGTTCTCCGTCTTCATGAAGGGAACGGCCTCAATGAAAGCACGCACCACCCATCTGACGTTCGAAGAGATAACGGCGTATTGCGACCGGACGCTGGCCCCGGCCTGCGTTTTGGAAATTAGCGATCACCTTGTTGCTTGTGCGGAGTGTCGTGAAACCATTTCGCGGGCTGAAGCAGGACGAATTCGGTCGCCGGAAAGTCAGATCGGTTACGAAGAACTGGTCGCATACATGGACGATGAACTTGGTCCGATCGAACGGTGCGCCGTCGCGGAAAGGCTGAGCCGTTCCGCGCCAGCCCGGCGGGAATTGCGCGATCTGCTGGAATTCAAGGAGGAGATGGCGTTAGCCGGGCAGGGATCCGCGGGCGGTTTTCAAAAATGGGTCTTGCCAATCGCTGCCGGAATCATGATTGCCGCCGTCGCTGGATGGTGGATCACGACGACCAGGCGCAACGACATCGCGCGTGATCTGACGCCAGAACTGCGCACGACCTTGCATGAGGTCATGGCGCAAGGCCATTTTGTGCTGCCGCCGGCGGTCAATCAACTGCGATTGGGACGCGAACAAATCGCTGGACGAGTCGCGCCCGCCGGAAACGGCTTGAAACTAATCAGCCCGGTGGGCACTGCGGTCGCAACCGAAACGCCGATATTCCGTTGGAGTAAAGTCGAGGAGGCTACCGGATATCGCCTCAATCTGGCGCTGCGAGGCCGGGAGTCGCCAACTCGGACTTTTGACCTTCCGTCCAATCAGACCACGTGGAAAATATCCACCCCGCTGGCGTCCGGCCAAACCTACGAATGGGAAGTGCAAGCCATTCGAAATGATGAGACGCTTGAACAAGCTCCCGCGCCACCCGAGCCGGAGGCGATCTTCTACGTTTTGGATCGACCACAGCAAATCGATGTATCGAAACAGCGGGAGAAACTCAGCCGATCGCATTTGGCGCTCGGATTGGCTTACGCGCGTGCCGGACTGATCGATGATGCACGCGATGAATTTCGCGCGCTGGAGAAGGATGATGTCGCTCTTGCGCGAAAATTGAGCGAGGCGCTGGAGAATTCTCACAAGGAATGACTGAAATTACAAGGTGGGTGATGGAATTTTTCTGTAGTCGAGAGCGTGCAGGCGTGTCATCCCGAGGCTGACGCAGGCCGGGACCGCGACCTGGGAGGAGCGCTGACTTCACAACTGCAGGTTCCGTCACTCAATTGACCATCGGGCACCGCTCTGGCGTAGACGCGTGACCTTACGCGGTAGCGCTTGAGCGCGTGAGAGGTCCCTCGGCGCGTCGCCGCGGCGACCTCAGGATGACACGCGTAGGCGTGGCGCCCTACGTTCGATGGTCTCTGACCTTCGAATTGGTTTAGAGTCGACCGTCAATCAGCGCGGATCGCCGATCAGGACAAACGGCGCCCAGTAAAACGGATGGCGATAACGTTCGTTCTTCCGCAACTCGAGCGCTGTGCTGCGCAATGCTTCTGCTGTGCTCGCACCCGCGAGTAATTGTCGATGCAACCCAGCCATGAGGGGTTGCGCGCTCGCGCTGTCCACTTTCCACTGACTGACGATGGTAGCCGGACAGCCGGCGACAAAGAATGACCACGACAATCCGAGTACGCCTTCCCCGGCGCCGATGCGGCCACGCGCCGTCTCGCATCCGCACAGCACCGCCAGTCGCGCGTGCAACTTCAGGTGCATCAGCTCCCAGGCCTCGAGCATTCCATCTTCTCCACCCGGTTCGTTGCGCTGCGATAAAAGCAAATAGGAGTAGAGCGGCGAACGATTGTTCAAGACGCCGTGCGTGGCGAATTGAATGATGCGCGCTTGCGGCATCTCGCGCCGGGCCACCTCTTCGCGCGCATCATCGCCGATGAACACGCGCGCGGTCCGATCGTGATAAAGGTGTTCCAGCTCGCGTGCTTGCTTTTCCATTTCTGGCAGCGGCTCCCAAATTGAAGGAACAAGCGCTCCAAATGCTGCGTTTGGCCCGACCGACTTTTCCGCAACGGTCGGATTGGCAAAGATCAGGAGGTCCGTCGCCGTTGTCGCGGTTTTGCTTTCGGCCTGCTCGTGCACGAGCACGGAAAGAGAAGGCGCGTAACTGACTGTGAAGTCTTCGAGCAAAGGCCGATTATTGGTGTTGAGGAGAGCTTGAAATGGAAGCTCCCAAAGCGGGCCATCCGGGACAAGGATGAGCCGTGTCGTTCCCTTCCAGAATTTCTCGGCCGGCTGAAGGAGCAAGTCGTAAAGTTCGTGGGCGGGCTTCTGCCAGGCGAGAGTTCGTTCGGCCAGGGCGGTGCGGAATGCCTTCACCCGTTTCTCTACGTCGGCGCGTTCGATATCGATCGTGGCGAGATCGAGGTGGACTTGCCCGGTGCGATGGCCACGCCGCAGCGCGAAAAGGTAACAGTGGTGGTCGGTGACAGCGAACTTCAGCACGGTCGTTTCGCCATTGTCGGTCAGAGGAGCAAAATCACTGACCGATCGAAAGAGATCGAGCGAAGTCGCGCGTTTCACTTCCGGATGGGCGGCCGCGATCTGTCCGTCGAAATCGCTGCGCGCGTTGCGGGCGTTCTCCAGGTCGTGTTGAAGGGAGGCGATACGCTCCTCGTCAAGCTGCTCCGTGGCTTGCACACGACTCAATTCACGATTCGAATCCGCGATTCGCCGGCCGAGCTCACGCGCCCGGGCCGCTTCCGGTTTGGTTAATACGTCGGCTAACAGGACCGAACTGTCCCGCGATACGACATCGAGAAGCACTCGCGCGCTGGCGCGTTCCGTCATCAAGAGCGCTTCTTCGGGTTGACCGCCGGCGACATCGAGTGAAATCATCTCTTCGTACGGAACAACTCGCGTTTCAAAAAACGCCACCGATTCCTCTTCCCCTCCGACAATTTGACCGCGCATTTTTTCGACCGCAGTGATGGCTTGCTCTAACGCCGTGCGCCCGTTTGCATCGTCATTTCGGGCGCGGTAACAGCGACCCGCGCAGGTCAGGGCCGACACGAGACGATCGGGTTCTCCTGTTTTCTTGAAAACGGCGATTGCTTCCTGTGCATAGGAAAGCCCGTGGCTGAAATCTCCGCGACGTCGCGCCGTTTCGGCCAGCCCGAGCAACGCCCGGCCTTCGCTTGATTGATCGCGCAGCTCGCGGCTTAGAGCGAGACTTTCTTCGTATTGTTTCCGGGCTTCCTCGAAGTGCCGTTCATCGAGATTAATATTGGCCAGCACCGCGAGCGACGTGGCCACGCGCGGCCGCATGTTGTGCTTCTCCGCCACGGCGCGCGATTTTCCGATGAACTCGATCGCTTTGGCTCGGTTACCCATCGCTTCGTGGCTCATGCCGATGTTGTTGAAGATGAAGGCCATGTTCCAGGCGCTGTCATCGGCTGTGGCGCGACGTGCCCTTTCATAGAATTCGAGTGCTCGCTCGGGCTGCCCCTGCTCGCGGTAAACTTCGCCCAGGCTATTGAGCGCGGGAATAATGCCCTCGCGATACTTCGCTGCTTCAGCCATTGATAGGGCCCGCTGAAAATTTTCCAGCGCGCGGGCAAAATCGCCTTTGGAAAGATAGACAATTCCTTTGCCCTGATAGGCGATGACGATTCCGCGGTTCTCGGGATGTTGGTCGAAATAGGACAGCGCCTCATCGAACGCGGCGAGAGCTTCGCGATACTCGCCGTAATCACGAAGTACTTCCCCGTGCACATTTTTTGACCGCGCGAATGCGAACTCGTTGTGGTCGATTTTCGCGAGGCGCTCGACCATAGTGCAGAGCGACTCAGCCGGAGAGAATTCTCCGCGAACGCTGAATTGGTACGCGCGCAGGGTCAGATCAGCCAGCGCGGCTGAACGCAGCGACGGGTCCGCTTGCATGGCCAGTTTGTCCTGATCGGCGGAACCTGGTGCGTTCTCCAACTGGTCGGCGAGCCGCTTGATTTCTGGTGGGCCGGGCGAGGGCGTAACGCTTTGGGCAAGACCGAGCGTGCATCCCAGGAACGCGATTCCCGCATGGCAGATCAAAACGCTAGGGCGAAATCGCATCGGAGGAGGGATTCAATGGAAAGGCAACGAAGTTCGTTCCGTGTGCAGCAAGCCTTCGTTGTTTTTGTTTCCTTTTGTTCCCAGCCCCATTCGACTGCTCGCAGCGCTCTCCAAGCGCCGCCAAAACCTCGAGTCTGCTAAGAAATCTTCGTAAACCAGGTAATATCGCCGCCGATTCCGCGTCTCTCTCCTTAAACCCGGGGATATTGTATGGAGAAACTCACGAAACCAAAGCGTCTAATTCCGATTCTCACCGCAGTTTTCGGAATCGCGCTATTCACCGGGGCAAATGCCCGGAGCCTACAACCTGTCCTGGAAATACCTGTCATCAACCCAGCCGTTCAAAGCTTATGAGCCATTCTTTTCGAATTTCTTCCCTTACGGGTATAAACATTCTGGCGCGGCGATTCGCGTTCTCGCTGCTTTTCTTTGCCGCCTGGCTAATGCTTGTCCAGGCGATCGAGGCTGGTTCGGGTACCTTTAGCAATACTGGGAGCCTTGTTGAAGGACGCTTCACTCACACGGCAACCTTGCTACCGAACGGCAAGGTATTGGTTGCGGGGGGATATAACCATCTCGGTGTTCCAGTCGCGAGCGCTGAACTTTACGATCCGGCAAGCGGAACCTGGACGGCTACCGGGAATCTTGGTGGCGCGCGCGGCTATCACACGGCGACATTGTTGCCCAACGGCAAGGTGCTGGTCTCGGGAGGTCGTGACGCCCTCAATGTCTCTCTTGCGAGCGCGGAGCTTTATGACCCAGCAAGCGGAACCTGGATGGCCACAGGCAGCCTCGCGACTGCCCACGGTTTTTTGCACACGGCCACATTGTTGCCTAACGGTAAGGTGCTGGTCGTCGGAGGACGTGACGGCAACGAGCATACACTCGCGAGTGCGGAATTGTACGACCCGGCGAGCGGGACTTGGACGGCGACCGGAAGCCTTGCGACTGGGCATAGCCAGCACACAGCGACATTGCTCGTTAACGGCAAGGTGTTGGTCGCTGGGGGGGCTAACGACACTAACAGCGCTCTCAGGAGCGTGGAACTGTACGATCCGGCCAGTGGGACCTGGACGGTCACCGGGGATCTTGGAATCGCGCGACGTTGGTACACAGCGATATTGTTGCCTAACGGCAAGGTACTCGCTACTGGGGGCTACAACGGCAATGGTGATTTCTTGAGCGCAGAATTGTATGATCCGGCGAGTGGGACCTGGACGGCGACTGGGAGCCTCGCGATCGGACGCGGCTTTTTGCACACGGCGACGTTGTTGCCCAACGGTAAGGTACTGGTTGCAGGAGGAGAAGGTGTTCCTGCGGGCACTAGCGCAGAATTGTATGATCCAGCGAGCGGGACTTGGGCGACCACCGGGAACCTCGCGATCGGACGCAGTTTTCACACGGCCACATTGTTGCCTAACGGCAAGGTGCTCGTCGCAGCGGGACAGAACAACAGTGTTGTAGGCCTGGCTAGTGCAGAACTGTACAATGGCGGGCAGGGACCGACACCGACTCCATCACAAGGCGGACTCTCCGAAACGCTCTTCACGGTAAACGGAAGCACGTCACCGACGATCGTTCCCGATTCCGTGGTCCTGTTCCGGGCGACCCAGACTGCAATCGTGGCGCAACTTTTCGTGCGGGTGCAGGCAGCGACCGTGCTTAACCCTCAGGAAGCGGACTGGACTGATCTGCCCGACGGGAATGGCGGCAGGATGGTTTTCGACGAGAGCAGCAATGCTTATGTGCACAATACGACTGGCTATCCACTGACCAATAATGTCAGTTTTCGAGCAATCAGCGCTGCGCCCGGCTTTGGCGACAGCATCTCGAACGTGATCGGAACCTTCAATCTCGTTTCGAGCACGACGCATCTAGGCCCGACGCACCTCCTTGTTGATGGAAGTGAGTCCGCCAGCAGCGTCACACCTGGGGCTTCCATCCATTTCGATGCGACCCAGCCGACGGACACGACCGGTTTGGCCGTTCGTATCCAATGGTCGACCACTCCAGGGATTGAAACTGGAACCAGTTGGACTGATTTGCCGGGCGGGGGTCTCGCTGCGCTTGGTAACCAGCGGTACGCAGGTGATTCCATTCAGTATTCCACGGGAGATACCGTTTATTTCAGGGCGCATTCGAGCGCGCCGGGCGCGCTCGATAGTCTTTCCAATGAGATTGGCCCATTCGTTCTCGTGGCTGATACGCCACCGAGTGTGATCGTCGTTCCGCCGGCTGGCCAGCCCGGCAGCGGGAGCGGCCAGGATGCCGATCACCCGATCCTCCTTTTCACGGGCACATTCAGTTTCGGAGCGAACACCACCGGCCCGCGGCAAGTCGTCAGTCTGGCGCTCCTTTACGATGGTGACACGCTGGACCGATTCAATGGCGACCACGGCACCGTTCAGTATACGACGAACGTGCCAGGCGATCATGTCATGGAAGCATTCGCAAAGGACGATCTCGGCGGCATCGGCAATGCCCATCCTGTTTACGTCAGGATCTTGCCGCGTGACGCGAAAATTTTCTTTATGGTCAATTCTGGTGACTGGAGTACCGCGACGAACTGGATTGACACCCACGGCGACACTGGCATTCCCGGAGCCAACGACATGGCGGTCGTGGGCGCGAGTAGTGCCTCCCTTTCGCAGGATGTCACCGTGGGCGCCACATTTCTTAGTGGTGGCACGATCACAGGCCCGAACGCATTGACGGTGGCCGTTTACTTTTGTATCGCGTCGGGCACCCTGGACAATCTGAACCTAACGATTGGGCCCCACGCGACCTTGGATCTGGCGAACGATGGCCCCGTCGGGATCAGCGGAACTATCACAAATAATGGGAGGCTTACGTATCTGGGAACCGCCGACATCATCGGGGTTCCTCACGGCGCCGCTGCGGCCGCGGCCAGAACGCAAGGAAATGATCCAGCGCTATTGAACCAAGTGTTCGCCGCCATACGCAATTTTGGCCAATTCATTTTTCAACGCCCCAAAGGAGGACATACCAGCGGAACATCGAACCGGACCGTTCATCTCCACGCATTGGTCAATGCTGGTGGACGGGTCATCTCAAACGATGGCGGAAGCGTCGTCTCGCACGATGGCGCCAGCGTTGTCTCACACGACGGCGGTTCGATCAGATTTCATAGCAATGCCAACTCATCGGGCACGCCTGGAGGCAGCAGTTCTTTCGACTTTACCCAGACCGGCGGTGAAACAGATCTGACTGATATCGGGATTACAGGCTCGGTCTTGATTAATGGAGGGACGCTTACCGGCACCGGAACCATTACCGGGAATCTCACCAATAATGGCGGCTTCATTGCACCTGGACATTCGCCAGGCATCATCGCGGTGACCGGCAATTTCATCCAGGGCGCGCAAGGCATGTTGATCCTGGAGGATGGAGGCGCAGCTCCGAGCCTGTTCGATCAGCTTCAAATCGGCGGGACGGCGACATTGGGCGGCAGTCTGGATGTGCGCGCCATTAACAACTATCAGCCCAGCGCAACGATCTTCTTCAATCCTCTTAGCTATAGCTCGGCCAGCGGCTCGTTTTCCAGCGTTAGCTCAAACGCGACAATCACTCTAGGGGCGACTGGTGCTCTCGCAACGGATGATTCTCAGCTCCCGCAACCATCGGTCGGTCAGCCGCTCAACATCTCAACGCGCCTTCAGATTCAGAACGGTGAGAACGTGCTCATCGCCGGTTTCATTATCACGGGCCCAAGTGGCTCGACCAAGCAAGTGTTGATCCGCGGCATCGGCCCCTCCCTGGCGAACCTGGGAGTCCCAGGAACAATCGCCGACCCGTTCCTTGAGCTGCATAAATCGGACGGAAGCATTGTCACCAACGATAACTGGCAGGAGGCTAGTAACGCCGGCCAGATCCCGTCCGGCTTTGCCCCTACCAATGATCTGGAATCGGCCATCTACACGACTCTGGCACCAGGCAGCTACACCGCGATTTTGAAAGGGGCTCATGGCGAAACAGGCATTGGCCTGGCCGAAGTCTACGACTTCGAAGCGACTTCCACGGCGAAGCTGGCGAACATCGCTACAAGGGGATTTGTTGATACGGGCGACAACGTCATGATTGGCGGCTTTATCATTGGTGGCACTGAACCGGCGAAGGTTTTGGTGCGAGCCATCGGACCATCGCTCACCGGTCTGGGGGTGCAGGGAGCGCTGCAGGATACCAGCCTGGAACTACACGATCAGAACGGAAGCGTGTTCAGCAACGAAGGCTGGCGCAGCACGCAGGAGGCAGAAATCATTGCGACGACCATACCGCCGTCCAACGATCGAGAATCCGCCATCCTCGCAACGCTAGTGCCAGGGTCGTATACGGCCATCGTGCGGGGCCGAAACGACACGACCGGCATCGCTGTGGTCGAAGCCTATAACCTGCGATAGAAACGTTCGTCAGCCGATCGGGGCAGGCGCCGGTGATTCGGATCGCTTGGCTTGCAAACGCAACTGCCCACAGGCGGCGTCGATGTCATGACCTTTTTCGCGGCGGAGCGTCGCCACAACTCCATGTCCACGCACCGCAGAAAGGAATTGTTCCTGTCGTTCGCGCGACGGCCGTGACCATTCCAGGCCTTCGACCTTATTGTACGGAATCAGATTGATCTTTGCGCCCAGCCGTCGCGCATGACCGGCGAGGAGGTGCGCCTGCTCTTCCGCGTCATTCAGGCCGGCGATCAAAATGTATTCGAAGTAGATCCGCTGTTTCTTGCGGCTCGCGTAGTAGTCGCAGGCGCTGAGCAGCGTGCTCAGGTCATACTTGCGATTGACCGGCATGATCTGATTGCGCACTTCGTCCGTCGCGCCGTGCAACGAAATGGCGAGCCGGCTTTGGAGGGGTTCGTCCGCGAGCTGGCGAATTTGCGGCGCCAGTCCGCTGGTGGAAACCGTGATGTGGCGTGCGCCGATCTCCATCCCCCAGGGCGCGTTGATGATCCGGATCGCGCGGATCAGGTTGGCGAAGTTGGCCAGCGGTTCGCCCATGCCCATGAAGACGACGTTGTCTATTTTTTCCCCGGTCGCTTTTTCCACTTCAAGCAACTGCTGCACGATCTCGCTGGTTTCGAGATTACGAGAAAACCCATCGAGACCGCTCGCGCAAAACTTACAGCCATAAGCGCAGCCGACCTGGGTGGAGACGCAAATCGTGCGGCGATCCGAGGTCGCGCCGTAGAGCGAAGGGGAAGCGGGGATGAGGACCGACTCAATGAGATTGCCGTCCGCTAAGCGGAACAAGAACTTCCGGGTCGTATCCTTCGAGCCAAGGATACGAACGGTTTCGAGTTGATGAAACTCGAAGGCCTCGGCGAGTTGCTTCCTCAACTCCTGCGGAAGATCGCTCATCGCATCGAACGAGGTGACGCGCTTCTCATAGATCCAGTTCACGATCTGTTTCGCGCGATACGGACGTTCATTTCGCGTGGCAAGGTCCGCGGCGATCTCTTCCAGAAGAAGCGATTGAATCGATGGTTTGCCGGCCTTGTGCACCCTGGAGGTTACGTCAGACGATACCTCATTCAAAGAGCGGCAACAAGGAGGGGCGGTTTCCAAACCGCCCTTTTGCAATTGGTGGGGAGGGCGCAGCGCGCTTGCCCGTATGGATCTCGCACAAAGGACACGACGGTCACGACGAATCTTGAAGATATCCAATCTTCGTTCCTTGGTGTTCCGTGGTGAACTCCATGCGAGCTCTCTCCTAATTGGGCTTGCTCGCGTAAATCCACACGCCAGTTTGCGGAAATGGTGATCGCTTCAAGCAAGACAAATCGCACTTCGCTTGCGATTGGCTGGGAGGCGGCCAAAGCCAACGCCATTCCTGCCTTCATCCTTCAGGGCGCGATGTTGGCGATCCTGATTTCGTACTACTTGAGTCCCGCGTCCGCGGATTTTCTCAACCGCCTGGCGCACTACAGGGAACAGTACGGACTCCTCTTTGTCGTCATCGCCGCGATTCTCGCCGGCGCGATCGTCCCCGAGCTGTTTGTGATCGTCTTTTTCCAGCGAGGCCGCCCGCGCGCGAAAAACCTCCGCAACCTTGCCTTCACCATCCCGACGTGGGGCGTTGACGGAATTCTGGTCGATCTGATGTACCGCTGGAACGCGATCTGGTTTGGCGACGTGGTCACGATCCCTGTTGTTACCGCCAAAATTCTCGTCGACCAGCTCGGCTACAATCCATTCATCGCGGCGCCTCTCGAGGTGCTGATCTACGAGTGGAAGAACGAAGGCTTTTCGTGGAAATCGGTGCGGCGCGCCCTGACTTGGGAGCACTATCGCGACAAGGTCGTCCCGACCTTGCTCGCCACCTGGGCGGTTTGGGCTCCGCTCATGGCCATCATTTATTCATTGCCCTTCCCGCTGCAGTTTCCGCTCTTCAGCATAGTCCTCACTTTTTGGGTGTTGCTTCTCACCTACATGACGAACCGATTCGCGGGAAAGATTGAGGCCGATGCGCCACCCGCTCTTTCGGTCGCGGACATTTAGGGGCGATCGTTAGCCTGGGCGAAACGTCTGCCCTGGAAAATCCGGCCTTCGTGTCCTTTGTGATCGTTGTGTGAGAATGTGTATCTTGATCGTAGAATGAAGAAGCAACGATGAGATCACACGAAATTTTCCAGCGGATGCCGCCAGCGCTCGCGGTCCAGATTTTCACTTTTTTGCAGGCGGAACAGAAGCCGGTCTACAAAGCGGCCATCCAGGGACTGGCGAATCAGCGCCATCTGCGAGGCGTCTTCATCGAGCGAAAACCACCCACCGAACGACATCCCTGGATGCAAGCGGCGCTCGGTCGCCGCGTAAGCGATGCGCTCGCGAGTCACCTTCTGCAGGCCTGGCTGCTCGGGGCCAACAAGCAAATGCTCTGTGATTTTCTCGACGCGATAGAGATCAAACACGGCGACGACGGAACGGTAGACGTACTTCCGCCAGCGCCTCCGAAGGAAAAAATCGCGCACGCCGTGGCGCAACTCCTGGCGAAGTATCCGGCGGAAACAGTGGCCGTTTATCTGCACGCCTTCCGGGACATGGATAGCGCGGTGCAATGGCCGTCGCTCGACGAAGTATTGGAGGAAGAGCCGCGCCTGAAGTTGGAGCCGTTAAACA
>Ga0209048_10001053_pt1 | contig 28879 bp, 26 predicted proteins | sample FrelakmetCRP12CR_FD_187146 | JGI IMG/M metagenome (GOLD analysis project Ga0209048, IMG submission 187146) | Freshwater lake sediment microbial communities from the University of Notre Dame, USA, for methane emissions studies - CRP12 CR (SPAdes)... | ecosystem: Environmental > Aquatic >... | reverse complement strand
CGCGCTCACGTTCATGGCCGCCGATCGCAGCCAGGCCGAGGAAGCCTACGCCGGCGACATCATCGGTTTGCACAATCATGGCACCATCAATATCGGCGACACCTTCACCGAAGGCGAGAATCTCACCTTTACCGGCGTGCCGAATTTCGCACCGGAGATTTTTCGCCGCGCGGTGCTCAAGGATCCGCTGCGCATGAAGGCCCTGCAAAAGGGCCTCTCGCAGCTTTGCGAGGAGGGCGCGACGCAGCTGTTCAAGCCGTTGCGCAACAACGATTTGATCCTGGGGGCGATCGGGCAGCTGCAGTTCGAGGTGGTCGCGTTTCGCCTGCAGGACGAATACGGCGTGCATTGCGTGTTCGAACCGATCAACGTCGCCGCGGCCCGCTGGGTGCGGCTCCCGGACGAGAAGCGGCTGGCCGAGTTTCGCGACAAGGCGCACGACAATCTGGCGATGGATCACGCCGGAAAGCTGGTGTATCTCGCCCCGACGCGCGTCAATCTCGGGCTGGTCGAAGAGCGTTGGCCGGAAATCGAGTTTCTGAAGACCCGGGAAAATCTCGCGGCCTGACCCGGCGCCGCGACCTCACCATCCGCCGGCGGGGATGCCCGTGAGCACCGGCGGCGGTGGGCGGCGAGTTCCTTGAACGGGTAGCCCGGAAACATCGCTACTCTAGGCGGCCGGGGGGCATTTGCCCAACCGCTCGCGGGCGAAACGCGCGCACGCCGGATATGAACGCGAGATCGCGCGGGTTGGGCCGGACCGCTGCATCACCGGGCGAGCCGTAGCGCAGCTCGGTGTAATGGCGGCACAGCAGGGTGAGCGAGTCCGCGAGATCGGGTCGCAGCGCCGAGACCCGTTCGGCGTAGGCTTCGGCGCCCTCATGAAGGCGGCGCGGCACACCGGCGTCCGCCATTTTACGGCACAGGCGCGCGTAGCCCCGAAGCACCGGATCCTTGACCGCGGGCCGCATGTCTCGTCGCACCTGCCACGTGAGCCACCACAGCGCCAGCGCCATTGCGCATGCGAGCGCCATGACGAGCTTTTGTCCGTCCGGTTCGGGGATGCGCAGTTGAGCCAGCAGCCTGTCCTGGGATTTCTGATCGAACTTCAGGATACGCCTACGCCACTGCTGACCCAGCGCATCGAGTCGCAGCCGCAGGTCGGCAATCCACGGGCTGTGCCGCTGCCAGCGGCCGGCCAGCGGCTCGCCCGCCGCGAGCGCCTCGTTCAAGCCGCGTTCGACGCGCTCGGGCGCAATCGCCGAGGTCGGATCGATGCGCACCCAGCCGCGCCCCTCGATCCAGATTTCGGTCCAGGCATGCGCATCGCTTTGCCTCAGGATCCAATAGTCGGCGTAGTGATTGAACGTGCCGCCCTGGTAGCCGGTGACGACACGGGCTGGGATGCCGCCCGCCCGCATCAGCGTCGCGAATGCGGAGGCGTAGTGACCGCAAAAGCCGCGTCTGGTTTCGAACAGGAATTCGTCGACGGAATTCTCCGCCAACGGCGGCGGACTCAGGGTGTAAAAGAACGGCTGCTCGCGAAACATGCCGAGTACCGCGCGGGCGAAGTCCATGTCGTCCGGGTGCGTGGCGCGCAGCCGCTGCGCCAGCAGGATACTGCGCGGATTGCGGCCTGGCGGCAGCCGCATGTCCCGCCGACGCATCCCCGGACTCAACGCGTCCGAGGTGCGCACCTCGCCATACGAGACGACCAGAATGTCCTCGGGTCCCGATACGGCAGAGGGCTGCACCAGCGTATAATCGCTGGTGAGATTTGCGCCGGGTAGATCCCAGCGTACCGGCCAGTCGAGCGCGAACAGCCAATTGTGCGGATGCCGTTCCAGGCTCAACGTGTATCGATACGCGATGCCTGCGGGCACGAGCGGCGGCGCCCGCGTCCGATCCGAATGGGCCCCGCGCCAGGTGTGTCCGTCGAATTCATGCAGCACCGGACCCCGGTAGTAGCGCTGCAGCGGCGGCGGCGTCGCATCGATGTAGTGCACGCGAAACGCGATCTCATCCGATTGCGCCAGATCCGATATATCGCCCGGGCTCATGCTGTCGCTCAGACCGGATTCGCCGCCTCGCTGATCCTCCGTCATTTGCCACAGGGGGCCGTCGAAGCGAGGAAAGAGCAACCACAGGATCAGCGTGAGCGGCAGCGCCTGCGCCAGCACGCGCCCCGCTTGAGGCAGGCTAACCCGCCATAGGGGCGGCGGTGTCGAGAGCGTCAGCCGCAGCAGCGCCGCGGTGGTGAGCCAAGAAACCGCGGTCAAATATCCGAGCAGCCAGAACGACTCACTGCGCAGCAGCGCGGCGAGATTCAGAAAATAAATGATGAGGATCACGATGCGGAAATCCCGATGGGTCTGCGCCTCGAGCAGCTTCAATCCTGCGGTCAAGCCGAGCAATGCGGTTCCAGCGACCAGGCCGTTGAAGGTGCGGTACTGCACGAACAGCAGCGCGATTGCCACGGTGGTGACGGCCAGCCGAATGACGCGCGGCGGGGCGGTGCGCCCGCGCGAGGCCAACCCCAGACGAATCGCGGCGGTGGCGCACACGATACCGATCAGCCAGATGGGTAATGAGGAGATGTGCGCCAGCATCGCCAGCGCCAGGCATGCGCACAGCGACTTGAGCTGATCGTACGAGACCGGTGTGGCCGAGGCTTCCGCGAGCTTCATGGTCCCGGTTCCAAAGAAGCCGCCGGCTCCTCGGGATGCAGCGCCAGCGCGCGCAAGCAGCGGGCCCGATGCGCAGCGCCACGTCCGGGGCTGATCTCGACACCGGGCATCCTGAGTCCGTAGGGGCGCGGGAATCCGCCCTCGCTGGCCAACACCCAGCGGCACAACTGCGACAGCCGAGCCTCGGTATCGAGGCCCTCGAGCGCGGACCACTCCAGCCATTCGGGCTGTGCCGCCATACCGGTGTAAGTGCGCACCGCCGCATCGCCGCCGCGCGCCAACACCTTCCACGCCATATGCTTCAACGGCACGCCGGGGGCATAAGGCCGCAGTCCGGCGAAATCCTCATCGCCGTGGGCCTCGGAGCGCGGAACTGACCCTTCCTTTGCCGCAGCAGGCGGCCGGCGCCCGCCGCGCGGCTGCGGCGCGACGAACGCCGACAGCGATCCCTGCACATAGGTCCAGGCGCGGAACCAACCCAATGGATAACGCGTGCGCAGCTCGAATTGGCTGAAGCGCCTCACGCCGCGCCGGACTACCGCAGCGCTGACCGTGACGCGTTCGTCGCTGTGCGCGCCGACGCTCTGGACCGCTGCGGCATCGGCGGCCAAATGTATCTCGATATCGCACCGATCCACCGCGGACGGGTTGCGCAGCGTGAATTCAAAGGCGGCATCCTGGCCCGCGAACGCATCAGATTCGAGATTCACATCGACGCTGAGCCCCAGGAGATTGCGATGACAATGATGCATGGCGACCAGCGCGAGACTCGCCATCAGAAACGCTATCGCGAGGCCGAGATTGCTGTTGTAATTAAGCCCTGCGACCAGCATCGCGGCGATGAGCGCCGCGAACGTGAGACCGAATCGGGTCGGCAGGATGTAGATCCGGCGCCGCTCGATGGTCACCGGCAAGACATCCTCACCGTGGCGGCGTGCGGCCCAGGCACGCAACCGAGCGATAGCCGCCCGCCGCCAAGTGCTCACTGGCGAGACGCGCTCAAGGGACCGGGACGGCCTCGAGCAGGCGGCTTGCCGCGGCGGGGCCGCTGTCGCGCGTCCCGAGTCGATGCGCGACCACCGCGGCGAACACCGCTTGCACGTGCTCCGGAATGACGGACTGGCGCCCGGCGATCAGCGCCCAGGCGCGCGCGGCGCGCAACAATCCGATGGCCGCGCGCGGCGACAAACCGACGTCCAGGCCGGCGGCGCTGCGGGTGTGGGCGACCAGCGCCTGCACGTAGTCGAGCAGGGCCGGCGAGACGTGAATCTCCTGGACGCTGTGCTGCAGCTGGCGCAATACCTCCACCCCGGCGATCGCGCCGAGCGATTTGACCAGCTCGCGCCGGTCCACACCGTTCAACAGCTCCCGTTCCGCCGCCGCCGCCGGATAACCCAGGTGCACACGCATCAAGAATCGATCGAGTTGTGATTCGGGCAGCGGAAAGGTGCCGACCTGCTCCTGCGGGTTTTGGGTCGCGACGACAAAAAACGGGTCCGGCAGCGGCATGGTCTGCCCGTCGAGCGTCACCTGCCGCTCTTCCATGGCCTCCAGCAGCGCGCTTTGGGCCTTGGGCGACGCGCGGTTGATCTCATCGGCGAGCACGAGCTCGGCGAAGATCGGACCGCGCTGGAAGCGGAACTTGCCGCTCTCGCGATCGAAAATGGACACGCCGAGCACGTCGGCGGGCAGCAGATCGCTGGTGAATTGAACCCGTTGGAACGACAGGCCGAAGCTGCCGGCGATGGCATGCGCGAGAGTGGTTTTGCCGACGCCCGGGATGTCCTCGATCAGCAGATGCCCGCGTGCCAGGAGACAGGCGATGCACAGGCGAATCTTGGCGTCCTTGCCGAGGATGACGCGGTTGATCTGAGCGAGCACCGCGCTCAGCGCGGCGCGCGGATTGGTCGTCGATTCGGTGCTGGTCGGCGTCGTGGTCATGCATTTCGCAGCGCGTTGACGCGCGCGATCTGCGCGGCCAATTGACCGGCTTCGGCGCGCAATTCGGCGAGGCGCACCCGGTCCTTGGCGATGACCTCCGCGGGGGCGTTCTTGGCGAAATCACCGTTCGCGAGCTTGGCCTGCAGCTTGTCGAACTCGGCGCCGGCGCGGCGCTCGCGTTTGGTCAAGCGTTCGATCTCGGCTTGCGGGTCGATCAGGCCGGCCATGGGCACCAATATTTCCAGCTTGCCCAGGAGCGCGACGGCCGCAATGGGCGCGGCCTCGCCCTGCGCGAGGACGCGCTGAGCCGATATGCCGGCGAGGCGCGCCAAATAGGAGTGATTGCGCGCCAGGTACTCAAGGTCGGTGGGGCCGGCATTTTGCAGCAGCACGTCCAGCCGCCGGCTAGGCGCAATGTCCATCTCGCCGCGGATCTGGCGCACGCCGAGAATGAAATTCATCACCCAGCGCATTTCGGGCTCGGCCGCCGCGTCAGTCTCGATGTCGCCGGGGGTCGGAAATGCGGCGCGCATGATCGATTCGCCGGCCACGCCGGCGGCGATGCGCACCCGCTGCCAGATCTCCTCGGTGATGAACGGCGCGATGGGATGCAGTGCGCGCAGCAGCGTCTCGAGAGTGCCGATCAAGGTCTTGCGCGTGCCGCGCTTCTGCGCCTCGCTCGCGGTGTCGGACTGCAAAACGGCCTTGGACAGCTCCAGATACCAGTCGCAGAATTCGCTCCAGGTGAATTCGTAGAGCGCATTGGCGACAGTGTCCAGCCGATAGTCGGCGAAACCGGATTCCACCCGCCGCAGCATCGACGCGAGCCGCGAGCGGATCCATCGGTCCGCAAGGCTGAGTTCAACGCTCCCGCCGGCCTGCGCGGCCCGGGATTCGAGGTCCTGGCCCTCGACATTCATCAGTACGTAGCGCGCCGCATTCCATAGTTTGTTACAGAAATTCCGATTGCCCTCGACCTTCGCCATGTCGAAGCGCAGATCGCGGCTCTGTGTCGCGAGTGCCGCGAAGGTCAGGCGCAGCGCATCGGTGCCGAAGGCGGGGATGCCTTGCGGAAATTGCCTGCGCGTCGCCTTTTCGATCGCGGGCCTCATCTGAGGCTGCATCAGGCCGCTGGTCCGCTTGGCGATCAGCTCATCGAGCGTGATGCCATCAACGACGTCGAGCGGATCGATCACGTTGCCCTTCGACTTGGACATCTTCTGTCCGTCGTGATCGCGGATCAGACCGTGCACGTAGACGGCGCGAAACGGCACTTGATCGGTCAATTTGAGACCCATCATGATCATCCGGGCGACCCAGAAAAATATGATGTCGAATCCCGTGACCAGGACCGAGGTCGGGTAATAGGTTTTCAGAGCGCGAGTTTCCTCCGGCCAGCCCTGGGTGGAGAACGGCCAGAGAGCCGATGAGAACCAGGTGTCGAGCACGTCCTCGTCCTGGCGCAATGCGACCGACGCATCGAGGCCATGTGCGGCGCGAGCCTCGGCCTCGCTGTGGGCGACGTACCAGCGGCCCGCACTGTCATACCACGCCGGTATGCGGTGCCCCCACCACAGCTGTCTGCTGATGCACCAGTCCTTGATGTTGCGCATCCATTCGAAATAGACGCCGGCCCAGTTCTCCGGAACGAAGCGGATGCGCGCGTCTTCCACCGCGCGGATCGCCGGCGCTGCCAGCGGTTTGATGTCGACGAACCATTGGTCGGTCAGCAGCGGCTCCAGCACGGAATTGGACCGATCGCCGCGCGGCACCATGAGTTTGTGAGGTTCGATGCGCTCGACGAGCCCGAGGGCGTCCAGGTCCGCGACGATGCGGGTGCGCGCGACGCCGCGGTCGAGTCCGCGATAGGCGGCCGGCGCGTTGCCGTTGATCGCGGCATCCGGCGTCATGATGTCGATCATCGCAAGGCCGTGCCGCTGGCCGACTTCGTAGTCGTTGAAATCATGAGCGGGCGTGATCTTGACGCAGCCGCTGCCGAACTTCGGATCGACATAGTCGTCGCCGATGATGGGGATGTCGCGCTCGGCGAGCGGCAAGCGCACCCGCCGGCCAATCAAATGGCGGTAGCGCTCGTCGTCGGGGTGAACCGCCACGGCCGTATCGCCCAACATGGTCTCGGGCCGGGTGGTCGCGACGACCAGGTGGCCCGCGCCGTCGCTCAACGGGTAGCGCAGATGCCACAGGCTGCCCTGTTCCTCTACGGCGGTCACTTCGAGGTCCGAGAGGGCGGTTTTGAGCACCGGATCCCAATTCACCAATCGTTTGCCGCGATAGATCAGCCCTTCTCGGTAGAGCCGCACGAATGCCTCGGTGACGGCCTGAGAGAGCTGCGGATCCATGGTGAACTTGTCGCGCTGCCAATCGACCGATGCGCCCAGACGGCGCAATTGGCGTGCGATCACGCCGCCCGACGTGTTCTTCCACCGCCAGACTCGGTCGATGAACGCCTCGCGCCCCAGGTCGATGCGGCTCTGTCCGGCGGCATTTAGCTGGCGCTCGACCACCATCTGCGTGGCGATCCCGGCATGATCCATGCCCGGCTGCCAGAGCGTATCGAAGCCCTGCATGCGCCGGTGGCGAATGAGGGCGTCCATGATGGTGTCCTGGAACGCGTGCCCCATGTGCAGCGTGCCGGTGACGTTGGGCGGCGGTATGACGATCGAATAGGCGGGGCCCGCGGCGCTCGGCGCGAAATACCCGCGCGCTTCCCAGTGCGCATAAATGCGCGATTCGATGTCGGCAGGGCAGAAGGCTTTTTCCATGGCGGGGGGATTATAGCGGTCGGCGCTCAAAGCGCTGCGCGGCGGATCGTGTTCAGTCGCCAATCTCGCGCATCATGCGCTCCACCAGCTCCGGCAGTTCGCTGCGCAGGCGTTCGAACAACCTCTCGAACCGCAGTGGGTCGATTTCGAGCGCCGCCCGGCGCAACAGCGAATCGGCCGATTGCAGCGCGTCGGTCAAAATAGCCGCATGCGCGGCTTCAACGCCGGTTTCCGCGCCGGCTTCGATGCTGTCCGTCAGGACGGGAATTTCGCGGGGGTCGTGCGATTCGGGTGTCATGATGGCTTCAAATATCCCCGCTGCCGTCCATCTGGTGAGTCTGCGGCGCCAGTTGCTGCTCGCGGTAAGTTTTGAAGCGCTCGCGGCCCAGGCGTCGCCGCTCGGGGTCGCCGTCGATGATTTCGGCGATTCTTGCGAAGCGCTCCAACCCCGTGGGCAGCCGGTCGCTCAAATTGACCAGCAAATCGGCCGCGGAGGCGGCATCGAGGACGGTGGACAGGTGCACCGGCGCATCCGCGTCGGGCGATTCCTCCCCGCTGCACAATCGGTGCGGTACGAACGACTGGTCTTTGAACGTCCACAGCAGATCATCGAGCGCCTGCGCATCGTCGGCGCTTGCGCTCAACACCACCACTCTCAGGCCTCGCAAATACGCCTTCTCGATGAGGCGGCAAGCGAAGGTGAAGCGCTGCTTCGGCGTCGGACTGCTCAATACGTAGAAATCAACCCGGTCGGTCATATCGTGCAGCGGTCACCCGGATTTTGCGCGGTGGAGAAGAAAATCCACCAGCAGGGGTATCGGCCGGCCGGTGCTGCCTTTTTGCGCGCCGCCGAGCCACGCGGTTCCCGCGATATCAAGATGAGCCCAGGCGAGATTGGCGGCGAATTTCGACAGGAACGAGGCCGCTGTGCACGCGCCGCCCTCGCGGCCGCCGACATTGGCCAAATCCGCGAAATTGCTCTTCAACTGATCGACATATTCATCCGCGATCGGCATGCGCCAGGCGCGATCGTCGGCGCGGATCCCGGCAGCGCCGAGTTCAGCGGCGAGCGCTTCGTTGTTGCTCATCAAGCCGCTCAGGTGGTGGCCGAGCGCGACCACACAGGCGCCCGTCAAGGTGGCCACGTCGATCACCGCGGCCGGCTTGAAGCGGCGCCCATAGGTGATCGCATCGCAAAGAACCAGGCGGCCCTCCGCGTCGGTGTTGAGGATCTCCACCGTCTGCCCGGACATGCTGGTGACGATGTCGGAGGGTTTGATGGCTCCGCCGCTCGGCATGTTTTCGCTGGCGGCGATGATGACCACCAGGTTGATGGGCAGCTTAAGTTCGGCCGCGGCGCGCATCGCGCCGAGCACGGCGGCCGCGCCGCTCATGTCGAACTTCATTTCGTCCATGGCGGGGGGCTGTTTGAGGGAAATCCCGCCCGAATCGAAGGTGATGCCCTTGCCGACCAGGCAGATCGGCGCGCTCGCCTTCTTGGCGCCGTGGTACTCACAGACGATCAGGCGCGGCGGCTGCGTCGAGCCCTGCGCGACGGCGAGAAACGCGCCCATTTTCAAGGCCTTGATGCCGTCCTCATCGATCACCCGGGTCTTGATGCGCGGCCACTCCTTGGCCAGGCGTTCGGCGCGCTGCCCGATATAGGTGGGCGTGCAGATGTTCGGCGGCAGGTTCGCCAGATCGCGCGACATGGCCATCGCGCCGCCGATTGCGGCGCCGATCTTGAGGCCCTGGGCGGCCGCCTTGACCGCGCGCGCATTCTCGGCGGCCACGCTGACGCTGGTGAGCTTGGGCGGCTTCGGTTTCGCGCCTGACTTCAGGTCGGGAATCCGGTAGCCGTGTGCGCTGTAGATTTCGGCCACCATGCGGGCGCGGTATTGCACGTCGACACCGGCGACCCCTTCCAGAGCCAGGTACACCATGGCATTGACCGCGCCGGTCTTGGCGAGGGCTTGAGCGCTCGACAGCAGCGCCTTGCGATATTGTCTGCGATCGAAGCCGGATCGTGCCCCCAATCCCACCAGCAGCAGCCTTGCCGACGCCGCTCCGGCCGGTCGCGGCAACAACAAAGTGTCGCCGGTCTTGGCGGCGAAATCCCCCCCGGCATGCAGCTGGCGGATCAGCCCGCCGGTGTGCGCGTTGATATTGCGAGCGGCGGCGCCGAGATCGCCGTTCTCGTACATTCCGACTACGGCGCAGTCCGACGGCGCACGCGTTTTGGCATCAATGACCGCCTTGAATTCCATGTCCCGCACTCCGTTCTTGTTCTACGAGCGGCCGATCCGCGCAAAATAGTTTACTAGATTAACGGCCAGGCTCTAAGCTCGGTGGCATGAAATGGACCATACAGCGGTATGTGCTGCGCGAGGTGATCCAAACTTGGCTCGCCGTCACCGGAGTCCTGGTGGCCATTTTGATCTCGAATCAGCTCTCCAGGGTTCTCGGTCAGGCGGCGGCCAACGATTACGGGCGGCACGTGGTGATTGACCTGATTGCGCTCGGCGCCATCATGAACCTGTCCGTGATCGTGCCGGTCGGCCTGCTGCTCGCCATCGTGCTCGCTCTCGGCCGGCTGTACCATGACAGCGAGATGGCGGCGCTGCTCGCGTGCGGTTTCGCGCCGGCGCGCCTGCTCGCACCCCTGTTTTGCTTCGCCGCGGTGATTGCGCTCGGCTTGGGATGGCTCGCGTTCGTGCAGGTGCCGCGTGCCGACCGCGAGGCCCAGCTGCTGCGCCAGTCGGCGCTCAAGGAAGCGCAGTTCGGACAATTGGATGCGGGCCGGTTCCGGTCGTTCGTCAGCGGCACCGGCAACGGGGTGTTTTATGCAGAGCGCGTCGATGAGGCGGGGTTGCTGCACAACGTGTTCGTGCGGCGCGAGTCGGCGGGTCGCATCGAGGTGGCGGTCGCCGACACGGCCGCTTATGTGAAAGCCGCCGCCAACGGCGCGCATTTCGTCACCCTGTACAACGGCCGGCGCTACGAGGGGACTCCGGGACAACGCGACTTTCGCATCATCGAATTTGCCGAGCATGGCATCCCGATCGCCGCACCCGACGATACGGTCGGCAGCACGCAGGATCCGGACACCAAGCCGAGCGGCGAATTGTTCGGCTCGAGCGATGCCTCCGACATCGCCCAGCTGCAGTCCAGGGCATCGAGTCCGATCATGGCGCTCATATTGACCCTGGTGGCGGTTCCCTTGAGCCGTCTGCGCCCGAGGCAGGGCCGATACGCGCGCGTCGGCTTTGCCATCGTCGTGTATTTCGTCTATGCGAATTTGCTCTCCGCAGCCAAAGTTTGGGTGGAGAAGGGCAATCTGCCGCCCGCGATCGGCCCGTGGTGGGTGCACATCGGCGTCCTGGCGCTCGGCCTGTATCTTGTCTACCGGGAGGCGCGCATCGCATGAACCTGCTAGACCGGTACCTGTACCGCACCGTGATCGTGTACACCTTGATGGCGATGGGAGTGTTGCTCGCGCTTGGCGGTCTGTTCTTGTTCATCAGCCAGCAGAGCGACATCGGGGTCGGCGATTACAGCGCCCTCGACGCATTCATATTCACGTTCATGAACCTGCCGGAGCAGGCATTCGAGTTGTTGCCGATCGGCGCCATGATCGGCGCGCTGATGGGGCTTGGCAATCTCGCTGCGGGCAGTGAGCTGGTGGTGACGCGCGCATCGGGAGTGTCCGTCTGGCGTATCGCCTGGCCGGTGGGACTCGCGGGGCTCACCATCGCCCTGGTCATGTACGGCATCGGCGAATACGTGGCGCCGCCGCTCGCGCAATTCGCCAAGCGTGAAAAGACCACGAGCAAGCTGGCGGACGTGAGTTTTGCGGGCTTGAGCGGGGCTTGGGTGAAGGACGGCAACCTCATCCTGCGGGTGCAGACGGATGAAGTCGATCAGGCGTTTGGCGGCGTGTCGCTGTTTGAACTCGACGGCTTCAACCGATTGCGTTCGATCCAGCGGGCGGAGCGCATCTCGGTGGCCGATCCCGGCCATTGGCGCCTGCAAAATGTCGCGACCACGCGCTTCGGTGCGGATCACATCGACAGTGACGTGCAGGAGCAAGTCGACATGCGCTCCGCGGTCAATCCGGACTTCCTGGGATTGGCCGCGACCGATCCGGACTTGCTCACGTTGCGCGGCCTGAAAGCCTACATCGATCATCTGCGCCGCAACAACCTGGGGACGGAGTCCTACGAAATCGGCTTCTGGTCGCGCATCGCGCGCCTGTTCGCGGTCATCATCGTCACGCTGCTGTCGCTGCCCTTTGTATTCGGGCCGCTGCGCTCCACCGGCGCGGGTACGCGCACGGTGATCGGCGTGATGCTCGGCATCATGTTTTTCCTCCTGACCCGCACCATCGAGAACGGCGGGCAGCTCTTCGATTTGAATCCGGTGCTGGTCGGCTGGCTGCCGACCGGAGTGGTGGGCCTATCGACGCTGGTCGCGATCTCAAGAACCCGGTAGGTACAGCACGCGAGTCTTCGACAGCCGGTCGTGCAAGGCCAGATGTTCGGAGTCGAGGTACAGCCACAGCACGCCGAGCGCCGCCGGCGTCCATGCGAGGAAACCGCAGGCAAATCGCAACAGCGCCCGGGCGGCCCCCAGCGCATGCCCCGAATCGCTGACGGTGCGCAAACGCCAGGCGCGCATCCCCAGGGTCTGGCCGCTGTGCGTCCAATTGAGTACGTAATAACCGCCCACCAGCGCCAATTCCCCGGCGCGGTAGGCATACCACCAGGCGCCGGCGCCTTGTGCGGTGAGTGCGCCGTGCCTTGCGAGCACCCACGCAGCGGTGTACAGCGTGAGCAGCGCCGCGAGCAACAGAATGTCGTAGACCAGCGCTGCGAAGCGGCGGCCGAACCCGGCGCTTGTGCCGCTGATCACGGCCCCGGGGCGGGCGCGGACTTGCGCTCGGGCGGCGCCTTGGGGCCGCGGTCCGGCGCTGCCGCTTTGCCGACGGTCTTCGATTCCGTCGCCACCAGGAGCTGCTCCAGCGGACGGAAGATCGCGTCGTAGCGATAGCTCGCCACTTCAAAGGCGCGATGCCTGGCCTTCGCGGTGAGAGCGGCGTCCTTGTCCGCCGTCACTTTGATCCAGTGCTTGTCGCCGATCGCCAACCCCTCCAGGGTGATCGCATCGTCGCCCGACAGGGTGATTATCGCGCGGGTTGCGCCGCTAAAATCCATGCCGCTCGCCGAGGCCACATCCTCGGCATTGAGGGCGCGGAGCAGGGAGCTCGAGGGTGCCAGGGCGCGCGCGTCGAGGGCTTTGCGGCCGGGAGGCGGGCGATCGAGAGCAAATCCGTCCTCGTCGGGCTTGAGACGCCGAATCACGTATCCCGCGCCGGTCGCGGGTTTGATCTCGATGCGTTGGATGGATTTTGTGGGTACATCGATCAGTCGCGAATCGACCCAATACCGGGGTTCCGTTTCCAACGACAGCGGCGGTTCGACCAGATAGCTGCGATTTTCGCCGCCGCGGCGTGCGAAATACCCCGGCCCGGAAGGCTTGCCGACGATCACCGAGCGCTGCGCGTCGCGAGTGGTCAGAGTGATTTGCGCGCCCGTCGCGCCAGGCTGGGTCGGATCTTCGACCCCGATGAGCGGAAAGTTCGCGGGACTCGAGGTCTTCTCCTCGACGATCTTGGCGTCGCCAAGGGCAAGCAGTAATTTGCGCAGCTTCGCGACATCGGCCGGATAGTCGCCACGCTCGGCCACCGCCCATTGTCCAGCCACTTTGTGCAGGCTCACCACCGGTGCGGCGGCGCCCTTGCGCACGCTAAGGGCCGTCACGCTGTCGAGCTCGCCGGCCAGGGCCGGGATCAACGGCATGCCGTGCGAATCGGAACGTGGGTTGCGATTGGAATTCAAATACAGCGCACCGGCGATGACGGCGAGCGCCCCGATCAGCAGCGCGGTGAAGCGCCGGCGGGTCATGTCGCTCCCGCCGCGATCGATTTACGCCGGCGCCGCAGCGCGAGGATGATTACGCCCGCGATGGCGACGGCGAGAGGGGCGAGCGCGATGTTGATCACCTTCACCCAAGTGCCCAATCGATTGATGTCGACGTCGAGGCCGCGCTCGGTTTCGCGCAATTCCTTGCGCACGCGCGCCTTCTCGGTGGTGAATCGCTTGAGTTCCTGCTCTTGTTCCGGAGTCAGCATGAGCGAGGCCTGATCGTTTCTCTTGTTCTGCAATTCCGTGAGTTTCGCCTCGGTCTGCTGCAGCTCGGTCTGCAGTTCGAGCGCCTTGCTGCGCAATCGATCGTCGGCGCGGCGCTTGAGCGCCTCCACACGCTCGAACGGGCGGGCGAAAGTGGCCCTGCCGCGGATGCTGATCAGGGCGCCGCTGCCGCTCAGATTGTCGAGCACGTTGGCGACGAAATCGCCGTTATTGGCGAACGCCTGGGCTACCCTCTGTCCCATCAATTCGCGCGTCTGCACCCACATGTAATCCATCAACATGTCGGTGTCGGCGACCACCACGATGTTGGCCGGCGCCGCCGACTGCGCCAAATGAGCCGTCGGCGGACCCGCCGCCGCTTTTGGATCGGGCGGCGCGCCCTGCGGAAAGGCCGATGACAGGGGGCCGGTCAGCCGTACCGCCAGCGCGTAACGGGTACCCGTTGATTTGAACCCGTCGCGCAGGTTCGCGGGATCGGTGAGTCCAGTGAGGCGCTGGACGGGAATCGGCGCGGCATTCGCGGAAGTCGACAGCAGCGGCTCGATGGTCGCCTTGGCGCCGGGGTGCGCCGACAAGAATCCGGCGGTGGCGACATTGAGCACGTCGAGCGAGGCGGTGACGACGTCCTTCGGATCCATGTCGTCGCGGTGCAGCCCGAGAATGGCGATATGGCGGGTCGCCGGCGCCTGCATGCTGGAGCGCACTTCGAGCCCGAGGCTCAGATCGCCGACCACCTTGGTCGGATCGTAGTCGATGCCCCACGCGGACAGCAGCGGCTGCAGGTTCGAGGAATGGTTCGCCGTCGCGCCCGCGAACGGATTCGAAGGGTCCTGTCCGTTGGTGTCGGCGCCGCTGTCCGGATCGACGAACAGCAGCATCCGGCCGCCGCGCATGACGAATTGGTCGATGGCGTACAGGGCTTTCGCAGGCAACTGTTTCGGATGAACCAGCATCAGCACATCCACGTCCTTGTCGATGTGGTCGAGGTCGGCGGTCAGGGTGCGCACCGTGAACAGCTGTTCGATCTGCGACACGATCGGCCACGGTTCGCCCATCTGTCCGGTCACGGGATTAAATTGCCCATGAATCGGAAGCGAACTCAACAGGCCGACCACCGGCTTCTTCGGCGTCGCCAACTCGTGAATGAGCTTCGCCACGTCGTATTCCAGGAATTCCTCCCGGTCGGGCTGAAAGCTCGGTATCGCGGCACGGCCGTCGGTCGAATTGGTGCCGGCCAATCCGAAGTAGATCGTATCGGCGCCCGTGCCGGCCGGCAGCGCCTGCAATCCGGCCTCGGCCGCATGATCCTCGTCCTCCGTGAAGGGCTGCGGATCGACGACCCGCAGGAGGATCTTGCCGCCTGAGCGCGCCGCGACCTCTTCGATAAATTCACGCACGCGGGACGCGTACGGCATGATCATCGGCGCATGCTTGGCGGCCGCGTCGCGCGAGAAATAGAAATACAGATTCACGGGCTCCTTGAGTTCGGAGAGCACCTGCTGCGTGCCGGAGCTCAAGGTATACAAGTGGTTTTGCGTCAAATCGAGGCGCATGCCGCGCAGCCCGAGATTCGACATTATCACGATTCCGAGGAACAACGCGGCGAGCGCCGCCAAGCCGCCCAGGCCGAAGCCGATTCTTTGCCAACGATTAGCGTTCACCTATTCCGCCTTTTTCATGTCGAGCACCAGGGCCGTTGCCGTCAGCCAAAAGCCGATCACGGCTGCGAAATACACCAAGTCGCGCAGATCGATGACGCCCCTGGAAATCGCTTCGAAGTGGGTGAAGAAGCTCAAGCTTGCGATCCCGTCGACCAGCGCCTGCGGCAGCATTCCGCGCACGAAATCGAGCACCACCGGAAATCCGGCGAGCAGGAAGATGAATCCGACCAGTGCGGCGGTGATGAACGCGATGACCTGGTTGCGGGTGGCCGCGGACAGGCACATGCCGATCGACAGAAATCCGCCCGCCATCAGAAAACTGCCGAGGTAGGCGGCGAGTATCGCGCCGTTGTCCGGCTTGCCCAGATAGTTGATCGTCGCCCAGACCGGGAACGTCAATAGCAGGGCCACCCCGGCGAAGCACCACGCGGCCAGGAACTTTCCGACCACCGCCTGCCACAGGGTGATCGGCAGCGTCATCAGCAGCTCGATGCTGCCGCTATTGCGCTCTTCGGCCCACAGGCGCATCGAAATGGCGGGGATGAGCACCAGGTAGAGCCAGGGGTGCCAGCGAAAGAACGGCTGTAAATCGGCTTGCCCGCGCTCCAGCAAGCCGCCCAGCTGAAACGTGAATACGGAGGCCAGAACCAGGAAGATTACGATGAACACGTACGCCAAAGGCGTCGCGAAATAGCTCCTGAGCTCGCGGCGGAACACCACCATGGTCTTGCTCAAGTCTGTGTCCCCTCGATGTTCCCGGTGGCGCGCACCGGCTGGGTCAATGAGCGGAACACCTCGTCCAGGCGCCCCGATTCGAGATGCAGTTCGGGCACCTGCCAATCATGCTTGACGATGATTGCGCTCACGCCGGGCAATGCGTTCTTCCCTAAGCGCGGGACCGCGGTGAGCCGCTGTTCGCGCTCGTCGTACTCGACTTCCGACACCTCAGGCAGGGCCGCGATTTCGCGCCGCGCTTCGGCCAGCTGTTCGGGTCTTTCAAAACGCAGGCTGACGGCATGGTGGTATCGCGAGCGCGATTCGAGCGCGCTCGGCGTCTCGTCGGCCACGATGCGGCCGTCCGCGATGATGATGGCACGGGTGCAAACCTCGTGAACCTCTTCCAAGATGTGGGTCGAGACGACGACCAGCTTGTCCCTGCTGAGCTCGTTGATCAGCCGGCGCACTTCGTGCTTCTGATTCGGATCGAGCCCGTCGGTCGGCTCGTCCAGGATCAGCACCTGCGGGTCGTGGATTATCGCCTGCGCCAGGCCGACGCGGCGCCGGAATCCCTTGGAGAGCGTTTCGATCACCTGCTCGATGACCGGAGAGAGCGCCAGCCGTTCAATCACGATGCCGCGCCTTTCACGGCGCCGCACCCCGGTCAGGCCGCGGATGTCGGCGACGAAATCCAGAAATTCGCCGACCGTCATTTCGCCGTAGCTTGGGGCGCCCTCGGGCAAATAGCCCATGCAGGACTTGGCCGCAACCGGTGCGCGTTCGATGTCGTGCCCGCACACCGTGACTTCGCCGGCGGAGGGCGCGACGAACCCGGCGATCATCCGCATGGTGGTGGATTTGCCGGCGCCGTTGGCGCCCAAAAAGCCGAGCACTTCGCCGGGCGACACCGAGAAGGTGAGGTCGTTCACGGCAAGTTTTTCGCCATAGCGTTTCGAGAGATTCTTCGTCGTGATCATGGCCGCCTTTGAGCGAACTTAAGCGAAAGAGGTTCCATAAATTTTTGCCTTTAAAGCCCGGCCTGCTCAACCGCGAGCCGCCGGTGGGCCGGCCGGCCCGCAGGATGGCGCCTGCCTCATCGGTTAGCTGCGCCCGGCTTTCTTGTCGATGGCGCTCTTATTGTCCTTCAGTATACGTCGCACCTCGGCCAATGGCGGCCGATCGGCCATGCGCGCGATGAGTTCGGCGAGCTCGAACCATTTGCGTCCCCACTGCACCAGGCGCGCCGCGTCGGCGATGACTTGCTCGCGCACGACATCGGCCGGCGCCTCTGCGGCACCGGCTTTGCCGGGTTGCGCGGCCGGCCTGGCGGGATGCCTTGCCGGCGCGTGGAGCTTGACGGGGTGTTTGGGCGCGGTTCGGGTCGCCGGCCTGGCGGCGCCCGGTTTGCGCTCGGTGCGGGCGATTTGTGCGGTGCCGACGGGTGCGGCGACCTGAGGTTTGGCCGCCACGAATTGCGGCATTTCGCGCGTGGCGGTGGTGGCCGTCGTGGCCGTCGTGGCCGTCGTGGCGTTCGTGGCGGTCGTGGCGTTCGTGGGGTACTCGGCGGTCGGCGCGGCATCCGGTGCCGAGCCAAGCGCGCGTTCGTTCGCGGGATCGGCCAAAGGAATGAAGCGCTCGATATGCTCCGAACCGATCAGATTTGCGAGGAAGGTCATGAGTTCCAGCGAGTCCGAAAACTTCACATCGCCCATCTTGACTCGTTCCTGAACCTGGGCGCGCAGGGCCATGGCCTTTTGCGTGGCAAGTTCAATGATCCAGCGGCTCGGGCGCTGATGCTCCGGCCAGGGCTGAATCTTCGCGTAGCTCTCGACGTCGAGGGAGGAATACCGCAAGTGCAGCTCAAGGCTCTTGAGCCACTTTTCCAATAATTCCAGCAGGCGTTGGTCGGCGGGTGTTGCCATGGGTCGAGTTCCAGGCTGCACCCTAAACGAACCGCCGGCCGATGGCTAGCGGTACCTCGCCCCTTCAGTCGCGTTAGACTGCCGCCCATGTGCGGAATCGCCGGAATCATTGGTTCGCGAGCCAGCGTTGAGAGCGTCAATCTTATGACCCAGCGCCTCCGGCATCGAGGGCCGGACGGGGACGGGGTATGGAGCGAGCCGGGCGCGGTCCTGGGCCACCGCCGATTGGCCATATTGGATCTCTCGCCGTCCGGCCGTCAGCCGATGGCGCTCGGACCGCAGGTGCTGACCTACAACGGCGAGATCTACAATCACGAACTGCTGCGCCGCGGATTGCCCGGGCCATGGCATTCGAGCGGCGATTCGGAAGTGCTGCTGCACCTTCTGGCGCGGCGCGGCGCCGCCTGCCTCGAGAGCCTCGCCGGCATGTTCGCGTTTGCGAGCTGGGATTCGAGTTCGCGGCGCCTGTTGCTGGCGCGGGACCGGGTCGGCATCAAGCCCTTGTATTATCGGATCCTGTCGGACGGAATCGCGTTCGCTTCGGAACTGAAGGCGCTTCTGGTGCTGGGCAAACCCGAGATCGATCGCAGCGCCGCACGTGATTTCCTGTTTCACGGTTATGTTCCCGCCCCGAAGACGATCTACAGCGAAATCGCCAAGCTGCCGGCCGGACACACCCTGACCTGGGAGGGCGGGCGGGTGCAGATCGAGCGCTACTGGCGGCCGTCGACCGCCATCGCGGAAAGGTCGGCGGAGGAGACGCTGCATCAGCTCGACCATTTGCTGCGCGAGGTGGTGCCCGCCCATACCTTGTCCGATGTGCCGGTGGGCGTATTCCTGAGCGGCGGCATGGACTCGGCGCTCACCACATACTATCTGGACAAGCCGCGCACCTACAGTCTCGGATTCGAGTCGCGCGATCGATCGGAACTCGATGCCGCGCGCAGTGCCGCGACCCACTTGAACACGGTGCACACCGAAATGACGGCGCAGGCGGCCGATTTTTCACAGGCGCTCGATGCGATGCCCGGGCTGTTCGATGAGCCGTTCGGCGACAGCGGCGCATGGTCGAACTACCTGATCGCGCAATGTGCGCGACGCGAGGTCACGGTGGCGCTGAGCGGCGAGGGCGGCGACGAAATCTTTTGCGGCTATCCGCGCTATTGGTCGAGCGTCGGTGCGCGCTCGAATCCGTTGAACCGGTCGCTCGCGCGCCTTTTGCCGCCTCTGTCGCGGCTTGCCTCCTCGATGCAGCGTCGCGCGTTCGTCGGGCTGCCCGCCTTTGCGGCGGCGCTCGGCGGCATGGCGGCGACGCAGATCGACGCCTTGCTGGCGAGCCGGTGGCGCGAGACCGGCTACGATTACCTGTGGTTCTATCGGCAGTTCTGGCGCGAGGATATGAGCCCTTTGGTGCAGCTGCGCTGGCTGGATCTCAATACGGATCTGGCCGAAGGATTGTTGACCAAGGTCGACCGCGCCAGCATGGCGCATTCGCTCGAGGTGCGGCCGCCGCTGCTCGATCATCGCCTGGTCGAGTTCATGCTGAGCGTGGACCCCGAACTGCTGGTCGACCAACACCGGCGCCGCGGCAAGCTGCTGGTGCGCCAGCTGATGGGGCCGCGGTTGCCGGCGGGGCACCTGGATCGGCCCAAGTCCGGGTTTGGCCTGCCGGTGCATCGCTGGCTCACGCGCCACCCAAAGCTGATGCGCGACGCGGTGGCGCGGCTCATGGCGCGCGGCGTGATCAAGCGCCCGGTGGGCACCGAATTTCGCAGGGCCTGGTCGCTTCTGGTGCTCGATCGGTGGTTTACCGCCTTTGACTGAATCGAATCCGCGTATTTTATTCATTCCGGTGTCGGGCCCATACGGCATGGGGGAATATGCGCGCTGCTCGGCGATTGCGCGCGCCGTGCGGCAGCGCTGGACGAACGCGGAGATCTGCTTCGTGCTGAGCCGCGCGGCGCCGTACGCCGCGCAAGCGCCGTTCCCCGCCACGATATTGCCATCCTCGCCCACGTTTCATTCCGCGGCCGTCATCGATCTGATCCGCACCTGGCGGCCGCATGTGGTGGTCTTCGACAATGCCGGCCGTGGCTCCCAGCTTCAGGCCGCGCGGCGGTCGGGCGCGCACGTCATCTACATCAGTGCGCGGCAGCGCCAGCGGCGCAAGGCGTTTCGCTGGCGCTGGATGCCGCTGATCGACGAGCATTGGATCGCCTACCCGGAATTCCTCGCCGGCAAGCTCGGCTTCCTGGAGCGATTCAAGCTCAAGTTGCTGCACGGCCCACGCGTTCGCTATCTCGATGTGATCTTTTCACGCGCCGCGCCGGCGGCCACCGCAACGGTCTTGTCGCGGGCGGGTCTGGAGGCGCAGCGCTACGTGCTGGTGGTTCCGGGCGGCGGCACCGGGCATCCCGGCGCGCGCAGCGCCTCGGCGACCTTTCTCGACGCCGGTCGCGAACTCGCGGCGAGCGGTGTGGTGACGGCATTCGTGGGGCCGGCGGACCCGGGCGCGGGGGGGTCGTCCGTCGATGGGAATTTCCGACACCTGGGCGCGCTGCCGCAGCAGGACTTGGTGGAGCTCATGCGCCATGCGCGCCTCATCGTCGCGAACGGCGGCTCGACGCTGCTGCAGGCGCTGGCGTGCGGCGCGGCCTGTATTGCCGTGCCCATCGCGCGCGATCAGGTCTCGCGCATCCGGCGTTGCGTGGAGCGCGGCGTCGCGATCGACACGGCGCTCGATGCGCACCGCATCGCGGCCAGGGCGGCCGCCCTGTTGAGCGATGAGCCGGCGCGCGCGTTATTGGCGCAGCGCGCAGCCGGCCTGGAGCTCGCCGACGGGGCCGATATCGCGGTGCTGGCGCTCGCCAAATTCGTCGAATCTGCATAGCGGGGCGGGAGAGCAATGCCGAATGTCGTGTTGCTGGGGTACGATCCGAATCAGCCGTCGTTCCGGCATCGCATGCAAAGCCTCGTTGCAACCCTGGAGGCGGCCGGTTGGCAGGTGCGGGTGGAGCGCTTCCCGAAGGGACGTTACGGGCTGCGCAGTTGGGAGCGGCGCGAACTGTTCGGCTGGGCGCACGTCGTCGTGCTCCATCAAATCAAGATGAGCGGCATTGAAGCGCGTCTGGTCGCCGCCCTGAGCAGGCATCGCGTATTCGATTTAGACGATGCCATCTATGTGCGCAAGCCGCGCCGGCTCGGCGAGCCCGCGGACGACTCGGTGTGGCGGCGCCGAAAATTCAGCGCCACCTGCCGCTCGGTGGACGTGGTTGCCGCGGGCAACGAGGTGCTGGCGCGAGCCGCGCGTCCCGCGGCGCGGGAAGTTATCATCCTGCCGACCTCGATCGACGTTTCCTGCTATCAGGCAACCACCTTGGGCGCGGATGCTGCGCCGACCATCGCCTGGATCGGAAGTCCCGAGAATCTGGTCTATCTTGAAATGATCCGCCCCGCGCTGGCGCGGCTCGCCGCGCGCCACCCGGCGCTCAAAGTCAGAGTGATCTGTTCGGCCTTCCCGGATTGGCCGGAAATCCAGGTGGAGCGGGTGCCGTGGAGCGCGGCCACCGAAGCGGCCTCCCTGGCCGCGGCCCACATCGGCGTGATGCCGCTGTCGGATGATGCGTGGGCGAGGGGCAAATGCGCCTTCAAGTTGCTGCAGTACATGGCCGCCTCGCTCCCCTGCGTTGCCTCGCCGGTCGGCGCGAACACCGAAGCGGTCATCGACGGCTTCAACGGCTGCCACGCGGGCAATCTCGAGGAGTGGGAGCGCAATTTGGAGCGGCTGATCGATTCGGCGCGGTTGCGCGCGCAATTCGGCGCCAACGGCCGGCGTCACGTGGTCGAGCGCTATGCTCTTGGCGTCTACCGGGACAACTATCTGGCGTTGCTGACGCGCCTCGCTGCCGATTGAAGAAGCCGGTATGCTTCTAAGGATGCATCCGCTGCATATCTACCAAATTTTGAACCATTACACCCCGCGGAAGGATCTGGATCCGGGTTTCGACGTACTCGACAATTCCGAGAACGAGCGCCCCGACTGGTTCGAGTACTGGCCGATCAGAAAGTTTCTGCTCAACGAAGCGTTGAGCGAGGACGCGTTTTACGGCTTTCTGTCGCCGAAATTCCAACACAAGACCAACCTGAGCGCGATGCTGGTGCGCGATTTCATCGGCCGCTCGGCGGATGAGACCGATGTGTTCCTGTTCAGCCCGAGCATCCACAACAGCGCCTACTTTCTCAACGTGTTCGAACACGGCGAGTCGGAGCACCCGGGTCTCGCGCGCGTCGCGGCGCAGCTGTTCGAGCGCATCGATCCCGGCGTAAGACTCGATGAGATGGTGTCCAATTCGAGAAATACGGTGCACTCGAATTATTTCATCGCGAAACCGCGATTCTGGCGGGCATGGCTCGCGGTCAACGAGCAGATGTTCGCGATCGCCGAATCAACGGACGACCCGCTCGGCGAGCAGTTGCGCCTGCCGACCGCCTATCGCGGGCAGCACAACGTGCAGATGAAGATATTCGTCATGGAGCGCGTCGCGACCTGGATCCTCACCCGTGATCGCAGTTTCGTGGCGCGCGCGCGCGATCCGTTCGCGGCGCGGGCGCGCATCTACAAGCTGCCGGTGGCGATCGTCTGCGACGCACTGAAGATCGCCTATGCCAGCGAAGGGCGCGGCCAATACAAGGATGTGTTCTTGCTGGTGCGAAATCTGCAAAAATTCTTGAATCTGCAAATCAGGCTCGGCGGCTGGTTGGGGATGCGCGGCGTGCGGCCTTCGCTGCGCGCGCTCAGATCCTACTGGCAGGCCGGCGAACGCTGAGCCGCAAGGGAGCCTTGGTGCCGATACAGAGAATCATGCCGTCGGGATTTTGGCGCGGTCGACGCGTGTTGATCACCGGGCACACCGGCTTCAAGGGCGCGTGGCTGTGCCTGTGGTTGCGGGGGCTGGAGGCGAAGCTCACGGGCTATGCGTTGGCCCCGGCGAGTGCGCCGAACTTGTGGGACATCGTCGGCGCAGAGACCCGTTCGGTGATCGCCGACATTCGCGATCCGGCCCGGGTGCGCGAGGCGGTTCTCGCCGCGGATCCGCAGATCGTCATTCACATGGCGGCCCAGGCGCTGGTGCGCGAGTCGTATCGCGATCCGCTCGGAACCTATGCGACCAACGTCATCGGCACCGGCGCGCTGCTGCAGGCCTGCCGGGAGCTGGTGAATCTGCAGTGCGTGTTGATCGTCACCAGCGACAAGGTCTACGAGAATCATGGTGCCGGCCGTGCGTTCGAGGAGGGCGACCGGCTCGGCGGCGAGGATCCGTACAGCAGCAGCAAGGCCTGCGCCGAACTCCTGACGGCGGCATTTCGCGCCAGTTTTTTCGGTGACGGCCCGCCGATCGCCTCGGTGCGCGCCGGCAACGTCATCGGCGGCGGCGATTGGTCCGCCGACCGGCTGATTCCCGACTGTGTGCGCGCGATCGAGTCCGGCAGCAAGGTTACGCTGCGCTATCCCGAGGCCATCAGGCCGTGGCAGCACGTGTTCGAGCCGCTGTCGGGATATCTCGCTCTGGCTCAGGCTCTGGTGCAAACGCCGGAGGGCGCGCCGCGCGCTGTCAATTTCGGGCCGGATCCGGCATCCTTTTGCGCGGTGCGCGAGGTCGTCGATGCCTTCAGCGCCCGCTTCACGGGCAAACCGGGCTGGCAGCCCGGTACGGCCGCGCAACCGCCCGAGGCACACGCCCTGAGCTTGTCGTCGGGGTTGGCCGAACGCGCTCTCGGGTGGCGACCCTGCCTCAGTATCGCCGAATCGCTGGCGTGGACCGCGGATTGGTATCAGGCGCACGCGGCGGAGGAGGACATGTTGCGTTTTTCGGAGGCACAAATTGCGAAGTATCGGGCCTTGAGGGGCGGCGGCGAATGAAGTGCGTCATTCTCGCCGGCGGCAAGGGAACACGCATCGCCGAAGAATCGAGCACACGGCCGAAGCCGATGCTGGAAATCGGCGCGCGGCCGATTTTGTGGCACATCTTGAAGCTGTACGCCACGTTCGGGGTCGAGGAGTTCATCGTCTGCCTCGGATACAAGGGCTACATGGTGAAGGAGTATTTCGCCAATTACTTCCTGCACCAGGCCGACGTGACCTTCGAGATGGCCTCGAATCGCGTCGAGTACCACGACTGCCGCAGCGAACCGTGGAAGGTCACGTTGGTGGACACCGGGGAGGACACCATGACGGGCGGGCGGCTGCTGCAGGTGGGCCGGTACCTGAACGCGAACGAACCGTTCTGCATGACCTATGGGGACGGATTGGCCAACATCGACATCGCCGCTGAGATCGCCTTCCATGCGCGGCGCGGCTGCAAGGCGACGGTGGCCTGTGTGCGGCCGCCGGCGCGGTTCGGCCGCATCTCGATCGAAGGGACCCAGGCGATTTCCTTCGAGGAAAAGCCCCAGGCGGAAGGCGGGTTGATCAACGGCGGCTTTTTCGTGCTCGAGCCGAGCGTGCTCGAGTTGATCGACGGCGCGCAGACCGTGTGGGAGAAGGAGCCCATGGAAGCGCTGGCGGCGAGTCGGCAGCTCGCCGCCTGGGTTCATCGCGGATTCTGGCAGCCGATGGATACGCTGCGCGATAAACAGTATCTCAACGCGCTGTGGGACAGCGGTGCGGCGCCATGGAAACTTTGGCAGGGGTAGGCGCGCGATGGTAGGACTGGTGACCGCCTGCCGCGCCTGCGGCGGAGGACTCGCCGTGACGATGGCGGATCTGGGGATGCAGCCTCCGTCAAACGCGTTTCTCGCATCGCTCGCCGATGCCAGGGACGAGAAGCGCTATCCGCTGCGCGCCAAGGTATGCGAACTGTGCAAGTTGGTGCAGGTCGATTACGACGTGGCACCGGAGGAACTGTTCGGCAACTACGTGTATTTCTCATCGTATTCCGACGACTGGCTGGCGCACGCGAAAGCCTACTGCGAGATGGCGCGCCGCCGTTTCGCGCTGGATTCCCGCAGCCTGGTGGTGGAGCTGGCGAGCAACGACGGGTACCTGCTCAAGAACTTCGTGCAAGCGGGCATTCCGGTGCTCGGCATCGATCCGTCGGGCACGGTCGCCGCGGCGGCGCAGAAGATCGGCGTGCCGACGTTGGTGGAGTTCTTCGGCGAGCGTTTGGCAAGGCGGCTCAAGGACGAAGGCCGGAAGGCCGATCTGATCATCGGCAACAACGTGCTTGCGCACGTGCCCCGGTTGAACGACTTCGTGGCCGGGATCCAAGTGCTTCTCAAGCCTGAAGGCACGGCGACGATCGAATTTCCCCATCTGTTGAAATTGATAGAGCAGGTCGAATTTGACACGATTTATCACGAACATTATTCGTACATATCGCTGTATGCCATCGAACAGGTGTTCGGCCGGCATGGATTGCGGATTCACGATGCCGAGCAATTGCCGACGCACGGCGGTTCGCTGCGCATCTTCGCCTCGCATGCCGCCCGCGCCGACCTGCGCGACAGTGCGGCGCTGCAGTCGCTTCGGACGCAGGAGACCGCGGCCGGATTGGCCGAGCTCGGCACGTACCGGCGCTTTGCCGAAAGGGTCGAGGCCTGTCGACGCTCCGTGCTCGAATTCTTTGCGCAGACCAAGCGCGAGGGCAAGAGCGTCGCGGCCTACGGCGCCGCCGCCAAGGGCAATACACTGCTCAATTTTTGCGCCGCGACGCGGGCCGACATTTCGATGGTCGCCGACCGCAATCCGCACAAACAATCGAAATTATTGCCGGGGACGCATGTTCCGGTGGTGTCGCCCGAGGAGTTGATGCGGGCCCGGCCGGACTACGTGCTGGTGCTGCCGTGGAATTTGCAGGACGAGATCATGCGGCAGCTCGCGGGCATCAGGGACTGGGGCGGTCGGTTCGTGACCGCGGTGCCGGTGGTGAGGGTTCATCCGTGATCTTCACGGAATCGACCCTGCACGGCGCATTCACGATCGAGATGGTTCGGGCGCACGACGACCGGGGATTCTTCGCGCGCAGCTTCTGCGCCGAGGAATTCGCGGCGCATGGCCTGCCCGCCGAAATGCCGCAGAGCAGCGTGTCCCACAATCTGCGCAAAGGCACTCTGCGAGGCCTGCATTATCAGGCGCCACCACGCGGCGAGGAAAAACTGGTGCGCTGCACCTCGGGGGCGATCTTCGACGTGATCGTCGATTTGCGCGGCGATTCGCGGACGCGGGGCCGCTGGCTTGGAACGGAGCTGACGGCCGACAATCGCCGCGCGCTGTTCATTCCGAAGGGTTTTGCCCACGGCTTTGTCACGCTGTGCGACGAGACCGAGGTTCTTTACATGATCTCGGTGCCGTATGTTCCCGGCGCCGAGCGCGGCGTGCGATGGAACGATCCGACTCTCGCCATCGCTTGGCCGATTGAGCCCACGGTCATTTCGGCGCGGGACGCGGCTCTTCCGCTGCTTGACGCATCGACGGCCGCTTGAGAGCGAGGAAACGCGTTCTGGTGACGGGGGCGGGCGGTTTTATCGGACGCCAAAGCATCGAGCCGCTGCGCGCCGCCGGCTACGAGGTGCACGCCGTTTTTTCGAATGAATCCATTCCCGCGGGTGAGATTGCCGGTGCGGCCACGGGTACGGCGGTGTCAATGCGTGCGCACCGCGCCGATTTGCTCGAGCCGCAGGCGATCGATTCGCTCATCGATGCGATTCACCCCACGCATTTGCTGCATTTCGCCTGGATCGCGACGCCCGGACTCTATTGGAACAGCGCCGAGAATTTTCGGTGGCTGGAGATGAGCCGCCACCTGCTCCGATCTTTTCACGGCGGCGGCGGAATCCGCGCCGTCATGGCCGGAAGCTGTGCGGAATACGATTGGTCGCGGGCCGGCATCTGCGATGAGCGCGGCAGCCCCCTTGCGGGATCGTCCGGCACGGCGGTGAGCCCCTATGCGGAGTGCAAGCTTGCCATGCAGCGCTCGCTCGAGGAGTTCGGGCGCACGCAGGGTCTTTCCAGCGCCTGGGGCCGGATGTTCTTTCAGTTCGGGCCCGCAGAGCATCCCCGGCGATTGGTGGCATCGGTGATCATCGATCTGTTGTCGGGCCGCGAGGCATTGTGTTCGCACGGGCGCCAGATTCGCAGCTTTCTGCACGCGGCCGACGTCGGCCGCGCGTTTGCCGCCGTCCTGGACAGCGGCGTCGAAGGTCCGGTGAATATCGGTTCGAGCGAGCGAATTTCGATCGCTGAGCTGCTCGGACGCATCGCGCGCAGCATCGGGCGTCCCGAATTGCTCAAACTCGGCGCGCGCCGAGCTCTGCCGTTCGATCCCGACATTCTCCTGCCCGATATCGGTCGACTGCGCCGGGAGGTGGGGTGGACGCCGAGATTGACCCTCGATCAGGGAATCGCCGATTCGATCGATTGGTGGCGGGACCGCCTCATCGAGGGCGGCGGGGGCTGAGCGGGGTTCATGGGGGGGGGCGCGATCACATCGGGAGCAACGGCACATGAGTGGAATCCTCAATAGCCCGGAACTGCGGCGCTTCGTCGACTCCACCCGGGACGCGTCCATCGTCCCGGAGCTTTGCGATTACGTGCGAATTCCGAATTTTTCGCCCTTGTTCGATCCGGAGTGGGAACGGAATGGACACATGGAAAGGGCAGCGCAGCTGGTGGCGGGCTGGCGCGCCGCCGCCAGCCCATCGCGGGAATGACGCTGGAGATCGCGCGCTTGCCGGGGCGCACGCCGCTGATCGTCATCGAGATTCCGGGAACCCCTGGACACCGCAGGCCAACGCGCACGGGCCAAACGAATTTCTGCACATCGATTATGCGAAGCGCCTCACTGCGGCGGTGGCGCACGTGAGCGCGCGGCACGCGGTGCGCTGAAAAAGGACAACGTCGCGCTCCGCGCGTATACTCGCCGCCGGTTTCGACAAGCAGCAGGTCACGGGCACATGGATTTAGGGATTCGCGGCCGCAAGGCGATCGTCTGCGCATCGAGTCAGGGTCTCGGCAAGGGCTGCGCGCGCGCGCTGGCCGAGGCGGGCGTCTCGCTGGTGATCAACGGGCGCAATCGGCAGACGCTCGAACAGACGGCCGATGAAATCCGGCAGGCGACCGCGGTGGAGGTCACGCCGGTGGTTGCGGATGTCTCCACGCGGGAAGGGCAGGAGGCGCTGCTGGCCGCGTGCCCGGCGCCCGACATCCTCATCAACAACAACGGCGGACCGCCATTCCGTGATTTTCGGGAATTGGATCGTCAGGCGCTGCTGGCCGGAGTGACCATGAACATGGTGACGCCGATCGAGCTCATGCAGCGGGTCGTCGATGGGATGGCGGCGCGCGGTTTCGGCAGAATCGTCAATATAACCTCGATAAGCGTCAAAATGCCCTTGGCGGGGCTTGATCTGTCGAGCGCGGCCCGTGCCGGACTTACGGCATTTTCGGCCGGCGTCGCGCGCGGGATCGCCGACAAGAACGTCACGATCAACAATCTGCTGCCGGGCAGCTTCGACACCGCCCGTCTGCGCGGCGGCATGCTCGCGACGGCAAAGCGCGGCGGAATTTCTGAATCCGAAATCGCACGGCGGGCGCAGGAGGCGATTCCCGCGAAGCGCTTCGGTACCCCATCGGAGTTCGGTCAGACCTGCGCCTTCCTGTGCAGCGTGCATGCCGGGTACATCACCGGTCAGAACATTCTACTCGACGGCGGAGCCTATCCGGCGGCATTCTGAAGGTGCAATGAAGCAACCGGACGATGCTCGGGAACTGCTCGAAATCCAGCGGACCGCATTCCGGGCCGAAGGCATCGCCACCGCAGAGGTGCGGCAGGATCGCCTGGATCGCGCGCTGGACCTGCTGGTCACCCATCAGACGGAAATTTGCGATGCGATCGCCGGCGACTTCGGTCGCAGGCCCGCGACGCTGACGCGATTCGCGGATGTGTTGCCCTCGGTCATGGC
>Ga0209048_10001052_pt1 | contig 28908 bp, 29 predicted proteins | sample FrelakmetCRP12CR_FD_187146 | JGI IMG/M metagenome (GOLD analysis project Ga0209048, IMG submission 187146) | Freshwater lake sediment microbial communities from the University of Notre Dame, USA, for methane emissions studies - CRP12 CR (SPAdes)... | ecosystem: Environmental > Aquatic >... | reverse complement strand
CGCCTGTCCCGTGTGGGCCAACGACAACGAGATCGTGTTCCACAAGACCCAGCCGCTGTTCCACGCCGGCTCCGGGGTCTGGGAGATCCGCAAGGACGGGAGTGCGCTCACGTGGCTGTCCCCCGGGCAGGCCGGCAACGCGGAGATGCCGTTCCCGCTGCGGTGAGCCGAGCGGATCGACGGGGTCGCCGGGCCGGCACTGCCGGCGTCGACTCGGTGCACCCGGTTCAGCCCACCTCGGGGATCGTGGATTCCGCGGTCGCTTCGTCGCTCGCGGTGTCGCCGGCACCGGGTCGTTTCGTGATCATCAGGCGTTGGGGTGCGAACACCGCGGAGTCTTCGGGAACCGATTTCAGGAGCCGGACCCCGATCCCGATCACGGACCGGGAGCCGATGGTGACGGGGCCCCAGACCGAGGCGTGAGCGAGCAGGTTCACGTCATCGCCCACGGTGGGGGAGCCGTCCTTGGTCTTGTCGGTGTATCCACCGATCCCGAGATGCACCATCCCCACCATCGCGCAGTTCTTCCCGATCCTCGTCCCGGCGGAACATCCGCACCCGGGGTGCGGGATGAACAGCCCGGGCCCGATGATCGCCTGCGGCGAGAGCTCGGTGAGGAACAAGACCTCGTTGACGTACATCAGGATCCGGGCGACGGGCGAAAGCCCCACCCGCTGCGCGGCCCGCGCCAGACGAAAGAGGACGACGGCGTGGAACATCGGCAGCGACAGGACGTTGAAGGTCGCCCGGAGACGTGATTTCTCGAAGTCCTGAAAGGCGAACCGATACCGGGCGTAGTCCGCCTTGATCGAGTCGACGAGACCGACCTCTCCTTCTGCCAGATACGCCACGATGCCTCCCTGCCCTGGGCTCTTCGCCGCCGCGAGCGCCGCGACCGGCCCCGCCCTCGGATGCTCTCCGTACCGCCGTCGAATGCCGGCTGACGGCCCGGACACGATACCGCACTTCTCGGAATGTGGTCAGGCTGACACGCAGCGGCGTGGAAGGGAAGCCGGCGACCCAGTATGCTGACGGGTCCCATGGACCGGCGTGCCATTCTTCGCGAGGATCTCGACCGCAACGTCCGCGCCGGGCAGCTCACCGTCCTGCTGTTCCGTCTGCGCCAGTTCGCGAGCCGTCCCGACCGCGGGCCCGTCCTCCTGCTGCTCTCCCCGCTGATCTACGTGTGCGCGTACATCTGGATCGACCTGCTGATGGGAGCCTCACTGCCACCGAGCGTCGAGTGTGGGCCGGGGCTCCGGCTCCCGCACGGCGGGCGCGGTGTGATGATGCATCGGACCGCGCGGATCGGTCGGAACGTCACGATGTTCCAGCGGTCCGGGCTCGGCCTCATCGAGCCCCTCGACGACGGCAACGCCTCGGTCGTCGAGACCCTGGGCCCAACGGTGGAGGACAACGTGTACATCGGTCACGCAGCCGCGGTCTTCGGGCCGGTCACGATCGGGGCACGGAGCAGGATCGGTGCCGGCGCCGTCGTCCTGCGGGACGTGCCGCCCGACTCCACGGTGCTCCCCACGCCGTCCCGGGTCATCACCCGCCCCGACTCGACCGCCGAACGCGACGCCGGTTGATCGCGGGGCCGCGTGACCAATCTGCCCCGCCCCAAATGGAAGGGACCGGGAGCGGCTGATACGTTGCTCTCCGTGACCGAAACGACCTACGACCCGGCCAGTCACTACGACCGGGTCACCGCGGCGTGGGGCCTGCTGCTCGGCGACGAGCTCCACTACGGGATCTTCGCCACCGGCGCCGAGACGCTGACGGACGCCACGAACGCCCTCACGCTCCGCATGGTGGAAGCGGCCGGCATCGCACCGGGCGTCGAGGTGCTCGACGTCGGCTGCGGGACAGGCGCGCCGGCGTGTCTGCTGGCTCGCGAGTACGGCGCGCAGGTCACGGGGATCACCACCAGCGCCGTCGGTGTCGAAGCCGCCGGCGCACGCGCCGCGGCCTCCGGTGTGTCCGACCTCGCCACGTTCGCGGTCCGCGACGGCACGAACAACGGCTTCCCCGACGCATCCTTCGATCGGGCCTGGGTCCTCGAGTCCTCCCATCTGATGCCGGCCCGGGATCGTCTCGTCGCCGAGTGCGCTCGGGTCCTGCGACCGGGCGGTGTCATGGCGCTGTGCGACATCGTGTTGCAGCGGCCGATGCCGTTCACGGAGGTCCGCCGCCTGCGAGAGCCGCTCACCCTGCTGCGCCAGGTCTTCGGCGATGCCCGCATGGAGCCCCTCGAGCACTACGCAGCACTCGCCCGGGAGCACGGCCTGCAGGTGCTCGAGGCCGTGGATCTCACTGCCGCCACCCGGCCCACGTTCGCCCGCTGGCGCAGCAACGCGGATGCCCACCGCGGCGAGGTCGTCGAGCTCCTGGGCGAACGTGACTGGACCCGTTTCGTCGATTCGTGCACCGTCCTCGAAGGCTTCTGGGACGACGGCACACTCGGCTACGGGCTCCTCGCGGCCCGCCGGCCCTGAGAGGTCGAGTCAATGGGTCACGCTTCTTCATGGTCAGGTTCTTCTCGGCGGCTTCGCGCCGCCGAGAAACGGCACTGTCTCCATTGGAGCGCTCGCCTATCGGCGCACGCTCCGAGCCGCGACCCCTGAACCGCCGGCCGGAGGTTGCCGCGCTCGTCGGCGGTGCCCGCTACGCACTAGTTTCATATGTCCAACCACACAGAGTGAGGCGAGGAGGCCGGCGGTGAGCAATCGGAGTGCAGTACTGGCTGTGATCCAGCGCGTGCTGGACGACAAGGGTCTGCAGCCCGATCTGGGCGACGACGCCGCGGCGCTCGGCGAGAGCGGTCTCGGTCTGGATTCGCTCGATATCGCCACGATCGCGGCAGAGCTCGACGCCGACCTCGACATCGATCCGTTCGCTCACGGCGACGTGCGGATGGGGACCCTCGGCGAGTTCGTGGCGCTCTACGAAGCCGAGCCCGCCACGTGATCTCGGGCGTCCTCGGTTCGACCGACCCCGGTCGTCCGTTCCTCGTCGATCGTGACGGCGAGACGCTCCACGAGCTCTCGTACGGCGACTGCCGCGCGCTCGTCGACGAGCTCGTACGGTCGCACGCGGAGCTCCGGGGCACCCGGGTCGGCCTGCGGGCAACGCCCGACCGCAACACCGTGCTCCGCCTGTTCGCACTCGACGCGCTCGGCGCGCGCGTGCACCTCGTGCCACCGACGGTGCCCGACGAGACCGTCGACGCGCTCGTCGAGCAGCTCGGCCTCCACGCCGTGCTCGGCAGCTCGGTCGAGGGCACGTCGGTCGACACGACGTCGACGAACGGCGACGGTCGGCCGGAAGTGGTGCTGTTCACGTCGGGCACGACCGGTACGCCCAAAGCAGTGCTGCACACGTGGGAATCTCTCGCGGCGCGCATCCATCGCAGCGCGACCCTCGCCGACGCCCGCTGGATGCTCGCCTACCCGTTGTCGGCGTTCGCGGGCCTGCAGGTGTTCCTGCACGCGCTGCTCAACGGTGGCAGCGTGGTGCTCGGAGCCGGTGTTCCGGCCGGCGCGGCCCGCGCCATGAGCGCGGGTGTCACGCACCTGTCGGCAACCCCGACGTTCCTCCGTCTGCTCCTGATGCTCGACGACGTCGACACCGAGTCGCTCGCCCAGGTCACCCTCGGCGGCGAGCCCGTCGACCAGCCCCTGCTCGACCGCGCCGGGCAACGCTTCCCGAACTCGCGCGTCACGCACATCTACGCGTCGAGCGAGATGGGTGCGTGCTTCTCGGTCCACGACGGACGCGCCGGCTTCCCCGTGACGTACCTGGAGTCCGACGACCTCGCCGTCTGGTTGACGATCCGCGACGGCGAGCTCCACATCCGATCGGCCCACGGCATGGGCGGTTACGTCGGACTGGCCGATCCACGCGACGACACCGGGCTGTACCCCACCGGCGACCTCGTCGAGGTGGTCGACGACCGCGTCCACTTCCTCGGGCGGCGCAACGAGAGCATCAACGTCGGGGGCCAGAAAGTGCACCCGCGCGAGGTCGAGGAAGTGCTGCTCGCCGAGCCCCGCGTCCGAGCGGCGCGCGTCTCGGGAGCGAACAGCTCCGTGACGGGCCAGATCGTGCGCGCCGACGTGGTCGCCGCCGCGGATGCCGATGAGGCCGAGCTGCGGCGCGCGTTGCTCGACCGCTGCCGGCGACAGCTCCAACCGTTCAAAGTGCCGCGGATTCTGAAGATCGTCGATGCGCTCGAGCAGACCGACAGCGGCAAGCTCACCCGGAGGTAGTGCGTGCAGGTCGTCGTGGTCAGCGGGGGGAGCAAAGGGCTCGGGCAGGCCATCGTGGCGCATCTGCTCGATCGAGGCGACGCGGTGGCCACGTGCAGCCGGAGCAGGACCGCGTTCGTCACGGAGGTCGAGAACGATCCCGACCGCCGCGAACGCTTCCTGTTCGCGGAGGCCGACATCTCGCAACCCGACGCGATCCGCCAGCTCGTGCGCGCCACCGTCGCGCGTTTCGGGCGGGTGGACGCGCTCGTGAACAACGCCGGGATCGCGCGCGACGGCCTCCTGGCGACGCAATCGCTCGATGAGATCGCGGAGCTCGTCGACGTCAACGTCAAAGGCTCGTTGATGTTCGCCCGGGCCTGCCTCCGGCCCATGCTGAGAGCGCGGCAGGGCCGGATCATCAACATCTCGTCGATCATCGGGCTGCGCGGCTATCGCGGTCTGGTCAGTTACGGCGCGACCAAGGGCGCGCTCGACTCGATGACCCGCGCCCTGGCCCGCGAAGTGGCCGAGGTCGGGATCACCGTGAACAGCATCGCCCCGGGATACCTCGAGACCGAGATGACGCACGGGCTCGACAATCAGCAGATGAAGCAGATCGTCCGGCGCACGCCGCTCGGCCGGCTGGGTCGCCCCGAGGACATCCTGCCCGCCATCGACTTCCTGCTCTCCGACGGCTCCGCGTTCATGACCGGCCAGGTGCTCGTGCTCGACGGCGGTCTCACCGCCTGATCGCCGTCCGGCGTGCACTCAACCGGCGTGCACTCAACCGGCGTGCACTCAACCGGCGTGCACTCAACCGGCGTCGCGTTCGGCGGTCGCGTCGGGGCGGGTGATGACTCGAGACGGCGTGGGCATCACCGTCGAACCGGGCGGTACGTCCTTGAGCACGACGGCGCCGATGCCGATCCGGCTGCGATCGCCGACGTGGACGGGTCCGAAGATCGCCGCGCGATAGCCGATGTACACGTCGTCGCCGATCACGGGGAGCTGGAGGAACTCGTAACTCGCGTTGCCGCGATCGTCGAGCTCTTCGATCGCGCCGACGCTCACCCACTCGAAGATGGTGGCGTTGCGGCCGATGCGCGCGTACGGGTGGATCATCACGCCGCGGCCGCCGTGCGGCAGCCGGAGGCCGGGACCGATTTGGGTCTGTCGCTGGAGCGTCGCGCCCATGAGCAGCTCCACCCAGACGAATTTCGCCAGGAACACCAAGGGTCCCAGGAGATGGCGCAGCGGACCGAAGCCCGGATCGGCCAGACCCTGGCTCAGACGGAAGAGCGTGAGCGTGACCTTGCTCATGTGCTCGCCGGGCGCCAGTCGCGCCAGGTCTTCACGGAGAACCGCCCGCCAATCCATGGCGCCGGACCCTACCAGCGAGCTTTCGGGGTCTTCAGCCACCGGACGTGTCGTGCCGTCGAGTCTCGATGGCGCTGCGCAGCCATGCCCTCCCCTGATTCGGGTTGACGAGGTGCGCCGCCATCGAGAAGCCCCGCGAGACCTTGAGCAGCCCGCGATAGGTCGCGAACCGGGCCCGGTCGACGCCCGTGGTCTTGGCATGCTGACGCCAGTGTGTGGTGTGGTCGCCGCTGAAGACCTCGGCTTCCTCGCTCGTGTAGTAATAGAGCGCGAGCGAGTTCCGGCGATGCCCGGCCGCGATGGGCTTCGAGAACCCATGGACCGAACGGTCGTCGGTTCGAAAGATCACCGTGGTCCCGAACGACGGGACCACCTCCTTGACGACGCGGTCCGTCGCGGAGTCGAACAGCTCGAGGCAGCCGCCGTACTCGGGCTTCCACTCCGGGTTCAGGTACATGATCACGTTGACGCGGCGAAAGAGCCGCAGCCGTTCGTAGATGTGGAAGTCGGTGTGGGCGGTCAGCACGCCGCCGGGACCGCTGCTGTGCAGCCCACCGCCTTCGAGGTACGGATCGGGGATGAGGCGTTCGATGCCCGTGACGGATTCGAGGAAGTGCAGGAAGGGACGATCGTTGCATTGCCGCAGCACCGCGGCGAGCGGCTCGGGGATGACCGCGAGGTCGCTGCAGCACAGCTTCTCCGGTTGGTAGGCGTTCTTGTACGGCAGCCATCCACTCCAGTCGGGGGGCGGGAACAGGGTGGCGAGCTCGGGTCCGGCGTCGAGCAGATCGTCGAGCACCAGATGGGGGAACGGCGTGGCCGCTCGGAACTCGGCCGCCATTCGATCGACGGCAGCGGGGTCGTAGCGATCGAGCCGGATGGACGCCGTGCGCAGTGGATCGGTCGTGGTCATTTCGTGCTCCTGGCGAGTCGCCGCGAGCCGCCCATCGTACCAACGGGCCGGTCCCGAAGGCCTCTCGAAGTGGCAATCGAGCGCGCGGAGCGTGAGATCGGTTCGATCTCGTGCCCGTGGTCCGCGGTCAGCCCCCGGCCGCGGCCGGCCCGGTCGCTCCGAGCGTCCCGTCGGCGTTGATGGTGAAGGTCACGTCGGCCGTCGCGGTCGACGCGAACGCGTCGTCGAACCCGGCGCAGCTCTTGGAGTCGAACTCGAGGTGGGCGGTGTAGGTGCCCGGCCCGATGCCCACGAACGGAAGCTGCGCGCCGCCGGCATTCAACTGGAGGTCGATCGGCGTCCAGCCGTCGGCGTTGACGGTGTGCGCCCGGCGAAGAGCCCGGGCCTGGTCCGGCGTCCACGTCCCTGTCGGTGAGGCGCCCGTGCACGCGTCGTATCGCGGGTTGGACCAGCGGCCGTCACCGAAACGCACCAGCCCGGGCCGCAGCCCTCCATCGGGGTCCGCCCCGCGGTATTCGAAGTGGATGACGCCGAGCCCGCTCACCACGCGGTCTTCCACGACGCGCGCGGCGACCGTGATCGGCGCGTTCGTCGGAGCCGGCCCGGACCACACCACCGGGCCGCACGCGGCGACGGTGCTCTGCTCACACGGCGACGGGGGAGTCGGTGCCGGTGCTTTCCGGGATGTGCCGGCGGGTGGAGCGATCGCGGCCGCCGTCGTCGGTGGGGTGGGCCGCGTGCTCGATGTGGTGCTCGTCGTCGCGGTCGTCGACGATGCGACGGGGGTCGTCGGCCGCGTGACGACGCGCTCGGTGTGAGTGCCGTTGCCGCCGAGCGTCACCACGCCGATGAGCGCGGCGACGCACGCCGCCGCGGCCACGAGCACTCCGACGTGGCGCCCGCGTGCCCGTGTGCGCGTCGGAGCGACAGGCTCGAACGCGACGACAGCGGGAGCCGTTCGATCGAGGCCGGCGGGGTGGTGGAGGGTGCGCGGCTCGTCGTACCGTCGTGTGCCTCCCGCTGCCGCTCGCATATCGACGTCCGTTCCAACGTCGATACCCGCTTCGGGATCCGATGCGAGCAGGCCCGTGAGGAGTGCCTGTGCCTTCGGGCTCGTGGAGATGTCGTCGGAGATTCCCGGATCGGTCGCCGCGGCGAAGAGCTGGAGATCGCGATCGTCGTTCACGATGCTCCTCCATTGGCGTGCGCGGTGGTCTCGAGCGTCGCCGAGGTGATGCCCTGCTTGTGGAGCTCCTCGCGAAAGCGGCGCCGGGCCCGTTGGAAGCGCACCGTGAACGTGTTCTCCCGGATGTCGAGGATGAGGGCCGCTTCCCGATGCGTCAGACAATCGGCCGCGACGAGCGTCAGCGCCTCGCGGTCCTCGGGTTTCAGCGCATCGATGGCCGCCTGAACCCGATCGTCGTCGAATGGCGAACCGAGATCCGGCGCGTCCGCGATCCGGTCGCTGCGCATCGTCCGGATCTTGGTGACCAGCGCGTGCTGGCGTTGCGCGCTGCGAATCCGGTTGGCGAGCAGCCGGTGGGTGCAGGCGAACAGCCACCACCGGGCGTCGGGTCCCGCCGGCACGTCGTCGAGGCGCCGCCACGCGACGGACATCACCTCGCTGGCGACGTCCTCGGCCGTGGCCGCATCGATCCGTCGCGCGGCGAACGCGAGGACGGCCCGGTACTGGGCATGGAACAACGCCTCGAACCGAGGGCCCCGGTCGGATGCCGCACCGGCGACGGGGTTGCCTGATGCTTCGACGACGGATCCCCCAGCTCATCGGCGGCCCACCGCCATGTTCGGCCGGCTCTTCGCTCGGGGCGTGGAAGCCTACGAAAAGCCACGAGAGCGATCATACCGGACGGGCGGTCCGGGCCACAACGGCCCGCTCGGACCCGCGATTGCCGGGCGGGCCGCGGACGCGCTAAAATCCGACCGTTCGAGTCGTATTTCACGGAGCCGCGCTGAGCGAGCGGGGGAGACCGATCGGGATGGCCCAGTTGTTCGAGTTCCCGAACCCGGTGAACGAGGTGTCGGCGCGGTTGGTCGCGGCGGGCGTCGTCGTCCTGAGCCTGTTGACGATCGTGCTCGATCAACCCCTGTTGCTCGTCCCGTTGGCGTACGGCTTTCTCGCCCGGGTGCTCACCGGCCCGACGCTCAGCCCGCTCGGCCAGTTCGTCACCCGCGTGCTCACGCCGACTCTCCCGTTCCGGGCGAACTTCGTGGCGGGCGCGCCCAAGCGGTTCGCGCAGGGAATCGGCGCGACGCTCTCGGTCTCGGCGTGCATCCTGCACTTCGGCTTCGGATTGACGGGCGCCGCGTACGTGCTCGTGGCCGCGATCGTCGTTGCCGCGACCCTCGAATCGGTGTTCGCGTTCTGCCTCGGGTGCAAGGTCTTCGCGCTCCTCGTGAAGGCGGGCCTCGTGCCCGAAGCGGTGTGCGAGCAGTGCAACGATCTGTGGGGAACCGCGTCCGCCGCGTGACGCACGCGCCTCAGGGCGACGGCATGACGAACGATTCGTCCGTTCTCCGAGTTGTGAGCCGCCGGGACGCATGACCGTCGAACGAGTACCGGTACAGCGAGAACCGCTCGCCGATGCGGATCGTGTGAAACACGATGGACCCACCGTCGGCGGTCCAGTTGCCGTACCCCCCGAGACGGTCGATCACCTTGACCTTCGACGCAACGATGGGTCGTCCGGATCGGAAGGGCGCGACGTCGAGATCGGCGTGCAGCAGGCCCAACTCCATCCAGAGGATCCGCCGGCCGTTGGGCGCCACGTACACGTCGTTGCCATTGCGCCGTGCGAGCAGCACCGTCGCGCGCGTCGCGCGCGTTGCGTTCGCCGCGACCTGTAACAGGCTCGTCTTGTCGCACGATGCGATCGCGGCATCGGCACATCCCCAAAAGACGATCCAACGACCGTCGGGCGTGTAGCTCGGATCGGTCGACATGCCGTGCCCGAAACGATCGTGGCGGTCGGTGACCTGTCGAAGCTCGCGCGTCTCGACATCGAAGACGAACAACTGCGTCACCCCGAGGAGCATCGCCGGTACGCCGAGCGGTTTGGGGATGTAGCCGAGCACCATGACGACATGACGGCCGTCGGGCGCCCAGTCGGCGTGCCCTTGGATCGCGGTGGACGTGTCCCAACGTTCGCGACGCGCGACGCGCAGCATGTCGGCCCGCGAGAAGACGCGGTGGACGTTGGACCCATCGACGTTCGCGACCCATAGTTCTTCGTCGTAGTAGCGGCACGTCTCGCCCGTCACCCCCGCGGGCATCCGATAAAAGAGGAACCGGCGCCGATCCGGCGACAACCGCGACCAGAGCTCGTCCTGCTTCGTGTTCACCGCGCGCGCCGCCTGTTTCGAGCCGCCGATCGGACGGCGTCCACTGCCGTCGACGCGCATGATCTCGATGTCGCCGTCGGGACCGTGGCCGACGCAGGGATTCCAGGGCTGGTTCCTCGACACCGTGACGAGCATCTCGTCGCGCGGCAGCGGACGGACCTCGCGCCGTGATGACGTGCCGTTCGTGGTGATCGCCTTCGTGGTGTCCGATGTGGTCGCCCCGGTGGCCAGGAGGAGTGCCAGCGATCCGACCAGGGCCCGCGCCGGTCGGCGACGGTGTCGCTGTTGGTGTCGATGATGCGGTCGGCGCCGTGGGGCCGACGAGCGCATGGATGCGTCGGTTCCGTCACGGCCCATCGGCCGAGTCTCGCACGTGGGGACCCGAGGACTCGCCGCCGCGAACGCGGATGGTGCCGGACGCACGCCGAGCCGCGGGAAGAAGCGCTGGTCAGTACCGCGAAAAGGAAATCCGGTCCGCCTCCGGGCGGACCGCGGTGACCTCCCTCGGCGTTCGACCGCGACGGCGGCCGGATTTCCTCGCCGGGGATCCGTGCTCGCGGGCGCGGAATGTGTCAGCATGTCGCGCCGTAGGGGCAGAAGCGGGACCGGCGGCCGGTCGCGAGCGCAACGCGCCGTGCCACGCCGGATGGGAGGTACAGACACAGTGCGAAACCTGCGACGACTCGCGACAGCGATGGTGGTCTCGGGAGTGGTGACGGCCGGTATGGCGATGGTGTTCGCCGGACCGGCGTCTGCGCACCATCCCGACATCACGGTTGCCACCGGCGAATGCCGCGACGGTGTGCCGACGATCGTGATCACGTCCACCGCGTGGCCGAATGCCGATCCGGCGCGGCGCGTGAACCCGAGCATCGGGATCACCATCGACGGCGTGCAAGTCGCCACCGGTGCCTTCGCCGCTCCGGACTACTCCTTCACTCGGATCGTTCCGACGACCGCCGGACCGCACGTGGTGCGCGCGACCGCGTTGGCCGCTTGGGGCCCCGACGGCGAGTTCGGCAATGTCGGCGAATACAGCGAGGTGAGCGTCGTCGTCGCGCCCTGTCCCGAGGGTTCCACGACCACCGCTTCCACCACGACTGCCTCGACCACGACGGCTTCGAGCACCACCGCCACGCCGCCGTCGGCCGAGGTCGTCGTCAAGGGAACGGTCGTATCCACGTCGTCGACGGCACCCGCACCAACGGCGGCGAGCCAACCGGCCCCCAGCACGACGGTGGCCAAGAAGCAGCTTCCGGTGACCGGTTCGAACACCAGCGGGGTGTTGACGCTTGCCTTGTCGCTCGTGTTCGGCGGCGCGGCGCTGTTGGGTGTCGAGCGACGACTGCGGGTCACGCGCGGCCGGTAACTCGAACGTTCGCAATCGATTCGGCCGGGGGCGGTCCGCGGGCACTCCGCGAGCCGCCCCCGTGCGCGTTCGCGAGACCGGGCGGTAACGGGTTCCGTGCCGTCAGGTGCTCGACGCGGCCAGCTTCCGAGCGAGCTGTTCGGTGAACTCGTCGAGCGACGCGGGTGCGTGACGGCCCAACGGCTCCGCGTACAACACGGCGAGGCTCCGCCCCTTGTGCGCGAGCACCTCGATCACGATCGACGTGACCTCGCCCGGTGTGGGCGTCACGATGACTTCGAGCACGCCGCTCTGCCGATCGACGTACGACACGAACCCGATCGCGTGCGATGCCTCCACGAGCGCGAAATATGCCTCCTCGGGTGTGGCGTCGAGCAGCAGGCGGCGTGAGTCGTCGTCCGGCGGTGGCATCGGATCCGCCGAGAAGGTGGAAGACGTGGCGCTCTCGTCGGCCGGAGCCCGCTGCATCTCTCGCTGCATCTCTCGGAGCACCTGATACGCGACGGTGAGCTGTGCCGTGCGCGTCGTTCGCGTGGTGCGGGTCGCGTGATCGGTTCGTTCGTCCACCGAAGCATGGTCGGGATGATGCTCGTGGAGGAGGCGACGGTACGCGGCGCGGACGTCGGACCAGGGGGTGTCGACGCTCACGCCCAGCAACGCGCACGCGGCAGTCCGATCCATGGGCTGCGTCACTCGTCGGCCGCCGAATAGACCTGCGATCCCGCGACCCAGGTCTCGGCAACCGTTCGATCGGAACCGGACCCCCGCAGGACGACGAGGTCGGCGCGCATTCCGGGCTCGAGGCGGCCCCGTTCGCGTTCCTGGCCGCCGGCGAACGCGGATCCCGTCGTGTACGCCTGGAGCCAGTCGTCGAACGGTACCGACTGATCGGGCGCGAGCGGGGTTCCGTCGACGGCCAGACGGCTCGTGCCGAGTGCAGCACCCCACAGCGGTGGCACGGGAGCACACGGATCGTCCGAGGAACCCGCGAGCGGGACGCCGGCCTCGGAGAGATCACGGAACGGGAGCCACGCGCACTCGTCGAACACTGCGCCCCCGGTCGCGTGGGCGACGTGCTCCACGAACGCGGGCTGGACGACGGCGACCGCGCCGACCGCCGCGAGCTCCCGGCACTGCCCGGCGGACGCGAGACCGGCGTGCTCGATGCGGAACCGGTGGTCGTCGTCGGGCCGGGAGCGTGCGGCCAGGCGGAAGGCGTCGATGCACGAACGGACGCCGTCGTTTCCCATCGCGTGGACGCCGACCCGGAATCCCGCGTCGACCGCGGCCCGAAGGTGTTCGGCGAGGTCGTCCATGAGCACGCCGAATCGGAGCCGCTGACCGTCGATGGTGATGTCGATCGCGATGGACGCGCCGCCGTCGGCGAAGCACTTCACCGGGCCGGTACGCAGCCATTCGTCGCCTTCGCCGGTGCGCGGTCCGTCGAGTCGTGATCCCACGCCGTTCACGAGCAGCGCGGCCGCGTGGGGCATCGCGAGGACCGAGAGAGGAAGGGCGTGGGCCGCGGCCATGGAGCGGTAGACCGCTTCGGCTTCGGGAGAGCACGCGGCATCGTGCACCGCGGTGATGCCGTAGCGGTGGAGGACCCTCGCCCGCGCGGCGATGTGCTCGGCCCACCGGTCCGGATCGGCATACGGAGCGAGGGACACGGCGTGGGCGTGGCTCCAGGCGCGCTCGAGCAATACGCCGGTGGGCGCGCCGCCGGCGTCGCGTTCGATCTCGCCGCCCGCCGGTGCCACAGTCGAGCGGCCGATCCCGAGGAGATCGAGGCCGAGGCTCGACACCAGGCATTGATGCAACGTGTAGTGCACGACGATGATCGGCCGGTCGAAGCCGAGCGAGTCGAGGTCGGCGCGAGTCGGTCGCAGGCCCGTCGCCACCTCGTTCCATCCGATCACCCGGATCCACTCCGCCTCGGGCTCGTCCGAAGCCTGGGCGGCGATGGCTTCGACGAGTCCTTCGATGGTCGACACGTTCGACACGTCGCGGAAGCGGGGATTCAGCGCGGCGATCGACAGGTGATTGTGGGCGTCGATGAACCCGGGCGTGAGGGTGGCACCGTCGAGATCGATCACGGCCGCCTCCGGGAACGAAGCGAGCAGGCCCCGCTCGCCCACGGCCCGGATGTGCTCGCCCTCGACGACGACGATCTCGGGCGATTGATTGCCCGGATCCATGGTCAGGATCGGCCCACCGGTGAACGCCGTCGTCATGGCGTTCATTGTTGCCCCGGCCCGCACCTGCCGTCGGACCGCTGGACACTCGAACATACGGAGCGTATGTTTTTCGTACGCGATGACGGGAGGGCGATGGGACGGCGAACCCCACGCGGGCAGGACACGCGGGAACGGATCATGTCCGCCGCGCTGCGCGAGTTCGCGAGCCGCGGCTACCAGCAGGTCACGATCGAGGAGATCGCCGAGGCGGCCGGCGTCACCAAAGGCGCCGTGTACTACTGGTTCACCGACAAGGACGATCTCGGTCGCGATCTGCAGCACGAGCTGTGGGACCGCATCACGACCCGGGCGGTGGGCGAGTTCGATGCCGACGGGGACATCGTCACCAATCTGCGCCGGGGGTTCGAGGCGCATCTCGCGTCGCTGCAGGATCTCGGGGAGGCCCGGTTCTTCCTGCGGGACGCGTGGGTCATTCCCGGGTTGGACGCGGCCGGCCGGGTCGATCACGACGCGGCGATCGAGATGTTCGCCGGGATGTTGCAGGCCGCGATCCAACGGGGCGAGCTGGTGGCCCTCGACGCCGAGGCGTTGGCCCGCGTGTTGCTCGGTGCGTTTGCGGAAGGAACGCTGCACGTCTTGACCACCGGTTCGCCGGGCCCGACGGTCGCGGTCATCCAGCACCTTCTCGAGCCGCTGCGGGTCGTGCCGCGTCGGCGCGGTTCGGCGTCGACGCCGCAAGGGAAGGGCCGATGACGTCCTGGTCCGGGGCGACGGTCCTCGTGACGGGCGCGTCGCGGGGAATCGGCGCCGCGGTGGCCCATGCCGCGGCCGAGCGCGGGGCGCGGGTCGCCCTGGTGGCTCGTTCGGCCGACGACCTCGAGCATGTGCGCGCGCGACTGCGCGGCAGCGGTCACATGACCGTGGCCGCCGACATCGCCGACGGCCCCGCGGTCATCGACGCGGTGGACCGGATCGAGCGCGAACTCGGGCCGCTCGACGTGCTCGTGAACAACGCGGGCATCGGCGCGTACGGCGCCATCGCCGAGACCGACGACAACGTCTTCGAGCGCATGATGACCGTGAACTACCTCGGAACCGTATGGATCACCAAGGCGGTGCTGGCGCGCATGATGCCCCGCCGGCGGGGTCACATCGTGACGGTCGCGTCGGTGGCCGGCCGCATGGCCGCGCCCTTCGAGGCCGCGTACTCGGCGTCGAAGTACGCGCAGGTCGCGTTCAGTGAAGTGCTGGCGGTCGAAGCGGCCCCGTTCGGGATCGGCGTGGCGCTGGTGGATCCGGGTGTCGTCGCGACCGGCTTCTTCGAGGCTCGCGGCCGGCCGTACGACAAGTCGTTCCCGAAGCCGATCCCGCCGGAACGGGTCGCCAAGGCCGTGATGCGATGCGTGGAAGGCGGGCGGTCCGAACGATTCGTGCCCGGCGCGATGCGGCTTGCGTACACGATGACCGCGCTCGTGCCGCCGCTGGCGAGCTCCGGCAAGCGACGCACGTTCTCGAACGAGCTCGAACAGCTCGTGTCGCGGCATCCCGCCGCCAGGTCCGCCGGCTCACCTCCTCGAGGCGATGCCGCAGAGAGGAGTCCCCGGTGACCGACGTGAAGAGCGAGCTTGCGGCTCGCGATGCCGCGCATCTCATCCACCCGGTGACCGCACCGAGCGACATGACGGCCCACGGCCCCAAGATCGTCGTCAAGGGCCGCGGATGGACGATCACCGACGATCGGGGCCGGGACCTGATCGACGGGTTCGCCGGATTGTGGTGCACGGCGGTCGGTCACGGTCGTGACGAGATCATCGAGGCGGTCGAGCGCCAGCTGCACGAGCTCGACTACTTCACGACCTTCCACGGCCAATCACACCCGCGCGCCATCGAGCTCGCCGAGCGGCTGGCCGGCATGTTCCCACCCGAGTACGGCCTCAACCACGTGATGTTCTCGTCGGGCGGTTCGGAGGCCAACGAGACCAACATCAAGATCGTGCGCATGTACTGGGCGCTGCAGGGCCAGGAACGGCGCAACGTGATCGTCGGCCGGCACCACGGCTACCACGGTCTCACGATCGCCACCATGACCGCGACCGGCATCATGCCGATGCGCTGGAACTTCGGCCCCGAGCCTCCGGGGTTCGCGCACATCCCGGCGCCGTATTGCTACAAGTGCGAGCTCGGCAAGACGTATCCCGAGTGCGCGCTGGCGTGTGCGACGTCACTCGAACAGCTCATCGAGGACGCCGGTCCGGGGACCGTCGCCGCGTTCATCGCCGAGCCGGTCATCGGCGCGGGCGGCATCATCCCGCCTCCGCCCGACTACCTCACCAAGATCCGCGAGATCTGCGATCACTACGGCATCCTGTTGATCCTCGACGAGGTGGTCACGGGCTTCGGTCGTACGGGCACGATGTTCGGGTTCCAGCAGTTCGACGTGCGGCCCGACATCGTGACCCTGGCCAAGGGTCTCACGAGCGGCTACCTGCCGCTCGGCGCGTCGGTGGTCTCCGACGCGGTGTGGGGGACGATCGAGGAGAAGCTTCCCGAGCACATGCCGTTCAGCCACGGGTTCACGTACTCCGGTCATCCCGCGTGTTGTGCCGCGGCGCTTGCCACGCTCGACATCATCGAGCGCGAAGACCTCCCGGGCAACGCGGCGAAGGTGGGCGAGCACCTGATGCGGCGTATGAAGGAACTCGAGCGCTTCGACTCGGTCGGCGAGGTGCGCGGCATGGGCCTCATGATCGGCGTCGAGCTGGTCGCCGACAAGGCGACCAAGCGCGGCTTCAAGATGCCGCACAGCGCGTGCGCGCGGGTCGAGGCCGAGGCATGGGAGCGTGGGCTCTACGCGCGAGCCATGGGCACCGAGGTGGTCGGCATCGCTCCACCGTTGACGATCGACACCGCCACCGCGGATCGCATCGTCGAGATACTGGCCGAGTCGATCGCGGCGATGGAGGCCGATCTCATGCCCGCCGAGCGCGAGGTCGTCGCCCGATCGGCCGAGAGCATGGTGCAGACCCCGCGTGAGTTCTTCGAGCGCGTGTTGCCGTCACGCATCGACCGGTCGGCGGCAGCCGGCATGGACCTCGTGGTGCAGTTCGCCGTGAGTGGTGACGCCGGGGGTGTGTGGACGCTGACCATCCGCGCCGGCGAGATCGACATCGCGGAACCGGGCAAGGAGATCGACGACGCCACGTGCACGATCCGCATGACCGATACCGATTGGGTCCGGCTCGCCAACGGCGACCTCTCGGGGGAGCAGGCGTTCATGACGCAGAAGCTCACGCTCGAGGGCGACCTCGGCCAGGCCGCGAACCTGATGACCCTCGGCATCATGTAATTGCACGAGTCCCTTCCGGTGACAGTTCTACGATCACCGGATGAGCGATCCGAACGGCGCCCCTCCGAGTCCGAGAGCAACCGTCAAACGGCACCCCGAGCGGGCCGGGTACGACCGCGCGGTGGTCGACCCGATCCTGGACGAGGGCTATGTCTGCCACTTCGGCTTCGTCGGAGCCGACGGCGCGCCGTATGTGATCCCCACGCTCTACGCTCGTCTCGGCGAGACCGTGTACGTCCACGGGTCGCCCGCGAGCCGGTTGATCCGAATCGCCAAGAGTGGCGTCGACGTCTGTCTCACGGTGACCCTGGTTGATGCGTTCGTACTCGCTCGTTCGGCGTTCGACCACACGATGAACTACCGCTCGGTCGTCGTGCTCGGACGGGCGACGGAGGTCTCGGACCTCGACGAGAAGTCGCGGCTGTTCGATCTGTTCGTCGACAAGCTCGTACCGGGCCGCTCCGCGGAGGCCCGGCCGGCGAACGAGAAGGAATTGCGCGCGACCACCTTGCTCGCGCTGCCGCTCGACGAAGCCACGGCCAAGGTCCGCACGGGGTTTTGTGTCGACGAACCCGAAGACGTCGATCTGCCGGTGTGGGCGGGCATCATCCCACTGGAGCCGCGGTGGGGAGTGCCACAGCCCGACGATCTGGTGCGGCGGGGTGTGGCACTGCCGCCGTCGGTCGAGAACTTCCGACGGGCGGGACGGCCTTCACCCTGACCGCGAATGCCCCGCGATGGGGCGGGAGGCCTACCACCGCGTCTCGTCGCGCGTTTCGAATCGCTCGGTGTAGAACTTCATCGCCGCGCGCCGCTCGGCGGGATCCACGCCGAACACGGCGAGGTCGTACTCGATGGTCCCGTACTTGCCGCGCGGGTGGCCGGCCATGAACAGATCCATCGCGGATCGAACGTCAGGGGTGAGCGACTGACCGGCCACGTCGTAGATCCGCTCGACGGTGGCGATGTCGTCGGCCATGAAGTCGTGGAACGTGATGTCGACCGTCTGTTCCGGGGGCAGGATGTGGTGGTCATCGGTGCACGCCCGCAGCATTCGCTCGACGCGGTCACTCCAGTAGGAGCCGATCTCGATCGGGTCGATGCGATCGCCGTTCATGCGGGTCGTGTAGCCCATCATCGTGCACAGCGAGGCGGTGACCGAGACCGGATCCCGGTGTGTCACCACGAACGTCGCGTCGGGGAAGGTCGAGACGAGCGGACCGAACTGCTCGATGTGCTGAGGCGACTTGAGCACCCATCGGGTGCCCCCGCGCCGCCACTGCAGGACCTTCAACACCGTCCGCATGTACTCGTAGTGCGGTGTCTGGTCGTGGTCGAGGTAGTAATCACGCCACGACGGGGCGAGCGCCGTGGTCTCGAACAGCATCGTCGAGAAGTCGATGGCGAGCAGTTGGATCTCTTCGTGCACGTGGTCGGCGGTCATCTCGTGCATCCGCTTGAAGAGCGGCATCGACTGATCGAGGATGTCGAGTGCGAACGCGGTGCGGCCGATGCGGGGATCGGGTTCGCCGGGCGCAGGTCGTTCGGCGTCGGGGAGCACCGGTTCGAGGCTCTCCCAGTACGGCAGCGAGCGGAGGCCCGGATCGGCGGAGATCAGGTTGTGGAGGTGGGTGGTGCCCGTGCGCGGCATCCCGCAGATGATGATCGGCCGGATGATCTCGACGTCGTGGATCTCGGGATGACGACGAAGCAGATCCTGGATCAGCGCCCGGTTGCGCAGGAGCCCTTTCGTGAACGCGTACTGGGCGACGATTCCCCACGGGCCGAGCACGCCCGGCCGCAACCAGGCGTCGAGGAGCACGTCGAGGCGCTCCCGGTAGTCGTCGGGGCCGTAGTCGTCGAGGCCGAGCTCGGCGGTCACGTCGGCGTGCAGGACGTCGGCATCCAATCTCGTCTCGGCGGCGAGCGGGACGACCGAGGCGCGGAGCGCGTCGATCTCGGGTGAGAATTGCGGCGTCGTGTAGTCGTCGATCCGGGCGGGAGCGGGTCGGTCGGTCATCGTCGGTCTCCCCGTACGCCGGCGTCGGACGGCGCCACGCTATCGGTGCGTGTCTCGGTGTTGCTGCCGGCCGGGTCGCGCGAGGCCGGGTCGCGCGAGGCCGGGTCGCGCGAGGCCGGGTCGCGCGAGGCCGCGTCGCGCGAGGCCGCGTCGAGCCGCCAGGCCAGCATCCCGCACACGACGAAGCCGACGGCGTTGAGCGTGCCGTGGACGCGGGCCATGTCGGGGACGCTGAGCGCGGGCAGATCGAAGTATTCGGCGGACGCCCAGGTGATGGCCAGTCCCATCGGGGCGAGGACGGCGAGCGACGACACGGTGAGCAGCGCTTTGGTGGCGCCACGACGACGGGGAACAACGATGAGCAGCGTGAGGATCGCGACAGACCAGAGCGCGACCGCGAGCACGATGGCGCCGCCGATCTGTGCCACGCCCACGTGCCAGGTGAAACCGAGGGCGACGAGAGGAGGCCCGACCGCCGTGAGGACCACGATCGGAGCGAGGAATCGTCGAGTGTTCGGTGGCATCGCCCGAAAGACGCACACCACGACGACGAGCGCGCCGTATCCCGCGTACTGGAAGTGCACGGCGGTCAGCTGCATGATCGCTTCGCCGACGTCGAACAGGACGATGCCGGCATGGAACAGGACGTTGAACGAGGCGCCCACCACGAGGTAGGTCACCGCGACGCACAGGCCCAGCTGTCCGAGCTCGAATCGTTCGCGGGTGAACGCGTGCCAGGTGACGACGGCGCGCGCGGTCGAGACGGCCAGCCACGGAGTGCAGAGCAGGGCGCCCGCCATGCCGTTGCCCAGCATCGCGGCGGGGATCAGGACCGACGCGGCAACGAGCGCCACCGGCTCGAGCAACGGCATGTCGGTGGTGAGCCGGCAGCCGAGAGGGATCATCACGAGGGGCGCCAGCAGGAGCAGCATCGTGACGAGCGGGAAATCGAGGGCGGATCCGAGCGCGAGCGCACCCACGACGAGCCAGATCACCATGCCGATCGCGGGATAGCGCCACTGCGGCCGGCGCAGGGTGGCGAAGGTCGACGTCACGGATGCTCACGCTAGTGGTACGCCCGGTGGACCAGTTCGGGAGTCGCGGTGATCGACGTGCCCGGCGCGACCCGCGAAACTGGAGCTGATGCCGGTCGAGCGAACGCCCCTTGTCGAGCTGGACTACCTCGATCTCGCCGAGCGGCCGTTCCGGTGGCGGATGGGCCTCAAGCCGCTCGAGCTCGCGGACTGGATCGTCGTCGACGAGCACTACGAGCGCGACCTCGCCGAGAAGGAACGGTTACTCGCCGGGCACCACGACGACGTCGTCGCCGTATTGCCCGGCACCGAGGACGCGGCATTGGAGGTGCTCGACGCGGTAGAGGATCACGTGGGGCGGCGGGACCCCGAGTATGTCGGCCGGGCGACGGGGGGAGTGCCCCCTGTGCCGTCGGACGAGCACCCGATCGAACGGGCGAGCCGTCTCGTCCAGGAGGATCTGTGCCTCCACACCGTCGTCGACGGCCGGCTCGTGTTGAGCGCGGCGTCGGTGTGCTTCCCAACCCGGTGGCTCCTCGCCGACAAGATCGGACGTCCGCTCGAGGACATCCACGCACCGGTACCCGGCTACGGCGACATCGCGGCCAATGTCGATCGGGTGCTGGGACAGCTCCGGGTCGACCGGCCGGTGTGGCGCACCAACTGGAGCGTGATGGACGATCCGGCGTTGCATCAACCGACCGGCCACGGCCGCGACGACGCGAGGTGGATCACGGCGGAGAATGCGGGTGAGCGCTTGTGGCTGCGGTTCGAACGTCAGACGTTGCGTCGGTTTCCCCGCCACGACTCGGTGGTGTTCACGATTCGGGTGTTCCAGCGGTCCTTCGCCGAGCTCACCGCTCGCCCCGACGTGGCGACGTGGCTGGCGGGCGCGATCCGTGCGTTGCCGCCCGAGGTCGCGAGCTACAAGAGCATCGCGCCGTTCGGCGACGCGGCCGTCGCATGGCTCGAGCGGGCAGCGGTTCCCGCCTGAACCCGGTACGCCGACCCACCGGTGCGTACCTCAAGCCGCCATAGGCGGCTTGAGGTACGCACCAGGGTGGGCTGGGGCTAGCGGTGGAGGAGGAAGTCGATGTTGCCGGCGAAGAGGCCGGGCTGTGCATCGGGTTCGCTTCCGGCCACGCGGTAGTCATCGATCGGGGTCGCCGTGCCTTCGGAGTGCGGGTAGTCGCTGCAGCACATGAGGACGTCGCCGCTCGAACGCATGAGCCGCGCCGGCACCTCGTACGCGAAGGCCGACACGCGCACGCGTTCGCGGAAATAGTCGGATGGCCTTCGATCGAGCGGGACCGGCACGCTGCCGTTGAGTCGCGCGGTGAAGTCGTAGCCGCCGTCGAGCATCATCAGGTACTGGGGGATCCAGTGCGCGGAGAGCTCGACGATGCCGAGGCGGAGATCGGGATGCCGGGCCAGCGTGCCGTTCACGATGAGGTCGGTTGTCGCCAACGCGGCCGCCGTCCACAGGAACACCGAATCGAGCACGGGCACGAAGCTGTCGCGATCGTCGGTGTACCACGCGTCGGCGAACACGCGCGGCTGATCGGCGACGTGGAAGACCGGTGTGATCCCGTGGGCGACGAACGAGGACCACGCGCGGTCGAGATCGGGATGCGACAGCGGCTTCCCGTCGACGAGTGCCGGGGCGACCATCGCCAGCCGCACTCCGGCGGCCGACAACGTCGCGAGCTGCGAGTCGAGCCACTCGACATCGCGCAGCGTGACATGAGCGACGGGGTGCAGGCGGCGCCGTCCCTCGCTCACGACCGTCGCGCACCAACGATTCCACGCGCTCATGTTGGCGAGGAGCGCCGGCAGCGACGACGACAACCGCCGTTCCCACAGGAGGCCGAAGTTGGGGAACAACACCGCTTCGTCGAAACCCATCTCCGTGATACGAACAGCCCGGGCGGCCGGGTCCCAGTAGTCGGCCGGGAGCGTGTCGTCGTAGCGCTGTTGGGGCGGTTGGCCCGCGCGTTCGCGTCGGCGCCGGTCGCCGATGGCATCGGTCTCGCCGGGGAACTGGACGTCGGCGATGCCGAGTCGTTGATCGCGCCATTCGAGCCAGGCGTTTCCCTGCTCGTCGTCGACGATCCGCAGCGCCTCGTCGCGAACGGCGGGATCGACGTGGTCCTGCCACATCGTGCGTGATTCGTAGAGGTGCTGGTCGGAATCCACGAGTGTCGCCATCGGCCCTCCCCGTCGGTAGCGTAGGGCCACGCCGAGCCGGGGAGAAGCGATGCGGCGAATCCACCACTTCATCGACGGCAAGGCCGTCGCGGGCACGTCGGGGCGGAACGCGCCCGTCTACGACCCGGCCGCGGGCGAGGTCCAGGCCGAGGTCGACCTGGCGTCGGCGGCCGAGGTCGACGCGGCCGTCGATGCGGCGAGCGCGGCGTTTCCCGCCTGGCGGGCGATGTCGCTGTCCCGCCGGTCGGAGATCCTGTTCCGGGTACGCGAGCTCCTCGACTCGCGTCGGGCCGACGTGGCCGCGCTGGTGTCGTCCGAGCACGGCAAGGTGCTCTCCGACGCGATGGGTGAGGTCGCGCGCGGCCTCGAGAACGTCGAGTTCGCGTGCGGGATCCCGAACCTGCTCAAGGGCGGCTTCTCCGAACAGGCCTCCGGCGGTGTCGACGTCTACTCCATCCGGCAACCGCTCGGTGTCGTGGCCGGAATCACGCCGTTCAACTTCCCGGCCATGGTCCCGATGTGGATGTTCGCCAATGCGATCGCGTGCGGGAACACGTTCGTGCTCAAGCCGTCCGAGAAGGATCCCTCGGCGTCGATGCTCGTCGCGGAGCTCCTGTCCGACGCGGGCGTGCCCGACGGTGTATTCAACGTGGTGCACGGCGACAAGGTTGCGGTCGATCGTATCCTCGAGCACCCGGACATCGCCGCGGTCAGCTTCGTCGGCTCCACGCCGATCGCTCGGTACGTGTACGAGACCGGCACCGCGCACGGCAAGCGCGTACAGGCGCTCGGCGGCGCGAAGAACCACATGGTCGTGCTACCCGACGCGGACATCGGCATGGCCGCCGACGCCGCGGTGAGTGCCGCGTACGGTTCCGCCGGTGAACGGTGCATGGCGATCTCGGTGGTGGTCGCGGTCGGCGACGTCGCCGACCCCCTGGTGGACGCGATTGCCTCCCGGCTCACCGTGCTGCGGATCGGTCCCGGGAGTGACCCGGCATCGGAGATGGGGCCGCTGGTGACGCGCGAGCACCGCGACAAGGTCGCGTCGTACGTCGACGCCGGTGAACGCGAAGGCGCGACCGTGGTCGCGGACGGTCGGGAACTGCGTGTGGATGGCGACGGCTTCTTCCTCGGTGTCACCCTGCTGGATCACGTGACCCCGTCGATGCAGGTCTACCGCGACGAGATCTTCGGGCCGGTGTTGTGCGTCGTACGGGCGTCGACCTACGACGAGGCCGTCGCGCTGGTGAACGACAATCCCTACGGCAACGGCACCGCGATCTTCACCCGTGACGGTGGTGCGGCGCGCCAGTTCCAGTACGAGGTGCAGGCGGGGATGGTCGGCGTCAACGTGCCGATCCCGGTGCCGATCGCGTCGTATTCGTTCGGGGGCTGGAAGCAGTCCCTGTTCGGCGACACGCACATGTACGGTCCCGACGGTGTCCACTTCTACACGCGCACGAAGGTCGTCACGAGCCGCTGGCCCGACCCCGCGACGAGCCGGGTGGATCTCGGCTTCCCACAACATCGCTGAGCACCGCTGAGCACGACGCGGCGGCGTGCGCGCGCCTACGAGGCGATCGAGTCGACGGCGGCGGCGAACACCTCGGTGTGGCGGTCGACGTCGGCTCGGCTGTGGCTCGAGGAGAGCAGGGCCATGTTGTGGAACGGCGTGAGCAGGACGCCGCGGTTCAGTGCGAAGAGGTGCATGTACGCGTCGAGGGGTCCGTCGACGGCCGCCGCGGCCTCGGCGCCATTGTGCGGGGGCGGGCAGAACCAGTACTCGGCCCGGCACCCGAGCCGTTGCACGGACCAGGGGAGCGCGAGCCGGGCGATCGTGGTGCCGACGCCTTCGGCCCAACGTTGAGCGAGCGGCACGGCGATCGCGAAGTCGTCCTCGGTGAGCGCGTGGGCGAGCGTGGCGCGCATCGCGGCGACGGCGAGCGCATTGCCGGTGAGCGTGCCACCGATCCCGCTCACGTCGACGCCGTCGTCATCGAGGAACGCCTGGAGCTGCTCGGCGAGCTCGCGGGTGAGGCCGAACGCGGCCGCGGGCACGCCGCCCGCGATCGGCTTGCCGATGGTGAGGAGATCCGGTTGCAGGCCGTGGGCGGCGGTGTACCCGCCGGGACCGGTGCAGATGGTGTGGGTCTCGTCGATCACGAGCAGCGTGCCGGTGCGGCGGGTGATCTCGCGCAGCGCGTCGTGGTAGCCCGGATCGGGCAGCACGATCCCGATGTTGGTGAGCGCGGGCTCGGCCAACACACACGCGACGTCGCCGGGGGTGAGCGCGGCCTCGAGCGCGTCGAGATCGTTGAACTGCACGACCTTGGTGGTCAACGCCGGATCGATCGCGGGACCGGTGTTGCTCGGTCGGGCGATCGTGTTGCCCGCGGTGTCGAGCGTGACGAGGGTCTCGTCGACCGTTCCGTGGTAGCACCAGTCGAACACGAGCACCTTCGGGCGCTTGGTGAGGTAGCGCGCGAGCCGGAGGACGAAGCGGTTGGCGTCGGTCGCGGTCATCGCGAACTGCCAGACGGGAAGACCGAAGCGACGGGTCAGCTCCCCGGCGACCCACGTCGCGTTGACCGACGGCAGCATCGTCGTGATGCCTTTCGTCGACTGGTCGGCGATCGCGTCGGTCACGAAGCCGAGCGCGTGGCCGCACATCGCGCCGGTGTCGCCGAGGGCGAAGTCGACGTACTCGTGGCCGTCGACGTCGACGACACGTGCGCCGTGCGCCTCGGCCGCGAAGACGGGGAACGAGCCGGGCCAGCGTTTCATCCACGCCATCGGCACACCGCCGAGGAGATGTTCCGACGCTTCGGAGTACAGAGCCTCCGACCGCGGATGGATCTCGCGAAACAGCGCGTGCTCCTCGGAGAACCGGGCCGCGAGCACATCGCGATCGATCGACCTCACGTCGGTGACTCTCCTTCGGTCAACACGCCGTACGTGTCCGGGCGACGCGTGGCCAGGAACGGGAACAGTGTGAGCCAATCACGACGGGTGTCGAGATCGAGATCGGCGACGAGCACCGCCGGTTCGTCCCGCGGTGCCCGGACGAGGATCCGTCCGTACGGATCGCTGATGAACGAGGAGCCGTAGAACGTGATCGGCGGGTCGCCGACCTCGGTCCCGATCCGGTTCACCGCGATCATGAAGGTGCCGTTGGCGATCCCGTTGCCGACGATGACCTGCTGCCACAGCGGTTGGGTGTCGAAGTCCGGATGGTCCGGCTCGGAACCGATCGCGGTCGGGTAGACGAGCACCTCGGCGCCCCGGAGTGAGTAGGCGCGCGCGAGCTCCGGGAACCACTGATCCCAGCACGTGGGGAACCCGAACCGCGTCCCGTCGACGGCGACGACGGGATAGCCGGTGTCACCGGGGCGGAAGTAACGATCCTCGTAGTACCCGGCGGTGATCGGGATGTGGAGCTTGCGAGTGTGCGCGAGGAGCTCGCCATCGGGCGCAACGCAGATCGCGGTGTTGTACCCGATCCCGCCGTCGTCGGCGCGCTCGTAGAGGGATGCATGCACCGACACCTGGTGCCGTCGAGCCGCCTCGGCCGCGAACGCGTACGTCGGTCCGTCACGGAGCGATTCGGGTTCGAGGCCGAGCCGCGCCGGACCGTCGGCGGAGATGGCGAAGTATTTCGAAAGCGTGAGCTCCTGGAGACAGACGACCGTCGCACCGTGCCCGGCGGCGATCGAGATTCCGTGCGCGAGCGCGCGCTGGTGTTCGGTCGGGTCCTCGTGCCATCGCTCCTGGACCGCGGCGAGCCGCAACGGGGCGCGCGTCGGCGGCTCGACGCGCGCCGGCGACGGGAGCAGGTGATCGATCGCGGTGATGAGCTTCATGGCCCCGCCGCCATCGGCGTTGCCGCCGGCACCTGTTGGGTCATGCAGTGGGGTCCGCCGCCCCCGAACGCGATCCACTCACCCGGTACCGGGACGATCGCTCGATCGGGATAGCACTCGGCGAGGATGGCGAGCGTGTCGGCATCGGCGGCGTGGCCGGTCACGGGCACGATGAGTCCGCCGTTGACCGCGTAGAAGTTGGCGTACGGAACCGGAAGACGCTGACCATCGAGCTCGACGTAGGGGAGCACGGGCAGGTCGACGACCGTGACGGGGGAGCCGCTCGCGTCGAGCGCATGCTCGAGGCACCGGCGGTTGCTCGCGGCGCGCGCGTGTTCAGGGTCGTCGCGGTCGGCGCAGGCCTGGAGGACGACGGTGCCCGGTCGGGCGAAGGCCACCGAGTTGTCGACGTGACCGTCGGTGTCGCGGTCGTCGATGCCGTACGGGATCCACACGATCGTGGTGACGCCGAGCGCGTCGCGCAGCGTGGCCTCGATCTGGGCCCGGGTCATCGACGGATTCCGGTTCGGGTGCAGCAGGCATTGCTCCGTGGTCACGAGCGTGCCGGCCCCGTCGACCACGATCGCGCCGCCTTCGAGGACCATCGGGATCTCGCGCCTCGGCTCGCCCGTGCGTTCGCACCAGCGCCGCGCGACGGATGCGTCGGTGTCGAACGGTGTGAACTTCCCGCCCCAACCGTTGAACCCGAAGTCGACGGCGAGACGGTCGCCATCGCCGATCACGTAGATCGGGCCGGTGTCACGAACCCACGAGTCATCGAGCGCGAACTCGACGACGTCGACGGCCGGTCCGCACAGCTCGCGCGCCGCATCGGCATCTTCGGGTCGGGCGAGCATCGTGACCGGTTCGAAACGGGCGATCGACCGGGCCACTTCGGCAAACGCACGGCGGCCTTCGTCGAGCCGGCCCCGCCACAGCTCGGCCCGGCACGGAAACGCGGTCAACGTGCGCTCGTGAAGCGCAGTCTCGGCGGGCATGCGCCACGGGTGGACGGGTTCGGTGGTGACAGTACGTTCCAAGCGGTGCCCCCGACTCGGCCGGCGCAGGGAGCGTATCGTTCCGATGTCGAAAGCGTGGCCCGTCGGAGGAGGAAGACCGTGGCGCAGCTGTCCCCGCACCTGCAACAGGCAACCGGCGTGACCGCGGTCCGCGGCGAAGGTTGTTACCTCTTCGACGCCGAGGGCCGCCGCTACCTCGACTTCACGTCGGGGATCGGTGTGACGAGCACGGGTCACTGCCATCCCACGGTCGTCGAAGCCGTGCGGAAGCAGGCCGGTGAGCTGATCCACGGGCAGTACACGACCGTGATGCATCCCGGCCTCCTCGAGCTCACCGGGCGGCTCGGTGGCGTCGCGCCCGGGAACATCGATTCCTTCTTCTATGCGTCGGCGGGCACCGAAGCCGTGGAGGCCGCGGTGAAGCTCGCCAAGCAGGCAACCGGGCGTACCAATGTCGTCGTGTTCCAGGGCAGCTTCCACGGCCGCAGCACCGGCGCACTCTCGATGACCACGTCGAAGGTGGCGTACCGCGCCGGGCTGCAACCGATGATGGGCGGCGTGTTCGTCGCGCCGTTCCCGTACGTGTACCGCTACGGGTGGAGCGAGGACGAGACGGTCGAGTTCTGCCTGCGCGAGCTCGACTACCTGTTCGCCACGCAGACCGCGCCGGCCGAGACCGCGGCCGTCGTGATCGAGCCGATCCTCGGCGAAGGCGGGTACGTGCCCGCTCCCGACGCGTTCCTTCACGGTCTGCGCGAGCGGTGCACCGAGCACGGCATGCTCTTCGTCGTCGACGAGGTGCAGACCGGGTTCGGCCGTACCGGAACGTTCTGGGGTCTCGACCGCGCGGGCGTCGAGCCCGATGTGATCACCATCGCGAAGGGACTCGCGTCCGGGTTCCCGCTTTCGGCGATGGGCGCGACGAGCGAGATCATGGCGAAGGCGTGGCCGGGTTCGCAGGGCGGCACGTACGGCGGCAACGCGGTGTCGTGCGCCGCCGCGCTCGCGACGCTCGACGTCATCGAATCGGAAGGGTTGGTCGCGAATGCCGAGCAGCGCGGCAAGGAGTTGCTCGAGGATCTGCGTGGCTTGCAGTCGGCGTACCCGGGTCTGATCGGCGACGTCCGGGGTCGCGGGCTCATGTGCGCCCTCGAGCTCAACGTCGACGCCGGTGCCGGCAAGGCGATCCTGCACGAGGCCGAGGCCGAGGGACTGTTGCTCTTGCCGTGCGGCCCCACCGGCAACATCGTGCGCTGGATCCCCCCACTCGTCGTGACGGCCGACCAGATCCAGGACGGGATCGCCGCGTTCGCCCGGGCCACCGCTCGCGCCGGCTATCTCGGCTGACGTGGCCGCAGTGCCCGGCGAGCCTCGATTCGAGATCCGCCACGTCGACGATCTCGCCTGGAGCGAGGTCAAGGCGCAGCAGCACGGCGACCGGCGCGTGTCGGTCTGGGAGAAGTTCGTCGAGCTGACGCCGGAGCTCACGGTGATCTACGCGCGGTACGACCCGGGTGTGATCGTCGAACGCCACGGGCATCGGTCGGACCATCTGGTCTTCGTGCTCGACGGCGAGATCACGGTGGGGGATCGTCGGTGTGGCACCGGGACGCACATCCTCCTGGAGGAGGGGGCGACGTTTGGACCCCTCGTCGCGGGCGCGGACGGCGCGACGTTGTACGAGGTGATGATGGGCGATCCGCGCGCCGTGCCCGCCGACAAGGCCGAGTTCGCCGCGCTGCTCGCGTCACACGGCATCGACGAGCTCCCGAATCCGCCGCTCGATCTCCCCGATTGGCTGGGCCCGCGCACCGACTGACTCCCCGCGGGCGGCGCTGTCAACCCACCTTGATCACGCTGTTGGTGATGGTGTGTTTGTTGTTGCGGCCGCCGGTGCCGGCGGTGTAGCCGACGAGGACGTTGGGGGGAAGCGTGATGTTGGTGTCGA
>Ga0209048_10001051_pt1 | contig 28909 bp, 23 predicted proteins | sample FrelakmetCRP12CR_FD_187146 | JGI IMG/M metagenome (GOLD analysis project Ga0209048, IMG submission 187146) | Freshwater lake sediment microbial communities from the University of Notre Dame, USA, for methane emissions studies - CRP12 CR (SPAdes)... | ecosystem: Environmental > Aquatic >... | reverse complement strand
GCGCCGCCCTCACAGCATGCTGTTGGTCATCCGTTCGACCTCGGCGATCGAGGTGACCCCCTCGCGGACCTTCTCCAGGCCGTCGTCGTGCAGGCGGACCATGCCCTCGCGGATGGCGACCGCGAGGATGTCGTCCACCTTTGCGCGCTCGAGGATCAGCCCGCGGATCTCCTCGCTGACGGTCATAACCTCGTACACACCCAGGCGACCGCGGTAGCCCGATCCGGCGCAGCGAGAGCAGCCGACCGCCTCGAACACCTCGGCGCCGGTCAGCCCGTGTTCGGCCAGCACGCCCTCCGAGACCTTCAGCGGTCGCTTGCAGTGTTTGCAAAGTACCCGCAGCAGGCGTTGCGCGACGATGCAGTCGACCGCCGAGGACACCAGGAACGGCTCGATGCCCATGTCGATCAGCCGTCCCAGCGCGCTCGCCGCGTCGCGGGTGTGCAGGGTCGCGAGCACGAGGTGGCCCGTGAGCGCGGCCTCGACCCCGATGTGCGCCGTCTCGCGGTCGCGGATCTCTCCGACCATGATCACGTCGGGGTCGGCACGCAGCATCGAGCGCAGCCCGACGTCGAAGGTGACCCCCGCCTTGGGGGCTATCTGCATCTGCTTGATCCCCGCTATCCGCTGCTCGACGGGGTCCTCGATCGTGAGGATGCTCCGCTCGCCGTCGTTCAGCACGCTGAGCGCCGCGTACAGCGTCGTCGACTTGCCCGAGCCCGTCGGGCCCGTGACGAGCACCGCGCCGTTCGGCTTGTTGATCGCTTTGGTGAACCGGTCCAGGGCGGCCGGCGGCATCCCCAGCGACTCCAGGTCCTGGACCACCACGCCCTTGTCGAGGATGCGCATGACGATCCCCTCGCCATGAACGAGCGGGAGGGTCACCACGCGGATGTCCACACGCCGGCCATCCACCGTCAGGGCGAAGCGGCCGTCCTGCGGCACGCGCTTCTCGGAGATGTCCAGGTCACCCATGATCTTGATGCGCGAAACCACGCCCATGGCCATCCTGCGCTTGATCGTGGCCGCCGGGGAGAGCACTCCGTCAACGCGGAACAGCACGCGCGTGTCGCCCTCTTCGGGGTTCACGTGTATATCCGAGGCTCCCTGCTGCACCGCCTGGGCGACGATCGAGTGGACCAGCTTGATCACCGGCGCGTCGCTGTCGGTGTCCTCGAGCTGGACGTCGACGTCGCCTTCCTCCTCGTGGACGTCGTCGACGATGTCCTCGATCGAGTCGCTCATCCGGGCGAGCCGGGTCAGCAGCAGGTTCAGGTCCTCCACCGACGCCGCGGCGGGCCGCACCCGCCGGCCGGTCATCATCGCGATGTCGTCGATCGTCAAGACGTTCGTGGGATCCGCCATCGCCAGCAGCAGCGTCCCGTCCTCCACGAAGCCGACCGGAACGGCCTGGTAGCGCTTGGCAGCGTCGGCGCTCAGCAGGTTGACCGCTCCCATGTCCAGTTCGTAGACCGCCAGATCGACGTAGTCCAGGCCGAAGCGCTCGGCCACCACCCGCGCGAGCTGGTCATGGCGCAGCACACCCTGTTCGATCAGGACCATGCCCGTGGGCCGGCCCTGCGCGCGGGCGACCGCAACCGCCTCCTCGACCGTGTCGTAGTCGGCGAAGCCGAGGTCGACGATCACCTGACCGATCATCCGGGTGGAGCGCCCCGAGCGGCGGGGCGGGTGCAGACCCGTTGTCCGGGCACCGGTCTCGGTGCGACCGTCGTTCGGGCCGTCCGCCTCCGGGCGCCCGCTCGCGGCCTCGTCCTCGGGCGGGGCGGGCGCTGACCCGGCTGTAGGCATGGCGATGTCGCCCATCACCGCGTGTATCGGCACCGCCAGAACCCGGCTTTACCGGGTGCGCGAGACGCCGCGCTCGAACGCGCCCTTGACCTGGGCGTCGAGCGCGTTCAACCGGTAGAGCGCGAGTGCCTCGGGCGAGGCGAAGCGCTGTCCGGTGGCCGACTCGGCCCCGTGATGGAGCATCACGCAGTGCTCCAGCGCGAGCCTGCGCTCGCCGGTGAGCGCCTTCGGTAGGTGGTCGGCGATCAGGCGCAGGCCGAGCTCCACGTGCCCCAGGAGCTCGCCCTCTGAGCTGCGCGCGATCTCCGCTCCGTAGGTGTACTCGCGTGTCTTGCCGAGATCGTGGACGATCGCCGCGCTCAGAAGCAGGTCGCGATCAAGGCGCGGGTGCAGCGCGCACAGCTCCAGCGCCATCGTCGCCACCGCAACGGTGTGCTCCAAGAGGCCTCCCAGGTAGGCGTGGTGGCTGGAGGCTGCCACCCCCCTCCCGCCGGTCCCCGACGGCCGCGGACCCGGCCCGAAAGTGGGCACCGAGCACGGTGCGCGACGGAGCTCGGCCCGCAGCTTGCCGTCCGCGAGCAGCCGCTCGAGCAGGGCCTTCAGACCCGGTTCATAGACCTCCCGCGCAAGGTGCTCGAGGAAGCCTTCGAGCTCGTCGAGATCACGATAGGCCGCGGGTAGGAAACGGGCGGGGTCCGCCTCCTCGCCCTCGGCGCGAGCGATCGTGCGCAGATCGATCTGGAGCTCCTCGCGGAAGCGCTCCACCCGCCCGCGCACACGCACAAGCTCCCCCCGCTCGAAGCGCCCGGCCAGCAGATCGGCCGAGCGAAAGGCGCGCGCGAGGATCGTCCCCGTGCTGTCGCGCAGCTCGATCGTCAGATACGGCGTGCCAGTCCGGGAGATGCTCCGTTCCTTGCGCGTGCACGCGAACACCCCGTCCACCTCGTCCTCGGCGCGGAGCGTGGCGACGGTCTGGGTGTCCGTGGGCGAGGTACCGGTGGCGGAGGCCATCCGCTCATGATGTACGGTGGTTCGGATGCAGCCCCTGATCTGGGACCGCCGTCCTGATGGCCTCAGGGCCCCCGCAATGGTGTGCGCGTTCCAGGGCTGGAACGACGCCGGAGACGCCGCTTCCAGCGCTGTCTCCTTCCTGGCCTCGGCGCTCGACGCCCGCCGTTTCGCACGGATCGACTCAGAGGAGTTCTACGATTTCCAGGCCAATCGTCCGTGCGTGCAGTTCAACGAGCAGAAAACGCGGGAGATCGTCTGGCCCACCGTCGAGGTATTCGAGGCCGCCGCGCCGAGAGCGCCTCGCGACCTCGTGCTGGTCCAGGGCGTCGAGCCGTCGATGCGCTGGCGCGCCTTCAGCTCGCACCTGGTCGACCTCGCCGAGGCGCTCGGCGTGCAGGTGGTCGTCTCACTGGGCGCGCTGCTCGGCGACGTGCCACATACCCGCCCGGTGGCGATGACGGGCTTCGCCTCGGATCCCGCGCTGATCGAGCGCGTGGGGATGCAGGCCTCCACCTACCAGGGCCCGACGGGGATCGTCGGCGTCCTGCACAGCGCCTTCACGGACGCGGGCCTGCCCTCTGCGAGCGTGTGGGCCGGCGTGCCCCACTATGTCGCCGCAGCCACCAACCCCAAGGCTGCCCTGGCCCTGTTACGCAGGGTGGAAGCCCTCATCGGCGTCTCCGTCGATGTCTCGGACCTCGAGTCCGCCGCCGCCGACTACGAGCGCCAGGTTGGCCTCGCCGTGCAGAGCGACCCGGACATCCAGGCATTCGTCGAACGGCTCGAGCAGGCCGCCGAGAGCGAAGAGGAGAGCTCGCCCGAGGACGTTCCCTCCGGTGACATCCTCGCCCGAGAATTCCAGCGCTTCCTGCGCCAGCGGGGTCGGGAGGGGAAGTAGGAACCGGCGACGCTCCCGACGCCCTGCGAAGGGCGTCGGCGATCGCGCCGGCACGGCTCACCTCTACGCCGGCCCGCTCCGGGTTGCGCCCGGCGCGGCTCATCGCGGGCCTGGCCACCCGCAGGGCGCGCCCGCCAGGCGGACGTTTCGCGGGGCCTGTCGAGTCCGGCTCAGGTCTCCGCGGCCGGACAGACGATGCGGTAGTCGCATATGGAGCACGCGGCACGAGAGGGGGTCGGCTGGAACTCCTGGGCGAGGATGCCCTCGCCGACCTCAAGCACGATGTCCTCGACCGAGGCACCGGCGCTCTCGCCCGCCGGGACCGGTACCTTGCGGTCGTCGAGCACGTAGTAGTAGGCCTGGCGCGAGGACTCCAGCTGCCAGTCCTCGCGCGCGCCGAGAGCGTAGAGGGACAGCTGGACATCGTCCTTCAGCTGCGCGGCGGCCTTCGGACGGGACGTCTTGTAGTCGATCAGCTCGTACTCATCGCCGGCCTCACCCGCAAGCCGATCGACGCGGTCGACGCGCCCGCGCAGGTGGTGGGGACCGAGCCGAAAGGCGAACGCGCGCTCGAACCAGACCGGCTCCGAGTCCCCGACGTGCAGGCGCGCGTGATAGCGCGTGAGCGCGCCGCGCGCCTTCTCGCGCAGCCGGCGCTCCTCATCGCTCTCGCCGAAACCGGCCCGGCGCCAGCCGACGTCGAGCAGGTTGAGCATCTGCTCGAGCGTCTTGCCGCCTCCCGAGTGGTAGCGCTCGAGCACCTGGTGGACGGCGATGCCGAAGCGCTGGTGGAGCGTCTGCTCGGTGGGGATGCGCAGGACACGCGCGAACTTGTACCTCAGGGGGCAGCTGCGGTAGGTCTCGATATCCGAGGCCGACAGCGCCAGGCCGATCCCCTTACGCGGCAGAAACGGACCGAGCGAGGGCTCCCCGCGCGGCGCGATCGCCTGGGCGCGGGCGCGGTCGTGCTGACCGCCGTCCTCAGCGGCCGTGCCCCCGAGCGCAGAGACGTCCTCGCGCAACGTCTCGTCGAGCGTGGAGGTCTGGAAGATCTCACGCTGAAGCGGGGTGGTGGCCGCGAGCAGACGCGCGTTCACGTCGGACAGCGCCTCCGCCACGCTCTGCCCGGCCGGGCGCTGAAGCAGGGCGGCGAGCTTGAGCAGCTCCAGATAGCGCACCACCCCGTGGGAGATGTCCAGGTCGGTGTCCAGCCGCAGCTCGCCCAGTCGCCCGCCGATGCGCGCGACGCTCCCGAGCACCTCCTCGCGCAACAGGTGGAGCGTCGCCTCGAGCCTGCCGGTGGCGGGCTCGTAGGGCTCCCCGGAGGGCGCCGCGGATCGGTCGGCGGGCTCGGGCCGGCGCATCGAGGGCTCGGCCGGCCCTGCCGCCGACAGGTCCTCGGCGATGCTCTCCCACCGAGACTCGGGCACAGCCGCCGACAGATGACGAGCGAGCTCGCGAGAGGTGGACTGTGGCTCGCGTCGCACGAAGTCGATCGCAAGCTCATGCAGGCGCGCCAGGCTCGCTCGCTGCCCTGCCGCGTCCTCTGGCGTGAGCAGTGGGCGGGCGCGGGCGCCCAGGCGCTCGATCAGGCCTCCGATGAACATGTCCGGTCGCACCGCGTCGAGCTCGGCAGCCGCGCTCCGGTGGAGCTCCACGAACCGCTGGATGCGTTCGCGCGCCTCGGGCGGCACCTGCGGCGACTCAGTAGCGGCGGCGAGCCCCGAGACCAGGTCCAGCTTGCGCCGGCGTGCGACCTGGATCACGCGCGCCAGGTCGACCTGGCGCAACTCGATGGGCGGGCGGGCAAGTGCGCGCACGACCGCAGCGGCATCCTGCGGATCGATGAGCAGACGCATCCATGCCAGCACGTCGCGCACCTCGGCCCGCTCGAGGAACGCCGCCGCTCGCCGCTCCTCACCCGAGGCGTCACCCGGAGGCGAAGGCGCGATCCTGGAGCCAGGCACAGCTCTAGGATACGAGCGTACCCGCCAAGAGGCACCTCGGCCCCGCCGTCCGCTCCGCCGCGGTGGGGCCGGCGCTGCGGCGGTCGGGCGAACTCCGTCGCGGTCTGGCGAGCCCCGCGGCGGTCCGGCGCCACGCGGCGGTCTTGCGCCACGCCGGCGGCGGACGGGCATGCAGCGGTCGGGCGAGCGCGCCGGGCTACGCTGTTGCGGTGGACGCGATCGATTGGGGCGCAGCCCAGCGGGTCGGGGAGCTGATAGCCGGCTCGCCGCCCTACGGGAGCGTCCGCGCGGCGTCGGTGGAGCCGCTCGCCTACGACTTCGCCCGGCGGGTGGGCGCCTACAGCGGCCTTGCGCTGCCGACGGAGCTGCCCGCCCTGGAGGCGGTCGACCGGCCGGCGTGGATCGCGGCCAACCTGAAGAGCATGCGTCCACTGCTGGGGCCGTTTGCAGAGCGCGTGGGCGACGGGACCGGCCCGCTGTCCGGGCCGCTGCGCTCTGCCTCGGGGTTCCTGCTGGGCGCACAGCTGGGGGCACTTACGGGTCTCCTCTCCCAGCGCGTGCTCGGCCAGTACGACGTCGCGCTGCTCGACGCCTCGGTGGCGCCGCGGCTGCTGCTGCTGGCTCCGAACCTCTCCCAGGCCGCACGCAAGCTGGGGGTCGACAGCGACGAGCTGGTTCTGTGGGTAACCATCCACGAGGTCACCCACGCGGTCCAGTTCTCCGGCGCGCCGTGGCTGCGCGAGCATCTGGGAGGGATGCTCAGGGAGCTGATGGACGGCCTGCAGGTGACGATCGCCGGCCGCTCTGCGAGCGGCGGCCAGCGCCCCAGGCTGCCGACCCCCGGTGAGCTTCGGGGGCTGGTCGAGCTCGCGGGTCGCGGGGAGCTGTTGCGCCTGACCCTCGGCGAGGATCGCTGGCGACTGGTCGACCGCCTGCAGGCGGCGATGTCTCTGATCGAGGGGCACGCCGAGCACATGATGGATCTCCTCGGTGCCGAGGTGCTGCCCTCGCTGCCACGCCTGCGCGCCGCGATGAGCCTGCGGCGGGAGCACCGAGGCCTGCCCTGGCGGGTGCTCGAGCGCCTGCTCGGACTCGAGCTGAAGATGCGCCAGTACGAGGTGGGCCGCCGCTTTTGCGACGCCGTCGTCGCAGACGGCGGTCCCGCGGCACTCGCCCGCGCATGGAGCGGCCCCGAGGCGCTTCCCACCACCGCCGAGCTCGAAGCCCCGGCGAGCTGGATGGCCCGAACCGGCTAGCGAGCGCCCGTCCGTGGGGCATTCGGGAGGCGCGCGATCGGCTGATTCGAGAACCGAACGCATGTTCCTCTTGTTACAAGCTGACGCGCCCGGATCCCCTTTTCCTAGCGGATGTCGACGCCCTGATACGATCCTGCGTAACAAACTTCCCGGGCCGGGTTACAAACAGGTGTTCGTGCTACGCTCAGCGTCGAGCGGACGCAAGAGACCAAACCCGTATCCATTCCTCGCCGCCACAGAGGAAGAACAGGAGACCCGACTTAGATGCCATCTGCCAACTCCACATCCCCCCGAGCGAAAGCCGGCGTGAAGACCGCCCCGGCGCGCTCCGCCGGCTCGCGTCGCGCGGCCTCGACGACGCGCAGCAGCACCAGGACCAAGACCGCACGCGCCAAGGCGGCGCGGGCTCGCGCCACCAGCCAGACCGAGTCCGCCGTCAGGCAGGCCGGCGCCGCGACGCAGTGGCCGATCACCGACCGGTCTGCGAGCGTCGTCGTAGGCGACTACGCCGAGCGTGCCGTGCTGATCCCGGTCGGCGCCGCCCTGATCGTCCGCGATCGCGTGGTATCGAGCGTCAACGACACGATCTCCAGCTACTCGTCCACGGCCAGGGCCCAGGCCCAGCTGCGCCGGTTCGAGCGCCGCGGCGCGACCGCCCGCAACCGGCTCGAGCGCGAGGTGCGCAAAGCACGTGTCCGCTTCGAGCGCGAACTGCGCCAGCGTCGCCGCGAGATCGAGCGGACGGTGAGCGACCTCGACGAGCGGCGCGACGCCGTCACCAAGAACAGCACCGAGCTGGCCAACCGAGTCCAGGAGCGCATCCTCAGCCTGGTCTAGTTCGGAGCCACCACCTTCCCCCGCTCGGACCGGAGAGGCCGAGGACGGGACGGTCTGCCAGCCTCATATCCCGCTGGCAGTAGTAGCACCCTCTCCTCCCTCGACCCGCGGGGCGGCCCCACTGCCCCGCGGGTCATTTAATGGCCGGGCAGCGGAAGGTTTGTCAGAATGACTGTGATGCCAGGCCAAGACGAGATCCGCAGGGCCCTGCAGGTCGTGATCGACCCCGAGTTGCATCGCTCGATCGTCGAGCTCGACATGGTGCGCTCGATCGACATCGGCAAGAACGGCGTCGTCGATGTGACGGTCTCGCTGACCACGCCCGGCTGCCCGATCAAGGGCCACTTCCAGACCGCCGTGGCCGACGCCGTCTCGGCGTTGGACGGGGTCACGCACGTGAACGTCTACTTCGACGTCCTCACCGATGCCCAGAAGGCCGCCCTGCAGCAGAAGCTCGGGCGCGGAAGCCTGCCCGACGGCACGCTCGCGCACGTCTCCAACGTGCTGTGCATCGGCTCGGGAAAGGGTGGCGTCGGCAAGTCCACGCTGACCGCCAACCTGGCGGCGGCGCTGGCGGGCGAGGGCAAGCGCGTCGGCGTGCTCGATGCCGACGTCTGGGGCTACTCGATCCCGCGTATGTACGGCCTCGGCTCCACGCGCCCGCCGGTGTCGGCGGAGCGCAAGATCGTGCCCCTCAAAGCCCACGGCGTGAGCGTCATGTCGATCGGCTTCTTCGTGGAGGAGGACGCTGCCGTGGTCTGGCGGGGTCCGATGCTGCACAAGGCCCTGACGCAGTTCCTGCAGGACGTCGACTGGGGCGCCCTCGACTACCTTCTGATCGACCTGCCGCCGGGCACGGGCGACGTCTCGATGACGCTCGCCCAGCTGCTCCCGCAGGCCCAGTTCCTGATCGTGACGACCCCGCAGCAGACCGCTCAGAAGGTCGCCCGGCGCGCCGCCCAGATGGCGAACAAGGTGTCTCTCGAGATCGGCGGTGTGATCGAGAACATGTCCGGCTTCACCACGCCCGCGGGCGAGCGCTTCGCGATCTTCGGCACGGGCGGAGGTACGGAGCTCGCGGACGAGCTCGACGTGCCCCTGCTCGGCAGCGTGCCCCTGACCATGCCGCTGCGCGAACACGCCGACAGCGGTGTACCACTGGTCGTCGAGAACCCTGAAGACCCCGCCGCCCAGGCGATCCTGCAGGTTGCGCGCGGGCTGATAGCGATGGCGCCGCTCGACCTGCCGGTGCTGCCGCTGGTCGAAGTCGCGGGCGGCGGAGGACCCCCCATCGCGGCACCCGCCCCGGCGTCGGAGCGAAAACCGGCGGGCATGTCGCTGCCGATGGCTTAGTGAAGCCTCACGGGGCGTCGCAAAGCCAGCCGCTCGATCGCTTGACAAGCTCAACCCCTTGAGAGGATCGTCTGTATATGCCCGCATTGGGACGTGAACAGGAGGACAACGAGGCCGCGCCGAAGGCGCCCGCGAGCGCCGAGGGCGTCGATGGGCAGGCGCCCACCCCCGCTGCACCGGACGGCGGCGGGGTGGCCTCAGACGTCGATTCAGCGCACGACGGCGCGGCTGTACCTGATGAACGCCGCGCCAAGATCGATCGGCTGCGCGCGGAAGGGATCGAGCCCTATCCGCATGTGCGCCTGCCGGACCGCACGACGATCGCCGCCGTTCACAGGGCGCACGACCCGTCGCGGCTCGTGCAGGGTGAGCACCCCGAGCTGCGCTATCACCTCGCCGGCCGTCTGATCTCGCGACGCGGGCACGGCAAGACATCGTTCCTGGACCTCAGGGACCTGTCGGGATCGATTCAGATCGTGGTGCGCTTCGACGTGCTCGGTGAAGAGGCCTACGACCGCATCATGAACCTCGACATCGGCGACATCGTCGGGATCGAGGGCTGCATCTATGTGACCCAGCGCGGGCAGCTTGCACTGGAGGTGAGCGAGTGCACGCTGCTGACCAAGGCGCTGCGTCCGCCACCGGACAAGCACCACGGGCTCGGGGACACGGGCACGCGCTACCGCTATCGCGAGCTGGATCTGATGGCCAACGACGAGACGCGCGAGTTGTTCCTCACGCGCTCGAAGATAGTCGCGGCGATCAGGGAGTGGCTGAACGAACGCGACTTCGTCGAAGTTGAAACGCCCGCCCTGCAGTCGCTGGCGGGCGGAGCCGGGTCACGGCCGTTCACCACCCGCCACAACGCGCTGGATCGAGAACTCTACCTTCGCATCTCGGTGGAGCTGTTCCTGAACCGCTGCATCGTCGGTGGGCTTGAGAACGTCTACGACATGGGCAAGGTCTTCCGCAACGAGGGAATATCCCCCAAGCACAGCCCCGAGTTCACGATCATCGAGTTCATGATGGCCTATGCCGATTACAACGACGTGGCCACCGCAACCGAAGAGATGTTCGCGGACGTGGCTCACCGCGTGCTCGGCAGGACGGAGATCAAGCGCAACGGCGAAACCATCGACCTTGCCAAGCCGTGGCGGCGGATCACGATGCGCGAGGCGATCCTCGACGCCACAGGCGTCGACTTCATGGAGTCCGACCGGGCGCAGCTGGCCGAGCTGCTCGACGAGCAGACCGATCCGCAGGCCACCTGGGCCGAGCTCGTGCAGGCCGTCTACTCGAAGCTGATCGAGCCGAACATCAATCAGCCTACGCACGTCTTCGACTTTCCGCTGGAGCCGTTCCCGATCACCAAGCGCCACGCCGAGTACCCGGAGCTGGCCGAGCACTTCGACGCGGTGATAGGCGGGATCGAGCTCGTCAGCGGCGACACCGAGCTGAACGACCCGGTCGACCAATGGCAGCGCTTCGTCGACCAGCGCAAGCGCCGGATGGTGGATGACGAGGACGTGCCCCACCCCAACGACGAGGAGTACGCGCGCGCGATCGAGTACGGCTACTCGCCGACCGCCGGCGGCGGGATGGGCGTCGACCGGCTCGTGATGATCCTCACCGAACGCGACTCTCTGCGCGAGGTCATCCCGTTCCCGATCGTCCGGGAGCTCCGGTGAGCTCGAAGCTCGATCTCGATCCCGGCGTCATCGCCTCATGCCGGCAGGCGGCGGTCCAGATCGCCGGCCAGGTTGCCGAGGAGATCGCCGGCAAGACGACCGTCTCGGTCGAGCGGACGGTCGCACGCCTGCTGGGGGTGGACGGTGCCAACGCGCTGGACGCGCCCCTGCCGAACGTGCTCGTCGAGCACGTCAGTGACCGCGGCGAGCTGGGCAGGGGCATCGCCTTCTGGCTCGGCAACGCGCTGCTGGCAGACGAGACGCGCTCACCACAGAGCGTCGCCGAAGCGGTGGATGCCGGCGAGCTCGACCTGTGTGCGCTGCCCCGCGCATCGGAGGATGCCATCAGGGCCCGGATAACGCACGAGTGCCAGAAGCGCCTCGTGGAGATGAGCGGGCGGATGCAGGAGCGGTGCGAGCGGCGCGAGCGCCTCGGCGAGAGCCCGCCGCCCCTGCGCTACGTGCTGACCGCCACGGGCAACGTGTATGAGGACGTCGTCCACGGGCTCGCCGTGGCCGAGGCCGGAGGGGACATCATCGCGGTGATCAGATCGACCGCCCAGAGCCTGCTCGACTACGTGCCCTACGGCCCCACCACCGAGGGCTACGGCGGGACCTTCGCCACGCAGGAGAACTTCAGGATCATGCGCGCCGCGCTTGATGAGTGGTCGAGCGCCAACGGGCGCTACGTGCGTCTGTCGAGCTTCTGCTCGGGCCTGTGCATGCCCGAGATCGCGACCATGGGCGCGATCGAGGGGTTCGACAACATGGTCAACGACGCCCTCTACGGGATCCTCTATCGCGACATCAACCCCGTGCGGGGGCTCATCGATCAGCGCGTATCGCGCATGATCAACGGGTACTTCGGCGTCGTGATCAACACCGGCGAGGACAACTACCTGCGCACGGCCGACGCGCTCGAGGCGGCGCCCTCGGTGACGGCCTCGCAGTTCATCAACCGTCAGCTGGCCCGCGACTCGGGCGTGCCTGACGAGCAGATCGCGCTCGGCGACGCCTTCGAGATCGACCCACCGGTGGTCAACGGTCTGCTGTTCGAGTGGGCCCAGGCGCAGCTCACGCGCGAGCTGTTCCCGGAGTGCCCGGTCAAGTACATGCCGCCGACCCGCCACATGGACGGCAACCTGTTCCGCACGCACGCCTGCGACTCGCTGTTCAACCTCGTGACCGTGGCGACCAGCCAGGGCATACAGACGATCGGCGTGCCGACCGAGGGCATCTTCACGCCGCACATCCACGACCGGGTGATCGGCCTGCAGAACGTGAACTACGTGTTCGACTCCGCGCGCGACCTCGGCGATGAGATCGAGTTCAAGCGCGGGGGAATCGTGCAGACACGCGCGCAGGCTGTGCTGCGCGGGGCGCACGAGCTGCTCGAGCGGATCGCCGACATAGGTCTGTTTGCGGCGCTCGGCGAGGGGGTGTTCGGCGACGTCAGCCGCCATGTCGACGGGGGCCGCGGGATGGAGGGTATCGTCGAGGTGGCCGACGGCTACCTGAACCCGGCCACCGAGCTGATGCGGGTAGCGCCGAGCGTTGTCTGAGCTCCCGCCCCGCACTCCGGTGGACCTCGGCCAGGTCAAGCCCTACGCCGACCGCCTGGGCGACGGCATCGTGCAGCTCGCTTTCACGCTGCCCGTGCCCTATGGCCTGGCGGCGCGCAAGGCGGCGCAGGAGCTCGCCGCGAAGATGGGGCTCGAGCACCCCGAGGTGGTCCACTACGAGGGCCTGACCGACGGCTACACCTACTTCGTGATGTTCGGCGACTGCGTCCACACGGTCGACTACGCCTCGCTGAGCGAGGAGGGCTTCGACATCGAGTACATGAGCGAGGACGAGATCGAGGCGTTCGCTCGCGAGCACATCGGGCGCAGGATAGTCGTCGTCGGCGCGAGCACGGGCACGGATACGCACAGCGTGGGCATCGACGCGATGCTGAACCTCAAGGGCTTCCACGGACACCACGGCCTGGAGGGCTACAAGGCCTTCGAGACGCACAACCTGGGCAGTCAGGTGCCCAACAGCGTGCTCGTCGCCAAGGCGATCGACCTACAGGCCGACGCGATCCTCGTCTCGCAGACCGTCACCCAGCAGAACCTGCACATCGCCAACCTGACCGAGCTCGTCGAGATGATCGAGGCCGAGGGACAGCGCAAGCGGGTGATCCTCACCTGCGGCGGTCCGCGCGTCTCCCACGAGCTCGCCAAGGAGCTGGGCTACGACGCCGGCTTCTCGAAGGGGACCTATCCGCACCACGTGGCGAGCTTCATCGTGCGTGAGCTGGCCGACCGCATGGCCGACGCGGGCGCCGGCGGGACGGCCGGCAGCACGAGCGCGTCCGGCGCGGGTGGCTAGCGGGGTGGCCGACCGCCTGACGGATCTGCTGGCCCACACGCAGCGGCTAGCGCTCGTCGGCCTGGCAAAGAACACCGGCAAGACCGAGACCCTCGCCGCGATCCTGGCCGAGCACGCGCAGGCCGGCAGGCGGGTCGGCGTCACCTCGATCGGCCGGGACGGCGAGGCCCACGACGTGATCGACGCGCGCATCGACAAGCCCCGCATCCATCTCGCTGCCGGCAGCCTCGTGGCGAGCAGCGGAGCACTGCTGCGCGCGAGCACGGTCGCGCACGAACGGCTGTTGCAGACCGGCGTAAGAACGCCGCTGGGGGAAGTCGTCGTGGCGAGGCTCTCCGAGGCGGGCGCGGTCGAAGTCGCCGGCCCGAGCGGGGCCGAGGACGTGCGCGCCGTGAGCGAGGCGATGGCCGGGCTCGGCGCCGAGCGGGTGCTGATCGACGGGGCGATCGACCGTCGCGCGGCATCTTCGCCCGCGGTCGCCGATGGGCTCGTGATGGCGACGGGCGCGGTTCTCGGCGAGGACATCGACGAGGTCGTCGCCGCCACGGGGGCCGCGGTCGACCTGGTCAGGCTACCCCGGGCCGACGCCGCTCGCACGGGCGCCCAGGGCGACGACGAGCAGATCACGCTCGAGCGTCGAGTGATCCTGACCGGCGAGCCGGCCGAGATCGCCAGGCTGCTGCGGGCGCATCCGCGAGCGGGCACGTTGCTCGTCGACGGTGCCCTGAGCGAGCGATTCCTCGAGGGGCTGCTCGCCGCAAGGCGTGAGCGTGCCGGACGCGAGCTGAGGATCGTCGTGGGCGATCCGACCAAGGTCTTCCTCTCGCGCCACGGCCCGAGCTGGTATCGCCGTCAGGGCCTGGCGATCGAGGTTCTGCGAACGATCGACCTGAGGGCGATCACGGTCAACCCCGTCGCCCCGCGGTCGCACCGCTTCGACTCGCGGCTGTTGCGCGAGCTGATCGCGGCGGCCGTGGCGGACGTGCCGGTGCTGGACGTGCGCGACCCGGCCTACTTGGCGTTGGCGAAGTAGTCCGCGTTGATCTGCGTGTACTTCTCCCACTCCTCGGGCAGCTGATCCTCGGCGAAGCAGGCGTCCACCGGACATGCCTCGACGCAGGCGTCGCAGTCGATGCACTCCTCCGGGTCTATATAGAGCATCTCGGCCGCGTCGTATCCGGGCTCGTCGGGCGTCGGGTGGATGCAGTCCACAGGGCACACCTCGACACAGGAGTTGTCCTTCGTGCCGATGCATGGCTCGGCGATAACGTAGGCCATTCGCGTTCTTTCCTGGTTCGTTTGCGGGGTCGTCTGAGCGAGCGCCATTGTACGGATGGCGTCCCTCTGGCCGAGCCTCATCCTAGATGATTGCCGAATCAATCATTCGCCCGGCCGAGGAGCCGGTCGACTCCGCTACGTTGGGGCCATGTTGCTGCTGACCGGCGCCACCGGCCTGGTGGGCTCCGCGCTGCTTCGCCGACTCCTCGGCGAAGGCGCCCAGGTGCGCTGCCTGGTGCGCGATCCACGACGACTCGGTCCGCAGCGCGTGCGTGTGCAGATCGCGCTCGGCGACCTCACAGACCCCCCCTCGTTCCGCAACGCGCTGCGCGGCGTCGACACCGTCGTGCACCTCGCGGCCTCGATTCGCGACCAGCCCCGCGGGTCGATCGAGGAGCTGAACGGCATCGCCACCTGGCGGATGGTCGAGGCGGCCGCACGCTCGGGAGCGGAGCGGTTCGTGTTCTTCTCCGCGCTCGGCGCCTCCACCCACCACCGCGCGCGCTGCTTTCGGGCCAAGGCGCTCGCCGAGCAGGCAGTACGCGAGGCGCGCCTGCGCTCCACCGTCTTCGCCCCCTCGATCGTCTACGCCCCCGGGGATCCCTGGCTGACGCTGCTCGAGCGCCTGGCACTGCTCCCGGTCATGCCGGTCTCGGGGCGCGGGCGTGCCCTCTACCAGCCGATCTGGGCAGAGGATGTCGCCGACTGCGTCATCGCCGCCCTGCGTGCGCCCGACGGGGACCGATCTGAGATCGACCAGCACAGGCGCTACGAGCTGGCCGGACCCGAGACGCTCAGCCACGACGAAATCGTGCGCACGGTGCTCCGCTCGCTGAAACGGAGCCGGCCGCTCCTGCACGTTCCCACGCCGATCCTCTCGCGCACGTTGCGCCTGGTGGAGGCCGTCTGGGGGCCGCGCGCGTTCGCGACGTGGGACGAGGCAGAGCTGCTCGAGGCCCCGATGACCACCGCCGGCGGTACTGCGGACGCGGAGGGCCTCGGGGTCACACCCCAGCCGATGGCGGCGGTGCTCGGCGCCGGCAGCTAATCCAGAGCGGACTGCGCCAGCGGCGCCCGCCGCTGGGCCCACGGTTCGGCCTGTTCCACCTGCGCGGCGAGTGCGAGCAGGGCCGCCTCGCCGGCAGGGCGCCCGACGATCTGGACGGCCAGTGGCAGCCCGTCCTGTCCCTCGAACAGGGGCAGCGAGACGCCCGGCTGTCCGGTCGCGTTGAACATGGCTGTAAACGGGGTGAACAGGCCGGAGCGGGTGAAGGTCGACATCGGGTCCGGCGCGGCCGTGTCGAGCGTCCCCAGCGCGAGCGGCCGCTCGGCCAGCGCTGGCGTCAGCAGCGCGTCGTAAGGAGCGAGAAACGAGACCAGCCGGCGGGCGAGCCGCTGCAGCCGCACGACCGCCGTCATGCCCTGCACCGCGTTCATGTGCCGGGCCATCGAGAAGATCGCCCAACTCATCGGCTCCATGTCCTCGGCGGTCGGCTCGTGCCCGCCCACGCGGCCCGACCCGGCGATCGTGAGCGCGATCTGATTCGCGAACACCACACCGAACGTCTCCCTCAGCTCATCGTCCTGCCACGGCGGGTCGACCTCCTCCACCTCGTGCCCGAGCGAGCGCAGCAGCTCGGACGCGTCAGCCACCGCCCGCGAGCAGATCGGGTCGACCACCGCGTCCGGCATGGGCGGCAGCGTGGTCGCGGCGATCCGCAACCTGCCGGGATCGCCCGTCGCGGACGCGGCAAACGGTTCAGACGGCGGCGGCGCCCAGGTCGCGTCGCCGAGCTCGTAGCCGGCGAGCACGTCGAGGATCGCCGCGGTGTCGGCGACCGTCCGCGTTAGCACGCCGTCGATCGACAACGCGGAGTCGCCGAGATCCGGCGCCGGCGAGATCCGCCCGCGACCGGCCTTCAGGCCCACCAGCCCGCAGCAGGCTGCGGGGATGCGAATCGAGCCGCCTCCGTCGCTCCCGTGAGCCACCGGCACCATGCCGGCCGCCACGGCGGCGGCCGCGCCGCCGGAGGAGCCGCCGGGAGTGCGCTGCGGGTCCCATGGGTTGCGCGTCGGGCCGAACAGGCGCGCCTCGCTCGTCGGCAGGATCGCGTACTCCGGCAGGGTCGTCGTCCCCACGATCACGAAGCCCGCGTCGCGCAGACGCCGCGTGACGTTGTGATCCTGCTCGGCGACGTGCTCGGCCATGAGCGAGCAACCGCAGGTCAGCCGCAGGCCCGCCACCGGGCGGTTGTTCTTGATCGCGATCGGAACACCTGCGAACGGGCGCTCGTCGCCGGCCTGCACCCGGTCGGCCGCCGCGAGCGCCCCCTCCGCGTCGACTTGCACAAACGCGTTCAGCGCCGGGTTCAGCTCCTCGACCCGATCGAGCGAGCTCTGCACGAGCTCCCGCGCGGAGACCGCTCCCGAACGCACCAGCCCGGCGAGCTCAATCGCCGGACGGAACATCAGATCGCTCTCAGACACGGCTCCTCCTCGGGGATGGCTGCGCGGGCGACCGCCCGCGCGTGCAGAGCCTATCCTCGGAGCCATTCCTGCGACGATATGAGCCTGCCCACAAGGCAGCCACCCCGTCAAGCATCAAGCCCAGAAAGCGAGTGCCATGAGCGCGGTTCAGACAGCACCCGAGGTCCAGTCGGGCCTTGAAGGCGTCGTCGCCTTCGCCACAGAGATCGCCGAGCCGGACAAAGCCGGTGGCGCCTTGCGCTACAGAGGCGTCGACATCGAGAACCTGGTCGGCGCGGTTCCTTACGAGCACGTCTGGGGCCTGCTCGTCGACGGCCGCTTCCAACCCGGGCTGCCGCCGGCCGAACCGCACATGCTGACCGTGCGCTCGGGCGATCACCGCGTGGACGTACAGGCCGCGCTCGCGATGCTCGCCCCGGAGTGGGGCTTCGGCCAGCTGATCGACATCTCAGAGCAGGAGGCCCGCGACAACCTCGCGCGCGCCTCGGTCATGGCCCTCTCCTTCGTGGCACAGTCGGCGCGCGAAGGCGGCCAGCCGCCGGTGCCGCAGTCCGAGGTCGACAAGGGGCGATCGATCCCCGAGCGCTTCCTCATCCGCTGGCGCGGCGAGGCCAACCCCGACCACGTCAAGGCGATCGATGCCTACTGGATCTCGGCGGCCGAGCACGGGATGAACGCATCGACCTTCACCGCGCGTGTGGTCGCCTCGACGGGCGCCGACTGCGCGGCCGCGCTCTCCTCCGCGGTGGGCGCCCTGTCAGGCCCGCTGCACGGAGGCGCCCCCTCGCGCGTGCTGAAGATGCTCGATGAAGTGGAACAGTCCGGCGACGCCGAGCGCTGGGTCTCAGCCGCCCTGGACCGGGGTGATCGGCTGATGGGCTTCGGCCACCGCATCTACCGCGCCGAAGATCCTCGCGCCCGCGTGCTGCGACGCACCAGCCGGGAGCTGGGCTCGCCGCGATTCGAGGCGGCAGAGGCGTTGGAGAAGGCCGCCCTCGCCGAGCTCCACGCGCGCCGGCCCGACCGCGTGCTCGCCACCAACGTCGAGTTCTGGTCGGCGGTGATCCTCGACCTCGCCGAAGTCCCACCCGACCTGTTCACGCCGATGTTCACCTGCGCGCGCGTGGCCGGCTGGTCGGCGCACATACTCGAGCAGAAGCGCGAGGCCAAGCTGATCCGCCCCACCGCCAAGTACGTCGGCTTTGGTCCGCGGTCGGTCGCGGACGTCGAATAGCAGGCACGCCGGGGCGAGCCCTCAGGGTGCCTCCATGAACAGCGAGGGCCCGGCATCCTGCCGGGCCCTCGGGAAGCGTATCGGCAGCAAGCCGAGTCGGCTACATCATTCCGCTCATGTCCGGCATGCCGCCACCGCCGGGGCCGGCGCCTTCCTTTTCGGGCATCTCGGCGACGATCGCCTCGGTGGTGAGGATGTTCTTGGCGATCGACGCCGCGTTCTGCAGCGCCGACCGTGTCACCATCGCCGGGTCGATCACGCCTGCGGCGACGAGGTCGACGATCTCGTTGGTGGCCGCATTCAGGCCCTGGCCTTTCTTGGCCTTGCGCACGTCGTTGACCACCACCGAGCCCTCCAGCCCGGCGTTCTCGGCGAGCTGGCGCAGCGGCTCCTCGAGCGCCCTTAGGACGATCCGCGCCCCGGTTCGCTCGTCCTCGTCACCGGCCCCGTTCACCGTGACCGCGGAGGAGGCCTGCAACAGCGCGACGCCGCCTCCCGGCACGATCCCCTCCTCCAGGGCGGCGCGAGTGGCCTGCAGCGCGTCCTCGACGCGGTGCTTCTTCTCCTTCATCTCCGTCTCGGTCGCCGCTCCCACCTTCACGACGGCGACGCCGCCTGAGAGCTTGGCCAGGCGCTCCTGGAGCTTCTCGCGATCGAAGTCCGAGTCCGTGTTCTCGATCTCGGCTTTGATCTGGTTGATGCGGCCCTTGATCGCCGCGGCATCACCGGCCCCGTCGACGATCGTCGTCGTGTCCTTGGCCACGACCACGCGCCGCGCGCGTCCGAGCTGGGAGAGCTGGGTGTTCTCCAGCTTCAGGCCCATCTCCTCGGTGATCACCTCGGCGTTCGTCAGGATCGCGATGTCCTCGAGCATCCGCTTGCGACGGTCGCCGAACCCTGGCGCCTTGACGGCCACGCCGGTGAACGTCCCGCGCAGCTTGTTCACCACCAGCGTCGCCAGCGACTCGCCCTCGACGTCCTCGGCGATGATCAGCAGCGGCTTGCCGCTCTGGATCACTGCCTCGAGCACCGGCAGCACGTCGCGCACCGAGCCGATCTTCTGGTTGGCGATGAGGATGTAGGGGTCCTCGAGGGTCGCCTCCATGCGGTCCTGGTCGGTGACCATGTAGGGGGAGATGTAGCCCTTGTCGAACTGCATGCCCTCGGTGAACTCGAGGTCCATGCCGAACGTCTGGCCCTCCTCGACGTTCACCACGCCGTCCTTGCCGACCTTCTCGATCGCGTCGGCGATCACGTCGCCGATCTCGTCGTCTCCGGCGGAGATCGTCGCCACGCGGGCGATCTGGTCCTTGCCGGAGACCTCCTTGGACTGGGTGCCGATGTTGGCCACAACCTCGTCCACGGCCTTCTCGATGCCCCGCTTGAGCGCCAACGGGTTGGCGCCGGCCGCGACGTTCTTCAGGCCCTGGCGCACGATCGCCTGTGCGAGCACGGTCGCCGTGGTCGTGCCGTCGCCGGCGACGTCGTTGGTGGCCGTGGCCACCTCGCGCACCAGCTGGGCGCCCTGGTTCTCGAAGACGTCCTCGACCTCGATCTCGCGGGCGATCGTCACGCCGTCGTTCGTGATCGTCGGTGCGCCGAACTTCTTGTCGAGCACGACGTAGCGGCCCTTGGGGCCGAGTGTGACCTTGACGGCGTTGGCGACCGCGTCCACACCGGCCTCGAGCGCCTTTCGCGCTTCGCCGTCGTACTTGATCTCCTTATGTGCCATTTCTATTCTCCGTTCCGATTTGACCGAGCTGGCGATGGCCGCCCGTGACTACGACTCGATGCGGGCCAGGACATCCGACTCGCGCAGCGCGAGCAGATCCTCGCCCTCCCACGGGACCTCGGTCCCGCCGTACTTGCTGTAGAGGACTTCGTCGCCCTTCTTGACCTCGAGCGGGATGCGCTTGCCATCCTCGTCGAGCTTGCCGTCCCCGACGGCGATGACCTTGCCCTTCTGCGGCTTCTCCTTGGCCGTGTCGGGCAGGACGATGCCGCTCGCGGTCTTTTCGTCTTCCTCGATCGCCCGCACGAACAGACGATCGCCCAGGGGCTTGAGCTTCATGTTGAAAAACCTCCGTCTAGAGAATCCGACCGCCGGCTCGTCCCCTCCGCGCTGGAGAGCCGAGCCGCTCCAGTTGGCACTCTCAGCCGAGAGTGCCAACACAGTCCTGAATATACCGTCTAGTTGGCACTCTCGGGGGGAGAGTGCCAACAACAGGCCTCAATATATAGAAGAACTCGCGCCCACGGACAACTGACCCGGACGCGCAACGCCGCGCACCGGCCGCAGATTGGTTCCGGCCGGCGACGGGTTCAGTCCGGGCGTGGTGATGGGCCAGGGCCAAGCGGCGGGCCGGAACGATTCCGGGGTGGCGATGGGCCTCGCATGGTTCGCTCCCGGGCCGATGACGTGCGCCGGGGGTGGATTGCGGACCGGCGATGGATTGCCCCTCGGCGCTGTGAGCCGGCGATCAGTTCTGGGCGCCGCCGAAGCCCTTCATCGCCTCGGTCATGGCCGACGGCGTGTCGAGGATCCGCGAGAAGCGCACGACCGTGACCGTGTCCTCCATCGAGACCGTGCGTCCATAGATCTGTTCGAGGAAGTGGATCAGCTCCTCGTGGCGGCGGAACTCGGGGTTGTCGTGCTTTATGTCGCGCGGTGAGAGGTCGGCGACCTTCATCACCTCGACCTGGTCGATCACCGCCTCGAAGATCCTCTCTCGCGGCGAGTACTGATAGCCGATCGTCACCAGCACCGCCTGGTTCTTTCGGTACTTGCCGGACTTGTCGCCGAGGCGGATCGTCGCCGTCTTGCGGCCCCGCTTGAGCTCGTCGGCAAAGATCGTCGAATAGAAGTTGAGGACCTGCACGGTGACCGGCAGGCTATCGGTCTTTGGGCCCGGCTTCCTTCAAGCTGGCAAGGGCGAGCGTCACCATCTCGCGCTCGGCCGCATGAGTGAGCGCCGTCTGAGCCTCCTTCAGCCCGATCCAGCGAACCTCCTCGACCTCGTCGTCGTGATCATCGGTGTCCCCGCCGAGGTATCTGAAGAGGTAGAAGGAGACCGACTTCCCGATCGTCTGCCCGTTGCGCCGATACCAGTAGCGCGCCTCGCCCAGCTCACGCACCGGCTCGGCCACGATTCCCGTCTCCTCGCGCACCTCGCGCGCCGCCGCCTGCACCGCAGTCTCACCCGGGTCTATGTGCCCCTTCGGCAGCCCCAGCACACGCGTGCCGTCGGACGCGCGCCGGGTCGGGACGATCACGACCACCTCCCCGCCGCGTACCACCACCCCGCCGGCCGAGATCTCCCGCGCCGGGGCCCTGCGGGCGCGCTCAGAAGACATACTGCTTCAGCGCCTCCGGGTCGTGCACCACAAGGCGGCCCCTTCCCTGCGAGATCACCCCCGCGCGCTCCAGCACCGCCAAGAAGCGGCTGGCCGACTCGCGCGAGGAGCCGGCCAGCTGCGCGAGATCAGCCTGGGTGGCAGTGACCAGCACACCGTCCTGCGCGCCGTCGCCGCGCGCAGAGCGCGCAGAGGTTGCCGAGCCTTCGGGGCCGGGTACCTTCCGTCCGGCGGCCTCGGCGGCATCTCCCTCGGCCTCGCCGCCCCGGGCCCTGGGCTCCTCTGCGCCGGCCGCCAGCTCCTGTGCGACGAGCTCGCCGAGAACCACCGCCACGCGGCTCTGCACGGTCTGGAAGGACTGGCGCGAGAGGCGCTCGTTCGTCTCGCGCAGGCGCCTGCCGAGCGCGATGACCAGCCGCATGGAGATCTCGGCGTGTTCGGTCATCAGCCTGCGCATGTCCGGGCCCAGCACAGCCACTGCCGCTGTCGGCTCAACCGCCTCGACCGTCGCGGAGCGGAGCTCGTCCTCGAACATCGCCAACTCGCCGAAGATGTCGCCCGGTCCAAACGTCGCCAGGGTGATCGTGCGGCCGTCGCCGTGCTCGCGGATGGCGCGCGCCTGACCTTCGCGAACGATGTAGCAGGTGTCGCTGGCGTCGCCCTCGCGGAAAACGACCTGGCCCGGCTCGAACTGGCGAGGCACGGTCAGCTGGGCGATCCGCTCCAGGTCGCTCCGCACGAGCGTGGAGAAGACCGGCACGCGCCCGAGCGCGTCAACGACCTCCATTGAGCGCGTCCCTGCCATAGCCCAGGCATATCACACGGCGCGCGCACACCGGAGGTGCTCCAGGGGCCTCGCTACCGGCACGGCGGGGAGCCGGCCGGCACGGCGGGGGCCAGGGGTACGCTGGAGCCGACGGGTGCCAGGGAGCGGACGGTTACCCAGGCGGCGACGGGCAGCCGAAGGCCTACCGGCGCGGTGGGAGAGCGCCGTCGCTATCTTCAGCGGCATGAACTGGCCGAAGTCGATCTGCGGGCTTCTGGCGGCGCTGGCCGTCCTGCTGCCCGCACCCGCGCTCGCGTCGGCCGTCTCAGCACCGACCGGAAGGGCTGCGGCGGCGGGGCGCCAGCTCCTGCAGTCGCGCCAGCTGTGGGCGACCATCGACGTCTGCAACCCGTTCGACCAGCCGGACACGGTCGGCATCCGCGGGTCGATGCCCGGCGACGGTCGGGCCGGCGACACGATGTACATGCGCTTTCGCTTGGAGTATCTGGTCAGGGCCGGCAACTACTGGTCACCCCTGGCCACCGGCGCGCCGTCCGGCTTCGTGGCCGTCGGCAACGGCAGGGCGGCGCGCCAGGCGGGGCGCAGCTTCCAGCTCGTGCCCGTTCCCGGCAAGCCCGCGTTCAAGCTACGCGGCGTCGTGACGTTCCAGTGGCGCCGGGGCGCGACGATCGTGCAGGCCGTCTCGCGGCCCACCACTGCGGGCCGCCAGAGCCTCGCCGGGGCCGACCCGGCCGGGTACAGCGCGGCTACGTGCGCGATCGGCTGAGACCGGGGCCCGGCCTCAAGGTCGTGCCGTGCCGCCCTCCGCAGGGGACCTGCTGCTCCGCCCGCCAGGAGGAGTCACGGTGACCGGCCGCCCAGGCCGGTTCCATCACCGAACAGACGGGGGTCGTTCGTGATGATCCCGTCCACGCCCATCTCCGTCAGCTCGGCTATGTGGGCGGCGTCGTCGACGGTCCAGACGTAGAGTTCGCCGCCGCCGGCGGCCACGGCGCTCACGAGGGCGCCGGACACCACGCGCCAGTGCGCCATGATCGCATCGACGCGTCCCTCCGCCAGCGCCTGGCGGACGCGGCGCGGCAGGGTCGCGCGGTAGCCCGTGAGCACCGCGAGGGCGGGGATCACGGTGAGCGGATGGGTCGTGTAGTCGCGGCGTACGCGCGGAACCGACCAGCCCAGGCGCAGCTCCGGCTCAGCCGCTCGGATCCGCGCCAGGCTGGCCGGGAACATCCCGCTGATGAGGGTGCTTGCGACCAGGCCGTGGTCCCTTAGGGCCTCGAGCACGCGCAGCTCGTAGCCGGGCAGCTTCACGTCGACGTCCAGCTCGACGCCCGCGAACGCCTCGCCGGAGAGGTGCTCGAGCGCCTGCTCGAAGCTAAGCGGTGACCGCGAGCGCATGTCATCGAAGTCGTGGGCGACCAGCAGGCGACCGCTGCCGTCGACGTTCTCGCTCAGCACGTCGAGCTCGATCATGTCCACTCCGTGGCGCAGCGCCGCGTCGAAGCTCGCGAGCGTGTTGCCCGGCTCGATGTGCGCTGCTCCCTTGTGACCGACACGCTGGGGCTGCACGTCAACGGGACGGCTACTCATGCAGGGAAGTAAACGCCATCGCGCGCTCGAATCACAGCCGCAACCACGCCGCAGGCGGCACGGGCGTCTCAGGCCGTGAGCGTCAGCCGGCGCGGACCGGACTGGAAGCCCAGCTCGACGAGCTCCTCGACCAGGCCCGAGGCGATCGCCGGCTCGCCGTCGATCCGCTCCAGCGCGAGCTTGCCGACTCGCCCCGCGCGCACCTGCTCGGCGAGCGCGGCCAGCGCCTCGGCCAGCGGCTCGGCCTCGCTGCGGGCGGGAGTCCCGGCGCCGGGGGAACGGCGGGCGGGTCGATCCGCGAGCGTCACCAGACCGCGCCCGCCGCGCTCGACGTACAGCACGGGCTCATCCGCGACCATCACCACGTAGGCGCCGGCCACACGCGCGGGGCGCCGCTCCTGGCGGTCGCGTTTCGGCCAGGCCAGCGCGGCGCCGTAGGGCTGGGCCGGGTCGGCTGCGGCGATCACCAGCGTGCGATCGCGCTGCGGCGCTGGGGCCTGGGCGTCCGTCCTCACGGCGCGCAGCCGCTCGACGGCGCCGGGCAGTGCGAACTGCGCACCGCCCATGCCCTCGATGAAGTAGCCGCGGCGGCACACCCCGAGCGTCTCGAGATCCGAGAACGCCTGGTAGAGCATCGCAAAGCCCCCCTTGATCCCCTCGGCGAGCACCTGCTCACGGGTGACGATCCCGTAGCGCTCCAGCATCAGCTCGGCCAGAGCGCGGCGGCGCTCAGCCTCCGGCGGCGTCCCTGCCGCGCCCCGGAACACCGGCCCGGTCGGCGACCAGCGGCCCTGCACCTGGGAGTGCGCTCCCGGCGAGCGCGCGCCGAAACGCCGGACCGAGGCGCGCCGCCCGGGACGTCGGGCGGCGAGCGCGAGGCGCGGCGCGCGCAGCGGCGCCCAGGCGTCGTTCGTCGCCTCCCCGAGCCACACCAGGTCCCACAGGGCCTCACGCAGAGCCTCTGCCGGAGCGTCGAGCTCGGCGAGCAGGTCGGTGAAGAAGCAGGGACCCTGGCCCAGCCGTTTGCGGAGCAGGTCATGCGCGGCGTCGCCCGGCGCCGGTGCGCCGGCGCGGCTGGGCGATGCCGAGGGCGGCGGGCCGATCGCGGGCGCATCCTCGCGGAAGTACAGGGCCACGCGGCCGGAGGCGGCCCGCCGGGATCCGTGTCCCCCGTGTGGGCCTGCGCCGACCCACACGACCTCGCCGCTGGCGCACAGGCTGTCGAGCCAGGCCTGCGAGTAGGCCCCCATGCGCCGCGGCAGCACGTCGCGCTCCCAGATCTCCGCAGGCAGCGCCAACCCCTGCAGCGGCACCAGCACCTCGCGCAGCCTGTCGATCCCCGCGCCCGCCCCGCGGTGGCGGTCCACTCCCTGCCAGGAGGGTAGGAAGGCCGCCAGGCTGCGCTCGTCAACCGGCTCGATCTCCTTGCGCAGGGCGGCCAGGGACGCGCGTCTGAGCCGTCTTAGGACGCCCACGTCGCACCACTCGCGACCCGCGCCGGCGCGGGCCGGGCCCGGCGCCTCGCGCGGTGAGGAGCTCCCATCAGCCGATCCCGGCGAGCGCGACTTGATGGGATCGGGGCGCAGTTCGCCCCGGACCAGATCGCCCGCGCGCTCGAGCTCGCGCAGGACCGCGCCCGCTTCCACCCCGTAGCGCGCGCGCACCTCCTCGGCCGTGAACGGTCCGTGCGTGCGCGCGTAGCGGGCGACTACCTCGCGCAGCGCATCGGCGACGGGCTCAAGGAAGGCCTCGGGCAGACCGCCGGGCGGGACCGCCGCGAGCGCGTCGCGGTACAGCCCGGCCTCGTCGGCCGCGACATACCGCTCCTCCCCGCCTATGCGCAGACGGATCGCGCGCCGTTCGCGTTCGAGCTCGCGCAGCATGGCGGCGGAGTCGATTCCTTCGAACACGCGCTCGGCGACCTCCGCGCGGCTCAGATCGCCGAGTCGGCGCAGGACGTCGTGCAGCGCGTCCCGGCCAGTGGCGCGCGTCATCTCGGAGCGGTGCTGGAGGTCCTCCTGCACGCGCGCCAGGGCGCCGGGGTCGATCAGCTCGCGCAGCTCCTCCTGGCCCAGGAGCTCGCGCAGCAGATCGCGGTCCAGCGACAGCGCCGCGGCCTTGCGCTCGGCGTTCGGCGTGTCGCCCTCATACATGTAGGTGGCCACGTAGTTGAACAGGAGCGACGCGGCGAACGGCGAGGCCGCCGGCGTCTCGACCTCGACGAGCGAGATCTCGCGGGTCTGCAGCCCCCGCAGCAGCGCTTCCAGGCCGGGCAGGTCGAGGACGTCGCGCAGGCACTCCCTGTAGGTCTCCAGCACGATCGGGAAGTCGGCGTAGCGGCGCGCCACCTCGAGCAGGCTCTGCGCCTTCAGCCGCTGCTGCCAGAGCGGTGCGCGCCTGCCGGGGTAGGCACGCGGGATCAAGAGCGCCCGGGAGGCGTTCTCGCGAAAGCGCGCGCCGAACAGCGCTGAGCCGCCCAGCTCGGCAACCACCGCCTGGGCCACCTCCTCGGGCTCGACAAGCACCAGCTCGGCCGCGGAGGGCAGGGCGTCGGCTTCCTCGGCATCGAGGTCCGGGAGGTGCAGGACGATCCCGTCGTCGGTCCAGATGGCGTCGGCCTGCAGGTCGAAGCGCTCACGGATGCGCGCCGACAGGGCCAGGCCCCACGCGGCGTGCACACGGCCGCCGTAGGGCGAGAGCACGCACAGACGCCAGTCGCCGATCTCATCGCGAAACCGCTCGACCACGATCGTCCGGTCGCTCGGCAGCACCCTCGTGGCCGCCTGCTGCTCGCGCAGGTAGGCGAGCAGGTTGCGGGCCGCGCGCTCGTCGAGGTCGTACTCGCGCTGGAGCGTCTGGGGGTCCTCCTCGACGGCCCAGCGCGCAAAGGCGCCGATCGCTTCCCCCAGCTCCTTGGGGCGGCTGATGGTGTCGCCCTTCCAGAAGGGGACCGCGCCCGGGGCGCCGGGGGCGGGGGTGACGATCACGCGGTCGCGGCCGATCTCCTCGATCCGCCACGTCGAGGCGCCCAGCAGGAACGCCTGCCCGGGCCGGGCCTCGTAGACCATCTCCTCGTCCAGCTCGCCCACGCGACGGCCGTCGGGCAGCGTGACCGCGTACAGCCCGCGGTCGGGGATCGTGCCCGCGTTGGCCACTGCCAGCTGGCGTGAGCCCTTGCGCGCCCGGATCGTGCCGGCGACGCGATCCCACACGATGCGCGCGCGCAGCTCTCCGAACTCCTTCGACGGATAGCGACCGTCGAGCATGTCGAGCACGTTCTCGAGCAGCTCGCGCGTCAGCTCCGAGTAGGAGTAGGTGCGGGTGACCAGCTCGTAGAGCGCGTCGACCGACACGCCACCGGTCGGCGGCTGGGCCTCGGCCTGCGCCTCGGCCGCATGCTTGGAGGAGCCGGCCGGCGCGGGCTCGTCCGCGACTGCGATCGCCACGATCTGCTGGGCGAGCACGTCGAGCGGGTTGCGCGGCACGACGGTCGGCTCGATGAGCCCTTCGCGCATCCTGCGACACACGACCGCGCACTCGAGCAGGTCGCCGCGGAACTTCGGGAAGATCCGCCCCCTGCTCACCTCGTCGACTCCGTGTCCGGAGCGCCCGATTCGCTGCAGGCCGCGCGCGACCGACCTCGGCGACTCGATCTGCAGGACGAGGTCGACGGCGCCCATGTCGATCCCCAGCTCGAGCGAGCTCGTCGCGACCAGACAGGGGAGCTCGCCGGCCTTCAGCAGCTCCTCCACCTTCGTGCGCTCCTCACGCGCCAGCGATCCGTGATGGGCGCGCGCGATCTCCGTCTGCGCCAGCTCGTTGAGACGCAGCGCCACACGCTCGGCCGCGCGGCGGTTGTTGACGAACACGATCGTCGAGTTGTGCTCCCGCACGAGCTTCAGCAGCTCCGGGTAGATCGCCGGCCAGATCGATCCTCGCGTGGATTCTCCGCCGGGCACGAAAGCGGGGAGATCTTCGAGCGCCGGAGCCGCCCCCGGCTGCTGCAGGGGCCCTCCCTGCACCGAGGGCGCGTCCCGCAGGGCGGGGTCCACACCGGCGCCGGGTTCGGCCATCGACTCGACCGGTACCTCGATCCGCAGGTCCAGCTGCTTCTGAGCACCGGCGTCCACGATCGTCACCTCCCGGACGGGTCCGACGAGGTAGCGGCCGATCTCCTGCAACGGGCTCTGCGTCGCGCTCAGGCCGATCCTCTGGACCGCGCGCGGGCACCCGCCGGTCGCAGACCGGCCGGCGCGGGTCTGCTCCTCCAGGCGCTCGAGCGTCAGCGCCAGATGCGTACCCCGCTTGCTGTGCGCGACCGCGTGGATCTCGTCCACGATCACCGCCTCGACCGCGTCGAGCGTCGCGCGTGAGCGCGAGGTGAGGATCAGGTAGAGCGACTCCGGGGTCGTGATCAGGATGTCCGGCGGGTTGCGTGCCATCGCGGCGCGCTCGCGCTGGGGCGTGTCTCCGGTGCGGATCCCCACACGCACGTCCTCAGCGCCGATTCCCCGCAGTGGAGCGCGGAGGTTCCGCTCGATGTCGTAGGCCAGGGCCTTCAGCGGGCTCACGTACACCACGCGTGTGCCGCCCGACCCGCCGCCGTCACCGGAGATCAGCCGGTCCAGAGCCCACAGGAAGGCCGCGAGCGTCTTGCCCGACCCGGTCGGCGCCGAGACCAGCACGTGCTCACCGCGGGCGATCGCAGGCCAGGCCCGGGCCTGCGCCTGAGTGGGGGCCGCAAACGCCCGTTCGAACCACTCTCGGACCCGCGGGCTGAAGCTGGACGGAAGCACGCCTCGCCTGAGGCTAGCGCGCGCCCCGCGAGAGCTCCCGCGGTTCCGCGCGGGTGCGGGCGGGCCATGGCCGCACCGCCCGCGGAGGCCCCGCATCTCGAAGACGTCGGATCGCTCACCAAGTCAGCGCCGGAGCAGGCCCGGCGCTGCCCGAGCTCGTTCGACCCCACGGCGACCGTTCCGGCCGGGAG
>Ga0209048_10001050_pt1 | contig 28935 bp, 24 predicted proteins | sample FrelakmetCRP12CR_FD_187146 | JGI IMG/M metagenome (GOLD analysis project Ga0209048, IMG submission 187146) | Freshwater lake sediment microbial communities from the University of Notre Dame, USA, for methane emissions studies - CRP12 CR (SPAdes)... | ecosystem: Environmental > Aquatic >... | reverse complement strand
GCGATCGGCCTCCTTGCGCTTGGCGCCGCAGCGCCGGCTCTCGCAATCGAGTTCAAGCCCTATGCGCGCGGCTCCTTCGCGGAATTGCGCAAGATGCATTCGGGCAGGCCGCTGCTGGTGCATTTCTGGTCGGTGACATGCGCGCCTTGCCTGGTTGAATTGCCCGAATGGGCCAAGATCGCGCGAGAGAGAAAAGACCTGGACGTCGTCTTCGTAAACGCCGACGGCGTGAACGACCGCGCTCGCGCTGAAAGCCGACTGGAAAAAGCCGGACTGAAGGACGCCGCGCATTATGGATTCGCCGACGAATTAGTGGATCGGCTTTTTTTCGAGGTCGATCACTATTGGCGCGGGGAGCTGCCTTTCACCGCATTCGTCGGCGCGGACGGCGGCGTCGTCGCCGTAACGGGCGCCGTCGACGATCCGACGATCACGAAGTGGCTCACCAAAACCGAAAAGTGATGCAGGCACAACTCTGCCTTCAACTACCTCGTCGCGCCGGGCGTCCATAAAACGTCGCCCTTGTCGCGATTGACGTAGCGCGCGGCGACGAAGAGAAAATCCGACAGGCGATTGACGTAGCGTAGCGCGGTAGCCTCGACATGCTCGTCTTCCGTATGAGCCAGCGTCACCATGATGCGCTCGGCCCTGCGGCTGATTGCGCGGGCAAGATGAAGATGAGCGGCGGCAGGCGCGCCGCCGGGCAGAACGAAGGATTTCAATGGAGTGAGATCGGCGTTGAGAGCGTCGATCTCTCGCTCGAGCCGGTCGACCTGTTCCTGCACGATTGCGAGGCGCGGCCGGTCGGATTTCGGCGCGCCTGCTTCTACAGGCGTCGCAAGTTCAGCACCGAGATCGAAGAGATCGTTCTGAATGCGCGCGAGCATCTCGTCGACATTATGATCGCGCGACTCGATGGCTAATCGCGCGACGCCAATCGCCGCATTTGTCTCGTCGATGGTTCCATAGGCTTCGACACGAATGTCGTCCTTACGCCGTCGGGCGCCGTCGGCGAGCGAAGTCGCGCCTTTGTCTCCGCCGCGCGTGTAGATTTTGTCGAGACGAACCATGAGCGGCCTGATCTATTTGCGGAAATACAAGATCGTGAAAATGATCACAATGGCGAGAAACTGCAAGCCGACTCGCCAGCGCATAAGCTTTTGCGAGCGCGCGCCGCTGCCGCCGCCGCCGCGGATCATATTGGCGAAACCGAGCAGCACGACGATGGCGACGACGCCGACCGCCACGGCGACAACAATATTCGTCCAATCCGCCATTCGCACTCCGCCTATTGGTTTTTCGTTCGGGGAAGTTCCGGGGCAGCGCGCGGTCTATCTGCGCAGCAGCCTCTCTATATAGTCCAACTCTTCCGCAGGACGCTGCGGTTCGCCGAGCCGGCGCCTTAGCTCCTCCTGCACGCGATGGGCGCGCAACGCGGGCGGCAGCCCAAGCGGATCGTAACGAGAGCGGTCATTGTTCCCGCCGCGACGACCAGCAGATCGGCCGAGCGGGTCGTCGCCCTGCCCTTGCCGTCCGGCGCGACCGGAACGGCGCGCCTGCCCCTCGGCGTCCTCGCCGTCTTCTCCGTCGCCCTTCATGCGCGACGCAAGTTGATCGGCCCCGCGCCGCAAGGATTGAACCGCGCGTCCCTGTGCGTCGACCGCCTTGTCGCGCGCGGCGTCGCCTGCCTTTCCAAGCGACTCTTCCGCCTCTTTCATTGCGGCGTCAGCGTCGGAGAGATCGCGCGGCGGATCTTCATGCAGCTGTCGCAGCCGATTTTGTTGCTGCTCGAGCCTCTCGCGTAAAGCGCGCTGGCGTTCGCGCATGGCGCGCGCTTCGGCCGCAGTCTCGCCGGAGCGGATTCCGCCGCGGTGCGCATCGTCGCGCAAGTGTTGCTGCTCTCGCGACAGCCTGTCGATCTCGCTCAGCGAACGCGCCATTTCGCGCGATTCAGCGCTGGAGCCGCCTTGCGAAGGCTGGAGATTTTCCATCATCTCCTGCAACTCGTCGAGCAATTGCTGCGCCTGCGCGAGATCGCCCGATTTCCCTGCTTTTTCCATCTGATCGAGCAAGGACTTGACGTCCTCCTCGGTGAGCGAGCGGGCGTTTCCCTGCGAATTTTGAGGCGGCGGCTTATTGCCGTTGCGCATGGCCTGTTCGGACATGGCCTTTAGAAAATTGTCCAGCGCGGCGCGCAATTCCGCGGTGAGCCTGGCGACCTCTTCTTCTCCGGCGCCGCGCGACAACGCCTCGCGCAAATTGCGCTCCGCCGCGCGCAGATCACGCTCGGCCTGCGATGTGTCGCCGTCTTCGAGGCTCAGCGCCATGGCCCACAACATATCCGCGACGGCGCGCAGTTCATCGTCGCTGCGCGCGCTTTCGAGACCGAGCTTGGCCGTCCGCAAGCCGAGATAGACGGAGGAAGACAGGCCGAAAATCTCCGGCGCGATGGACAGCGCTTCGAGCGCCTCGTGGACTCTCACGCTCTGTTCCGGGTCGAGGATGAGATTGCGCCGCTGCTCGACAAGCGCGCGAGCAAGCGGCTTTGTGAAGCGCCGTTGCGGCAAAGTCACTTCGCTTGGCGCGGAGAAGCCTTGATTGCCGGCCTCGTCGCGCGCAACCAGCGTCATGAGCGCGCGCGCTCCTGCAAAAGGATGATCCGCAAGTTCGAGCGTAGATTGCGCGTCACCTATTCCGGCGCGACCGCCCGGCACGCTCAGCGGCATTTTAGGAGGTTCGACAAGCGTGCGTCTTGTCGACGGTTTGCCGTCGATAAGCGGCGGCGAAAAAGTCGCTTCCGCACTCACGACGCCATAATCGTCCTCGGTGCGGTAGAACAGCGTCATGGAGCCACGGGTATTGTTGCGAGGCGCTTCGGTCAGTGAAATCGAGGGCGGTCGGTCGGGCGTGGGCGTGAACTCGTAAGTTTCCCCCGCAAGAGTCGCTTTTGCGGGTCCAATCAGCTTGAACGACTGTTCGCTGTCGTGCGTCGCTGCGCGCGGCTTCGTCGTCTCCGGCGGTTGTCCGAGCGCCTCGAGGCCGCCGCTTGTCGAAACATCCGCCGCAGCCTCGCCCGACCAGCGCACGCGCAAGATCGAGTTCACTGGAGCCGTTACAGCGTGCGATTTCTCGTCGCGCGCGCCCAATCCCGACAAGACGATCGGCGGTAGACCAGTATAGCTTGGCGGATCAAGCCAGGCGTCGAGGCGCGCGCTCTGTCCGGAGCCAGCCGACATCCGCCAATCGAAGGCGGCGCGCAAGCGCGCGCCGCGATCAGGTCCAGCGGCAAAGGCCGCGGCGACAACGGCGACGAGCGCGGCGGCGCGCAGCGCGAAAGGATCGTGCTCGGCCAGTCTCGGTCTCGGCGGCGCTATCGGCGTCGCGCGCAAGGCGTCTTCCAGGCGACGCTTGTGGAGCGCCCACAGAATCGAGGTGACGGGATCCTTGTCTCCGCTTGCGAGCGTGTCGCTCAGCGAACTCGCCGGTCGAAGCTGCGGAGCCGCATCGTCGAGTCGCGCCAGCGCGAGTTTGCGGCTGATGGCGCCTCCGCAAGTTCGAACAACGAGAAAGATTGCGGCTGCCGCGAAGACCGCGAGGCCGGCAATGCGGCCTTTCGGTCCGATCTCGAGCCAAAGCCCGATCCAGGACGCGGCCAGAAAAATCAGCGCCAACGCCGAAAGCGAGACGACGATCCGCCAGGCGCGCTCGAACAACAGCGCGGCAAAAGACCGCCGCAGGCGTCCTTCTAACACTGCGGAGCCCTCGTCGGGCGGCGCGGCTGGCGCGGCGGCGTCTTTCATGCGCTCGCGCGCGGGATCCTTCATAAGCTCTCCGGGCTAAAGGCTGTTTCTGCTAAATGGCGGCTCGCGGGAGTTTAGACAATCGGCGGGCGCCCCGCCACGGCTCCGTGGAATAAGGTGAAGAGCGCAACCCGAGCCGCAAGAGCTTCTGGACCGGGCGGCGCCCGACCTGTAAAGAGGCGGACTCCTCACCAGCCTATCGCCTAATTATGGCATATAGCGTCAAAGAAGCCTTCAAGACACTCCAGGGCGAAGGTGTTCAGGCCGGGCGCGTCGCGGTCTTCTGCCGCTTTGCCGGCTGCAATCTGTGGAGCGGCCGCGAGGAGGACCGCGCCGGGGCGACATGCAACTTTTGCGATACGGATTTCGTGGGAGTGGATGGCGAGAATGGCGGAAAATATGAAAACGCCGCCTCCCTCGCTGCCCGTCTCGCGGAGCTATGGGGCCCCGAGCGCGCTGGTCGTTTCGTGGTGCTGACGGGCGGCGAGCCCATGCTGCAGGCCGATGCGGCTTTGATCGACGCGCTGCACGAGCGGGGTTTCGAGATCGCGATAGAATCCAATGGAACGTTGCCGGTTCCGCAGGAAATCGACTGGATCTGCGTCAGCCCAAAGGCCGGCGCGCCTCTCGTTCAAACCACGGGAGATGAGTTGAAGCTGGTTTATCCGCAAAACGGCGCAACGCCCCAAGACTATGAGGGTCTCGAGTTCCGGCATTTCCGCTTGCAGCCCATGGACGGGCCTGAAATTTCGCGCAATACGAAAGCGGCGATCGACTATTGTCTGGCGCATCCGCGCTGGAGATTGTCGCTTCAGACCCACAAGACGATCGGAGTGAAGTAAAGGTGGCGACGTTCGAAGTGTTTCGGGAGTTTTATTTCGAGGCGGCGCATGCGCTTTACGACCCCGAACATCCGACTGGCGGTAAATACCGCAATCTGCACGGCCACTCCTTTCGCGTGCGCGTCGCCTTGCGCGGAGAGCGGCAGGCGGATGAGCAGTGGGTGATGGACCTAGGCAAGCTCGGCCAGCGCCTCGCCGAATTGCGCGAGCGTCTTGATCATTCCTTTCTGAACGATCTTGAAGGGCTCGGAAAACCGACGCTCGAAAACCTCTGCGTCTACATCTGGCGCGATCTCGCGGCGTCGCTGCCGAATCTCAGCGAAGTTGGCGTGTTCCGCGACAGTTGTTTCGAGGGTTGCGTGTATCGAGGCGATTAGGCTTGGCCTCGATATTTTTCCTAGTTTTCGTCGTCGTCGTTCATCGGCTGCAGCCGCTGAACCGGCGCGCGCGCGCTTTGCGCGACGGGCTGCGCTGGCGGCGGGGCCGCGCCGGAGACAAGGCCCAGGCCATCGCGTTGATAAATGTCGTCGCGGAATTGCACGACGCCCGTCGGCGTGCCCCAGGCGGTGACGTAAACCCAATACACCGGCACGGCGGGCGAAATCTTCACGTCCACGCGCTCGCCGGAACGGATGACCTCGTCGATCCGGTCGCGATCCCAGCCGGGCGTCTCCTTCAACAGCCAGGCCACATAATCGCGCACATTCTGCAGACGGATGCAGCCGGAGGAGACGAAGCGGAAATCGTCGCCGAAAATGCCTTTCGCAGGCGTGTCGTGCATATAGACGCCATAAGGATTGGCGATGTCGATGCGAACGACGCCTAACGAATTGAAGTCGCCGCCAATGTCCTGGCGGAACTTGTAGTTCAGCGCGTCGAGCGAATTCCAGTTGATCTGCTCAGGCTGCAGCTCCTGGCTGTCTTTGTTGTAAACGCGAATATGATTGTCGTGCAGGTAATTCGAGTCGGCCTGCATCTTCGGAATCAGGTCCTTGCGGATCACCGAAGCGGGAACGGTCCAGAATGGATTGAAGTTGATCTGGATCGCCTTGGTCTGCATCACCGGCGACTGACGGTCGATCTTGCCGACGCCCGCCATGTGATGCGTCACGACGGCTCCGTTCTCCACTGTTTCGACGGAAGCGGCGGGAATATTCGCGGTGACATAGCGATTGCCGAGGTCGCGCGAAAAGCTGCGCAGACGGACGAGATTGGTCTCTAGCTGCCGCACGCGCGTGGCGGCCGGAACATTGAGCGCCGCGAATGTCTGCTGATTGACGACGCCATTATCGATAATTCCATGGCGCGCCTGAAAACGGCGCACTGCCGCTTCCACATAAGAGTCGAACACAGGGCTCGTTCCCGCCTCGGCGCCAATGTCGCCCGAGGCGATCAAGCGCTGACGGAGAGCCGAAACCGCGGGAGAGTTCGATCCCAGACGCAGCGGCTGGCCCGAAGGAACGGTCGCCCATCCGCCGCGCGCCGCGATGTCCTGATACTGCTGAATTGCGGTCTCCGTCGCCGCAACGGTCTGCGGCGACAGGATCGGCGTCGTGGACCGCGCAACGGTCAGTCGTTCGTCGGCGTCGTAACGCTGCGCCCATTCGGCTTGACCGCCATCGGCGCGCGCGGGGCCGTTCGAGGCCGCGATGCACAGGAGCGCGCCCACAAACACTCCACGGACAGTTCCGGCAGGTAACTGGGAAAACTGCGCGATTTTCGGCACTTAAATCTCCGGATTCATTCAGCACAGCCCGGCGCGAGCCGTGGCGATGCATTCGCTACGTGATTTGCATGCTTAGGGTCAATATGCCGTGAATAGTCCGGCGATTTTGTGGCGCGACGAAATATGGCCATAATTTGGGCGCGCCCCGCATTCTATGCGGCTGAATGTCGACGGCACCGCTAATGGGCGTGAAGGCTCAGCTACGACGATTCCGCCAGAGCGCGGGCCGCCCTAAGCGTTTGAATCGGCGGAATCGTCCGTTGGGTAAAGCTCGCTCAATGGCCGCGAAACGCCCTCATGACCGACGATGCGGACATGAAAGCGCCTGAGCCGCCTCGGATGCGGCACGCCGCAACTATGCGCGATCACTTCGACGTCGAGATTTATGCAATATTGGGCGCCCCTGACAGACTTGTCCGCGGGATCGAGTCCCATCTGCAGACGTTTGTCATGCGTGGTGATGCCTGTGGGGCAAGTGGTCCGGTTGCACTGGAAGAGCCTCGCGCCGAACTCACGAAGCTGGCGCCCGCGCATAAAGCCCAAGCGACCTCCGCAGGCGTGACCAGCTTCCCCGAGGCGACAATGGGGATGCGCTCGGACAAGCCCGTGCCGCCGTCGCCGGAATCGAGCGAGAAGAAATCGGGGCAGATATTGCGCTCCTTTATCTTCACCATGAGATCGTCGAGCCAGCCGTAAGCGCCCACGACCGCCTTCACCCCGACCGGCTTTTGAGTGATCTTCTTCACGCGGTCGATGAAGTCGAGCAGTTCCCCATTGCTGTTGATCTCGGGATGGCGGTTGGGACTGATCGAATCCCCGCCAACCGGAATTCCCCGGATCGCCGCGATCTCCGGCGTCACTTTGACGCCCGGCAATATTCCTCCCTCCGGCTTTGCGCCTTGCGAAAGTTTGATCTCGAACATTTTGACCTGCGGAAGGGCGGCGATTTTCCTCAGCCTGTCTTCGTCCAGAGAGCCGTCGCCGCCCCGTACTCCATATTTCGCCGTGCCTATTTGAAAGACAATGTCCGCTCCGCCTTCCAGATGATAAGGGGAGAGACCGCCCTCGGCAGTATTCATCCAGCAGCCGGCCATTTTGGCGCCTTTGGAAAGCGCGAGCACGGCCGGCGCCGACAAGGTGCCGAAACTCATGCCCGAAATGTTGAAGAGAGACTTCGCCTCATAGGGGTTCGGGCAGTCCGGCCCTTGGTGAAGCTCGGCGTGCTTTTGATATGATCGTCGAGCGTCGGATAAGGACAATTCACGAAAATGGGCGTTCCGGTTTCCTTGATATATTTCGTGGAGCCGAAAGGAACAGTGGAATCATGGTTCTTGGATGCGCGCTCGATCCCGCCGCGATCCGCTCGGTTGAATGGCGGCTCTTCGCGATCCATCGCGAAGAAATACTGCCGAAGGAATTCTCCCAGCCGCCCGAGAATGTAACGCATATGCCCGATCACGGGATAATTGCGCAAAACGGCGTCGCGGCTTTGCAATCTGTCCATGGCGAACACGAAGAGGCCGAAAAGCACAACGCAGCCGAGAGCGAAAACGAAAAGCGCGGAAAGAAAATCCAGAGACTTGACCATGAAAGACGAGAGCGCCGCCATCAGCGAAACAGACCTCCCAGATTTTCCGCGAACGCCGTCCCGCGGCTAAAAGACTTCCGTCGTCGCCTTCACTCCACCCGCTTCCAGCCGTCCATCCCCAGGCGCTCCTGAGGAATGAACCGCGCCTTGTAGGCCATTTTGCGTGATCCCTCGACCCAATACCCAAGGTAGAGATGCTCGAGGCCAATCTGTCTCACGCGTTCGACATGGTCGAGAATCATAAAGGCGCCGAGGGAGCGATCGACTAGCGACGGGTCGTAAAAGGAGTAAACCATCGACAGGCCGTCGGCGAGAACGTCGGTCAGGCAACAGGCGACCAGGCGCTCCGCGCGGTCACTGTCATCCCTCAACCGATATTCGAAGAGCCGGGTCTCCACATGGCTGTCCTCGACCATCATCTGGTAATCGATCATGGTCATATCCGCCATTCCGCCGTCGTAATGGCGCGCGCCGACGTAATCCCGGAAAAGTTCGTATTGTTCGCCCGTCGCTTGCGGCCGCAGCGAGCGACATTCCATGCCGGCGTTTCGCTTGGCGATCCGGCGCAGGCCTCGGGTCAGAGCGAAATCGAAAACCTTCACGCGCACGGAGACGCAGGCCCGGCAACCTTCACAAGCGGGACGATAGGCGATGGTTTGCGAGCGACGAAAGCCGGATTGCGTCAGCGTGTCGTTCAGACCAGGCGCACGGCGACCGACAAGATGCGTAAAAACTTTGCGCTCCTCGCGGCCGGGCAGATAGGGGCACGGTCCGGGTGAGGTGAGATAGAACTGCGGCGAGTCGCGAAATTCTCTCGTCACGAGGCGTGTTCCTGAAGCGTCCTGCCAGAGGTTAATGCCGACGCGGGCTCCGCGCCAAGCGTTTTCCTAGAGAAAATCTAATTAGAGCGCCGAATGACGATAACGTCCGCAAGAATGTCGTGCAGGCACCGCTTATCGCTCGTCACGAGGGAGGTGAGCAAAAGAGGCGGGAACATCCAGGTGACGTAAAAAAGCACGGCGTGCACAGCCGCGTTGATGAAAGGAACCGGTTGTCCGTTCATGAGCCGCATTTCGAGGTCCATGGCGCGCATTCCCGGCGTCGCCATGCGCCAGCCGGAGACTGTAAGGCCATTGTAGAAAAACGCCACCAGTGGAAAAAACGGCGGCAGAAGAAGGGCCGACACGCCAAAGGTCAGGACCAGCAGTGCGAACCACAGGAAGGAAGACAGAATTGTAACGAGAATAAGATCCAGAAACACCGCCACTATTCGGCGGGTTCGCAGCCCCTCTAGGGCTTCGCGCGGCACCAGCGGCCGAGGTTGCCCTGTCGAAGGAAAAACGCCGCCCGGGCCGCCCGCACAGCTCATGATTGCTCCCTTCCTGTTCGGAGAGATTTCGGAAGGCTTGCGCCGGGTTTCAAGGCGCCCCGTCGAGGCGCCTTTCACTTGCCCAATAATCGCAACGGTTTGTCAATGGCGGATTACGCCCGACGGGATATCGGGGATTGAATCGGACAGCGTCTTGACGGGCGCGACGCGTCTGATGCATGGCTCAAGCGATCCGGCGGGCTGCTCGCAACGCTCAATCGACCGGGCTGCTCGCAACGCTCAATCGACAGCCACTGCTCTAGGACTCGAAGCCATGAAAACCAACGCCGTCAACGGCGGTCACCTTCGCTCGTTCATCGAGCGCATAGAAAAGCTCGAAGAAGAGAAACGCGCCATCGCGGACGACATCAAGGACGTCTACGGAGAAGCGAAGGGCACGGGCTTCGACATCAAAGTCATGCGCAAGATCGTCTCGCTGCGCCGGCAGGACAAAAGCAAGAGGCAGGAGGAGGCGGAAATCCTCGACCTCTATCTTTCCGCGCTTGGGATGGTCGAATAGACTTGGGCTTGAGGCGTTGGTAAGAGACCGTTAACCATAATTCCCCTATCGCTGGACACGGAGCCGCGCCGCGCTGCTCCGGGCCCGTGCGAGGGATCATTTGCCATCCACCAGGTTCGACAAACGCGCCGCATCGCCGGCCGCCCTGGTCGCCGCACTCTGTATAGCGACTTTCGAATTCCCTGCGGGCGCCTCGGCCCAGTCGCTCTATCCCTACCCCTCCTCGTCGCCCTTTATCGGCCCGACGCAGCCCCAGCCTTCGTCGCCGCCGGCGACGGAGCCAGCGCCCAACTTGCCCGAGGCCTTCGGGATTATCGGGCTGCGCCGCGCCGAGGCTGTGGCCGGTCGAAGCGCCGCCGCTGCGCCCTCCGGAGCCGTAACGAATTTCGGACGTCCGCGTAAACGGCTTAAATTTCCTCGAGCCTACCCGCAGCCACGGCAATCCTATCCAGCGCCTTTCTCGCCGCAGAATCCGCTGCCCCCGCTCGAGCCGTACAGAAGCTCCGCGCAGGCGAAAGCGCTGAGGCGCCTGAAGGCGGAGGAACTCGCGCTTCGTCCGCCGAATCCGCCGGACCCCCCATTTGCGGTGTTGCCCACTTTTCCAATACGGCAGCGGCCGCGAGTCGACGATCGCCTCTACGACGCGCTTGGCATTGGAATTGGCTCCATGCGCATTCGTCCCTTTTTGGAAGCGTCCTATGGTTACGACGATAACCCGAACCGACTCGTGGTCGATCCGCGCGGATCGCGTTACGTGCGCGGCGACGTCGGACTGCAATTGAGTTCGGAGTGGGCGAACCACAGCTTCCTGGGAAACGCTCGCTTCGGCTATTATGATTTCTTCGACTATCAGAGCGCGAGCCGCCCCGATGGAGAGGCGAATGTCGCGGCGCGCTACGACATAACGCGCGATACGGCCGCTCTCTTCGACGCGAAGTTTAATCTCGACACGCTGCGCCCCGGTTCGCCGAACCTTGTCTTCAATCTTGGAAATGTCGTCGCCATCAATCGCCCGATAATATTATCGATGAACGGCTCCACCGGATTGCGGCACCGGTTCAATCGCCTGGAGATTACCGTGCGGGGCGCCTTCGAACGGCAGATGTATCAGGACGCATTGCTTTCGGACGGCACCAACCTCGATCTCTCGAGCACCGATTATAATGGCTACGGCGCAATCATTCGCGCCGCCTATGAGATCAGCCCCAATCTGAAGCCATTCGTTGAATCGAAGCTCGACACGCGCGTGCATGACTGGCCTGTGGACGTATTCGGTTTCTATCGCGACAGCCGCGGCTACGCCGTGAAAGGCGGGGCAGAGTTCAGGATCAGCGATCTTTTAAGAGGCGAGGCGGCGGGCGGCTATGCGCTACGCGATTACGCCGACCAGCGCCTCATCAATCTGAAAGGGCCGACGGTCGACGCGTCGCTCATCTATACGCCATCCGCGCTGACGACCATAACTCTTAAGGCTGCAACGAACCTCTATGAGACGACGGCGGCCGGCGCCGCCGGCGTCCTCAACCGCACATACTCCGCGCAAATATCGCATGATTTCTCGCGCAACTTCAATGCGACGGCGCTAGTGACTTATTACACAAACGATTACCAGGGATCGACCATATTCGAGAGGGGATTCACCGGCAGCATCAAGCTCGAATATAGGATGACGCGCTCGCTTTATCTTCGCGCGAGCTACGCGCACGAAAAGCTCTCGAGCACGACGCCCGTTGCGGACTATTCGGACAATCTGTTTCTCGTGGGATTCCGCTTCCAGCTCTAGGGCTGCGACTCCGTCGACCCTGCTCGCGCTTGGGAGGAAATCCAGTTCTTGCGCGCGGCCTCCAGCCCCCATGCCGCCCCGTAGAAAATCCAGAAAAACCGCCAATGATCGAGATCGATCTGCAAGCCTTGAAGAAAGTAGGAGAAGAGCGCTGGAGCGATAAGCTGGGACTCGCGGATAAAAGGATTGCTCTTCAGGCACTGTCGAACGCCGACGAATATCGTTGCGGTGGTCAATCCGAGAAATGCGAATCCTCCCAGCCAGCCGTTGGACGCAAAGGCGTTGACGTAACTGTTATGCGGCTCGATGCCGAAGATCAGACGAAAACGCAAAGGACCAAAACCATTGGGCCGTTCGAGCAGCATCGGGATCGAACGCAATTGGTTGCCAAAGCGGCCTGTCGGGCCCTCGTCATACTCCTGCGTCGTAGCCGCGCGCTTCAGGAAAAACTCGCGTACGGACGCATCCGACAAGACGGCGACGACCCCTACGCCCATTCCTACGACAATGACGATCATCGAAAAAAGCACGCGAAAGCGCATCTTGTGAGAGTCCGCCGTCGCGGTTGAGAAGACGGCGAGAAGCAAGAGCGCGAACGCCGCGGCGGCCCAGGCGCCGCGCGAGAAGGATATGAACAAAGCCGTCGAACAGAGCAGCAGACCGACAATTGTAACGACGAGGAACCTCGTGCGCGCCAGCAAGAGCCGCTGCGTGAAATATAGAAGCCCCGGCACCATATAGGAGCCCAGCACGTTAGGGTCCTTGAACGGCGCCTTCGCGCGCCCCCAGTCCGTCCAGGTCATCGGATCGCCGAAAAGGCCCCACCATGAACCGATGGCGATCAGCGAGGCGAGGATGCAACTCGCCGCATAGCCGCTCATCAGCAAACCCACGCGTTTCGACGTGTTCTCGGAAAAGAACAGCATGTAGAAAACGCCGGTCGTGGAAATGAACAGCGTATGCGTCATAAACTCGACGGGATCTTTCTCATTCCAGTAAGGGATGAGAGAGATATAGCCGCCGAGCGTCCACAGGGTCAGCAGGACAAGGCCCGGCATGACGCCGCGAAGCACCCTTAACCCCCCAAGGAACCAGACGATCATCGTCAGGAGAATGAAAAAGTCGTAAGGAGAAGGCTCGATGAAGACGACCGACCCGCTGAAGGAGGTGATCCAGAAGATGGAGTTGAGAATCTTCTCGTAGTTCAGCGTGCGGGAGACCGGCCGCTCGGCAGGGGCGACATTCACAGACGCTTCGGTCATCGTCTCTTGGCTCCAGGCCAGCGTCCATGATGCGTCATCGACGGTCTCGCTTCAAGCGAAGCGCATGGAGGATGCTGCTCCTTGCTAATCCTGCACGGTTAAAAAACGGTCATCGACGCTCGCCAAACGTGACCTTGGACGCCCCCGTCCCAGCCGATAGTCTGATGTAGCTTCAAACCGTTCACGAAATTGAGCCCTGATGAATCGCATCTCCTTGCGCAGACCCCACGAGCCCGAGCCCGGCGTTTCGGAAACGTTGCTTACGGCCGCCGTAGGCGATGCGTCCGACGCGCTTCGGCGTCTCTCAAGCTCGCCGTCCGGCCTGGACGCACAGGAGGCGGCCTCTCGCCTCGAGCGTTTCGGACCAAATCGGATCGCGAGAAACGGAAGGCCTTCGCTCACGCGAGAGCTCTTGCGACATGCGCTCAATCCGCTGAACGGCCTCTTGCTCACGCTCGCGATGATCTCATGGATCTTGAGCGATATTCGCGCGGCGATCGTTATTTCCGCGATGGTCGTGTTGTCGGTCACGCTCGCATTCGTGCAGGAGCATCGCTCCAACGAAGCCGCCGCAAAGCTGCAGGCGATGGTGCAGACTCATGCGAGCGTGCGCCGGCCCGATGGCCCGAAGGAGCAAGACGGCTTTATCGGGGCTCCCATGGAGAACCTCGTCCCCGGAGACATCGTCTGCCTTTCGGCGGGCGATATGATCCCCGCGGATTTGCGGCTGCTCGAAGCGAAGGACCTTTTCGTCAATAAATCCGCGCTAACCGGAGAATCCATGCCGGTCGAGAAATACGCCCATGCAGAGCCGGCGGCAGGCGACGCGCTCGCCGCATCAAACCTGCTTTTCATGGGAGCCAATGTCGTGAGCGGCTATGGACAGGCGCTGGTGATCGAAACGGGCGCGCGCACGAGTTTCGGAGCGATCGCCGACCAGATCACGGGAGACAAGACCCCCACGAGTTTCGAGCAGGGGACAAGAAATTTCACCTGGCTGATGATCAAATTCATTACGGCGATGGCGCCGGCGGTGTTCGTCATCAATGGACTGACAAAGGGCGACTGGGGCGAGGCCTTGCTGTTCGCCGTATCCGTCGCGGTGGGACTGACGCCCGAGATGCTGCCGATGATCATCACCGTCAATCTGGCGAAGGGCGCAATCGCCATTTCGAAGAAGAAGGTGATCGTCAAGCGCCTGGACGTGATCCAAAACTTCGGCGCCATGGATGTGCTCTGCACGGACAAGACGGGGACGCTCACGCAAGACCGCATCATCCTGAAACGCCATCTTGACATTTATGGCGAGGATTACGATCGCGTGCTGGAATTCGCCTATCTCAACAGCCACTTTCAATCCGGTCTTCGTAACCTACTCGATGTCGCCGTTGCGCGAGCGCCGCATTGCCGTTCCTCCCAATGACTCCTATTCAGGTGCTCACCAACAATCTTCTCTACGACTTCTCGCAAACAGCCATCCCGACAGATAATGTCGACGAGGAATATCTTGCCCGTCCACGCAAATGGGACATCGGCAATGTCGCGAAATTCATGATTTATGTCGGCCCGGTAAGTTCGATCTTCGATTACGCGACGTTTATTTTGATGCTTGTCGCATTCGACGCATGGGACAAGCCCATTTTGTTCCAGACCGGCTGGTTCGTGGAATCTCTGCTCACGCAGACGCTCATCATCCATATCATCCGCACCAATCGGATTCCCTTTCTTCAAAGCCGCGCGAGCCCGGCCCTGCTCGCGACAACGCTGATTGTCTGTATGGTGGGCGCGGCGCTGCCCTATTCGCCGCTTGCGCCGATATTTGGATTCACGCCGCTACCTCTGCTCTACTGGCCGGCGGTCGCCTGCTTCCTGCTCGCCTACGCCGGGCTCGCGCATATCGCGAAAACCTATTTCTTCCGGCACTGGGGTATGTGAACCTTCTTCCGCAAAGGCGAGGCACAGTGACCGAGAACGCGCAGCAAGAGGCGATTCGTTTTCTCCGAGGCCTCGACGGCGCGACCCACGAGACGATTTCGACGCATATTTCTTACGTCATCCTGACGGCGACCCGCGCCTATAAGCTCAAACGCGCCGTCGTCCTTCCTTATCTCGATTTCTCGACCCCGCAGAAGCGCTTGGCAATGTGCGAACGCGAATTCGCGCTCAACAGCCGCACGTCGCCAAACCTCTATCTCGGCGTGCGGCGCATCACGCGCGAGGCAGGCGGCGAACTCGTCTTCGACGGCGTCGGCGAATTGGTGGACGCGATCGTCGAGATGCGGCGTTTCGACGAGGACGCTCTGTTCGACCGTCTCGCTCTTGCCGGCGGGCTCACGGTCCCCATGGTCGAAACGCTTGCGGCGCGGATTGCGGCTTTCCACGACATCGCGCCCATCGACCAAGTGCGCGGGGGCTTCGCCGCTATGAGCGGACTGCTGACTCTGAGCGCGGACTCCCCTCTCGCCAAGGCGAATATGGTCGCGGAACAGGCGCTTGCGGGACTTGCGGAAGAACTCGACCAGGCGGCGTTGCGTCATCGCACTCTGCTGGATAGACGTCGCGACTCCGGCAAAGTCCGGCGGTGCCACGGCGATCTTACGCTCCGCAATATTTGTCTGTTCGAAGGCGAGCCGACGCCATTCGACTGCCTGGAGTTCTCGGACGATCTCGCGACCATCGACGTGCTCTATGATCTCGGCTTTCTGCTGATGGATCTTTGGCAGCGTAAGCAGTTTGGATTGGCGAATCTCGCGCTCAACCGCTATCTCGACCATCGCGACGAGAGCGACGGATTGCCGCTTCTTCCCTATTTCATGAGCCTACGCGCAATCATCAGGGCCGAGATCGCCGCGACCCGCATTTTGCAAAACGGAGACGCGCGCGCGGACGACGAAAAGGAAGCGCGCGCCTATTTCGACCTTGCCCAATCCCTGCTTCAGCCAGGCTCAACGCGCGTCATCGCCATCGGCGGTTTGAGCGGCTCCGGCAAGTCGAGCGTCGCTGCGCGGTTTGCGCCGCAAATTGCCCCTCCGCCCGGCGCCCGCACGGTCAACAGCGATCGGATTCGTAAAAAACTCTTCGGCGTCGCGCCGACGGAGCGGCTTCCGCAAACCGCTTACGCGCCGGAAGTTTCGGAACAAGTGTATAAGTCGCTATTCGAAGAGGCTGGCCGCTTCGCCACTGTCGGCTGGTCTATCATTGTCGATGCGGTGTTCGATCGGCCCGAGGACCGCGCGACGATAGAGGAAGCCGCGCGCGACGCGGGCGTGGATTTCCATGGAATTTGGCTCGACGCGGACGCCGAACGACTCGCGGCGCGCATCGAAGCCCGAAGGAATGACGTTTCCGACGCTACCCGCGACGTGCTGTCGGCTCAGCTCCGTCGCGATCCCGGCGACATCGACTGGAGGCGCATCGACGCCTCGCGCGATCTCGACGTTGTCGTCGCCGAAGTCGCAGCTCTGACGAAAACTAAGGAATAAGCACAGCGGCGCCCTGCAGCCGTCCTTCGCGAAGATCGGACAGCGCCTCATTCGCCTTCTCGAGCGGATAGCGCACGATATGCGTATCAACGCCGATCCTTGGCGCCAGCGTCAGAAATTCGCGTGCGTCGTCGCGCGTCAGATTGGCGACGGACACGATTTTCCGTTCCCCCCATAAGATGGAATATGGAAAAGACGGAATGTCGCTCATGTGAATTCCGCCGCATACGACGACGCCGCCCTTTCGCAGCGCAGATAAAGCGCGCGGCACGAGCGCGCCGACCGGCGCGAAGATAATCGCCGCGTAAAGCTTCTCCGGCGGACCTTGGTTTGAGCCGCCCGCCCAGACCGCGCCGAGAGACAAGGCAAATTGCCGCGCGGCGTCGTCGCCCGGCCGCACGAAGGCGAAGATGCGCCGTCCCTGCGCTTTCGCCACTTGCGCGACAATATGCGCCGCCGCGCCGAATCCATAGATTCCGAGCGTGCGCGCGTCGCCGGCCATTTTCAGTGAGCGCCAGCCGATGAGACCAGCGCACAGCAAAGGCGCCAGCGCGGCCGGATCGCCTTCATCAGGCAACGGGAAACAATAAGACGCGTCCACCACCGCATGAGTGGCGTAGCCGCCGTCGCGCGTGTAGCCGGTGAAGAGCGGATCGTCGCAAAGATTTTCGTGGCCGCCGAGGCAGTAGGAGCAGCAGCCGCAGGTCTTCCCGAGCCAGGGCGCGCCGACGCGCTGACCTATGGAGAAACCTTGCGCGCCGGGACCCATGGCGTCGACGCGACCGACGATTTCATGGCCCGGCACGATGGGAAGCTTCGGATCTGGCAGCTCGCCGTCGACCACATGCAGGTCCGTGCGGCAGACGCCGCAGGCTTCAACGCGCAGGCGCAGCTCATGGTCGCCGGGCTCCGGCGCCGCGCGCTCTTCAAGGACCAACGGCGCGCCCGGGCGATGCAAGACCATCGCCCTCATGATTGTCGGCTTCGCTTCCGCCATGGCGTCGCCTTACTCCACCTCTGTATGTAAAAGACGCTTCGACAGAAATACGCGTCGCGCGCCCGGCGGAAAATCGTCGATGCAGCCGCATATTTCAAACCCGCATTTGCGGTAGAATTCCTCGGCGCCTTCGTCGAAAGTGTCGAGGTAAACCCCTACGCATAAACGTGATCGCGCTTGTGCTTCGGCTTCGGCGAGCAGACGGCGCCCGAGCCCCTGCCCTCGCCAAGCCGTTTCGATCCAAAAGCGCCTCACATAAAGCCATTGCCAATGTGTGACCCCTTCGAGACCGCCAACGGGCGCGCTCCCGGCTCTCGCGACAATCGCAAAAGGCCTCTCTTCGCGCGGGCCAAAGCGCGCGGCGATTTCTTTTGTGAGCGCATCTTCCCTGGCGGCGACGCCCGGCGCGTCCTCGCGATCAAAAAATTCCAGCGTGGGCGGCTTTGCAAATCGGCGTTCGCTGTCCATCATCATCCTGACATGAAAAATTCCGTTCTGACACTCGGCGCATTCTGCGCAATCGTCTTGTGCTCCGCAATTGCGACGGCGCGGGCTCAAGAACGCTGCGACAGCTCGTCAGCCGCTTCCAGCGGCGTCAGGCCCGGACGGCTCGACGACTATCGCTCCGTCTTTAGCGAATGCCGCAACGGGGCCGGCGCAACGCGCCTCGCCATTCGCGAAATGAAAATCGGCGGGGCGCCCATGCTGCTGACGGTCGACCCTTCTTCGCTCGAAACAAGCGTCGAACGCGGCGTGTGCTGGCGTTGCGAAGACACGAGCGACGCGGCGCAGAAAGACACGCGCTATATTCGCGCCATTCGCGCGGCCGACGTGGAGGCGCCGCCGAAAAATGGGGCGCTATTCAATGGCGGCCTCACACATGGCGCGGGAGACGGCGCTTTTCTCACGGGTGATCTGTGCCCGAGCAGCCGCCCATTGGATCGCGGGTTTTTCGAACGCCTTTCGGAAGGCGGCGGCAAAACGCCGGTTGCGCTCGCCGTCTCGGGGCGATGGATCGCGAGCCATGGCGCAGAATTCGACTGGCTGCAGGAGAAAGCCCGTAGCGGCGTGTTGGACATCGTCTGGGTCAACCATTCCTACAAGCACCCCTATGTGCGCGGGGAATCCGAGGCGCGAACCTATCTGCTCACCCCCGGCGTCAATCTCGACAGGGAAATCTTCGAGACCGAACGCATTCTGGTCGAGCGCGGCGCGACGCCGTCCGTTTTTTTCCGCTTTCCGGGGCTGATGTCCGACGCGAGTTTGATGGACCGGCTCGCGCGCCATCACCTTATCGCGCTTGGCGCGGACAGCTGGCTGGCGCTCTCTCCTGCGCCGCGCGCCGGCTCGATCCTGCTCGTGCATCCCAACGGTAACGAGCCGGAAGGATTGAGGCTATTTTCCAAGCTGCTGCGCGAGGGGAAGATGCCGCAGCCCTTCCGCGCAATCACTCAAGCGCCATAAGCGTGCCTGGAATAGTCGCCGCGCGTCTTTTTAGGCGCGCTCACCGCGCCTTTTTGGTTTCGGACGCGGCTTTTTTTTGCGTCCCTTCCTCGTCTGAGGCGGTTCGAGCGGTCGGTTGCAGGCTTTGGGCGGGTCCCGATTGTGGCGTCTCGCTGGAAAACTCCGCCGTCGCGGGGGCGGCCTCAGCGGAATCGCTTTGCTGGGCTTGCGCTAAGGACGCAATTGAAAGCGTCACAAAAGCGACCAAAGGTAACATTATCGACCTGTCCAATCTAACCTCCCTCAAAATGCGGGTGGGATGGCGAGGCCAAACTATGCTTGTCTACAATGCCCGTCAACGCGCGCCCGGCGTCCTGGCCGGACGTTTTCCCTTGCGTTGACAAGGGTTGAGGGGGCTCTTATCTCTCCGACGGAAATTTGCGGCGGTCCCGCTAGTCCGGCGCGGACGCCGCACACCGTTTATCCCCGTCGTCGACTGCCCCGTTTCGAAGTCGTTACGACCGGCCTCGCGCCGACGGGTTAAGCCGTCCACTGGAAAGGTTCATACATGCTGGGCGCCCTCGCCAAGAAAATTTTCGGCTCGGCCAACGATCGCCGCCTGAAGACCTACGCGCCCAAGGTCAAAGCGATCAACGCGCTCGAGCCGGAAATCGAGGCGCTCTCCGACGAAGCTTTGCGGGCGCGCACCCAGCTGTTCCGGGACCGGCTGGCGGCCGGCGAAACGCTCGACGATCTGCTGGTCGAGGCTTTCGCGACAGTGCGCGAGGCGGCCAAACGCACGTTGAAACAGCGTCATTTCGACGTTCAGCTGATTGGCGGCATGGTGCTCCACGAGGGCGCCATCGCGGAAATGCGCACGGGCGAAGGCAAGACCCTGGTCGCGACGCTCGCCGTCTATCTCAATGCGCTCGCGGGCAGAGGCGTGCATGTCGTCACCGTCAACGACTATCTCGCGAAACGCGACGCCGAGTGGATGGGGCAAATCTACGAATTTCTCGGAATGACGGTCGGCGTCATTTTGCACGACCTTTCCGACGAGGACCGCGCCGCCGCTTACGGCAGCGACATTACCTACGGAACGAACAACGAATTCGGTTTCGACTATCTGCGCGACAATATGAAATATGAACTGTCTCAAATGGTGCAACGCGGTCACGCTTACGCCATCGTGGACGAGGTCGACTCCATTCTCGTCGACGAGGCGCGCACGCCGCTCATCATTTCCGGCCCCTCCGACGACAAGTCAGACCTCTACAATTCCATCGATAAGCTCCTTCCCAAGCTGGAGCCGGAGGACTTCGAGCTCGACGAGAAGCAGCGGACCATCAATCTTACGGATCGCGGCAACGAGCATATGGAGGAGTTGCTGACCGAAGCCGGCGTCCTCACCGAGGGTGCGCTCTATGAGGCGCAGAACGTCACCCTCGTGCATCACGTCAATCAGGCGCTCCGCGCGCATAAGCTCTTCCAGCGCGACAAGGATTACATCGTCCGCAAGGGCGAAATCGTCATCATCGACGAATTCACCGGCCGCATGATGCCCGGGCGCCGCTATTCCGAAGGTCTGCATCAAGCGCTCGAAGCGAAGGAGCACGTGCAAGTTCAGCCGGAGAACGTCACGCTCGCGTCGATCACTTTCCAGAACTATTTCCGTCTTCATGAAAAACTCGCCGGCATGACCGGCACGGCCGCGACCGAAGCGGACGAATTCGCGGAAATCTACAAGCTGGATGTCGTCGAGATACCCACGAACAAGCCAATCGCGCGTCTCGACGAGGACGACGAGGTCTATCGTACCGGCAAAGAAAAGCTTGCCGCCATCGCGGAGGAAATCAAGGCCGCGAACGCCAATATGCAGCCGATGCTGGTCGGCACGACTTCGATTGAAAAGTCCGAGCAGCTCGCGGCTTTCCTCGCCTCGCAAGGCTATCGGCAGATCGATTTTTCCGACCCCGCCAAGGCGCTTGCAAAGCTTTACGAGGCGGCGCGGTCAGGCAAACCCTCTCGCCAGTTCGCCGTGCTCAACGCCCGCTTTCACGAGCAGGAAGCCTACATTGTCGCCGAGGCCGGCGTTCCGGGCGCCATCACCATCGCCACCAATATGGCCGGTCGCGGAACCGACATTCAGCTCGGCGGCAATGTCGAGATGCGCGTCGCGCAGGAATGCGCCGGACTGGAAGGCGCCGAGCGCGCGGCGAAAGAAGCGCAAATCCGCGATGAAGTGGCTCAATTCAAGGAAAAGGCCATCGCCGCCGGCGGCCTTTACATTATCGGCACGGAGCGCCACGAAAGCCGCCGCATCGACAACCAGTTGCGCGGACGCTCGGGCCGCCAGGGCGATCCCGGCCGATCCAAATTCTTCCTGTCGCTGCAAGACGATCTCATGCGCATCTTCGGCTCCGAACGCATGGATTCCATGCTCGTAAAGCTCGGATTGCAGGAGGGCGAGGCGATCGTTCATCCCTGGATCAACAAGGCGCTCGAGAAAGCGCAGCACAAAGTCGAGGCGCGCAACTTCGACATGCGAAAGAATATTCTGAAATTCGACAATGTGATGAACGACCAGCGCAAGGTCATCTTCGAGCGCCGGCGCGAAATCATGGCCGAGGAGAACGTCGAAGAAACAGTCAACGACATGCGCGAGGACGTCGTCGAGGCCATCGTCTCGCGCCGCATCCCACATGACGCTTACGCCGAGGCCTGGGATATCGCGGGTCTCTCCGAAGACGTGAAGTCGCTCCTCAACCTCGATCTTCCGATCGCGGACTGGGCGCAGGAAGAAGGCATCGCCGACGAGGAGATCAAGGAGCGTCTGCGCGAGGCGGCCAACGCGTCCTATGCCGAGCGCGTCGAACGCAACACCCCGCAACTCTCGCATATGATCGAGAAACAGGTCGTGTTGCAGGCGCTTGATCATTTATGGCGCGAACACCTCGTCGTTCTGGACCATCTTCGCCAGGTGATCGGCTGGCGCGGCATGGCGCAGCGCGATCCGCTGAACGAATATAAGTCGGAGGCGCTTGAGCTCTTCAAATATCTCATGCAGCGTTGGGACGAGGCCGTCACCGGACAATTGATGCGCGTCGAAGTGTCCTTCGAAGCGCCTCCTGCGGCGCCCGCCGAATTGCCGCCCATGAATATGATCCACCCGGCGCCGGAGAGCCTGGGCGGCGGAGTCGATCAATCAGCGCTCGAAGATCTCAACACCCGGCTCGCCTCGAATGACTTTTCGCCGCGCGCCCTCGCGCCCGCGACCGCCGCTCTTCAGCGTGACCCGCAAAATCCCGCGACCTGGGGCAAAATCGGCCGGAACGAGGCCTGTCCCTGCGGCTCCGGGAAGAAATACAAGCATTGCCACGGCGCATTGGTATAAGACCGCTTTCGATCGAAGACTTGTGCGAGGCGGTTGCGCGGCCGGGCGGCTAGGGTTCCGCCCGCCCCAGTTAGAACCAGCCTTGCATCGCCTGGCTCATCTGGAAACAACTTATCCGTGTCCTTTCGAAACAAGTTGCAGTCGATTGGGAGGCCCTTTGTGACGCAGATCGATTTTTCCAAAGTGCTCGTTGCTCAAGGCGGCGGCCCAACCGCGGTGATTAACCAGTCCATGGTGGGGGCGGTGCTGGAATCGCGCAAATTCCCGAGGGTCGAGAAGGTCTATGGAGCGTTCCACGGCGTTCGCGGCGTCATCCACGAAGATTTCGTCGATCTCACGCAGGAGACCACGCACAATCTCGAGCTCGTGGCCGGAACGCCCTCCTCCGCGCTCGGCTCCACGCGCGACAAGCCAGATCTGAAGTATTGCCACGAGATTTTCAAAGTCCTTCGTGCGCACGGAATTGGTTGTTTTTTCTACATCGGCGGCAACGACAGCTCTGACACCGTGCGCATTGTCTCGCAGGAGGCCAAGGAGGCCAATTATCCTTTGCGGGCCATCCATATCCCCAAAACCATAGACAATGATCTGACGGTAAACGACCATACGCCCGGTTTCCCCTCGGCCGCCCGCTGGGTGGCTCAGGCCTTCGCGGGGGCCAATCTCGATAATTGGGCGCTTCCAGGCGTCTATATCGCCGTGGTGATGGGACGCCACGCCGGATTTCTGACGGCGGCGTCGGCGCTGGGAAAAAAATTTCCGGACGACGGACCGCATCTCATTTACGTGCCCGAACGGGCCTTCGTCATCGATAAGTTCCTCGCGGACGTAAAGGCGACCATGGAGCGCTACGGCCGCTGCGTGGTCGCCGCCTCAGAGGGGATCGCGGACGAAAAGCACACCCCGATCGCCGAAAAGCTCGCAAAACAGGTCGAGCGGGACGCCCATGGAAACTTACATTTGGGCGGCGGCGCGCTCGCCGACATGTTGACGGAGCTGGTCAAGGAAAAGCTCGGGTTCAAACGCGTCCGCGGCGACACCTTTGGATACGTGCAGCGCAGCTTCGTCGGTTGCGTGTCCGACGTCGACCAGCGTGAGGCGCGGGAGGTGGGAGAAAAGGCTGTCCAATACGCCCTATGGGGCGACCGGGACGGCTCCGTCACGATCCACCGGACAGGCTTCTACTCTGTCGACTATCAGCTTTCTCCGCTGGAGGCGGTCGCCGGAAAGACCCGGACCATGCCTAACGAATTCATCAGCGAAAACGGCACTGACGTCACCGACGCTTTCCGCCTGTATCTGCGGCCCTTGCTCGGCAGCGGAATGCCGGACGCCTTTCGGTTGAGGCTCAACAGGGTGCCGAAAATCTTGAGCCCATGACCACGCCCGCCAAGCTGGCGCGTTTTTTGCGTTGACAATACGAGGCGCGCGAGTTGCATAATCGTCGCGGGCTTATACAGTAGTCTTTAGAGCAGCCGGCGGCTTCCGCCGGGGAGGGCATGGCTTGGCGTGGAAGGTCCGCTCCACCTTTTGTTAGGCCTCTGCCGATAAGAAATGAGTTTGGTTCGATTCGTCCTGTGGGCCGGTCGGTCAGGAGATTACGTATGAGCAAGGTCGGCGGCAGCGATTCGAAAAACACGCTCTACTGTTCTTTCTGCGGAAAGAGCCAGCATGAGGTGCGCAAGCTTATCGCCGGACCTACCGTCTTCATTTGCGACGAGTGCGTCGAACTCTGCATGGACATCATTCGCGAGGAGAACAAATCCTCGCTCGTCAAGCAGCGCGACGGAATTCCCACTCCGCGCGAAATCTGCAAGGTTCTCGACGATTATGTGATCGGCCAGGCGAACGCCAAGCGCGTGCTTTCGGTCGCAGTGCATAATCACTACAAACGTCTCAACCATGCGACAAAGCATGGCGACGTCGAACTGGCGAAGTCGAACATATTGCTGATCGGACCGACCGGCGTTGGCAAAACCATGCTGGCCCAAACGCTCGCCCGGATTCTGGACGTGCCCTTCACCATGGCGGACGCCACGACGCTCACCGAGGCGGGTTATGTCGGCGAAGATGTCGAAAACATCATTCTGAAGCTTCTGCAAGCGTCCGACTACAATGTCGAACGCGCCCAGCGCGGCATCGTCTATGTCGACGAGATCGACAAGATCTCCCGCAAGTCGGACAATCCTTCCATCACGCGCGACGTGTCGGGAGAAGGCGTCCAGCAGGCGCTCCTGAAGATCATGGAGGGCACGGTCGCCTCCGTGCCTCCGCAGGGCGGGCGCAAGCATCCGCAGCAGGAGTTTCTGCAGGTCGACACGACAAATATCCTCTTCATCTGCGGCGGCGCCTTCGCTGGCCTGGAGAAGATTATTTCGGCGCGCGGACGTAGCACCTCCATCGGATTCAGCGCCACCGTCCAGTCTCCGGACGACCGCAAGGCGGGAGACATTTTCCGCCAGGTGCAGCCCGAGGACCTTCTCAAGTTTGGGCTCATTCCGGAATTTGTCGGCCGACTGCCGGTCATCGCGACGCTCGAGGACCTCGACGAGGATGCGCTCAAGCGCATCCTGACCGAGCCCAAGAACGCCTTGGTGAAGCAATATCAGCGGCTATTCGAGATGGAGAACACCGAACTCACCTTCCAGGACGAAGCTCTGTCCGCTGTCGCCCGCAAGGCGATCGAGCGCCACACCGGCGCGCGAGGCTTGCGGTCGATCATGGAAGGAATCTTGCTAGACACCATGTTCGACCTACCGGGCCTCGAAGGGGTCGAGCAGGTAGTGATTGGTCCGGAGGTCGTCGAGGGCAAGGCGCGTCCGCTCTATATCTATGCGGAACGCAGCGAAAAGAGTGGCGCCAGCGCTTAGAGCGAGACGATTCTCGATTCGGCCTCGTAAACCACTGCCCGGGAGCGAGTTTGCTGTACTCCCGAGACGTCCGAGAGCATAGCGGGCGTCTTGAAACAATTGCCGCGTAATCCCATTTCATGCGTATCAAGCCTCGAGGAAGCACAACGTCGCGTGGCGGCTAGCGAGCCGGCAGGCGGAATCGAAGCGCAGCGATTGCGGTCGCAACAGGAAACAGGAAATGACAAACGAAAAGCGCACTTCAATAACGCCCGGCTCGGTCGAAAGTTACCCGGTGCTGCCGCTGCGCGACATCGTTGTGTTTCCTCACATGATCGTGCCGCTCTTCGTCGCTCGCGAAAAGTCGATCCGGGCGCTTGAGGAGGTGACCAAATCGGACCGCATGATCCTGCTCGTCACGCAGAAAAACGCGAGCGACGACGATCCGGACACCGACGCCATCTATTCGATCGGCACCCTCGCCTCCGTCCTTCAATTGCTCAAACTGCCTGACGGCACCGTGAAAGTGCTCGTCGAAGGCGTCGCGCGCGCGAAAATTCGCAACTACACCCGTTCCGACGATTTCTACGAAGCCGACAGCGAGGCTCTTGCGGACGACCTCGATTCATCCGTCGAGATTGAGGCACTGGGCCGCTCCGTGGTCTCTGAGTTCGAGAGTTATGTGAAGCTGAACAAGCGCGTTTCGTCGGAAGTCGTGGCGGCTGTGACGCAGATCGACGATTTCTCGAAGCTCGCCGATACGGTTGCGTCGCATCTTTCGGTGAAAATCTCCGACAAGCAGGACGTGCTGGAGACCGCCTCGGTCGCGAAGCGACTCGAGAAATGCCTGTCGCTCATGGAAAGCGAAATCTCGGTGCTGCAAGTCGAGAAGCGCATCCGCACGCGCGTCAAGCGCCAGATGGAGAAGACGCAGCGCGAGTACTATCTCAACGAGCAGATGAAGGCCATCCAGAAGGAGCTTGGCGACGAGGACGGCAAGGACGATCTCGCCGAGCTCGAGGAGCGCATCAAGAACACCAAGCTCTCGAAGGAGGCGCGCGATAAAGCTGTCGCCGAATTCAAGAAGCTGCGTCAGATGTCGCCGATGTCCGCCGAAGCGACCGTCGTGCGCAATTATCTCGATTGGCTCCTGTCGATTCCCTGGGGCAAGAAGTCGAAGATCAAGCGCGACCTCGAGCAGGCGGAAGCCGTGCTCGACGCCGATCACTTCGGGCTCGACAAGGTCAAGGAGCGCATCGTCGAATATCTTGCCGTGCAGAGCCGGGCGAACAAACTTTCCGGACCTATTTTATGCCTAGTCGGGCCGCCGGGCGTCGGCAAGACGTCGCTCGGCAAATCCATCGCGAGAGCGACGGGACGCGAATTCGTTCGCATGTCGCTTGGCGGCGTTCGCGACGAAGCCGAGATCAGAGGTCATCGCCGCACTTACATCGGCTCCATGCCCGGCAAGATTATCCAGTCGATGCGAAAGGCGAAGACAGCCAATCCGCTGTTCCTGCTCGACGAAATCGACAAGATGGGCATGGACTTCCGCGGCGATCCGTCCTCGGCGCTGCTCGAAGTGCTGGACCCGGAACAGAACTCGTCCTTCAACGATCATTACCTCGAGGTCGATTACGATCTTTCGAATGTGATGTTCGTGACGACGGCGAATACGCTGAACATTCCTGCGCCTTTGATGGACCGCATGGAGATCATCCGCATCGCCGGCTACACGGAAGACGAAAAGGCGGAGATCGCGCGCAAGCATCTCATCCCCAACGCCATCAAGAAGCACGGTCTGTCGGCAGAGGAATGGAAGATTGACGACGACGCGTTGCTGACGCTTGTTCGCCGCTACACGCGCGAAGCGGGCGTGCGCAATCTCGAGCGCGAAATCTCCAACCTCGCCCGTAAGGCGGTGAAAGAGATTCTGCTCGGCAAGAAGGGCAAGTATGTCGTCGTCACGAACGACAACATCTCCGATTATCTGGGCGTGCCGAAATATCGGTACGGACAGGCCGAGCTCGAGGATCAGGTCGGCGTGGTCACCGGCCTCGCCTGGACCGAAGTGGGCGGAGAGCTGCTCACGATCGAAGGCGTGATGATGCCTGGCAAAGGCAAGATGACCGTCACCGGCAATCTGCGCGACGTGATGAAGGAGTCTATCTCCGCTGCGGCGTCCTATGTGCGCTCGCGCGCTGTGGACTTCGGGCTCGAGCCGCCGCTATTCGATCGCCGCGATATCCACGTCCATGTGCCGGAAGGCGCGACGCCAAAGGACGGACCGTCCGCCGGCGTCGCCATGGCGACGGCGATCGTGTCGGTCATGACGGGAATCCCCGTTCACCGCGACCTCGCGATGACCGGCGAGATCACGCTGCGCGGCCGTGTGCTGCCAATCGGCGGTCTCAAGGAAAAACTGCTCGCGGCTTTGCGCGGCGGCCTGAAGAAAGTTCTCATCCCGGAAGAGAACGCGAAGGATCTCGCGGATATTCCGGACTCGGTGAAGAACGGTCTCGAAATTGTGCCGGTGGCGCGCATGGAGGAGGTTCTCTCTCATGCGCTCCTGCGTCAGCCGACGCCGATCGTCTGGGAGGAAAGCGCAGCGACGCTGGGTTCGCGCGCCATCGCCGACGACGACGGCTCCGGAGTGCGCGCTCACTGATCGCGCGTCTCTCCCGCTCTTCAACATATCGCCCCGCGCCCAATGCGCGGGGCTTTTTAGCGCTTACGCTGGCTGGGTAACGCTTCGAAACTTATCGTGGCCTTGAAAAGGCCTCGGATTCCGCGCCTTTTTCGTGATTCACCGTCTGTCTAGCCCTGTTTTGAGGGGATTTTCGAGGGTCGTCGCCGCGTAAGCCTTGCCTTTCTTACGATTCAGGCTCAACACTTCGCGACACCGGGCGGCGTCGATTCGACCCCGCGCCGAAATTCCCCAGGAAAAACGGCGCAATACGGCAAACGACGTGCGGTGCGAAGGAGAAGGGAAAGGCCATGGTCAATAAACTGGAATTGGTCGAGCATGTTGCGGAGGCGACCGAAAGTTCGAAAACGGCGGCGGCGGCGGCAATCGACGCGGTGATCGACGGGATCACCATGGCTCTTAAGAAGGGCGAGGAAGTGCGGCTCGTCGGTTTCGGAACATTTTCCGTGAAGAAGCGCGCCGCCGGCAAGGGCCGTAATCCTGCCACAGGTGAAGAAATCAAAATTCCCGCGTCGAAGAGCGCGCGGTTCAAGGCGGGCGCGACGTTGAAGGCTGAGCTCAACAAGGTGAAGTAACGGTTGTGGCGAGTGGCCGCGGAGAAAAATCCTGCGGCCGATCATGAATTTCAAAAGCCGTCGGCGAGCGCTGAAGCGTCGCTGGCGGCTTTATCGTTTGTGCGGCGAGGCTTGCTTCCGGGTCGCCGCCTCCCTAAAAGACGCGTCGTATCGGCGCCAGGGCGGTTAGCTCAGTTGGTAGAGCATCTCGTTTACACCGAGAGGGTCGGCGGTTCGAGCCCGTCACCGCCCACCATAAAATCAAATATTTAGATCAAAGAGACTGCCTCAAACCCTAGGCGGGTAAACAGTAAGTAACCAGTGTTGCGCCTACGAGGCCGTTATCTCCAGGCGCTGACCGTCACGATTTAGAAATTACGGATTGCGCTCTATGCCGTCTCAGCGCCCCACGGTCGAAACGAAATACCCTCTGGCCCAAAAGTGCTGCCCAACGAAACTTCGTTTTCTCTCGCCATACACCCGCGCCATATGGATGGCGCTCTTGCCCTTGATGTATCCTACCACCTGAGAAACCGCGTGTTTCGGAGGGATCGCGATCATCATATGCACATGATCGAGCATCAAATGCCCCTCCTCGATCCGGCTCTCCTTCTGCGCA
>Ga0209048_10001049_pt1 | contig 28969 bp, 28 predicted proteins | sample FrelakmetCRP12CR_FD_187146 | JGI IMG/M metagenome (GOLD analysis project Ga0209048, IMG submission 187146) | Freshwater lake sediment microbial communities from the University of Notre Dame, USA, for methane emissions studies - CRP12 CR (SPAdes)... | ecosystem: Environmental > Aquatic >... | reverse complement strand
CGGACGAAATCGATGAAGCCCCGCTCGACGTCGGTCCCGACGAGCTTGACCCGGAGCCTGTCCCCGACCTCGAGCCCGTCGAAGCCGTGGACGAGCTTGCCCTCGGCGGGCGGCTCGAAGATCCGCACCCAGGTCCCCTTCTCCGACGCCCCGGTCACGACCGCATCGAAACGCTGGCCGACCCTGGACTCGAGCAATAGCGCCGCCGCCGACTTTCGAACCAGCCGCTCGACCTTGTTGGCGTCGTCTTCCTGCTCGGTGCAGTGCGCGGCGAGCGTCCCGAGCTCTCCGGCGTCGTAGGGCGCGGGCTGGCCGGTCATCGCGGCCTTGAGCAAACGCTGCGTGATCAGGTCCGGGAACCGGCGGTTTGGCGCGGTCGAGTGCGTGTAGTCGCGGACGGCGAGGCCGAAATGCCCGATGGGCGCCTGCCCCGGGCGCTCGACCACGTACTCCCCCGCTCCCATGAGCTTGATGATCACGAGCGAGAGGTCCGGGAACCGGAGCGGGTCGGCCTTGCGGCGCTTGTCGAGAAACTCCTGCAGCGAACAGCAGTCCGGCTCGGGCGGCAGGCGCTCCCCGTAGCCGGCGGCGACGGCCACGATCTTCTGCCAGCGCTCGGGCGAGCGGACCACGCGGCGGAGCGCGGCAAATTGTCTGGCCGCGAGGTAGCGCGCGGTCACGCCGTTGGCCGCGATCATGAAGTCCTCGATCAGCTGCCGCGCCCGGTTCTTCTCCTGGACGCTCAGGCCGACGATGGCGTCGTCGGCGAAGACGGCCCGGGGCTCGATCGTCTCGAGGTCGAGCGCGCCTTCCTCGTGGCGGCGGGTCCGCAGCGCCTGCGCGACCGTGTCCTGGGCGCGCAGCTGCTCGGGCACGCCGGCGACGGACCGCGCTTTGTCGGGAAAGTCTCCCCCTTCGAGCCCCACCGAAACGCTGTCGTAGGCGAGCTTGGCCTTGTTGCGGACGGCCGCGCGGAAGACGTCCGAGGCGCTCATCGAGCCGTCCGCCGCGAAAGACATCTCGACCACGACCGCCAGCCGGTCTTGCGCCTCGTTCAGGGAGGTGAGGTCCGTCGAGAGCTTCTCGGGCAGCATCGGGAAGATCTCGGCCGCGGTGTAGATGGAGGTCGTGTTCGTCCGGGCGTGCCCGTCGATCGCCGTGCCTTTCGCGACGACAGCGTCCACGTCGGCGATCGCAACCAGAATCTTCACGGCGCCATCCGGCAGCGTCTCGGCGACCGTCAGCTGATCGAGGTCCCGCGAGTCGTCGTTGTCGATCGAGACCCAGAGCCGGTCCCGCAGGTCGCGGACGCCGGGGGCCCCGACGGGAGCGGCGGCCCGGATCGCCCCGAGCTCGGCCAGGACATCCCGGGAAAACTCCGGCTCGAGGCCCTTCTCGACCATGGCCTCGTGGGCGATGCGCTTCAGATCGGCGCGGTCATGACGGCGTTCCCTCGACACGGCTGCAAAGTCTATGCTGAGTTGAACGCACTTCGGCCGCTTCCTCCGGAGGACTAGAATCCGGCCGGTGATCCCGAAGCCGCCGTTCGCCCGAGACCTCAGGCTCGAAGACGAGCTCGCCGAGTTCGAGCGGCTGAAGCCCCGCCTCGACGCACTCTGGAACGCCCTGTCGGCCCGGGAGGAGGAGCCCTACACCTCGGTCGTCATTCCCTCGCTCACGCTCGACCAGTCGGAGCTTTCGAAGCTCGAGGCGGCGAGCTTCTACGAAGAGCGGCTTCTCTTTCTCTTGATCCGGCTGCGCAACCCGCAATCGCGCATGGTCTACGTTACCTCGCAGCCGGTTCATCCGCTCATCCTCGAGTACTACTTCCAGCTGCTCGCCGGCATCCCGGCGAGTCACGCGCGCGCGCGGCTGACGCTGCTCTGCGCGTACGACGCGTCGCCGCGGTCGCTCACGGAGAAGATCCTCGAGCGGCCGCGCCTGATCCAGCGCATCCGCTACGGCATCCCCGATCCCTCGCGTTCCTTCATGACGGTCTTCAACTCGACTCCGCTCGAGCGCAAGCTCTCGGTCCTGCTCGGCATCCCTTTGAACGGCGTGGACCCGGCGCTCTCGGACCTCGGCTCGAAGTCCGGCAGCCGCAGGGTCTTCCGCGAGGCCGGGGTCGCCTTGCCGGAAGGCTCCGAGGACCTCCATTCCGAGGACGACATCGTCGAGGCGCTGGCGGAGCTGCGCCGCAAGCGGCCGGGCGTCCGCCGCGCGGTCATCAAGCTCAACGAAAGCTTCTCGGGCGAGGGCAACGCGATCCTCCGCTATCCGGAGTCCGAGGACCGCGGCGCCCTCCGCGCCGCGCTCTCGCAGCTGTCCTTCTCGGTTCCGGCCGAGACGAGCCCGCACTTTCTCGCGAAGTTCTCCGAGATGGGCGGCATCGTCGAGGAGTTCCTCGAGTATCCCGAAAGCGTCTCGCCGTCCGTGCAGCTGCGCATCGACCCGCAGGCCGAGGTCGTGCTCCTCTCGACGCACGACCAGATCCTCGGAGGCCCGACGAGCCAGGTGTACCAGGGCTGCCGGTTTCCGGCCGACGACCCCTACCGCCGGCAGATCCAGGCGGCCGCGCAGAAAATCGGCGCGGCGCTCGCATCGAAGGGCGTCGTCAGCCGCTTCGGCGTCGACTTCTACGTGGGGCAGCAACCGGGCGCGGCACCCGAAGTGTTCGCCCTCGAAATCAATCTGCGCATGGGCGGCACGACGCATCCTTTCCTCGCGCTGCAGTTTCTGACCGGAGGCAAGCTCGACCCGGAATCGGGCGTCTTTCTCTCCCCGACAGGGCACCCGAAGTTCTACCGCTCGACCGACAATCTCAGATCGGACGCTTACCGCGGCCTCTGCCCCGATGACCTCATCGACATCACCACCATGAACCGCCTGCACTACAGCCACGGCACGGAGACGGGCGTGCTCTTCCACATGATCGGGGCCCTCTCGCAGTACGGCAAGGTCGGCCTGACCGCTTTCGGAAACAGCCGGGAGGAGGCCGACGCCATTTACGCGAGCGCCCTCGAGGCCCTCGACCGCGAATCACAGCTATGAGCGCCGGGCCCGGGCGCCCGGCCCGCCACTACGCCATCCTCTCGATCGCGGCCGCCCTGGTGACGATCGCGCTCAAGACGGCCGCCTGGAAGTTGACCGGCTCGGTCGGCCTTCTCTCCGATGCCGCGGAGTCTGTCGTCAACCTCGTGGCGGCGATCATCGCGCTCTGGGCCCTGACGGTCGCCGAGAGGCCGCAGGACCCGACGCACGACTTCGGACACTCGAAGGCCGAGTACTTCGCCAGCGGCGCCGAGGGCTTCCTGATTCTCGCCGCCGCGTTCGGCATCGCGATCGCGGCCTGGGAGCGCTGGCAGAATCCCGCGCCCATCACGGACGCGTGGACGGGCGTCGCCGTCGCCGCGGCCGCCTCGGCAGTCAACGGCGCCGTCGCGTGGACGCTCTTTCGGGCCGGCGACCGCCTGCGCTCGATCACCCTGCGCGCCGACGCCCATCACCTGATGACCGACGTCTGGACCTCGGTCGGCGTGGTCGCCGGCATCGCGCTCGTCGCGCTCACGGGCTGGATTCGTCTGGATCCCCTGATCGCGTTCGCGGTCGCCCTCAACATCGTCTGGATGGGATGGAGGCTCGTCCGCGAAACGGGCCACGCGCTGCTCGACACCGCCATCCCGGAGGAGGAGCGGCGCCAGGTTACCGACGCGCTCGCGCCCTTCCAGGAGCGAGGCATTCTCTTTCACGCGATCCGCTCACGCGTGGCCGGACGGCGGCGCTTCGTGACCATGCACGTGCTTGCTCCGGGCGACTGGTCCATCCAGAAGGGCCACGACCTGTGCGAGGAGATCGAGGCCGCCGTGCGAGAGGTCCTGCCCGGTGCCCACGTCGTCACGCACCTCGAGCCGCGCGAAGACCCGGTGTCGTGGGACGACCGGGGGCTGGACAGAGTGTAGTTGCGAACCTACGTCGTCGCCGCTTCGACGAGAGCGAACGTCTTCGCCGTCGCGTCGAGCTCGGCCTCGACGCCGAGCGGGATCGTGGCCTTCTCCCGCGAGTGGCCGAAGACGAGGCCGGCCAGAACGGGCCTGCCGATGCCGCCGAGGATGTCGTCGAGCAGCTCTGACATCGAGAGGTTGATCTCGAAGCTCGAGTTCGACGGCGCGCAGTCCGTGCACGTGCCCCAGACGACGCCCGCCGCGTCCGAGAGCTTGCCGGCGAGGGCGAGCTGCACGAGCATCCGGTCGATGCGGTAGGGCGCCTCGCCCGTGTCCTCGAGCAGCAGGATCTTTCCCTTCGTGTCGATCTCCCATGGCGTGCCCATCGTCGTCGAGACGAGCGTGAGATTGCCGCCGACCGTCTGACCTCTCGCCCTTCCCGGCGAGACCGTGTGCCGCGGAAATTCCGGCGCGAGAGGGTCCGCCTCGGGCGGATTGTCGACCAGCCCGATCGGCGCGGGCGTGAACAACGCTTTCTTGAAGCCCTCGAGCGTCCACGCCGGGAGCGCCGCCATCGCGACCGGCCCGTGAAAGGTCACCAGGCGCGCGAACTTTCCAAAGGCAAGGTGCAGCGCCGTGATGTCCGAGTAGCCCAGAAAGATCTTCGGGTTCTTGCGGACCAGGCCGTAGTCGATCCGGTCGAGAAGCCGCTCGGTCCCATACCCGCCGCCGAGGCAGAAGACCGCGGCTACCTCGGGATCGGCGAACATCGCGTGCAGGTCCGCCAGGCGCTGTTCCTCGGTGCCCGCGAGATAACCGCGCCGCGCGCGGACGTTGGCGCCGAGCTTTGCCTTGAGGCCGAGCGCCGCGAGGCGCGGGGCGACCTCGTCGATCCGCCACGTGTCGAAGATGTAGGACGAGGGCGCGATGAGGCCGACCGTGTCGCCGGACTTCAGCGCCCGCGGCTTCTGCATGGGGCCCGAAGGCGGAGGGAGAACCCCCTTCGTTTGCGGCAGGGCGAGGAGCGAGCCCCCCGCGGCGAGGCCGGCCGACGTCAGGAACGTCCGCCGCGTCGTCACGCGGCCGGCTCCCCGACCGCCTGGCGCACGGTGACGACGTCCACGAGGCCGGCGCAGCCGTAGAGCGCCGGCAGGACCTTCGCCGACGGGTGCCGGCGGCGCAGCTGTGCGACGGCTTCGGTGCCGGCGCGATAGGCCGGCAGGTACATGCGGCCGAGCAGCGGATGCCGCCCCCAGGCGCCCGAGAGCTTGTCGGCGCGCTCGTCGGAGACGAGGAAGTCGCGGCGCAGCGTCGCGGCGACGTCTTTCTGCGGCACGTTCTCCTTCCAGGTCAGGTACGAGGACTGGTTCTTCGCGTCGTCCTGCAGCAGCGCGAGGTTGACGCCGATCTGCAGGTCCTCGTCCGGGAGCTCCTCGACCTCCGTGACGCCCATCGCGATCAGGATCCCGTTGTTCGCGATGCCCTCGGCGAGTGCGGCCGCGCGCGAGTTCATCGTCAGGATCGTGCCCTCGAAGCCGAGGCGCCCGCGCACGTAGAGGCCCTGGATGAGCGCCGACGTCGTGACGTGCCCCGGCACGACCTCGTGCGACACGAGCTGGGCGAACTCCGGGACCGAAATCTCGAGCGAGGCGTTGATCTCGTAGGTCGCCTCGTACTCGGGCGTGCCGTCGGGCCGGCGCGCGCGCCCGATGTAGTTCATCGAGCCGGAGAACCACGCGTCCTTGATGGGCAGGAACTTCATGTTGGCGCGGGGCACGGAGCGCAGGTCTTCCGGAAGGTACGGCGCGAGGTGCTTCGAGGTTCCCGCGTCGAGCTGGGCGATGAAGGCGTCCGCGAGAGCCGGGATTGACTTGCGCGGGACGGTCCGCTCGCGCCGCCAGGCGTCGACGGCCGCGAGAAGCTCGGCCCCCGTCTTCGAGGGATAGTCGGCGCGGGCGAGCAGCTCGGTGACGCGCGCCCGCTTTCCCTCCGGGCGCGAGGGCTCGGGCGGCTTGCCCGTCGAGCCCACGACGCAGCGCTCGTAGGGCACGGCGGGGCCCTTGCCGAGGATTTCGAGGACGAGATCCCACATCGCCGAGAGCGAGACGCCGAGGCCGTCGAAGTACGCGCCCCGCAGCCCGCCGAGGCGGGTCCCCTCGGCAGTCATCCCGTCGATCGCGCCCTTCACGTCCACGGCGGCCAGGTACGCCTCGATCGCCGCGCGATCGGGCTGTTTGGCGGAAACGCCGCCCGAGGCGCGCACCTTCTGCGCGGCAGGGTGCGTGTAGGCCTCCGGCAGAGGCTCGCCCGAAAACCAGGAGTCCGCGATGAAGCGGCCCGTCCCCGACGGATTCATGACGTCGCCGCCCCAGAGCGTGTCGATCCCGAGGATGGCGGTGGCAGTCAGGTTGCCGAGGCGGTCCATCAGGCTGCCCTCTCCTTCTTCATGGCGCCGAACCAGACGTAGAGGCACAGGGCGATGAAGCCAACCGAGCTCACGAGCTGGGAGACCGGGTCGTTGTCGTAGAACGGCAGCTTGATCAGGTCTTCGCGGTACCAGCCGAAGAGTCGCAGCGCGGCGCCGAAGACGCCGCCGAGCGCGCCCCCGGCCATCAGGCCCGACGCGATGATGACGGCCCGTTCCCGCATGGTCCGCCCCGCCTCGCCGCCCGTCTTCTCGGAGCGCTGCGTGATGAAGTGCGAAATGGCGCCGCCGACCAGCGCCGGACTGTTCAGCTCCAGCGGCAAGTACATCCCGAGGGCGAACGTCAGGGCCGGAATGCGCAGCATTTCCATGACGACGGCGATCATCGCTCCGGCCGCAAACAGGACGTAGGCGACCGGCTGACGGCTCATGAAGCCCTCGACGAGCGCCTTCATGATGGACGCCTGAGGCGACGCCAGCACCTGGCGCGTGTCGCCCGGAGCCGACTCGCCGAACTGGAACGTCTGCGCCAGCGCGACGATGACGAGGCCGACCACGATCGAGGACACGACGACACCGTAGAACTTGGCGCGCTCCTGCGCGGCCGGAGTCGAGCCCAGCCAGTAGCCCGCCTTCAAGTCCGTGATCGTCTGGCCCGAGACCGAAAGGGCCGTGCACACCATGCCGGCGATCGCCATCACGAAGAACATCCCGGTGCGGCCGGACACGCCGAACTCGAGGAGCACGACCGACGAGATGATGATCGTCAGCATCGTCATTCCGGACACGGGGTTGCGCGCCGTCGTCGCGATCGCGTTGGCGGCGACGGACGTGAAGAAGAAGGAAAACACGAGTGTGAGGCCGAGTCCGATCAGGACGACGATGGCCGAGCCGTCGAGCTTGCCGAGAAAGACCGCCACGGCCAGCGCCGAGACCACGACGCCGATCAGGATCTGGATGATCGGCATGTCCCGGTCGGTGCGCTCGACCGCCCCGCTTTCCCCGTGCCGAAAGGCCTTCGTCGCGATCGAAAAAGAGCCGACGACGATCTTCAGCGACTTGATGATGCCGAAGATTCCTGCCGTCGCGATCGCACCGACGCCCATGAAGCGCACGTAGCCGCGGAAGATCTCGGTCGCCGTCATCTTCGCGATCGGCACCGTCGCGGGATAGACCGCAACGTCCGGGAAATGCCGGCCGATGAACCAGATGAGCGGCACGAGCACGAGGTTCGAGAGAGCGCCCCCCGCGCACAGCAGCATCGAGGACCGCAGGCCCATGACGTAGCCGAGGCCGAGGATGAAGGCGATCGCGTCGAAGCGCAGGACCATGCGCGCCTTCTCGGCCACCGTGTTGACGGCGGGGACGAACCGGAAGTCCAGCATCTCCTTCCAGACCTGGAACGTCGTGACGAAGAAGTCGTAGACCGCCGCGATTCCGGTCGCCTCGAGGAGGAGTTTGGCCTGCGAGCCGCCCTTCTCGCCGGTGACGAGCACTTCGGTGATCGCGGTCGCCTCCGGGTAGGGAAATTGCCCGTGCATGTCGCGGACGAAGTAGCGGCGCAACGGGATCAGGAAGAGCACCCCGAGGCAGCCGCCCGCGAGGCAGATGAAGATGGTCTGCCAGGGGTGCGGATCGAGCTTCAGGATGTAGAGCGCCGGCAGGGTGAAGATCGCTCCGGCGACGACGGCGCCCGAGACCCCGCCGATCCCGGTGATGATCACGTTCTCGAGGAGGGTCGAACGCCGCGCGTACACGCGCGCAAGGCCGATCGCGAGAATCGAGATCGGAATTGCCGCCTCCATCACCTGGCCGACCTTCAGGCCCGAGTACGCCGAGGCCGCCGTGAAGATCGCGCAGAGGAAGAGTCCCCACAGGATCGAGCGCCCGCTCGCCTCCGGCAGGGCGGCCGACGCGGGGACGACGGGTCTGTAGGTTTCGCCGGGAGAGAGCGGCCGGTAGGCGTTTTCGGGGAGCGACTTCGATTCGGAAGCGTCCATCCGTCCTCCCGTGGAGCAATCGGCGTTATCGTTTCCGGGTCCTGCCCGCCGCGATGCCCGCGAGTCTACCGGAGTCGCCGTCGGGGACAAGGAGGCGGCTCGATGCCCTTCACGGAATCGGCGCGGCGCGCCTGGGCGCTCTTCTTCGCGCGCGGAGTCCTCGGCCTCATCTTCTTCATGGCCGGTGTCTACAAGGTGTTTACCCTGACCCCCGTCGGCCACGCGCACAAGTGGTTCGTGGATCCCTACGCGGACACCTTCCTGCCGACGTGGTCCCTCTGGCTGACGGGGCTCACGATTCCGGTCGTGGAGTTACTGGCCGGCGGTCTCCTGCTCGTCGGGTGGCGCGTGCGCGAGGCGCTCATCGCGCTCGGCGTCGTCCTTCTGATCGTGACGTTCGGGCACCTGCTCAAGGAGCCGCTCTACGAGTTCCACTCTCACGTCATTCCCCGGCTGGCGCTGCTGCTCTTCGTTCTCATGCTTCCGCGCGAGGCCGACCGCTTCTCGGTGGACGGCTGGCTCGCGCGGCGGGCGAAGCCCTGACGGGAAGTCGATGCGGGGATTTCTCGTCGTCCTGACTCTGGTCGTTTCCGCCGCGACAACCCGAGCGCAGGCGCCGTCTCCGGGACCCATCGCCACCGACCCGGTCGAGGCGGGGATCGAGATAGGAATTCGCGCCGCGGGCGCCCTCGCCGCGACGGCCGCCGCCCACCGGGGACCCGCGACAACGCCGACTCCCCTGGCGTGGAAGGAGCCGAAGCCGCTCGAGGTGCAGCCCGACGCCTCTTCCGTGGACGCCATCGTCACCGGCCTCTACGCGTCTGTGAGCCATGGGCCGGAGTACGAGCCGAACTGGAAACGGATGCGCGCGCTCTTTCTTCCGAAGGCCATCGTCGTCCCGCCGAAGCGGCCCGACGCGGATGCCTTTCTCGTCCTCGACCTCGACGGGTTCGAGGCCCGCATCCGCGCCTACATCGCCGGTCGCAGGCAACGGGGCGAGACGCTCGGTTTCACCGAGCGCGAGATCGCCCGCCGCGAGAACTGCTTCGGCCGCGTCTGCCAGGTCTTCTCGACGTACGAGACCGTGCGCGCGCCCCGCGACAAGGAGCCCTTTGCCCGCGGGATCCACACGATCCAGCTCGTCTCGGACGGCCGCCGCTGGTGGATCGCCGCGCTCGTCTGGGACGGCGAGCGGCCCGACAATCCGATCCCGCCGGAGCTCGACCGGGGTGCAGTACGATGACGCCTGCCTCTGGAGGCAAAGGGGAGGGCTCGATGAAGACGCGATTTACCGTTGCCGGTGCCGTGGTTCTCGCGGCCGCCATCTCGCCGCTCTCGGCGCAGCTCACGAACCAGCCGTCTCCGCCGCCACGCGAACTCCCGGCAGGCGTGACGCCGATCGTGCAGCAACGCCTCCACGATCCGAACGCCGAAGGCCAGGCGCAGCAAATGCCCACGCCGGGCGGCCCCACGGACCGCCGTCCCGCCAAACCCGCCGCGGTGAGGCCCTCGGACGCCGACGGCTCCTCCGTGGACGCCATCCTCGCCGCCCTCTACGCCTCGGTCAGCCACGACTCCGCGAAAGAGCCGAACTGGGAGCGCATGCGCTCGATCTTCCTCCAGGTGGGCATGCTGATTCCGCCGAAGAACCCGAAGAGCGACATGTTCACCGTCCTCGACGTGGACGGCTTCGAGCAGCGCGTCAGGGAATCCGTCGCCGCGGCAAAGGCGAAGGGCGACCCGACGTCCTTCTTCGAGCGCGAGATCGCGCGCCGGCTCGACTGCTTCGGCAACGTCTGCCAGGCCTTCTCGACTTACGAGTCGCGGCGGGCCCCGTCGGACGAAAAGCCGTTCGTGCGCGGCATCAACAGCATCCAGCTCGTCAACGACGGGCGGCGCTGGTGGATCGCCTCGGTCGTCTGGGACACCGAGCGCGCGGACAACGCGATCCCGGCGCAGTACCTGCCCAACGCGCCCCCCACCGTGCCGGCGGAGTACCTGAAGAAGAACTGACGCGGCGCGGCGCGGCGAGCCGCCGCCCGGCGCGCCTGGGGACCCGGCTGCCGTAACGCTTCGGCTCTCGGTCGCTGTCTTACGCAGCAAAGGAGGCACTCGATGGGCAGGATCAATCTCTTGCGAGTCGTCATCGGCGGCGCTCTGGCGGGCATCCTCGTCAACGTTTCGGAGTTCCTCCTGCACGACGTCGTCTTCAAGGCGAAATTCGAGGAGGGCATGAAGGAACTCGGCAGGCCCTTTCCGTCGGGCGGTGCCGTCATGACGACATGGATCCTCTGGGGCTTCGCCGTGGGAATCGCCGCCGTCTGGCTTTACGCGGCCATCCGGCCGCGCTACGGGCAGGGAGCTGGCACGGCGGCGCGCGCGGGGGTTGCGGTGTGGTTCTTCACGTGGCTGCTCTCGATGGTCGCGCTGCAGAACATGGGCGTCTTCCCGATCATGATCGTCGCGTTCTTCTGGACGCTCGTCGAATGCATCGTGGCGACGGTTGCCGGCGCGTGGCTCTACCGCGAGGGCGAAGCGTGAGGCGCAAGCTCGTCGCGGGCCTCTTCGTGCTCGGGCTCGCGGTCGCGGCCCGGGCGCAGGGCGCCCACAAGGCCGGCATCAATCCGATCAACGAGGGCTACGTGGACGCCAACGGCGTCCTCATCTATTTCAGGGCCGTGGGCAACGGACCGGTCCTGCTCGTCCTGCACGGCGGCCCCGGCGCCTCGCACGACTACTTCCTGCCGTACCTGCTGCCGCTCATGCGGACCCACCGCCTCGTCTTCATCGACGAGCGCGGGTCGGGGAGGTCGGAGAAACTGCAGGACCCGTCCAGCTACACGATCGAGAACATGGTCGAGGACGTCGAGGCCGTCTGCAGGACGCTCAATCTCGGCCGCCCCGCGCTTCTCGGCCATTCCTACGGCGGCGCGCTCGCGCAGGCCTACGCCCTGAAATACCCGCAGGGCGTGTCGCGCCTGATCCTCGCGAGCACCTGGTCCTCGACGAAGAAGATGAACCAGGTCCTCGCGGGGATGAAGGAGAAGATGGCGCCCGAGCTGCGGGCGCGGATCGACGCGGCCGAAAAGCAGGGCCTCTTCGGCAAAGGGAGGCCCTACGAGAAGAACCGCTACCCGTCGGAGTACGAGATCGCGGCGTGGGGCGAGGGGTATTTCCCGTACCTCTACCAGAACCGCCCCGACCCCAACTACGACCCGGCCGCCGCGGGCGTCATGGCGTGGGACCTCTACCGGCAGATGTGGGGCTCCGGCGGCGAGTTCGTGATCAGCGGGAACCTGACGTCCGTCGAGTACACCGATCGGCTCGCCTCGCTCAAGGTGCCCACGCTCATCCTCGTCGGAGACCACGACGAGTGCGACCCCGAGCTCTCGCGCGACATGCACGCGAAGATCGAGGGCTCGCAGCTCGTCGTCCTCCCGAAAGCCGGCCACATGACGTTCGTGGACCAGCCGGACCTCTTCGTGAAGGAGGTCGAGGAGTTTCTGGCCCGCTAGCGTCCAGCCGCCAGCCTCTAGCCGAGGGCCTGCGCCAGGTCCTCGATCAGGTCGTCCGGGTGCTCGAGTCCGACCGACACGCGCAGCAGGTTCTGCGGCGTCGGCGAGCCCGGGCCCTCGCTCGAGGCGCGGTGCTCGATGAGGCTCTCGGCGCCGCCGAGGCTCGTCGCATTGACGAAGAGCTTCACCCGCGAGGCCGCCCGCACGGCGGCGTCCCGCCCGCCCCGTAGCCGGAACGACAGCATCCCCCCGAAGGCCGACATCTGGCGCCCTGCGATCGCGTGGCCCGGGTGCGAGGCGAGCCCCGGGTAGTGCACGGCCTCGACGCCGGGGTGCGACTCGAGAAATGCCGCGATCGAGAGCGCGTTCGCCGACATTCGCTCGACACGGCAGGCCAGCGAGCGCAGGCCCCGCAGGATGAGCCAGGAGTTGAAGGGCGAAGCCACGCCTCCGAGGATCTTCCGAATGTGCTCGACGCTCTCGTACAGGGGCCCTCCCTTCCGGAAAACGAGCGCGCCGCCCTGCACATCGCTGTGGCCGCCGAGGTACTTGGTCGTCGAGTGGTGGACGGCATCGGCGCCGAGCTCGAGCGGGCGCTGGAGCGCCGGCGTCGCGAAGGTGCTGTCCACGGCAAGCTGCGCCCCGGCCCCGTGCGCGATCCCGGCCAGCGCGGCGAGGTCCGAGACCTGCATCAGCGGGTTCGAGGGCGTCTCGGCCCAGAGCACGCGGGTCGTCGGCCGCAGGGCCGCGCGGACAGCGGCGAGGTCCGTCGTGTCCACGGCAGTCGCCTCCATGCCCCACCGCGGCAGGAACTCGGTCGCGATCTCGCGCACGCCGTAGTAGACGTCCGAGGGATAGATCACGTGGGAACCGGCCGGCTGCGCCTGCAGGTACGCTGCGGCGGCCGCCAGTCCCGAAGCGAACGCAAGCGCTTTCTCTCCCTCTTCCATCGCCGCGAGCGCCTCCTCGAGGCGCGCCTGCGTCGGGTTCGCGTCGCGGATGTAGATGTACCCGAGGGGCGTCTCGGCGGCCGGCCCATGCTCGAACGTGGTCGAGAGGTGGATGGGCGGCGCGACGGCGCCAGTCGCCGCGTCCGGCTTGCCGCCGGCATGAACGGCCCGCGTTTCGAACTTCATGGTTCTCCTTCCCGACCTGCGTCCTGCGCGCCGGCTGCGCCGTCGCGTTCGAGCCCCAGGAAAAGCGCCAACCCGGTGTCGATGGCCTCGAGTTCTTCTGCCGTCACGCGCCCGAAGGCTCGGGTGACGCGGCTCCTGTCGATAGAGCGCACGTGGTCGACAAGGAGCTGGTCGCCCGTGACGACGCCCGCCACGCCCTCCATGTCCGCGCAGATCCAGACCTCGAGCTTCGGCTGCGCGGCCGCGGTTCGAGCCCGAGGGCAAGGGTGGCGGCGAGGGCGATGCGGTTGAGCGTCACAGCCATCCTCCCGGCCTTCAGCCGGCGACCGGCGTCGGAGCCGGTTCGGGAGGGGCCGGGCGCCTCGGCGCGGGCATCCGAAACCGCGCGTCGTCGATCGGAACGTCGAGCTCGATCTTGTCGAACTTGAGCGACTGCGTCTCGGCGCCGCCGCGCGTCGTCGCGATGAAGGAGTGCGGCAGAAGCAAGGGGCCCACCTTCCGATAGTCGCCGACTTCCGAGCGGACCTCGAGCTCGACGCCGTCGATCTCGCGTTTCGACACGGTGACCGTCTGGAGAAAGGTCTTCGGGTCGAGGTAGACATAGCGCACCTCGCCCGACTTGAGCGTCACCTTGAGCTTCCAGTCCTCGGGCAGGAGGTCCGGGTCGTGGCCGACGAGCTCGATCTTGCTGCCCTTCTCCCTGTACTCGACGAGAGGGCCGTCCATGTCGGCCTGCAGCTCGGCGTCCCTGCTCTCCTGGTCCGACATCGCCTGCGGCTCGGTCTGGCCGGCGAAGGGAATCCACATCCACCCGGTCTTGCCGTCGAACGCCTGCACCGCGTTCTGGCCGTCGAGCGAGAACGCCCAGCGGCTCATGTTCGGGCGCTTCAATTCGAGGACGGACGGCAGCGTCTGGTCGCCGCCTTTCATCGTGCCGGTCAGCCGCATCGTCTTGACGGCTTTCAGGTTCTCGAGCCCGCCGCGGGCCGCGATGTTTTTCGCGATCAGCTCGTCGGCCGTCTGGCCGGAGGCCAGGGCCGCCACGAGCGCCGCCACTGCCGCGATTCCGAGTCGTCTCATGCCACCTCCATCAAGTATCGAGCCGGGGCGAAGACTCTACCGCAGCGCCACCGCGGCGTCAGGTGTATAAGGACCCGCGCGCATGAGCTCGATCGCGGACCTGCCGACCCCCGCCGTCGTCGTCGACCTCGACATCCTCGAGCGCAACCTCGCGCGGATGCAGGAGCGGGCCCGGCAGGCCGGCGTCAGACTGCGGCCGCACGCGAAGACCCACAAGTCCCCCGAGGTCGGGCGGATGCAGCTTGCGGCCGGCGCCTCCGGTCTTACGCTCGCGAAGACGTCGGAAGCGGAGGTCTTCGCGGACCTCGGTTTCGACGACATCTTTCTGGCGTACCCGGTGGTCGGCGCCGACAAGGCCCGGCGGCTTCTCGCGCTCGCCGACCGCATCCGCCTCGCCGTGGGCGTGGACAGCGTCGAGGGCGCGCGCAGCCTCGGCAGCGTCTTCCATGCGGCCGGCCGGCGCCTGTCCGTGCTCCTGAAGATCGACTGCGGCTTTCACCGCGTGGGCGTCGCCCCGGAAGCGGCTGTCGCCCTGGCCCTCGCCGTCGCCGAACTGCCGGGCCTCGCGCTTTCCGGCGTTTTCACGCACGGCGGCCACAGCTACGGCGGCTCCACACCCGACGAGGTCGCGCGCATCGGGGCCGAGGAAGGCCGCATCGTCGCCGAGACGGCCGACGCTCTGCGCGCGGCCGGCCTGCCGGTCGGCGAGGTCTCCCTCGGTTCGACGCCCACCGCCGCGGCGGCCATGACCGGGCGGGGCGTCACCGAGTGCCGGCCCGGCACCTACGTGTACAACGACCGCTCTCAGATCGCGCTCGGCAGCTGCCGCCCGGAGGATTGCGCCATGACGGTGCTCGCGACCGTCGTCAGCGTGCCCGCGCCCGACCGCGCCGTCGTGGACGCCGGGTCGAAGACGCTCTCGACCGATCCCGCCCGCCCCAGCCCCGACGGCTTCGGCCTCGTCGCCGGGAGGCAAACCCGGGTCGCCCGCGTCTCGGAGGAGCACGGCGTTCTCGCCGTCGCTCCCGGCGAGTCCTTCCGCGTGGGCGAGCGCGTTCCCATCCTGCCCAACCACGCCTGCGCCGTGTCGAACCTGCACGGGGCCCTCGCCGCCGTCCGGGCCGGGAGGGTCGAGGGGCGGATCACCGTGGCGGCCCGCGGGTGCGTGCAGTAGGTACTTGACTAGTCAATCATTGACTAATAGACTAATACCGTGCCCGTCACACAGAGCGCCCTCGCGCGCGAGATCCGCCAGAACAAGCCCTTCCAGTCCCGGCGCCATGAGGCTGCCCTCGGGCTGCTGAAAACCACCGACCTGCTCCGGCAGCGGGAATCGAAGCTCCTCGAACCCTTCGGCGTCACCGACCAGCAGTACAACGTGCTGCGCATCCTGCGCGGCGCCGGCGAGAAGGGCCTCCCCACTCTCGAGATCGCCGACCGCATGATCGAACGGGCGCCCGGGATCACGCGGCTCATCGACCGCCTCGAGAAGAAGAAGCTCGTCCTGCGCAAGCGCTGCACGACGGACCGCCGCCAGGTCTTCTGCCTGCTCGCGCCGGCAGGCGCGCGCCTGCTCGCCCGCATGGACCGCCCCGTGTCCGGGATGGACGCCTTCCTGCGGGCGCTCTCCGACTCCGAGGTCGACACTCTCATCCGACTGCTCGACGCGATCCGCGCCGGGCTTTCCGTTCCCACCCCGTCCCGCCGCAAGGCGTGACCCAGACGCTCGAAAGGAGCACCATGCTTCGCACACTCCGGTTGCCGACCCTGTTTCTCGTCGCCGCCGCGGCGGCTCCCGTCTTCGCCGCCGATACCTACACGGTCGACAAGACCCACTCCGACGTGAGCTTCCAGGTCCGGCACCTCGTGTCCAGGGTCCGCGGTGAGTTCACCGACTTCGAGGGCACGATCCAGGTGGACGCCGCCAGGCCCGAGGCATCCTCGGTGGTCTTCACGATCGAGGCGGCTTCGATCAACACGAACAGCGAGGGTCGCAACAAGCACTTGAACTCGGAGGACTTCTTCGACACCGCGAAGTTCCCCGAGATCACCTTCAAGAGCTCGAAGGTCATTCCCGCGGGCAAGGACAAGTACAGCGTCACCGGCGCCTTCACGATGCACGGGGTCACGAAGGAGATCACCCTCCCGGTCACCTATCTCGGCACCATGACGGACCCCCGCGGCGCCGAGCGCGCCGGGTTCGAGCTCTCGACGAAGTTGAATCGAAAGGATTACGGGGTCAGCTGGAACAAGGCCCTCGACAACGGCGGCTTCATGCTCTCCGACGAGGTGGACGTGACGATTTCGCTCGAGACCGTCAGGAAGGCGCCCGAGGCCCCGGCGGCGAAGTAATCAACCCGATCTGACCGGAAATCCTCCAGGGAGGGGCCCGGCACGGCCCCTCCCTTCCATTTTCTGGACATTTCTTTTTCGTGCCGGGCCACGGGCCTAGCATCCAGGCCGCCTTCGGAATGCGTACAAGGATCGCGATGGAGAGGCCCGAAACGATAAAGTTGAGGTATGACACCCGAAACCGCTTCCGCCCCGACCGGGGGCAGGTTGAGCCCGTCGGCCGTGATCGGATTCCTGTCCGTTCACGTCGCGGCCCTCGGCGTCCTGCTGGTCGGGTTCTCGTGGAAGGGCGCCGCTCTCTGCGTGGCGTCCTACTACCTCCGGATGTTCGCGATCACGGCGGGCTTCCACCGCTACTTCAGCCACCGCTCGTACGCCCTGTCGCGCGTGCCTCAATTTCTGCTGGCGTTTCTCGGCCAGACCGCCGCGCAGAAAGGCGTGCTCTGGTGGGCCGCCAACCACCGGCACCACCACAAGTACTCGGACCGCCCCGAGGACATCCACAGTCCCGTGCAGCGCGGGTTCTGGTGGAGCCACATGGGTTGGCTCCTCGCCCGCGACCACGCGAAAGCGGACCCCTCGCGAGTCCCCGACCTGGCAAAGTACCCGGAGCTCGTCTGGCTCGACCGGCACGAGTACCTGCCGACGGTCGCCTACGCCGCCCTTCTCACCCTCGCCTTCGGCTGGACGGGGCTTTTCTACGGGTACTTCCTCTCGACCGCGCTCCTCTGGCACGGCACCTTCTCCATCAACAGCGTCATGCACCTCTTCGGACGCCGCGTCTTCGCGACGACCGACGACTCGCGCAACAGCTTCCTGTTCGCGCTCGTGACGATGGGAGAGGGGTGGCACAACAACCACCACTGGGCGCCCGGCTCCGCGGCGCAGGGCTTTCGCTGGTGGGAAGTGGACGCGAGCTACTACCTCCTCTGGCTCGGCGAGAAGATGGGGCTCGTCCGCGGCCTGCATCGGCCGCCGGCGCACTGGCGCGAAGCGGCGCGGGAGGCGCGGCGAACGGGCCGGGCCTTCACGTCCGTCCGGCTCCACGAGCAGGTGCAGAGCCTGTCGCGCCGCTGGGCGGAACTCGGCGCCTCGGCGCGCCTGACGGCCCACGACGCGCTCCGCGAGCTCGAGGCCGCGCGGTCGCGCGCGGCGGCGCAGCTCGACCGGCTGCACGAGGAGGCCTCCGCCGCGGGAGCCCGCGCCGGCAGGCGCCTCGACGAGATCCACGCCGAGATCGAGAAGGCGCGCGCCCATCTCGCCGAGATCCTCGAGAGGCTCGTCGCGACGGCCGAAACGCTCCGGATGCCCGACGCTCAGCCGGGCTAGTCGCCCGCCCATGAGCCGGATCGCCGTCATTGGCTCGGGCATCGCGGGAATGTCGGCGGCGTACTTCCTCTCCCGGCGCCATGCCGTGACCGTCTACGAGCGCGAACGGCGCCTCGGCGGCCACACGCGCACGATCGCCGTGGCGGCGGCGGAGGGGACGGTCCCGGTGGACACGGGGTTCATCGTGCACAACCGGCGCAACTACCCGAACCTCACCCGCCTCTTCGCCGAGCTCGGCGTCGCGACGCAGGAGAGCGACATGTCGTTCTCCGTCACCTCGGCGCCGCCCGGCCTCGAGTGGTCGAGCCGCGCGCCGCTCGAGCTGGCGCTGCGCTCGGCCAACCCGTTCGACGGGGCCTGGCGCGGGTTCCTCGGAGAGGTGGGGCGCTTCAACCGAGCTGCGCCGAGGCTGCTCGAGCAGACGCACGCAGACGAGATGACGCTCTCCGAGTTCGTCCGCCGCGAGCGATTCAGCGCGCGCTTCCTGGAGCAATACCTCTTCCCGCTCGCCTCGGCCGTGTGGTCGACGACGCTCGCGGACATCGAGCGATTCCCCGCGGCGACGCTCGTGCGCTTCTTCCAGAACCACGGCTTCCTCGGCTTCTTCACGCAGGCGCGATGGCGCGCGGTCTCCGGGGGCAGCTCTACGTACATCCCGGCCCTGACCGCGCCGTACCGCGATCGCATCGTGCTCTCGGCCCGGGTCGAGCGGGTAACCCGCGACCCGGGCGGCGTGACGGTGGCCTCGGCCGGGCGGCCACCCGAGCGTTTCGACGAGGTCGTCTTCGCGTGCCACGGCGACCAGGTCCTGCCGATGCTCGCCGATGCCACGGCCGACGAGCGCGAAGTGCTCTCGGCGTTCCGGACGACGGAGAACCGCACGGCCCTTCACACCGACACCGCGCTGCTGCCGCGGAAGAAGCGCGCCTGGGCCTCGTGGAACTACCGGCGGGTCGCCGGAGACCGGCGGACGGCCTCCGTCACCTACCACATGAACCGCCTCCAGAACCTCTCCGCGCGAGAGGACTACTGCGTCAGCTTGAACGCCGACGACCTGCTCGACGCCTCGCGCGTGATCGAGCGAATGATCGATCACCATCCCCTGTACACGCGGGAGGCGATCGCCGCGCAGCGCCGCTGGAGCCAGGTCTCGGGCGCGCACCGCGCCCATTTCTGCGGCGCGTACTGGGGTTACGGCTTCCACGAGGACGGCCTGAACTCGGCCCTGCGCGTGGCCGAGCGCCTCGGCGTGAGCGTGGCATGGTGAGCGCGTCTGGCCCGGAGCCCGCGATCTACCGGGGCGTGCTGCAGCACCGCCGGTTCGCGCCGAAGGAGCACGCCTTCGAGTACCCGGTGTTCATGGCGTTCCTGGACGTGGACCGGATCGAGGAGCTCGTCGGCGTCTCGCCCCTGCTGTCCCACAACCGCTGGAACTGGGCAACTTTCGACGAGCGGGACCACCTCGGCGACCCGAGCCTCCCCCTGCGAGAGCGCCTCGCCGGCGACGCCGCCCGCCACGGTCTCGCGCTGCCGGACGGGCCCATCTACCTGCTGACGAACCTGCGCTATCTCGGATACTGTTTCAATCCGGTTTCGTACTTCTACTTCTACGACCGCAGCGGAGAGCTCGCGATGGTCATGGCGGAGGTCAACAACACCTTCGGCGAAACGCACCCGTACTGGCTCGACCGCTCGATCGAAGTCCGGACGCCGGCCGGCCGCCACTACGACTTCGACAAGGCCTTCCACGTCTCGCCGTTCATGCCCATGGACTGCCGCTACCGTTTCGCGTTCACGGACCCGGGCGACGGGCTCGCCGTGCGCGTCAACGAGTGGACGGGCGGCGAGCTCTTTTTCGACGCCACGCTCCGGCTCTCGCGCGAAAGCTGGAGCGCCGGGGCCCTGCACCGCGCTCTCGCCCGGCACCCGTGGATGACGGCGAAAGTGATCGCCGCGATCCACTGGCAGGCGCTGCGCCTCTGGGCGCGGGGCGTGCCCGTCTTCACCCACCCGAAGAAACTCGCCCGCAAGGAGGCGCCATGACGTCCCTGGCCCGGGCCGCGCTGTTCCGAACGCTCGGCCGGATTCGCGGCGGGCGCCTCATCCTGCGCCTGCCCGGCGGCGGCACGCGCGCCTTCGGCGACGGCGCAGCGGGCCTCGAGGCCGTCGTCGATATCCACGACGCGTCCGCGTTCCGGCGCTTTCTCTTCGGAGGGGACATCGCTTTCGGCGAGACCTACGCGGAGGGCCTCTGGAGCTCGCCCGACCTTCCCTCGGTCGCGCGGATCGCCGCGCGCAACATGGCCGCCTTCGATGCCGGCAGCCGCCTTCCCGCGACCCTCGACCGGTGGGCCGAAAGGATCCGGCACCGGTTGCGGCGCAATTCCGTGCGGGGAAGCCGGGGCAACATCCGCTACCACTACGACCTCGGCGAGGATTTCTACGCGCTCTTTCTCGACCCCTCGTTGACGTACTCGTGCGCGATCTTCGACCCGCCCGGCATTCCGCTCGGGGAAGCGCAGATCGAGAAGTTCGAGCGCATCGCCAGGGCGCTCGAACTCTCGCCGGGCGACCGGCTCCTCGAGATCGGCACGGGCTGGGGCGCCTTCGCCATCCACGCGGCGACGCGCTACGGCTGCCGCGTCACGACGACCACGATCAGCCGCGCCCAGCACGACTTCGTGCGCCGCCGCCTCGAGAGCGAGGGGCTCGCCGGGCGCGTGACTCTGCTCTTCGAGGACTACCGCAAGCTCGAGGGGCGCTTCGACAAGGCCGTCTCGATCGAGATGTTCGAGGCCGTCGGGCTCGACTACTACGACGACTACTTCGGCGCCGTGGACCGCCTGCTCGAGCCGGGCGGCGCGATGCTCCTCCAGACGATCTGGTTGAACGAGGACCGGTTCGAGCGCTACCGGCGCCAGCCCGATTTCATCCAGCGCCACATCTTTCCCGGCAGCGAGCTCGCCTCGGTCGCCAACATCCGCGCGTCGCTCGCCCGCGCCACGCGGATGTCGGTCGCGGGCCTCGAGGAGATCGGGCATCACTACGTGCCGACGCTCTCGGCCTGGCGCGAGCGCTTCCTCGCCAACCGCGACCGCGTGCGCGCCCTCGGGTTTCCCGAGAGTTTCATCCGGATGTGGGACTACTACCTCGCCTACTGCCAGGGCGGATTCGCCGAGAAGTACATCGGCGACGCCCAGCTGCTCCTGGCGAAGGCGGGGGCCGGGTCTGCGGATTCCGCAAACGCATCGGCACCGCAATTCGCCGACCGAAACCCATGAAGGCAGGACTGCGAATTCTCTTTGGGATCATCCTCGTGGCCATGCTTTCGGTCACGACCTGGGCGAGCCTGCGGATTCCGATCTGGAAAGCCGGCCCCGGCGTCTCGGACCCCTGGTCCGTCGCCACGCTCTTCGATGCCTACGCGGGATTCCTCACGTTCTACGTCTGGGTCGCCTACAAGGAGAGGACCGCCGCGGCCCGTGTCCTGTGGTTCGTCCTCATCATGGTGCTCGGCAACATCGCCATGGCGGTCTATGTCCTGCGCGAGCTCGCGCGGCTGCCCGAAGACGCCCCGTTCGAAGCCCTTCTGCTGCGGCGCCGCGCATGAGCGAGCGCAGCTTCCTCCGCCGCAAGATCGGCGATCCGATCCTCCAGCAGCTGACCCAGGGGCTGTCGCCCGAGAAGATCGCGCTGACGGCCGCGATCGGGCTGTGCATCGCCGTCAACCCGGTCGTCGGGACGACCACGGTCCTCTGCTTTCTGGCCGCCTGGGCCCTGCGCCTGAACCAGCCCGTCATCCAGGCGATCAACTGGTCGTCCTACGCGCTGCAGCTTCTCCTGATTTTTCCGTTCATCCGCCTCGGGGAATGGATGTTCGGAGCGCCCCGCGAGAGCCGTTCGCTCGAGCGCCTCGTCGCAATGATGAAGGCCCACCCCGCCGCCGCCTTCACGAACCTGAGGACGACGCTCGGCCATGCGTTCGTCGCGTGGCTCGCCGCCGCGCCGGTGATCGTCGCGATCCTCTATTTCGGAACGCTTCCCCTCTTCCGGGCGATGGCCCGCCGCGTGACCGCCGCCCACCCTAAGGACGTCCATCATGTGGCCTGAAGTCGGGACGCTCGCGGCCTGGGGCGCCGTCATCGTCGTCGCCGTGATGTTTACGGCCTGGGTGGTCCACCTGCGCCGGCAGAACGCCGGCATCGTGGATGTCGCGTGGTCGGCGAACCTCGCGTTTCTCGCGATTCTCTACGGCGCCCTCGGGTCGGGCTTCGACGAGCGCCGCGTTCTCGTCGCCCTCATGGGCGGCATCGCGGGCTTTCGCCTCGCCGTTCACATCCACCGCCGCGGGCACGGCCAGCCCGAGGACGGCCGGTACCAGCGGCTGCGCCGGGAGTGGGGCGGAAACATCGCGCTGAAGTTTCTCTGGTTCTTCCTCTTCCAGGGACTTCTCGACCTCGTCCTCGGGATCCCTTTCCTCTTCGCCGCCGTCAACCCGGCGCCCCGGATCGCGCCGCTCGAGTGGGCGGGCCTCGGCCTCTGGATGCTCGCCATCGCCGGCGAGACCGCCGCCGACCGCGCCCTCGAGCAGTTCAAGGCAAACCCGGCCAACCGCGGGAAGACCTGCCGCGAAGGGCTCTGGCGCTTCTCGCGGCACCCGAACTATTTCTTCGAGTGGCTGATCTGGGTCGCCTACGCGGTCTTCGCGCTCGCGTCACCCTTCGGGTGGATCGCTCTGGCCTGCCCGGCCCTGATGCTCTACTTCCTCCTGCGCGTGACCGGGATCCCGGCCACCGAGGCGCAGGCCCTCGCGTCGCGCGGCGACGACTACCGCGAGTACCAGCGCACGACCTCCGCCTTCGTGCCATGGCGGCCCAAACAGTGAGCGCGGCGCCCTCGAGTTCGCTTCTGCTCCCGCCGGGGGGAGAGGGCCAGGGTGAGGGGGGCGGTCTCCGCCTTCCCGGTCTCGGACTCGTCGAGAGGGGCCTCGTGCCCGACGCGGTCCTGCGACCGGCGATCCGGCGCCTGCTCGCCAGGCGCCTGCGCGACGAAGAGGCCGGGAACGCCGAGGCCGTGAGCCGGCGCACGGAAGAGTTCATCCGGCACATGCGCGAAAGCCCGATAGCGATCGCGACCGCCGACGCCAACGCCCAGCACTACGAGGTGCCGCCCGGCTTCTTCGAGCTCGCGCTCGGCAAGCGGCTCAAGTACAGCAGCGGCTTCTATGCGACTCCCGCGACCACGCTCGACGAAGCCGAGGAGGGCATGCTCGCGCTCTCCTGCGAGCGCGCGGCCCTTGCCGACGGGCAGGACATCCTCGAGCTCGGTTGCGGCTGGGGCTCGCTCACGCTCTGGATGGCCGAGCGGTACCCGCGCGCCCGGATCACCGCAGTCTCGAACTCCCGCGACCAGCGCGCCTTCATCCTCGAGCGCGCGAAAGCCCGGGGCTTCCCGAACGTCTCGGTCGTGACCGCCGACATGAACGTCTTCGACCCGCGGGAGACCTTCGACCGCGTCGTCTCCGTCGAGATGTTCGAGCACATGCGCAACTGGCCGCTGCTGCTTTCGCGCATCGCCACGTGGTTGCGCGCCGAAGGCCGGCTCTTCCTCCACGTCTTCTCCCACCGCGAAGTCACCTACCCCTTCGAGGCCCGCGACGCGTCGGATTGGATGGCCCGCGAGTTCTTCACCGGCGGCCTCATGCCCTCGGACGGCCTCCTCGGTCATTTCCAGGACGATCTCGCCATCGAGGAGCACTGGCGGGTGGACGGTACTCACTATGAGAAGACCGCCAACGACTGGCTCGCCAACCTCGACCGCCGCCGCGACGAGGCGCTCGGGATCCTCGGCAGGACCTACGGCCCGGCCCGAGCCCGCGAGCGCTTCTGGGCCTGGCGCCTCTTCTTCCTCGCCTGCGCCGAGTGCTGGGGCTACCGGCGCGGCACGGAATGGATCGTTTCGCACTATCGGTTGAAAAGGCCCCTGCGGTAACCTTTTCGTAGTGGACCTCCCCACACCGCTCGAGCGGGCTCCCGGGGGGCTGTACGATGGCCTCCCCCTGTACCTGAAGCGCGAGGACGTGCACGAGCTCGGCGCCTTCAAGTGGCGCGGAGCGCTGCCGACGATCGACGCGTACAAACAGCGCGGCGCCGCGGCGGTCGTGACCGCCTCGACCGGCAACCACGGCGCTGCCGTCGCCTGGGCGAGCCGGCGCCTCGGGCTGCGTGCCATGGTCTACGCGCCCGCGGGAGCATCTCTCACGAAACTCGCCCTCATCGACAGCCTGGACGCCGAGATCCGCCTTGCCGGCACCGACCTCGACTTCGCCAAGGACGAGGGAAAGCGATTCGCCGAGGAGGCACACGTCCCTTTCTTCGAGGACGGCGTGGAGCCCACGCAGTACGAGGGCTACGGCGTCATCGGCGACGAGATCCTCGACCAGCTGCCCGAGGCTCCGGAGGCCGTCGTCGTCCCGGTCGGAAACGGCGCGCTCGTCGCCGGTATCGGCCGCGCCGTGAAGCGCCGCTCTCCCGCCACACTCATCGTCGGCGTCGCCGCGAAGGAGGCGCCGGTCATGGCGTGGTCGTTCGAGGCGCGCCGGCCCGTCGCGTGCGGGCGGATGATGACGTTTGCCGACGGCCTCGCGGTTCGTGTCGCGATTCCCGAAGCGGTCGAGCTCGTCAATGCCGTGGTGGACCGGATGCTTCTCGTCTCCGATCGCGAGATCGCTCACGCCATCGGCGCGTATGCCCGCGCCGGCATCCACGCCGAGGGCGCCGCGGCCTCCGCGCTGGCCGCCCTGCCGCGGCTCTCGGACCTCACGGGCCCCGTCGTCGCCGTCGTCACCGGGCGCAACATCGACGACGACGTTCACCGCCGCGCTGTCGAGCAACCGGAGACCTTCCCCGAGTAGCTACGAGCGCGGCGCCGGATCCGCCGTCGCGAGGAACCTCGGCGCGCGGCGGTGTTTCGTGGCCTGCTCGTAGGCAAAAGCGATCCTGAGCAGCGTGGGCTCGCTCCAGGCGCGGCCGAAGATCGACATGCCGACGGGCAGCCCGAATTTGTCCCCGCACGGCACCGTGATGTCCGGATACCCGGCGATGGCCGGAAACGACGAGCTGCCGCCCGGGCCGTAGTCGCCGTTGACGAGATCGATCAGCGTCGCGGGCCCGCTCGTCGGGGCAACGAGGGCGTCGAGCCTGTTCTCGTCCATCGTCTTGTCGATGCCCTCCTGGCGCGTCGCGCGCAGGTCCTTGTCGAGCGCATCCAGATACGCTTTGTCCGTCAGAGGCCCCTTCGCCTCCGCCTTCTCGAAGATCTCCTGGGCGAAGTAGGGCATCTCGCGGCTTCGGTTCTCCTCGTTGAAGCGGATGAGGTCCTTGAGCGTCCTGTACGGCGTCTTCGCGCCGAGCCCGGCAAGATAGGCGTTCAAGTCCGCCTTGAACTCATAGAGCAGGACTTCGAACTCGCTGTCGTCCGTCTCGCCGAGCGTCGCGATGTCGGCCGGGTCCACGATGACGGCACCGAGCTTCTTCAGGTCGAGGAGCGCGGCCTCGACGAGCGCGTCGGCGGCCGGGCTCTGGCCGAACAGCTTCTTGCGAGGCACACCGATGCGCACCCCTTCGAGGCTTTTCGGCCCGGCCTGGAGGAGCGCCGCGTAGTCGCTGGATGCTTTTCCCGCCAGGCCCTTCGTCGCCGGGTCGGACGCGTCGAAGCCGGCCAACGCCGTCAGAAGAATCGCGGCATCCGTGACGGTGCGCGCCATGGGCCCGGCCGTGTCCTGGCTGTGCGCGATCGGAATGATCCCGGAGCGCGAGACGAGGCCGAGCGTGGGCTTGACGCCGACGAGGCCGCAGTTGTTGGAAGGCGACACGATCGATCCATCGGTCTCGGATCCGACCGCCAGGGCGCAAAGGCTCGCCGCGGCGGCGGCCCCGGAGCCCGAGCTCGATCCGGACGCGCTGCGGTCCAGTGCATAGGGGTTGCGGCACTGACCGCCCCGCCCGCTCCAACCGCTCGAGGAATGCGAAGAACGGAAGTTTGCCCACTCCGAGAGGTTCGTCTTGCCGAGGATCACCGCGCCCGCGTCGCGCAGCCGTCTGGCGACGAAGGCGTCGGAGGCCGGAATCGCGCCGATCAGCGCCAGCGATCCGGCCGACGTGTTCATCCGATCGGCCGTTCCGATGTTGTCCTTGATCAACACGGGAATGCCGTGCAGCGGCCCCCGCACCTTGCCGGCCTTGCGTTCGGCGTCGAGTCCGTCGGCGATCGCGAGCGCGTCCGGGTTGATCTCGAGGACCGCCCGCAGCTCCGGCCCCTTCTGGTTCAGGGCCTCGATCCGGGCGATGTACTTCTCGGCAATCGAGCGCGCCGAGTCGGCGCCCGTGCCCATGCGCTTCTGCAGGTCTGCGACGCTCGCCTCGTCGAGCTCGAATGCCGGCGGCGCAGCCGGGGCCGGCGCCGGGCTCGAGCCGGGAACCGCGAGCGGCCCCGCCGCAACGGCCGCGCCGCCGAGCGCTCCGTAACGAATCAAGGCCCGACGGTTCATGCGACCGGCCATGACGACCTCCTTCGGAATCTCATCGAGACAAATATCACGGAGGAGCCGCCGTCGCGCCGCTCCTCGAAACGACGAGCTTCTCAGAAGAGGTGCGCGATCGAGTTCGCGTAGTAGGCCAGCAGCGGCAGCTCCTCCGGCCTCGCGCGGTAAAGCCCATCGGAGCTCTCCACGAGCCTGCGCAGCGTCAGCATCCGGAGTCCGACGGCGATGGCGTAGTCCTGGTCGCCGCGCGGAACGTAGACGTGCGCTCCGCGCGTTTCGAGCTCTCCGGTCAGACGCAGGACCGCGGCCTTCAACTCCAGCTCGCTCCAGGCCCGCCCGGGCTCGCGCACGAACACGGTCGCGACGAGCGAGACCGGCACGGCGGGAATCACGCGGGCGACCGATTCCATGAGCTCCCGCGCGAGCTCCTCGAGCCGCCGCGAGTGCTCCTCGCGCGGCAGGGCCCGGAAGTCCACGCCCCGGCGGGCGACGTACTCCTTGAGCGAAACCGGAGAGCCGAAGTTCACGCACGCGTAGCCGAACCGGTGCCACTTGTTGCGGGCCATCAACCAGAGATTCCGCGCGACGAAGCGCGCCGTAACGAGAAAGGCCGGGCCCGGCCCCGCGCGCCCGGACGACGGATCGCTCTCGACCAGGAAGCTGCGGTCCTCGAACGTCCGGTCGTAATTGACGCCGGCCGGCACGAAGACGACGTCCCGCCCGCCCTGCGGGTCGAACGCGCGCAACATGTAGTCGAGAATCCCGAGCCTGGGCGGGCGAAGCCGGCCGTCCCGCGAGAGGCCGCCCTCGGGGAACACCGCCTGCGTCACGCCGGCCGCGGTCGCCATGGCAACGTAGCGCTCGAGCACCTTGCGGTAGAGCGGGTCCTTCGAGTTGCGGCGCACGAAATAGGCGCCCATGGCCCGGACGAGGGTCTGGAGAGGCCAGATCCGCGCCCACTCCCCGACCGCGTAGGACAGCGCAGTGTTCTCGGCCGCCAGATACGAGAGGAGGATGTAATCCATGTTCGAGCGGTGGTTGATGAGAAAGACGACGGTCGCCTCTGGCGGGATCGCCGCCAGGCCCTCCTCGTCCGAGTAGCCGAGGCGCACGCGGTACAGCGAGCGGGCCACGTTGCGCGCCAGCCAGTAGCCGAATCGGAAGTACGCGTAGGCGTTGAACGCGGGCACGATCTCGCGCGCGTAGGAGTCCACCTTGCCCATCGCCGCCTCGCGCGGCATGTCATGGTCGCGCGCGTGCGCCTCGGCGGCCTGCTGGACCTGCGGGTCGTACAGGAGCCGGTCGATCAAGACCTCCCGCTTGGTGAGCTTGAAGGGCTGGATCCGGATCTTCAGCCTCGTGTTCAGCTCTTCGAGCACGAGGTTGACGCGCCGCCGCATGACCCACCGCGCGCCCGGCAGGAGCAGGAGGTCGAGCGCGGCCCAGGCCGCGAGCGCGACCAGCAGGACGGCAAGCCAGGTCGGGAGCGAGACGGTGCCGCGCATGAGAGCTCGAGGCGAGCATAGGATAAACACGGGGGCCGGCATGGAATGGACGCGCGACGGTTTTTTGATTTCGACCGACCCGGAGCGGCTCGACCGGGAGTCCATCCACCGCTTCCTGGCAAGCTCCTACTGGGCGCCGCAAGTCCCCAGAGGCATCGTCGACCGCTCGATCGAGCATTCGATGCCCTTCGGCCTCTACGAGGGCGGCCGGCAGATCGGTTTTGCCCGCGTGATCACGGATCGCGCGACCTTTGCCTACGTGGCCGACGTGTACGTGCTCGAGTCGCACCGGCGCCGGGGGCTGGCCCTGTGGCTCATGCAGACGATCCAGGCCCATCCGGAGCTCCAGAACCTGCGGCGCTGGACGCTCTTCACGAAGGACGCTCACCCCCTGTACCGAAAGGTGGGCTTCCGGGACATCGAGGATCCGCCCCGGTGCATGGAGATCGTCGATCGCGGCATCTACGCCCGGATGAAGGCGGGCGGGTCATGAAGGCGCCGTCGAACTGGTTCGAGAGCTTCTTCTCCGGCCTCGCCGTCGATTTCTGGAAGGCGGTGATCCCGGAAGAAGCGACCGCGGAGGACGTCGAGTTTCTCTGGAAGCACCTCGGCCTGTCTGCCGGTTGGCGGGTCCTCGACGTCCCGTGCGGCGCCGGCCGGCTGACGATCCCGCTCGCCGCGCGCGGCTGCGCGATGACCGGAGTCGACATCTCGGAACAGTTTCTCGAGGCGGCCCGCGAGGGCGCGGCCGAACGAGGCGTGTCCGCCGACTGGCGCCGGACCGACATGACCGCATTGGACTGGAAGGGCGAGTTCGACGCCGCGTTCTGCTTTGGCAACAGCTTCGGTTACCTCGACGATGCCGGCAACAGGGCTTTCCTCGCCGCCGTTGCCCGGGCCGTGCGGCCGGCAGGCCGGTTCGCGATCGATTACGGGCAGGCGGCGGAGTCGATCTTTCCGAGGTTCGAGGCGCGGCAGGAAGCCGACATGGCCGGCTTCCATTTCGTCGAGGACACGGTGTACGACCCGCTTTCCGGACGGATCGAGAACCGGTTCACGTTCTCGCGCGACGGCGGGAGCGAGACGAAGCTCGCCTCCCACAGGGTCTACACGCTCAATGAGGTCGTGCGGCTGCTTGCCGAGG
>Ga0209048_10001048_pt1 | contig 28979 bp, 39 predicted proteins | sample FrelakmetCRP12CR_FD_187146 | JGI IMG/M metagenome (GOLD analysis project Ga0209048, IMG submission 187146) | Freshwater lake sediment microbial communities from the University of Notre Dame, USA, for methane emissions studies - CRP12 CR (SPAdes)... | ecosystem: Environmental > Aquatic >... | reverse complement strand
TATCACTTACAGTAATCTGCTGTATGCCATAGCCATGATTGTTTAACCAATAACTGTAAACCTGTTCAGTAAAGGCAGTAACGTCCAGTTGATTGCCTAGCTGCGGACTGCGATAACGAGCATTGATGGTGTTATAATAGGGTTGCAGATCGTTTTTCTTCAGGTAGAGAGGCTCAGGCATTGATCACCCTCCGCTTGGTATCGAGTGTGAATTTCCTTCGCGTTTTGTCGTTTATGAATGAGCGTTGTTTCGTATCGATCGGGAACTGCCGCGACTTTTTATCGAGCGAGAATGCCCGATAGGCATCGTCCAGTATGAAGACATTCCTGTGCGCCGGCAGAACAAAAGGAATCGCGGTGGTCAGATCGGCAGTTGTGAGACAGGCGACGGTTGCCTGGGCTGCCAAACGAATGAACGTCGTCAGCTGGGTATTGATCGAAACAATGCAGGCCACCGAGGATGCCAGGGTAATCGACGTTGTAAGCGCCGCACTCGTGGTTATTGCGCAGGCCACCGAGGAAGCCAGGGCGATCGACGTCGTAAGCGCCGCACTCGTCGTCGCAAGACAACTGACTGCGGAAGCCAGTCGAATCGACGTTGTGAGTGCTGCGCTGACCGTGACAACACAGGACACAGATGCGGTCAAAGCAGTATCGGCCCCCGACGTGAGCGTCGCATTGATTGTACATACACAGGATACGAACGACGAGAGAGTGATCGCTGTGGTAAGTGCTGCACTGATCGTGACAACGCAGGTCACTGAGGATGCCAGGGTGATCGACGTCGTGAGCTGGGCGCTGATCGTTGCCGCGCAGGCCACCGAGGATGCCAGGGTGATCGACGTCGTCAGTTGGGCGCTGATCGTAACTGCACAGGCCACCGAAGACGCCAGGTTGATGGAGGTAGTGAGTTGGGCGCTGATCGTGACTGCACAGGCCACCGAAGACGCCAGGTTGATAGAGGTGGTGAGTTGGGCGCTGATCGTTGCAACGCAGGATACCGAGGAGGCCAGGGGGATCGAGGTTGTGAGTGCTGCGCTGACCGTGACAACGCAGGAAACAGAAGCCGCAAGGGCAGCAGCTCCGCCGCCCGGCGCTGTTGTTGGATCAACAAGTTTTATATTCATTACCGACATTATGTTTCACCTTGCTTGTTAAAAACCGGGACATTAAGCCCGGGAACCGTATACCGCCCGCCGCCGTCCAACGCTTTGAACCCTACAATCAAACTGACATATTCAACGCTGTACGTTCCGTTCAAGGGGCAGCTATAGGCCCCGGTGGAAGATACGATATAATCACAACTGCATGCCGTTTCCCCATATCCTGAGTTTTGAAGCGTTCTCCGCGTCCATCCGCCGCTCGTTGTCGGGGTTTCTGCGGTGTTGATCTGATACCATCCGCAAACAAGCACATCGTTTGCGTTGCCCGTATTGTCCGTGCCTGATGTGTGAGACGTGGTGTCGGATGAATCGGTCTTGGCTGTAAATCCATCAACCGGAGCAGTTATATTTGCGCCCGAGTAAACATGCACCGCGATAACAGGGGCAGTTTCGGATGTGCATGTTATAGTAAGCGTCTCACTCGCTTTTGCTTTTGCCCAAAAACTTATGACGGTGCAAGCAGTTCCATCCGCAGTTCCCTGAGAAATGCCCGCCTGCGTATAAGTATTCGTTCCACCATTTGCATTGTCCGAGCATGTCGGCGTTGCATTAACACCAAAACTATATATGACGACAATTAAATCATCGGCCTGCACGACTACGCTGGCGACTGCGTTCGATTCCGCTGAATACGCTGCTCTAGGAACTATAGCCATTTACTTATCCGTGAATATTATTCCACGCAGAACCGTCGAAATTATATCCATAGAAATTCCCCACGGCGGGCTTTGTGTTTATGTATGCTACTTTTGCTTGATAGATGGTAAGCAAAAATGCTTGCACCTGCGCGACGGTATAACTCGACGGGACAATATATCCCCGTACTTCTTCGATTACCGATCCGACCCGGAGCGCTGTCAGTTCGTCCAATGTTGCGCCTTTATATTCCGACGATCTGCCGGGAAGCGGAAACTCCTCACCAGAGGCGACCGGATACCAGAAAGCGACATTCACGGAATACTCGCCGCCGATATTTGAAGTCACTCCAAGCACGATTATTTGCTTTGCCATGATTTCCCCTTTCTACTTATACCCCGACCAGATTATTTACGGTTGCCCCCACCACATCAGGCGTTCCTATAAGATAAGACACGACCCACCATACCAGCGTTTTATCGACAACGAATGAATAGTTTCCGTTCACGTCGGATATGGTGGTTAGGGTAAGCACAGGCACGCCCGAACTCATGCAAAACAGATAAACGGTACACAGACCAAGAGCTGTGCCTCCTGCGTCTTTTGTCACGCCGTTGATTGTATAATTTCTCTCATAGAAGTTTGCAGACACTTCCATGAAACAATCAAATGCATGAACCGGTGTGTTCGGAACTCCTGGCACAACATTGATTGCTTGCATGTTTAATTCCTTGAGAATATATACGCATAGTTCATGGTCATCGAACCTGCAACGCTCAACGTCTTTGAGATCGTGATGCCTGAGTTTGCAGTTGCGTCCACAGTTGCCGACGTTCCACCAAACGGAATGACACACGAAAGTCCAGCAGCGGGAGCAGACGCATACGGAGCCGTCACGAACATCCCTGATCCTATGCAGGTTGAGTTAGAACCAGCCGCTATGATACGGAACACCAGGTCGAATTGCAGATACCACGCCACGTTTGTCATGTTGATAGGCATGGTAACGGTCTGTGATGAGCCGAGTGTCGTGCCTCCAAGCGCACCATACTGAGGGATCAAGATCAGCGTCCCCGATGCGCCGGTTGACATGATGCCACCTGCGCGAACGCAGTAAATCTTTCCTGCCTTTGGATCATTCGCAAAGATCGGTGTGAACGTTGCGCCTATCCAAAGAGCCTCCGCAGACGTTGACGTAAGAGCAGTCGGAGACGATACAGGAGGATCAACATATGGCCCATCCTGAAATAGTTGTCTACCCATGAATAGTACCTCCTATTTAGTTACGAAATGTGAGATTTTGGTCCGGCGCCACAATGGCGGATGGCTTATAATCCTTGATCACATCCCTTGCCGATTCCAATAAGGCATAGCAAATGAATTTATCATCGATCGGTCCGGTAACCGATATCGTCTTGTTGTCATTTAGCGTGATGGTAAGCTGAATCATAAATCCTCCTTAGTTGCAATCTTTTATTTTTTATTCCAGCGGCGTCCGAATATGCGGCGCGCCCGCCGAAAACGGATTGATCAGCTCCGATGCGAGCCAGAACGCCAACTTATATCGCCAGGACCCTTTGCCGTAGCTCAGGAGCCGCTCAAGCTGCTGCGAAAATGTCAGTTCCCTCGGTAGGTCCGGGAAAAAGATCAAAATGCCGTAGGTAAACCGAAACACAACATCCACGATCACCAGCAGGCTCACCCAGGGCCCGGCGAGCGTCTTCTGCGTGAACGTGAAGTCCTTGCCCTGCGCCTTGAGCGTATCCATCTCGCGCTGCAGCCCCATACCCATCACGTACAGGCCCCAGAATAGCCAGGTGACCACGAGCGTCCATACTCCAGACATGAATATCTCAACAACCATGTCAAAAGGATTGTCCCGCCAGTGGATGAGAATGCTTGTGATGATTCCGATTAGATAGTCCATTTTAACTTCCTTTCTGCTTGAAAGCTTGCAGGCTTGATAGCTTGCACGCTTGCCAGCTTGAAAGCGATTCCGTTTACGGCAGATATACCACGGCCAGCCCGGCCTGGATAAGCTCGTCGTTCAACCATGACCACACACCAGAGGCATCGCAATAGTAGACATCGGCGAGGATCCTGCCGTATTTCTCCCGCTTGTCGAGGTGCGTGTTGATGATGAGCGATTTGCTCTCGATGGTCCGGCCGAGTATCCGGTCGATACAGAACTGCCTTGCCAATTGCGCCTGCGCGCGCACGACCGGGTCTTTGCTGGTCAGCTCCGGGGCGTTGATGCCGTAGGCGCGGAACCGGTCTTTCTGCCAGAGCATCATGCCGAAATCGAACTGCAGATCATAGGTATCGCCGTCCACCACATTGAAGCAGCCGGCGTAATACCAATAGGGAAAGCTGATATTCGGCGGGTTCATTTGGCCGTCACCTTCCATCGACCGACAACGTCGAAATAAACGTCTTTGGTCTTGTTTGCCAATTTGAAATTGGCGGCATGCTCGGCGGCTTCCATCGATGATGCGTAGGTCGTCTTCTGGATGACCCCTCCCAGTGTCAAAATATAATGCGGGCTGACCACGGCAGTGAATGCCAACACCGGAGTCGGAGCCGGCGGTACCGGGGGCGGCGTCGGCGGGACGGGCGTGGGCGGCGTGACCGGATCGCCGATATGCGACAGGTCCGCCTGCAACGTGGCGAAGTCGAATCCTTCCGGACTCTTACCGGTTGCCGTGATGATCTCGATATCATTCAGCACGGCGTATCCTTCGTCCATGTATTTTTGGAACCACGCATAGCTCATGTCCCAGATCTCGCCCCAGGTGCAGACCTTGAACATCTTCTTTGCATCATCATACGCAATGAGGCATACCGCATGCCCATTGTACGGATCAGGTGGGCCGGTAGGCGTAGTCCAGGGGCCGAACGTGTTGACGTCGGGCAGCGACATGCCGATATAACACGAGCCGAAGTATTCGATGGCCAACTTCGCCTGGATCAGGTCCGCGATGCCGATTTCAACGAATGCCTCGATCTTGTCCGGGCCGATGCCGGTCTTGTGCCAGTAGTTCAGCACATCGAGCATATACGCGCCCTGGTCGTTCGGAGATATGACATCATATGCAGCAAGAATATCCGCATCGGATAAGGTCTCGATGCCTCGCTCGGCATACGCAGTCCAACTCTGGACCATATGCCCCGCGGCCGCGACCGTGCAATCGCCATAAGTGTCGTTCCCCATCATGCCGATATTTGCCGGCAGTTTCGAAGCGTGGTCGGTTGCCGTCGGCGGCGTCGGCAGTTTGGGCATGTAACGCGCGAACTGCAGCGTACGATGATCGAACTTCTTTGGATGTTTTCCCAGCCGTGGAGAATAGCTGATTCTTTCCATTGCTTTTTACCTCCAAATAAAATTATTACGTGAATATCTTTTTATACGCAGCGACCAGGGCGTTCTTGATCTTGTCGCTCAGAAGCACGCCGGCCACAAAGGCCGCGCCAATTAAAGTGATAGTCAGCATCGTTATCCTCCTTTGAATATTTTTTTACCGATCCATCCGAACGGGTTCACTCCGAAAAAGGAATTAAGAAGATAATTGATCAAAACCAATACGCCGAGGATCCCGCCGGTCCACCAGGCCCAGGCCCAGGACTTCTTCGGAGTTTCGATCGATTGCGTGATCGCCTGAGCCGGAGCGTTCTGCGCGACCTCTCCGGTTTTTTTATTCACATAGGTCTCGGCCTTTCCCTGCTGCTTGATGATGATCGTGTCCGCGGGCTTCCAACCTACCGGCACATCCTGCCTGCTTCCTATCTGTTTCGGCGTTATCACGGTCACGGCATCGCCGGTCTTGGTTTTCGTCTCGATCGGGTGCGTGATGAACTTCGGCGCGCAGGCGAAGAATAAAAAGATAATAAAAATTATGATGGATTTTTTCATTGCGATTCTCCGGGTGATTTATTAAGAGACTGTCGCTTCTCGTAAAGCTCATGCCCCTTGGATAGTACATATGTTGACAAGGCCGCACTGTACATCACGGCAATACTGCCATCGATTGTTATTTCCTTTACTGTCGCATACCAGGACAAAGTCACCATGTTGATCGTATAGATCCACATGATGAATTTCCCCTTGGCCAGGAACGTCGCTATGTTGACTAATGTATCCATTTTTCGTTTTCACGCTGGCAAGCTGTCAAGCCTGCAAGCTGTCAAGCTATATCCACATGCACACAACCGTTCTTCGGTTCCGGTTTGATATATCGTATGCCGGCGCCGGCGGCCTTGGCGCGGGTCATGATGCTGACCACCAGATCGAGATGCGGCACGCCGTTGACGCGGCTTGAAAAATCTATCGGATCGCTCGTAATGTGCGGCGAGGGCTGCATGGTCTCGCCCTTCATGTTTTCTCCGTTCGGCCGGATGTAATCCTCGAGGATCGTGCATTCAAGGGGTGGATTAACGATTACTCCGATATTCAATAAATGGCTGTGGGTCCGTTGCCAACGATAGCCCTTCCCGACGTCCGGGATATCGATTATTTCCTCGAGGTTCCCGGATTGAAACTCGGGAAAATGAACCTTGTTGTTGGCTGCCAACTTTTCTATCGTGTCGAGTTGTTCCCCGGGAGTGCTGTGTCCCCGGGTGCAGATCAGGTCCATGCCCAGGGTATACGGCTCAATATTTTCGATGACCCGTTTCTGCTTCTCATCAAGATTCGGTCGTCGTGTGCTCGTATCGATCATCGTCCTTTTCCTCCTCTGCGGCGGGCATCCAAGTTCACACCAGATGTCGTCTTCGGATATCATGCTTCATTCCGGATACCTGATCTTATGCACCAGCATCACCCGGTCGAACGTCTCGAGCGGATCCTCGGGACCGACGATATCGATCACCGCCTTGATCGCCTCCGCCCGGAGCAGGATATGGGTCTTGGTCTGGTTGACCTGGTACATCTCGATCTGGTCGCTGATCCTGCAATAGATCTCCCATACTTCGATATTCGTTGGATGCAGGCCCGGCTTGTTGCAACTTTCTTCGGTCTTGCAGGGCGGCAGGACCCCCGCATCCTGTTCTACTGCTTTGCAGTCGTCGCAACTGAGTCCGCCGAAGAAGGTCCAGTCGGCGAACTCTGCGAGTTTTTTCTTTCCGACTCCTGCTGAACGGCCCGGAATTCCGCCAGCCGCGTTGTTCGGTTCTCAACGAACGGCTTGAAGTCCCAGCTCTCCTTCAGGAGCGCGAGTTTGTTCACCTCGGTGCAGGGCACGATCGATTCTTCCTGCCCCTCGGGAATATCGAGCGACATGAGCCCGGAAGCGATCTTGACGGTCAATCCTTCCCAGGCCAGGATCCGCTTGGCCATCTCGACCAGCGCCTTTTCCTGGTCGAATTCTTCCCGGCCGTTCACGGTCTTCGTGCAGACCTGCACCATCCTGCGGATCTCGGCGGGGTCCACATACTGGAGCTGCACCCGGACATTGTCCGTAAAATCGAACCAGGCCGTGGTCGGTGTTTTTTTCTTGAGTGTTGTTAGATCCATAGTCCTCCTTCTTGTCTTGGCTGATAATCTGGCAAGCTGTCAAGCCTGCACACCCTGCACTCGCGCTAAGCACTCGTGGCGCTGGGTGCGAGAGCTTGCAAGCTGGAAAGCCCTTCCGCTTACAAAAACTTCACCGTCGCTTCATCATTCCCGGAAACGGCAAAGGCCTTGTACTTCACCGAGAGCTTCATCACGTCCTTGTCTCCGGCATATGTCGGCATGTCGAATTCGCAGGACGCCAGGGTGATCTGCACCATCTTGCCGGCGATGGATCCGAAATTCAGGACCACGGCTTTCCGGGTCTGCAGGATCGCATCCGCGAACCATTTCAGGTCCGTCTTCCGGAAATAGATCGACATCGTGCCCGTGACCGTGCGGTCGCCTTCGAAGTAATCCGTGGGCGTGATGGTCCCGGTCACTTCCTCTTCGTTCTGGGAAATGGCGTTCGCATAGTTGAAGTCTATGTCCAGGAACGGGATGGAAGAGGCGGCGATCGTCATCGTGCCCACGCGCGCGGCCAGGGGCGCGCCGGTTTCGGTCCCGGTCGGCAGATACGGCAAGATCACGGCGTTGATCAAATGCGTGGCCACAGTGCTGCCGTTGTATCCGCGGGCGACCTTGATCTTGGTGGCCGTTGCGGAGCTCTGCCAGTCCGTGCCCACGACCTGCATCTGTTCGGTATCGCAGATGATGTGCGAGCCTACGCACCACTTTTTCGTATCGTCCACCAGCCATTCTTCCTGGGTGCCCGGCGCCGGCGTGGTGCCGATCGCGATGCCGAAGCTGCCGGTGCCGGTCCAGAGCACATTGAATCCCTTGCCGTCGTCGCTCACCTCGAGCAGGTCCTTGTTGTCTTTTTTCAGGACATATTTATCGATCACGCATCCGGCCGCCACGTAGACCGTGTGGTCTTTTTTTATGTAGAGTGAAAAACTCGGCTGCGTGTCCAAAGGGCTGTAGGTCACGCTGGTGCCCCCAACCACGGTCTTTAACCCGTGTGCGGATTCATACACGCAATCCGCTTCCGGCGCTGTGCCTGTGGCCCCGGATGGCCGGACATACCGTTGAAGCTTGAACGGCGCGCCCGGGATGTTAGCCGTGTACCGGTTGAAATCGGAACGCGATCCGCGCACGCCCTTATCGTCCACGAACGTCGGGTTCGGGACCTGTATCTCGCCGGAGTTGACGACGATCATGTCTCCCGTCGCGGGAATGACTAAGGTTCCCGGCGTGGTCTCTTTCTTGGCGAATACCTTGGTGTTCCTGCCGAATGCGATTGTGGTTGCGGTGCTCATTTGTCGTCACCTCCCTTGATCTTTTTTACAGAATCAGATACAACAGGCGATCCAATCTTTTGATCAAGTTCAACGACAAAACCTGTTGTATTTATAAACTCCCACGCGATATTATCAGGGCATGGTATCCAATCCTTTCCCACGGGTCCTATTCCCGGTATCCGCATCGGGTCAACCGGGCCTGTATATTTTATTCGTGCCATATGCACCTCCGCTATAAAATGACTTCCCGCCAGTATTTGAATGTCGCGGTTTTTTTCTGCAAGAACGGCCACTGGTCCTGCGCAACCGTCGGGTCCATTTTGATCAGCCGCACGCTCGCGGTTTCGGCAACGATATATGCAGAGCTGAACCCATCCGGCAGCCAATTGTCCAGGGCGTTCTTCGCATCGTTCATCAGGTCCAGCGCGCCCGGAATTTCGTCCTTGCCCATGATGGATGCCTCTTTTTCCGGAAGCATGACGTAACCGATGATCGTGACTACAAGCGTTTCTCCACGGGACCCGGGTTTAATATCGTATGAGATCGGTCCATCCTTCAGGCCAAAACACGGGAAATCCGCTTCCGGAGGCAGATCGTTTTCATCCGGCACGATGAATATCGCGTGAAGGGTTTGGTCTCTCATTGGCAGATAAGAGATCTGGTCGCTCAAACGGGCTTGTATGTTGGACAATAAATTTTTCATTCCTTAACCTTATTTTCTTCCTTCTTAATTCTTCCTTCTTACTTTTATTCCTTCCCTCGCATGATAAAATCTCCCGCCATCTTCGTGAGCGTCTCCCGGTCCGCGTCCTGGAGCATCATAAACGGCCGGGCTGGAATCATCGGCGATCCTTTGATGAATCCCCTGGCCTGTCCGCCGTCGTTCAATAGTTGCGCCTGGGGAGCGTTCGTGCCGATGCTGATGCTCTTGTCCGTCATCTCGGCCGGAGCGATCGATGCCATGAGCAATCCTTTGTCCCGCAATGGTTCAGCGCCGCCGGAAACAAAATTATCAGCCGAGGCCTTGGTAAGCCGTCCTTTGCTCTCTCCTTTTGAATAGGTGCGAAAGCGCGCCTTGTCCCGGTACCGGAGCAGATAGGTCACCTGCGAAAGAGGCACCCAACGGTCAGGCCTGCCGCCTTCGATGAAGTTCCGCTGCACGGATTCGAGCATTAACACGCCGCCGGCGCGCAAGAGTTGGGACGGGTTCGACATCCGATCAGCAAAACCGTTTATTGCCGCCTGAATCTCTTCGATGCCTTTTATTGAAACGATCATCTGCATTATTCTGTTTTCACCCGTGAAGAAGGTAAATATTTATGGAGGGCCCGGTGTTCTCCCTTTAATACATCAACGTCCTCTTTTACCTGGTCGATCCGTTTATGCACGTCTTGGATTGCAGTATCGAGTTTATCGGCTATCCGGACCAATGTTTCCGTTGTACTGCCCTGATTGGCACTGACGTTCCGGAGCTCCCGTTTCGCGCCATAAACCAACAGGCTGACGATTCCCATCCCGAGCAGGATGATGATGTACCACATCAGATCGCTGTGTTCAACTATGCTTGGCGGCATTACCAGGACCTCCCTCTTCCGAAATCTCCGGGAGCGCCGATCTCTCCGACGCTGCCGATGTCCCCGACCACGTTGCCGTCGATGTCCCGCATGGTCCTGCGGAATTCCTGCACCGTGCCGTCAGTGGTGCTGGCCGGATAGCTGTAAAAATCTCCCATGGTCCCGGTGATGGCCCGTTCACCGTTCTCCACGGATTTCAGCCACGCCATGACCTTGTTATACCGGTCTATCAGCGTTGCCGGCTTCGGACGGTTGCGATAAAGGTTGAATGCCGCAAGGGTCGCGGACCAGCCCATGACGATATTCGGGATGGCCGTGTAGGTAGTGCCGAGGACCCAGGCCGCCCCAGCGGATCCTTTCTGCACCCAGTAGGTCGCCCAGTTCGCGCCGGTGATCGGTTGATTGATTGCCGCGGCAACGTGAGGCATGATGCAGGTATAATTTTTTGCATCGGAACCGATGACTTCTGAATTCGGGCCGAACGGCACCGTGTACATGCCCTGGCAGCAGGCATCGATCTCCGCATCTCCCCTGGTAATGGCCGCAACTACCTGGTTGTCGCTAATCGCCCCGACCTTCTTGTCATCCGTCAGCGTGAGCATCTCCGCTTCGGTCATCTCGAGGTCGAGGATATTTTGTTTAACGCAGTAGGGCATTTACTTCTCGACTTTCCATCCTGCCTGTTCATGGCTCTTCACGGTGTCGGGATGCACGTCCGAAAACTCTCCGGCCTTGCTCATCCGCACCAGCTTCGCGCCGGGTGCTTCCGGTTTCGTTTCTTCCGGCGGATCGGGCGTTATCTCTTCTTCTTCGTTTCCAAATAATTTGTTCTTTCCCATTTCATTTCTCCTCAAGAATCGGAGGGGACCGGAGTCCCCTCCGTGTATTTTATTGCTCAGAGTTATCCGAGCAGGATGCCGATGTGTTCGGATTTGATCGCCGCAACGCCCCAGGCAATGGCAACCTCGTACTTGAGTTGCCGGTACTGCCGGTATGCGCACACCTGGAAGACCAGTCCGCTGACCGGATCGGTGACATATACGACGTCGTCCGCCATGTCCATAGGCCTGCCATCCGGACCGATCGGCATTGCAGGTGCCCGGGTCACGAGATGGATCGCCTCTTTGGCAAAAAACATGTTGGCGATAAAGTTGTTGCCGATGGTCATGGCGTTCGCCGTTGCGATGGTGACGAGCGCGCCGGGTTTGGCCAGGGAGATGGTTCCGGGAGCGGCCACGCCGACTCCGATCACGTACTTGTTGTTCGAATCGGCCGCGAACGTCACCACATCTCCGGCGAGGACCGTGCCGCTGCCGGTCACGAGCGCGATATCGGTCACGCCCGGTGCGGTTGATCCGGAGGTCACATATGAGGTGCCCGTGCCCTTCACGACGCTCTTGACCGCGGCGGAAACGCCGAAGCCGAATCCTTCCAACCTGCCGATGATGCCGTCGCGCAGGAGGTCCGTGGTCCCGGATTCGTTCACCTTGAAGAGCACAGCCTGCTTGCCGCCGATGGTGGCGGCCGCCGTGGTGCCGAGGACGCAACGAAGCTGGCCCATGGGAGCGCCGTTGTCCTGCATGATTTTCTTTGCCTGGGCAACGTCACTCAGATCGTTCGCCGTGTTGAAAGGAGACGTGCCGGCCGAACCCTGTGCCCGGGATGCTTTGGTGTAGAGACCTGCCAGGTCGCCTTCCATTTCATTTGCCAGCGTACGGAAGGCCTGGGAGAACTGTTGCTGCAGGAGCTGGTCGTACCATCCAGCATTGATGCCGCCCCGCTGTTCTTCACCGTTCCAGCGGATAGGCACTTTCCTGCTCTTGCTGATGGTCATGGTCCCGGTGCCGATGGTCTGGTCGCCTTCATCTGCGGCATACAAACCGGGAGTAACATCGCCGGCGGTCGCCGCAGGAGCCACCGGATAGGTGATGGTCTGGCCTTTAGCGGCCTGTTCCGCGCTGGAATTGCGCGTGACCGCCGGGATGAACCCGATCAGTTCGCGCGATACGATATCCAGCGCCGCGTACATGCTGGGTATCAGGTTGGTTAAAGTGTTTGCCATGAGAGTAAGTCTCCTTGTTTAAGTTCATCTCCCATCAAGAGGAGAAGTTATGAGGATTGACTTGCACCCAGCGTTTACGAGTGCGTCGCGCGAGTGCAGGGTGTTTGCTTAGTCGATGACCTTGCCGCCTGCCTTGAAGAATGCCGCCTGGTCCTTCGGCGTCATTTCAGCGAGTTGTGTGCGGTCCACGATCTTCTCTTCCTTGCCTTTGGTCTGGTCCGGGTTCCCTATTTCTCCGAAACGGACCACACTCCACTTCGGGATCGCGTTCAAAAACTTTTTCATGAATGCGAGCGGAGTCTGGTCTCCGGTCTTGTCGTTGAACTTCATGACCGAAGCGTCGTCGAGTCCTTCCATGAACCGCTCGAGACCCAGGGTCACGAGCGCCGGCGAGATCTGGCCGTCTTTCACGCGGTCCTTGAGGTAGAGCTTGATGTCGTCCCGCTTCTTGTTTTTCTCCACTTCGGAAAGTCGGGTCACTGCCGCGGTGCTGGCGGTTTGGAGTTCGATGATCTTCGCGTCCTTTGCCTTGGCTTCTTCCTGCATCTGGGTCATCATCTCAGTGAGTTTTGTGACCTGTTCTGATAATTCCGTTACGTCCATGTTTGTCTCCTTTCCGCCGTCCGGCGGGACGTTAATGCCGTCCCCTGCCGCTTTCGCGGGCGCCGGGGGTGCGGCTGATTTTTGATCTTTCTCAGAGAGATTGATCCAGGTACTTTCACCTTTCGGTTTTTCGGCGTAGAGCGCCGCGATGTCCTGCAAGGTCTTGACTTCGGGGATATCTCCCCCCAGTATCGCTACGCGACGAAGGGCAAGGCCCTTGCCGTTATAGTCGTTGTAAACCTCGGAGCTGATGCGCTTGAACGCTCCCTTGCCGATCAAATCGGCCAGCACTTTCGGCACGTCCTTGAACGAGGCTACGAGCTTAGACCCGATTTTTTTCAGGCTTTCCATCCAGCCGGCGGAGAAGAGGCCAGATTGTTTGAGCAGGTCCTGGTTCTCGTCATGCCCTATCACGGCCACCGGCTTGATCTCTGCCTTGAACTCGTTGAAGTTCTTGACCATGGTGTCGAGGTCCGCTTCCGTGTAGGTCTTGCCTCGGTAGGTGCCGGCCTCGAATATCTCGATGTCCTTGAGTTCGGCCATAGCCTCATAGGTGACACGCACGGCCTTGCGATCGCCGAGCGTCACAACATTGTTTGCGTCGATGGTATACGGGATTTCATAGAGATCGCCGCTTTCATTCACAATCACGCGGTCGTCATACATGTCCTGAAGCCATCCCGTCGGTATGGCCCCGTTGCCGTTGTCCGGATAGAGCGCATCTTCTATCAGGTCCCATTTATCGTTCATACTGAGTTCTGACATTTTGGTTGCCTCCTTCTTTTTGTCGATCTTCTGAAGAACCGCATCTGCCGCGGCATCGATGTCCGTCTCTCCCTGTGCCGCCGCGCGTTGTTTTGCCGCTATCACGCCGTTGCGATAAACCTTCCCGCTTTTACCGAAGGGATATTTATACCGGTCCTTGGTCTGTTCCGCGGCGCCCGTGTCCTCGGCCAAAAACCATTTGGCGTATTCACCCCAGTTGTCGCCGTTCTTACCGAGCAAGGCATTGCCATCCTCTGCTGAAAACGACCAGGCATCTCCCCGGTCGACGTTCCCGGAATTTACCAGCGCCATAGCGTGGGACTTGCCTTTTTTGTTGACGATGATTGCCATGTTATCCTCCAAACCCTTCCTGGGGTGCGACGTTTGGAACGTCGGTGATCATGTCCTGCGTAAAATCATATTTATTGATCGGGATCACCGTGCTGCGGCAGTTGAAATGGTTCGGCGGCCAGAACTTGTCCCATGCCGGGTCATCAGCCAGGCGGACCATGCCGTCGAGCTCGGAGCATATCTCCGTGGTCCTGCCGTCCAGGATCGCCGTATACTCGTATGCCGGGAAAAATTCTTTCACATCAGGATCGTCATACAGAGCCGCGCGGCCCTCGTTGTAGGCGCTCATCAAGTTCGTGCGGAACACGGTCTCGGCGTGATAGTCGAGCACCGTGTCATCGGCCGAGGCCTGGCCTACTCCCGCACGTTCATAAACCGGTTCTACGTATTTTACCTGGAGCTCGTTCAGCTTGAATTTGAACGTATCGAGCGACATGCCGTTGTTCAGCGCGTCGGTCAGTAACGTCTGCACATCTCGTTCAATGGATGTCTTGTCCAGGCCGGCGACATAGAATGCCTGGTCCATTAATTGCTGGACCAGCGCGTCGTATTCATCCTTGGTCATCGGCACCTTGCCGGAGAAAAATTTCGCCGCGTCTTCCGGAGTGAATGGTCCGTCCATAAGCGACCAGTCGAACCCTATCTCCGCGAACTTCTGTATCTTCCCGAAATTGAACCCCTGGTTCTGTGCGGCGATCACTCCGTCAGCGCGACCGAGCATATTCGCGGTCAGGATAGTGCGGAAAATAACGCCCTTGAGCAACGACGGATTCACGGCGATCTTCGCGGCCGCCGCAAAATCTTTGGATGCGAGGACGTCCTTTTTCTCTATCTGCGACAGGATATTTTTAAAAATCTGGTCGTACGCCGGCTGCGACAAGGCAATGGCTTTGTCCTCGAGCATCTTTAGGCGATTGTCCACCTTCGGGATCTCGGCGAATGTTTCCCATTTCGAGAGATCACGAAAATATCCGCCCTTTGAATCTTGAATTTTTAATTTTGAATCCTGCGGCGCCGGTTCCGCGAGTTTAGTCGATTGCTGTGCCTGAGATGATGCGTCCGTTGCTGTTGGTTTAGCTCCCAACTCCGGACTTTTAGCTCCGAACGCTCCTCCTGGTGATGGCGCTGAAGCGGCCATCGGTTTCAAAATATCATCGGGCCCATTCGGCAGGCGCATCCGGGTCTTTTCATAGAACCAGGATTTTGACACCTCTACCCCTGCGGTCTGCCAGGAGGCAATTGCCTGGCCGAACGTGAGCGGATCGTAATCCTCGCGCGAGTACCAATAAAATTCCGGATAGTCCGTCACGCCGGGGAAATTATAGTCAACAATGTCCCGGATAATTTGCTCGTTGATGTCCGCGGTCAGGACCATGTCGAGGAATTGAATGAAGAGCTCCACAACCTGTTTGTGGATCTCGCCCATGTTCCGGGCGCCGGTCTTGCGGCCTTCATCGAGTGTGAGCGATTCTCCAAGAATCCCGACGGCTATGTCCTTGTTGCAGTCCGCCATGGCCCGGGCATATTCGGAATCCGAGGACGTGGCCACCTGCATGACTTCTATTTCCATGTCGTCGGGGATGGCCACGCCGGTCTCGAGTTGCCAGGATTTGAAAATATCGAGCAGCGCCTGCTTGTTCAGGGCCTGGTTGTTGTTGCGTGGATATTTTCCTTTCAGCGTGTTCCCGCTGAAGCGCTCCATGTAGATCGCGCGGAGCTTCCACGCCGTGTCTTTGATCCAATACGCTCGATACGCGGCGCGCAGATCGCTCTGACCGTAGAGATTCTCGTATTTTTTGAGGAATGAGAAAATAAAGAATTTTTCCGACGGCAGCGGGATGTTCGTGGCCCCGTTCGCGGCAAACGCCATGACCACGCCGTTCGGTTTCAGGTTCATGAATTCGTCGAAATCGAACCCGAAATAAAACGGGTCTTTCGATTTGAGCGCGACGAGTTGCACCTTGTCCGCATAGGTCCCGTCCGGCACGATGTCCCATACTTTTTCGAGCAGGGAAAACCCGGTGACCAGGGCGTCGCACATTTCCCAGATATCGCGTGCAAACCCGCCCCGAAGATTTTTCAGGTTCCACTTGACAAAGTCGGCATGGATAAGGTGGTCCGCGTCAGCGGACGCCGGCTTTACATCCCAGGGTACGGCCAATAAGGATGTGACCTTTTGCTGCAATGATGCTTTTACAAAAGGTTCGCGCGTCATCTCCTGGTAGATCTTGAGTCCGCGGCCTTTGTCCCGCACGAGTTCATCGGGGTTGTATGCGCGGAGCCATTCGAACCTGCCGGTCCAGTTCGCGAAGGGGTTCAGGGGATTAAGGACGGCGGCAACCTCGGCGCCGGGTTTGGGCGGCGTGCGCTTGGTTTTGGTCTCTGCCATTTTTGTGGTAGCAACCATCATCTTCTTTTTTGCCTTTACCAAATTCTGGCTCCCACCCACTTATGCCGGATCAAGAATGATTATGATCGTGGCATTGCCGGCGGATGAACTTTCAACGGTCAGCGATGCGCCCGCTGCTATCGCAGTATTGCTGAGTGAGGACATTCCGGTCGGGACTCCTGCCGTGGTGCCTTTCGCAATCGTTGTAACGGTACTGCCGGCGTTTTTCGCGATAATATTCCCGGCGGTAGGATCCAGGGCGATGACTTCGATCGACTTGATGGTATATGCCGCGGGGGCCCCCGCGGCATCGAATACCAGAACGGGTGTGGTACCGTTTGTCGTGGCGATTTTTATGATGCTGCCCGTGCTGTTCTGCCCGGACTCGATCCTGCCCGTCGAATAGGTCACCGTGCCGTTGGATGCGGTGATTGAATATCTCGTTTGGATCCCAAAGGGACCGATCCTCTTTGTCGTGCTTGCGGGGACCGCATAAATAATCCCCGGCGACGCGCCCCCGGGCGTATCGGGCAATCTGATCACCGAAGCTGTTGCCGAAACGTCCGTCGTGATCGCAAGTGTTTCTCCGGGCACAAGGGTTACCGTGATTATTTCACCATGTTTCATAAGCCCCTCCTGCTACCAGATCATTTTTTCTGCTGTCTCCAACTTCTTCCCGCTGCTTACATGCTCGATCGGCCCGCCTATGCTTCCCTTCCCGGTCGTCAGGAAGGCGTTCGCCATGGCCGCGCTGTCCACGTTGTCGTCACCCAGCCGCGGCTTGATCATGCTGTAGAGATAATACTGGCCCCCGGGCGCGCGCTCGGCCCGCATGTTTTTGCATTGCACCAGGAATTTGATGAGCGCCTTTTCTCCAATAGCCGGGTCCAGGTAATTTTTTGCTTTCGATGGGTCCCAGCGATCGTCCGCTTCCACGTCCAGCATCGGCGCATAAAAACGCGATTCGATGATGTCGTCCCGGAGCGTTTTGAGCATCCAGTGCTTCTGATAGCCGGTGAATCGTATCGGTTGCAGCGGCCACTTGTCCCAGTTGGCCTGGGTGTTTTCTTCCGTGCCCTCGCGTTGCCGCGAATAGCTCGTGAGCCCTTGCTCGTACAGTTTGTCGTTGATGTCCGCGATGATGTTCGCGTCGAAGGCGTCCCCGAACCCACCGATCGGACGGAAGTATGACCAAAGCTCGATCACGTCCCGCTTGATGATCTTCGGGTCCGTGGTCGGGGCCCATTCCCTGCCGAATATCCACCGCTTCCAGAGGCCGACCTGTTCCGTCACCGCGAGAGAATATTTTGAGCTCGTGGATTGCGTACCCTGGGCCCCCATGTCCAGACCGAAGGATATTTCTCCCTCGGTCTTGTATTCCTTGCCGAGTTCCGGATCTACAACCGAGCACAGCATCTCCGCTCCCTTGATCTGCATTTTGCGCAGCGCCTTCTGCGGAAAGAACTGCCGGCCGCCTTTGTACATGCAGAGCGCGATCCGCAGCCACTCGTCCGGCGTGAGCTGTTCCTGTAGAAGAGTGAAAAAAGCCTGGTCGATCAACCCCGCCTCGCGCGCGTGGTAGATCGTGAACATCGGCGGCTTGAAAAAACTCGGGTCCAAAGAAATAGCGTGAAGGTTCCCCTGTTCTTCCTGGATGGTCCCGGTGATCTCCACGCGCGTGGGCTGGCCGTTCTCGTTCTGACCGGAGCCGCGCGGCCAGATGCGGTTCTTGACGATCTCGAGGTCCATGTCGTCGAACTCGTCCAGGTGCTCGATCGTCGCGTTCACGCCGTCCAGTTTCGAGTCCTGCCCAAAGGCCTCGCCGTTCGATCCGTTTAAAAATGAGAAATTCGTGGCCGAGATCTGGCGCCGGCCGAGCCGCGTCTCGATATATGCGAGCAGGATCGGGGATTGCAGGATCAAATCGATGGTCTCTTTGAGGTTTTTCCGCGCCTGGTAGACCGTGGGCGCGAAATAGCGAAGGTCCTCTTTCGGATTGCACGCGGCCCACTTGCAATTTTTGAACTGGGCGGCCTTCGATTTCCCGGTCCGTTGCATGGCCACGATCGAGATGAACGGATGTTCGTCCATCTGCGCCATGTACATGAGCTGTTGCGGCCGCGCGGTGATATTGCAAACGTGCTTCAGCCACAGGAGGTCCGACGCGGCATCGCGCTGTATCTCTTCCTCGGCCCGGTTGCGGACCTGTATGTCGGGTATCGTTGCGCGCGTCATGCACCGGGTTCTTTCTCCTCCTGAAGTGCTTCGATCAACATCGGATCGTTCTTTACCAGCTCGTTGCCGCGCGCGAGGGCCGAATGGAACGCCTTCATGTCGGCATTGTGTTTTGCGAGGAACTCATCCATGGTCTGGCCCTTCTCTGTTGCGCGGCCAACGAGATAACCCTCGAGGGCAGCCTTGGCTTCCTTGCTCTTCGGCGTCAGCGTCCAGTCGGCGAGTGAGAAGCCCATCTTCTCGAGGATCTTGATCGATTCATTGATCGCGGGGTTGATCTTCTTCTCGAGAAGGTTGACGTCGTTGCCTTTATAGTCCTTCATTTTCACGACCCTGCCGTCGGACACTATCAGGCTCTCGATGAACACGCCGTTGTCAAAGATGGCCTTGAAGCAGGAGTTCAACACCATATGCATGCGCGCGTGGACCTCCGCGGCAGTCAGGCGCAACGATTCAGGGTCGCCGGATATGTGAGCTTCACGATATTTTGTATAAATTTCCGTTCTTCGGTGACAGAAAATAGAACGGCAGGTCCCCATGGCGTCGGCTACTGACTGCGTACATTCATCGAGGTCCTGGCAGTCATCGCATTCGGGATACTTTCCGGGTTTCGCCGGCGGAAGTGTTTTGGGGATAGCGCCGGAGAAATAAGACGAGCCGGTACGGAATGCATTCCCGCGGACCTTGTTCTTCCCGGCTTCGGTAACGGGACCAGCCTGCTTGCCCTGCCAATTCCGCACATTCGCCATGTACCAGAGTTCCGCGCATTCAACGCCGCACTCCGGGCAGTCGGCCACATACTCTCCCGTGTCGTTTTGCCGCATCTGCTCCAGGGCCGCGAAAAAGAAAAAAGCGCTCTGTCCATCCTGCCCGGGGCATTTCGGACAGACGAATTGAGAGCGCTTCAGGGGGATAACGGGCTTTGTCTCGGCCACCGCACCTCGTTGCGGCTGGCGGCGAAAACAAAAACGCCACCAGCCTGATTAAGCTGATGGCGTACTAATATCAAATTGTCGAGGACATTTTAAGATGAAGATGTCACTTTTTTCCCCACGATTCTGCGGGTCTGCCTGACCGATAACCCGACCTCGCGCGCCGAGTCCTTACACACGCCGTGAAAGTTCATGCAAATCTGCCTATCTCGTTCTTCACGATGGTGCCGCGCGAGATATGGAACATAAACGGTTTGCCCTCCGAGGATCGAACAGATCGTGCGGACGGTGGTCGCGGCAAATTCAAGAGCATATGAACGGGCACGATCGACATCGAGCATCTGCGCCGCGAACTTATTCTCGGCCTCGCGGGCAATCAGTTCTTCAATCTCAGCCCAGGTATCAATCCGCAACCCATCATCTTCTCGACCCATCCCTGCCCTCTAAAAACTCAATTCAAACCTAAACATACCCAACTTACAAACGAACCCACCCCCCAGGTGAAGAGGGGGTACCCTTTGCAATTTCTCATAGATACACAACCGTTCCCCTTTGTCTATAACTTTTACTTTTATAATTCAATACTCTATCGTATTTGATCAAGGATTCAAAACTTATTTACTGTTGATAAGCGCATGAACAGATGAATAAACAAGACTAATAACTTTATGAATAACTAACTAAACCACCGAATACGCTGAGAAATTCTATTGACACATCTTATTGAAGAGCATATCCATCGGAGTATGTATGTGCTCTAATAGATTTCGGTCCATGGCAATCCCGCTATACGCGAACGCTCGAATAGATTTGTTTCGATACTCCATAGTCTGTGAATTGGTAAAAAGCATTCATGGCCTTTAGCTCATCCCCGTAAAGATTTTTAATAGACGTGGTGTCACCGTATCATGCGGCCCTGGTTTCATTACTTGTGCCGATAAATGCTCGAGAAGTTCCCGCATCTGTTTCATATCCATAAATAGATAAATTGTCTGCCGGTATTTTTCTGGAGTACGCGCCCTATCCACAACGAAATATCCATGCTCGCCTTTCTGATCGGAATTATCATGCTCATCGCCGATTATGGCCATATGTCCTCCGAATGAAACACATTTATTGTTAATGATAATTACAACCGTCGAGAGAGACAAAAGAGCATCGTCCCTCACGGCGGTGTTGGTCCTTTTACTGCCTTTAGCGGCGACCGGAAAATGCAGCTGGCGAGTTATTAATTTTATCCAACTGCTTCCGGATGCTTTCCAACTTATGATTTGCTTCAAAGCACATCGAAGCCACCGTGTTACTCTTAATATCAATTTCTCCAACTGTAATGCTCATTCGATCAAAAAGATCAATCATAGCCTCGAGGAATCCAAGGTCAAGGTTTATTTGGTCGATAGGATTATTTTCGACCTTCCAACCCACAGAGTACGCACGCAGCCCTATCCATTCATCTTTTTAAATATGATGTCCATCGGCGTATGCACATGATTTAACAGGTTCCGATCCATCGCAATTCCGCTCCAGACAAACGATCGGATTGATTTATTGCGATACTCCATCGTCTGTGACAACGCTCGATGTCCGACCCATCGCTGCACTACTTCAGGATCGATGCCGATATCCAGCCACCAGGTAATGGCTGCATGCCTGAATGAATGCGGCGATATCTTCCTTGTAAGCCCGGCCTTCCTGGACAGGACCTTCACCATGGTGAGCACACCATGCCTGCTGATCGCCCTGACCTCTTTGTTGCGCACGGTCGGGAACACAATGTCTGAATTAACTCCAATTTTTCTGGCGCTCAAATACTGCTGTAAATAAAACGCTGCCTTCTCCGGTACAATCACGTCCCATTCTTTCCCGCCCTTCTCGCGGATCCGCACCATCGTCATCTTCACCTTCTTGCCGCGGCCGGCGAGTCTTCCGGACGTGATGTATTGCCCGCAATGCTGACAGTTCTCCGGAACCGTTTCTACCGTGGGCCTAAAGTCCGTGATTTTCATCCCGATCAACGCGCTCACTCTGCAGGCTGTGCCGGCGAGAACCGCGATGATCGCCAGGTCCCGCATGCCCTTTTCGTTTTTTTTCTCGAACGCCGCATTCATGATCTTGGCTATCTCTTCCTCATCGAGCTGGTCCGGGGGCACCTTGTGGATCTTCGGCATGGCCACCGCTCGGAAAGGGTTTTCTTTGAATATCGCCTGCGTGATCAGGAAATCTCCATAACTTCGCAGCGCCCGCAGATACGTCGTCCTGGTTGCAGGCTTCTGTTTTCGATCGATCATCAGATGATTGTGAAACGTGAACACGAGATCTGGGTGCACTTCGGGCACGCCGATATTCTGCGGTTCCAGCCATTCAACGAAGATGCGTACCTTGTTCGAATAGTTTTTTATCGTCTTTTCGGCTGCCTGGTTGCGCTCAAGCCAGTGAATGTACTCCAAAAGTAGCATATATCCTGTTTTTTCCCCCTTTCCTTTTTACCCGAGCATTTTTAATGTGCCCATGTGCCCATGTGCCCATGTGCCCCCTGACGACTTAATCACTTGATAAACTTAATATTTTTAAAGGGGGCACATAAACCGACACTATCGTTATGTGCCCCCAATGTGCCCCCATGTGCCCCCAATGTGCCCCCATATGTGCCCCCACTTTTTTAACACTTAACTAATTGATAATTAAATATTATTTTAAATTAGGGGGCACATGGGCACATCATTCCTAAAAATGCTCCCCTATATAATTGAACCTCTCAGAATAAAAAAAATTAGCCGCCGACTCTCAGCCGTTTAGAGAACCTCCAATACCTGATCCCGTGCACTTTTTTGTACTGGTTCAGGCCTTCGTTGTCTCCCCGGGTGATATACTCCCAGCCGCCCGCCTCCATAACCTGCTTGCCGTCGCGGATCCGCGCGGCCAGGGCCGTGGCGGTTTCAAACGGCGTGCGCTCGTGCATCGAGGCACAGTACCGGGTCAACAGCGTCTGCAACCTCGGCGCCGGGATGATAAGCTCGAGCCGCTGGTAGAGCTCCTTAAATTCATCCGTCTCCTCGCTGAACTCTTCCTTCGGCTCGGTCAGGTAGAACGTCTCGACGTATTCGGGATCGTCGTAGACCTTCACCTTCACATCCTTAAATTCCGAATGGACCTGATAATCCAGGTTGTCCCGGCCGCGCATCTTGACCCAGATCTCCCTGGCCAGGCCGTCCATCTTCGAAAGCAGCGTGTTCGACGTAAGCGCCGTCTCCCGGGCCTGCTCCTCCTGGTAGGTAATCCATTTATCGAGCAGCTCGGCCGCTTGCTTCTTGATCGGCGTTTCGTTTTTTGTGTAGGGGATATATTCGAGCAGGCCTTCCAGGATCAGCAGCATGGTGCAGATGTGCTCGTTGTTCCGCTCTTTATTGTGCCCTGGGTGCACGGTCTGCAGATGCTTCGACCAATCCTTCCGCTCCGCGAGCCGCGGCAGCACGTTTCGCGTGATCATCTTGAAGATCGCCGAAAGAATGACATTCCTCTTTTTCAAGATCTCGCCCATGCACTCGTCATGCATATAACCGTGCTGACGATATTGTTTCTCGAGGATCAGTGGAAATGTTCGGTTGATCAGCTCCGGCAGCCGGCCGGGGAACGCCTCGATCGACGTGATCATCGCAAAACTATTCAGCCGTTGATAAAGCACTTCCGTATCGGACCCGGCTTTCGCCTTCGGCCGTTGCGCGCTGTTCGCAACGAAAAGAAGAAAGTCGATCGTGCCCTGGAGCAGGTTTTTGTTTTCCACGTTGTCGAGAAAGATCAGCGGATTTTGGATCGCGACCCGGGTCTCCGCGGCGCCGGTCCCTTTGCCCACGTAACTCTCGCCGTAGATCAGTTGAGACGCGCGCTCCGCGGCCTTTGACTTGCCGATCTGTGTGCCCGCGATGATCTGCATCAACCCCCGGTCGGTCTGAAAATTCATGAGGAAAACGGAGATGATCCAACACGCATAGAAATATTTCTGCGGCCCCTCGGCCGGCAAGGTATCCATCAAAAGCGATTTTAGCGCGCGAAAGCCTTCGGCTTCGCTGGTGTCGTGTAAATATTCGAATTGTCTTATTTGGTTGCTGGAGGTAAGGAGCACGGATTGCTCGTTTGTGCCATTGTCGACCACCACGGGGTCCTTGCCCGGCTCGAGCCGGAGTATCTTGTTGTGGGAACTATTGAGATTCGCGTAAATGGTATCGCTGGCGCGATCAGTATAGATCCAGGACATAAGGTCCACAACCTCGCCGTGCATGTTGCACAGGTTCGTCAGGAAGTACCAGACCGTGCTTCCTGGGCGTTCCACCGCTGCCAGGCGCGTGAGCTTCTGCATCAGTGTGTTGAAGTTCGGATTGTTCCCGATCTCATAAATGCTCCGCTGGTAGAACAGATGGAATTTCATGTCTCGGGTCTTGAAAAACCGGGCGCCTCTGCCGTTCCCGAACCAGCGGAAAATAAACTCAGCCAGGTGCAACGGATCGGCCTCCTTGATCTTGCCCTTGAATGCATCGGACAGAAGCGGATAGAGATCGGCGGAATTAGCCACCAACTCCTCGATCGCCTTGATCGATATGCCCACGGCTTTCGCGGCCGTGTCGATCGCCACCTCCTGATCGGCAGAGGACGCCATGGCCGTGATCGCCTGCGGCAGCTTACGGAGCTTGAATGCCTCGAGGCGTTCCCTGGACTCGTCGTAGTCCTTCAGTTGGTCCAGCTCCCAGGTCAACGGCTCTACGGCGGTATTCTTGAGGTCCTTGACAGCCTGGCGCGCTTCCTGGGGAGTCTTCCCGGCCCGAAAAAGCATCTGGATAAAATCATCGGGATCCTTGCCTGCGCCCGGGTGGACAATGATACGCACCTTCACGCTGCTGTCCGACAGTTGCCGGTATAAAAACCGTATATGATGCGCGCCGCCGTTGCCGTCCAGCTTCGTGCGATCGAACGCCGGCTGCTTGTCCCGGTCGAACCAGAGATACACCGTCTTGTTCGAGCAAAACTTCCGAAGCTCCAGGGCCTGGTCTTTCCCGGGCGCGCCGGCGGTGCCCAGGACGTTCTCACATCCCGCATCCAGCAGGCTGGCCACGTCGTTCTCGCCCTCAACAACAAACAGGTCCTGGTGCTTGCCCAGGACCTCGTTGTGCAGGAACCATGTCTTCTTAACGTCGGCAATCGGCACTCCCGGATATTTTTTATCCGGGTCCTTGGATTTGATGTTGATGACGGTCCCTTCGGAATCGAAAACCGGGAACAACGCGAGACCCTGCCAAAAATAATCCTTGATCGGGACCTCGTTGCCGTCCTTGTCTTTGTTCTTGCCCAGGCCGTAGCGTAGGACGTCCTCGGGTTTGATGCCCTGCTCTTCCAGATATTTCACCAGTCCGTCCGTGGACCAGCCCACGCGCATGGAGAGGAACGTCTCGGGCCGGTGCCCGCGCTTTTTGCAGAACCAGGCCTTTGCCGGAGAATTATCTACAGCAGCGGCCGCATGATAATAATCCGCGGCCAATCGGTAGATCTTCTCCTGAAGGCTCTCCCGCCGTTCACGAGAATCGAGTTTCGCGTCGACGGCAGGCCTCTGCTCGAGCGTAATGCCGGCTATTTCTGCCGCATACTTCAGCGCCGCGCCCTTATCGAGGTTTTTGTTCTTCTCCAGGAACGTGATCATGTCCCCACCCTCGCCGCAGGAATGACACTTCCAGAGACCCTTGTCGCGGTCCACGTTGAAGCAATCATTGTGTTTGCAGAGCGGGCAAGACCCGGGCCTGCGGTCCTTCAGGCTTCCGGACGTCTCGGAGTTGATAAAATCCAGAAGGTCGATTTTTTCTTTTACGCGCTCGAAGTCGGACATTCATCCCACCATTGTCCATGTTGCTGGATCAATTCCGGATTCACGTAAAGCATTTTCTAAATTACCAAACCTTTTACAAACTGTTTCATGTGATGGATATACGTCAAAATCTTGTATAGTTACTCGGCCTTTTGTTTTGTATAAATTTCGAATACTCGCAATCATAAAATAATCATCCATTTTTTTAGCGGCCAACCTAAGGTCTTCCATAGAAACAAGAGACTCTGATTTTTCCCTCCGTGCTTTGTCCCAAGCCTTTTTGTATTGATATTTACGTTCGGTTTTACGAAATTTAATATACTTTTCAAAAGAACCGTAATCTTTTAAAATTTGTGATAAGAGAGGCATATCTTCTTGTTCAACATCATATTCTGTCGGTTGTTTTTTTAATTTTGCAATCACATCAAATCGTCCATCTCTCTGAGCAGGACACAATCCTTCTTCAATCAATGATGCCATTGGTTTTTTCGATCTAAAAATTATTTCGTCGGCAACAAAATCAATGGGTAAACTTTTTGTGAGATAACTATGATTTTGACGATGACCATAGTTTTCCGAGCCTATTTTCCTAATATATTTTGAACAACATATACCTATCTTTTTGCGTATTTCTTTTAATTTTGAATTAATAAGTGCATCTTTTTTGCGAAAACCAAACCTTTTTTTATATTCCGGTATATTGATTTTATGAATAGGAAAAACGTGAGGAGCCAACTGCTCAAACCATTCTCCACAAATATGACATTGGATTTTCCCATCTTTCTCCAATAAAATTCCCGGGTATCCGTACCCATTTTGGGAACGCATATATGGTGGCACTTTTTTATAAAGATTAATACATTTAGTCCCAATTGGCAGTTCAAAATCCACGCCTGGAGGTTCAAAATGCACTCTTCCCATATTAACTCCTCCTTCTATCCCTTCCCCGCCGGCAGGAGCCTGAATTTCCCGCTTTCAAACTGCGGCAGGACGACGTCGCCTATGGTCTTGTCTGTACCCGGAATTTCAAAATGAGACATGAATGCTTCCTGAAAGGTCTCGATGCCGAACTCCACAGCCTCCATGCGGCTCTTGATCGCCCAGAACACCGCGCGCCAGATCCCCCGGTGCGCCTGGGCCTGCAGGATTTCAATCTGCGAGGATTTGCGCGGCCTGCCGGTCGGCGTCTCCATATTCGCATCCCGAATCGGGATACTGAACAAAACTGAATACTGGATTTCCCGTACCGAATAGAGGAACCGGACCAATATTCTTTTTTGCTTCCAATCCTCGTAAAACTGCACGCCGTCGGCGCCGTACTTGGAAAGGATCCTCCGGATCGCCTCCTGGCTGCCCGCCACCGGGGTAGATGTGTTATCGTAGGCTTTTGATTTCATGCCGCCTCCAATCTCTGATATAACTCCACGATCTCGAACCGGACAGTATAGTATGTCTCTCCGCTGTCGCGCCAGGCGTTAAAACCCTCGGGAGAAACGTCGATCGGCATGGACTTCGGGACCAGGTGCGGGTTTTGGAAAAGGAACGCGAACCCCTCGCGTTCATAATCGCTGTCCGGCATGTCCGCAATAGGCTCTTTAAAAAGTGACTTGATCCGGATGATACCGAAGCATACCCCGCCGTATCGTGGGTCCTTGTCGTATGCATTCACCAAATCGCCTGGCTTGAACTTCTTTGCGTGGCTGTCCTTCCAGTCACGCCGGGTCGTATCCTTGTACCGTGCCTTGACAGCCGGCGACGTCCAGCCGAAAGAGATGTGCATCATTTCAAATCCCTCACAATCCTGTCCGGTTCTTCACGTTCCAGTTTGTCATAAAAATTCATAAAAGTTTTTGAGCGATCCTGACCATTGGTCGGGCTGGGCGGAATTAATAGCGGCCGATCCGAGAAGTATCGTATCCCAGGGGCCCGCGTCAGGCTGTCATGCTCTTGTTGGAATAACCCAAGAGGAGTCTCCAGTATATTGAGACGGTCAAGATCTCGCGGAGAAAAGTGTTGTGGATTAGGCATTGCCGCGATCGTGTTTTCTATCTCGAATAGATCGCGCCTCGTTCCCATGCATATAAATCGGACGCGATGCTGAGGGACCCCATACTCAACAGCGTTCAACAAACCATATACCAGTTCATAATAGCAATCGTAAGCAGTTTTCAAAAAGGCCTTCAGGTATTCGTGCCCATTGAACGAAACAAATCCAGGGACGTTCTCAAACACAAAGAACTTTGGCTGTGATTCTCTGACCACACGAAGATATTCGAATACAAGATCATTCCGCGCGTCATATTTATTTTTATGAGAATTTGAGTTTGATGTAGAAAACCCCTGGCAAGGCGGACCTCCGGTTACAATATAGGCCTCTCCCACTCGAAGGCCGGCTTCGCGGAGCAGCATAGAAGTCGGTGTCTTTTTAAGATCTCCCTGGATCAAAGCAGAATGTGAGAAAAAATCCGGACGATTCGCGATTAATGTCAGGCATGCCGCGTGGTCCCATTCATGCTGCACGACAGTACAAAAACCGGCCTGCTCTACGCCGATATCCATTCCTCCGCATCCTGTAAATAAGCTTATAACCGGACCTCCAGGGAGGGCAATTAATTGCTCGTCTCGAGAGCCTAATATGTCAGAAAATCTCCTGCGAACGAGAACAACCGGATCACCTATGTCCTTCCCCTTCAACGGTTCCTGAATCAGGTCCGCGTGATACCATTCCACAGATGACTCTGACAATATGACCTTGCTCATTTTATCCCAAATTTATTTAGCTGGAAAGTTGTCGCACGAGCTTTCGGGCCAGTTCGAACTTCTCTGCCGGCACGATGTCCATAGCAACCATGATCTTCTCGGCCCTGGATTGATCGTCAAGCTGCATCTGCAATGCCTCGCAACCCTCGCATTCGTGATCGTGGCTGGCCCCGGTGGACCGCGAGCCGTTGCCCTTCGAGACTTTGCCCTGCCTGCCTGCCTGCCTGTCTTCTTTTCACGGGTGCAGGCTTGTGTTTTTTCCTGCAATCATCACATCTCTTCTGAACATTAGATGCCGGCTTGTATTCCTTTCCGCAATCCACGCACACCTTGACTCCGGTATTCGCCATATCTCCCTCCTCGTTTTGTTGTTTCGATTTTGCAATCTCTCGGCCTCGTAAGCCTGCCGATATCATTCTTCTTTTATCCAGTGTCGGCAAAGACGACCGTACGGCCGCCGCATTCTCCTTTGCGGCCGCTTTGCCAAATTCACAGTCTATACAAACTAATCGTCCAATGCGATACTGCTTCGCACACCATACGAGCTGCTTATCTCTCGGCATGTCGAGGTGATAGGATTCACAATGGAATGTCGGGCCTTCATCCATTCTTCGGCACCCCGAGATATTCCTTCCCGTCCAGGATCCTGCCGGCAGCGGCTTTGCCTTGCCGGGTCATTATGGCCGATCCAAAAGCAATAAATGACCGCGGCCGTTCGTGTCCGACATTTACATAACTATCATTTTGAACTAATGCATGGTCTATCTTTTGACCAAGAGAACCCAAACCCCACTCTCCCCACTGCTTAAAGAAGAACGGCACTCCTGCAGCCTGGCATTGGTCCCGAAGCGATCGCGCCCAGTCTGGATGCATTG
>Ga0209048_10001047_pt1 | contig 28993 bp, 24 predicted proteins | sample FrelakmetCRP12CR_FD_187146 | JGI IMG/M metagenome (GOLD analysis project Ga0209048, IMG submission 187146) | Freshwater lake sediment microbial communities from the University of Notre Dame, USA, for methane emissions studies - CRP12 CR (SPAdes)... | ecosystem: Environmental > Aquatic >... | reverse complement strand
TGGCGTCCGCTGCCTTGACGATCTCGGCCCAGACGGTGCGCGCCAGCACCGGGTCGCTCAACTGCGGGTCGCGCTTGCCCGCGCTCATGTCGCGCAGGACGCCGGCAAAGGCCTGTATTCGAACATTGGCGTCGGGCGAAGTCACGGCCTTGGCCAGTTCCGTCTTGCTGAGCGGACTGTCAGGGTTCGCCATCTGGTTGAACACGCCCATGTACTCGGCATGGTCGGACACCATGTAGAAGTCGAGCGGGGTCTTGAGCTGCATTTCCGGCCCGCCGCTGCCGGTGATCGCCTTGCCCTGTGCCCAGGCATAGGCATCCGTGGGCGTGGTCTTGGATCCGTTGGTGAACCCGTCGAACGACCAGCTGGTGTGGACATGGACATCGCCAAAGTAGGCGTTGTTGTCGGGGTTCGGCGCCGGCAAACCGGATGCCGCTGCGGCTGGAGCGGCCGCGGCAGCCGGAGTCGCCGGAGCGGACGAGCCGACCTCCGGTGCCGACTTCGAGCAGCCCGCCGGACCCAGCACGATGCCGAGAGCTGCCAGGGCGAGGCCGAGGGTCATCGGAACGACGGGGATCCGGCGGCGGCAGTCTTTCGATGTCACGGGAGGCCTCCTCATTCGGTCCCGGGGTTATAGCAGAGGGGCGAGTCCCGGGCCAAATGCTGCCTGGCGATCCCGACGTGTCGCGTGGCGCTGGCGCGGGGCAGAAGGCCGGCCCTTTGAAACCGGGCTGTCGTCCGGGCTAGTTTCCCGGCGTGTACCAGATCGGCGAGGTGTACGCCCGCTCCTGGATCGTCATCGGCACCTCCTTCGGCATCTGGATGCCGAAGCGCTTCGCGTCGTACGCGGTCCAGCGCGGCGTCGGGATCTCGATGACGCGGCCGTAGTAGAAGGCGCGCTGCTTTGGATCGAAGTCGGGGTCTTTCCAGACCGCGATCAGCTCGGGTGCGCCGATCGTGTTCGTCCAGGACGCAGCGGCAACGTCGACGGTGCTCCCGACCGCCGGCACCTTGCCCGTCTTCGGGTCGGGCTTCCGGTCGCCCGACCACGCGACGTCGTAGACCTTCTCTTTCAGGTTCCCGGCCGCGTCCATCCAGCCCTTGACGATCTGGTAGCGGTCGAGGTTTCCGGAGAGCGGGTCCTTGAGCGCGCCGACGAGGAACGTGGGCGCCTTCCCGGCGGGCGCCTGGCGCAGGTCGCCGCCCATGGGAACGCCCTTCGCGTAGCCCGCCTCGGCGGGCATCCGCGTGCGCGCGTCCCTCGCGTCGAAGTCCCAGCCGCCGAAGAACCGCACGGTGATGCGCGGCCCCGTCGTCGAGTAGGCCTCCTTGCGCTTGAGCGCGTCCCAGAGCGCCTCGCGCGTGTTCTCGGTCGCCCAGACGCCCGTGTAGCCGGAGGCCGACATCTGCCAGCCGAAGACGTTGACCTGCGGGGTCTTGATGACCGCGTGCTCCCAGCGCGTCGGCGACGGTTCGACGCCGCTGTGCTTTCCGAAGAAGTTGTCTTCCTCGGCCGTCGCGAGCCCCGTGTGCGTGTCCGTGCCGGAGACGAGGCCGAACTTGAACGGGTTCACGCCGAGTTTTTCTTCGAGCTTCAGCCCTTCCTCGAGGGCCTGGCGCGCGTATTCCCGTTCGAGCATTCCCGGCTTCTTCGGCACGCCGGCGAGGTTCGCCTGGTCCCACCGCTCGAAGTTCGCGAACTCGTCGGTGGGCGAGAGCGTCGGGTGCGTCTCACCGTCGCCCTTGATCTGGGTCGCCTCGTACATCGGCTCCCAGCGCGCGCGCGCCTCGGCCCACTCGCGGGTCAGGGGATTGCCGAGGAAAGTGGTGAGCGCGAACATCTTCCCGTTGGACAGGTTGCCGTTGTGCGGGATGGCGAGCAGCGAGCCGCCCGTCTTCGCCTCCCACCCGGCCATCCACTTCCACAGGTCCTCGGGGTTCTCGCTGTCGAAGGTGGTCATCGGGCTGACCTGGTCGGCCTTGTCCTTGCCGTCCCGGTAGATGACGTTGCGGTGCAGGTTGTCGCCCCCGCCGGCGTTGCTCGTCCACTCGTACCCGATGAACGCCGTGAAGCGCCCGGGCTCGTTGTACTTCTCCATGATGGCGGTGTTCTTCTGCCAGATCGTCCGGGCGAGCTTGGGGTCCTTGATGGAGTCTGGAAGCTTGTTGTTCGACTGCGCCGCGATCATCTCGCTCGCCGCCTGGACGCCCTGGCCGCCGGCCATCATGTCGTGCCACCTCTTGAGCTGGGGGTCGACCATCAGGTTCGGATTGCCGGCCTTGATCTCGAAGATCACGCCGGCGGCGTCGGAGTGGTCGGTGATCGCCACCCAGTCGAGCGGGCGGGAGAGCTTCGCCGGCTCGCCGAGCGACGACTGGACCTGCTCGCCGCGGGCAAAGCGCAGGGCCTCCTCGGGCCCGAGCGTGCAGCCGAAGGCGCCCGCGTCCGCCGACCACCCCGTGTGCACGTGCTCGTCGCCCCAGAGGACGCGCGTCGGGTAGTTGCGGCCCGCGTAGGGGGAGAAGCCCCGCTTCGGAAACGCCTTCGCGGCCGCCGCAGGATTGATCTGCCCCTCGTCGGTGACGGGCGGCTTGTCCTGAGTCTGTCCCTGCGCGAGCACCGGCAGAACCAGGCCGAGAGTCATCAGCGCTGCGGGGATCGGGCGGCGGCAGTTTTGCAACGCCATGGGAAGCCTCCTCATTGGGTGCCGGGGTTATAGCAGAGGGGCGATTCCCGGGCCAACTCCTGGGCGGCTGTTCCTACTGCCCCGTCGCGGCGCCGGCCCCGCGCCCGCGCCACTTGAGGACTGCGAGGATGATTCTCTCGGCAAGAGTCCGGCGAGCCAGCAGCCGGTTTTCGCATTTCTGCCTCGTCGCCCCGATGCAACTGGAGTAGCCGCCACTCTTACCCGTCACCCTCGCGACCGCGCCCCCGCAAACGCAGCACGTGAGCGAACCAGACAGCAGCTCCCCGGGGTAGTCTGCAAACGCTTCCAGTTTCGCTTCGTAGATCCGCGGCGTTCTCACCTTCACTCCCCCATCCTGGCCGGGTGCCGGCTGCGCTCTCACTGGAGGTGTAGAATTGGCAGCACATCCGTTCGCCAAACAACTTTTTTGGGAGGGAGTAAATGAATCCGACGACCAGATCGGGCCGGGTCATCCTCGTTCTCGGGGTACTGTGCGTGCTCGTAGCCGGCGTCCTGAGCGCTCAAACATCGTCCCAGCCGCTCTCGCCGGTTCCCCCCATCGAGAGGTCTGCCGGGCAGGGTGTGCCGTTCCCGCGTGGATTCAGTCTTCACCACTCGAGTGCATCGAAGGAGGGAAGTCCGCTCGCGCCGAAGGACTGGGGACTGGCAAATCAGAGCTACATCGAGGTGCCGGCCACTCAGTTCCACATCCTTGATTCCGGGGGAGGTTGGACGACGACCGGATTTGGCTATTCCTCGCCTGTCGGCCTCTACCAGACATCGGGGTTCGTTCAAGACTTTGCAACCGGTATCACGTCGGTCCTTCCCGCAGGCGCACAAATCACGTATCTCGAGCTCGACTACTGCGACACAAATGTGATCACTCAGAACACTCACGGCTGGCTCGCGATATGCGGCTTCGACGGGTCAAGCTGCAACATCTACGGATTGATGGCGTCGGCGAATGGCGACGGCTGCACGCTGAAATCCACCGATCTCACGCCGCTGAATTTGTTCGTCAACAAGTTCGACAATTCCTACACCTTGCTCACCAACACAGAAGCACAGGACGGAACAAACATCATCAACGGGATGATTCTTGGCTACAAGCTGCAGGTCTCGAATTACGCCGGCACGCCGGATTTCCTCGATGTCCCGGCATCGAATCCCCAATACCAATTCATCGAGGCCCTGTACCATTCCGGGATTACCGTGGGCTGCGGCGGCGGCAACTATTGCCCCAACAACCCGCTGACGCGCGGCCAGATGGCCGTTTACCTCGCCAAGGCCTTAGGCCTCTACTTTCCGAACTGAGAGACGCCGGGGGTCAACCGTGCGTTCAGGGGTCTACGCGATCGAGCGCCTCGGCGTCGATGTGGTTGAGCGCCCTGACGACGCGGGCTCCGGGGGCCCGCCCGTGCGATTTCCTCGGAGCCCGCGGTGTGGCGACCGACGCCGGCAGGCACGCCCCTCCATGGAGGCGTCGAACTTCTTGATTCCGATTCCGTCGCGCCGGAAGAGGCCCTTCGGTCTCCTCGACCTTGATCGAGATCGCGCATCCGGACTTCCGCCCGGAGCTGATCGACGCGGCGAAGGAACCGACGCTATATTTTCTGAGATCTCTCCGCGGGCCGAGGGAAGCTCAGCTCGACGAGCGCCTGAACCTTCTCGAAGACACCTTCGCACGCGTCGCACTGGCGGTGAACGCTGGTGCAGGGGACGCCGTCGGCCTGCGCCTCGGCGCAGCAGGGCTCCTGGCCGATCTGGATCAGGCGGTCCACGACCTCGAGGATGCGGTGCCGGAGCGGGGAGTCTGCGATGGCGCGGAGTCCGGAGATCAGGCCCCGCTCCGGGGCGGTGAGCGGGATGGGGAGCAGGACTTCGGTCATGGCAAAACTCCTTCGGGGCAGGAGACCGCGCTCGGGACGGCCTTCGCGCCCCGGGCGAAGGCCTCCTCGTTGAGCGGAATGAGCGCGGCTTTCGCCGCCAGCGCCTGGCGAAGCACCGTCAGGAAGGTCTCCGCGGGGAAGAGGCGTGTCGCGGCGCAGAGAGCGCCGAGCGCGACGATGTTCTTGACCACCGCCCGGCCCAGTTCCACGGCGATGGCGGTGAAGGGGACACCGATGGCTGTCACGCCGTTGCCGAAGTCCGGCGGATCGGCCATGACCGAGCGGTCGTAGAGAATGATGCCTCCCGGCGCGACGCTCGCTCCGAATTTCGCGAGGCTGGGCGCGTTGAAGGCGATCAGGATGTGCGGATTGGGGGACGCCGGAGAGAGGACTTCCCCGTCCGCCACGTGGATGTCGGCATAGGAGGTTCCGCCGCGCGATTCCGGTCCGTAGCTCGGGATGTGCGTGGCGTCGAAGCCCTCGTTGATGGCGGCACGCGCGATGAGCATCGCAGCGGTCTGAGCTCCGTCTCCGCCCGCGCCGGCCAGCTTCAAGGAGATGTCGTTGGCATGGAGATGGCGCGGGAAGCCTCCACAGAAGCGCTCGGTCGGGGTCATCGTGCCTCCCAGGGCGGCGACGAGCTTCCCGGGCTCGAAGACGGGGGGAGACAGATGGAACCAGGGATCCGAAGCCGCGTCCTTCTTCACCCCGAGTGGAAAAACCGGGAGCATCTGTTCCTTGACCCACTTCTCGGCCTCTTCGGGGGTCTTCTTCAGATGGGTCGGGCACTCGGCCAGGACCTCCACGAAGGCGAAGCCCTTTCCTTCGACCTGCAGCTGCAGCGCCTTCTTGATGGCTTTCTTGGCCCTCACGCGCTGCTTCGCGTCGAACAACGCCACGCGCTCCACGTAGACCGGCCCGTCGAGCTGGGCGATCAGCTCGGCCATCTTCATCGGACTCCCCATCAGACGCGTGCGGCCCTGCGGGCTCGTCGTGGTCTTCTGTCCCATGAGCGTGGTGGGAGCCAGCTGGCCGCCGGTCATTCCGTAGATCGCGTTGTTGACGAAAATCACCGAGAGCGGGATGCCCAGTTGAGCCGTGGACACGATCTCCGCGAGGCCGATGGAAGCGAGATCGCCGTCCCCCTGGTAGCTGATCACGATGGAGTCGGGGTTGGCGACCTTGTGTCCCAGAGCCACCGCCGGGGCGCGTCCGTGAGGGGCCTGCGTGTTTCCGACGTCGAAGTAGTAGTAGAGGAAGACCGCGCAGCCGACGGGTGAGACGGCGATCGTGCGGTCCTGGATGCCGAGCTCCTCGATCGCCTCGGCGAGATACTTGTGCGCCAGCCCGTGCCCGCAGCCCGGGCAGTAGTGGGTCGCGTGGCCCTTGAGCCCTTCCCCGTGGGAGTGGCGCTCGAACCTCTCGTAGAAGGCGCTCATGCGGCGGCCTTTCGCCCGTTGAGGACATGCGCGACGATCTCGCTCTGCTGCGGCAGGATTCCGCCGAACCGCCGGACGTGCTCGATCGGCGGATGGCCGTGGAGGCCGGCGTGAGAGAGGGCCAGGCGCAGCTCGTCCTCGAGCTGCCCGGGGGAGGCCTCCACGACGACGATCCGCTCGGCGTTGTGCAGCAGCGGCTCCAGCTTCGCGATCGGGAAGGGCCAGAGAGTGATGGGCCGGAAGAGGCCCGCCTTGACGCCTTCCTGGCGCAGCGTCCGGACGGCTCCCTTGGCCATGCGGGCCGGGGTGTTGCAGGCCACGATCAGCACTTCGGCGTCCTCGAACTCGAAGAGGTCGGCGCGCTGTTCGGTTTGCATCCGGAGGTACTTCTCGTTCAGGCGCCGGTTGTGATTCTCCAGATCCGCCTCGCCAAGGTAGAACGAGTTGATGAGATTGGAGCGATGCGACGCGTCGCCGAAGACCGCCCACTCGGGGATCCCCGGCTTCACCATGTTGCGCGGGAGAACGACTTTTCCGGTCATCTGACCGAGGTACCCGTCGCTCAACACGATGACCGGATTCCGGTACCGAAAGGAAAGCTCGAAGGCCAGCAGCGTCAAGTCGAGCATCTCCTGCGGCGTGGAGGGCGCCAGCACGATGCCGTACGAGTTGCCATGGCCCAGGCCCCGGCAGGCGAGCTTTATGTCCGACTGCTCGGGGGCGATGTTTCCCAGCCCCGGGCCACCTCGCATGACGTTCACGAAAACGGCGGGGACCTCGGCGCCCACCATGTAGGAGATCCCTTCGAGCATGAGGCTGAAGCCGGGCGACGAAGTGAACGTCATGCAGGGCAGTCCCGCACCGCCGCACCCGTACATCATGTTCACCGTCGCGATTTCGCTCACGGCCTGCAGGAAGACGCCGTCGAGCTCCGGCAGGAGCTTCGCCATCAGCTCGGCTCCCTCGGTCGAGGGCGTGATCGGGTAACCGAAGACATGCCGGCAGCCGGCCAGCAGCGCGCCGATGGCCGAGGCGTAGTTGCCTTTCACGACGAGCGGCTCGAGCGGCGGTAGCCCAAGCAGCTGGTCGGGGATCGGGACGGGCCTGGGCGCGGTGGAGCCCCGGGAGCCGAAGAGTTTCTCAGGATCCTGCAACTCGAACTCCGTGGACTCGTCGGCCGAGGGCATCTCCCGGAGTCCGTAAGGCTCAGGGCAGGCGTCGAGGCACAGCCCGCAGGCCGTGCAGTCCTCGAGGTGGAGCACGACCGGCACGAGACCGGTTTCGGGGTTGATTCCCTCCGCGAGCTCGATGCAATGCTTCGCGCACGCCTCGATGCATCTCCCGCAGCCCTTGCAGAACTGCGGCAGGAGGAAGGGCTTGTGCATCTCTCTGCGGTTGGACATCAGAACTCCGCCTCCCTTGGGCAATGTAGCGGCTCCCTTGAACACGGGAATGGTGCAAATTCATCAGACCGAGCGCACCGGACCCGGGCCGGGGAGTCCGGATACGGTGCCGGCAGGAGCCTTGCGCCGGCCGTGCATCTTTCTGATGGTAGAATGCAATCGAAGTGATGCAATGCCGAAGACCCTGACCGTCCGCATCGACGACGCCGCCTATCGCCTCATTGCCGAGGCCGCAAGCGCCGAGAACCGTTCCGTCTCGAACTTCATCGAGACGGCCGCCCTCGAGCGCGCCGTCGCCGAGATCTTCGTCCCCGACGCCGAGATGGCCGAAATTCGTTCGGACCCGGCGCTCCAGAAGCGCCTGAAGCGCGGCCATCGTGAAGCGACCGCCGGCCGGGGCCGGTTTGTCTGAGTATCGCCTCTTCGAGACCTCGGGCTTCCGGCGCGACCTCGATGGCCTGGGGCCGGAAGCGGCGAAGCGAATCCAGAACACACTGACCAAGCGCGTCTCTCCGATCCTCAGGGCTGCGCCTCGGGAGGCCCCATCGGCCGCGCGCCTGAAGGAGTGGGATCCTCCAACCTGGAGACTCCGGATCGGCGCGTGGCGAATCTTTTACGAGATCGACGACGCGAAGCGTATCGTCTTCCTGACCGCCGCCGACCATCGCAAGGACGCCTACCGGACGCCGCGCTGACGCTCGGCTCTGTCATATGGCACAGATGAATTTGGCATCTCGCGCAAGCCCTCCCGGGGGGCTTCAGCGCACCCCGGGGCGCATCTCGTAGGATCCGCCCTTTCGCGTTGGAAATTCGAGCACGCCGCCGGGCAAAACCTTTGCCGTCACGGTTCGGCCTGCGCTCGAAACCGTCACGGCCGTCTTCAGTTTCAGTCGCACCCGGCACGCCGTGCCGAGGTCGGACCGGATGACGGCCCCGGTCAGGCTTCCCTTTTCCCACGTCATGGCCACCTCGAAACCGCCGCGCGCGCGCAGGCCGCGGACTTCTCCCGCTGCCCAGGGCGCGGGGAGCGACGGCAGGAGGTCGAGCTCGCCCTCGTGAGATTGCAGGAGCATCTCGGCCACGGCCGCGCCGATGCCGAAGACGCCGTCCACCTGAAGCTTTTCCGAGCAGATCGAGAAAAGACTGTCGAAGGTGTAGTTCCGGATGGCGTAGGTGAAGTTGTCCATGGCCTTGCCCGGCTCGTACAGGCGCGCCCACGCCGCCATCTTCCAGGCCGAGGACCAGCCGTTGCCGGTCAGGCCGCGCTGCTCGAGGACGACGCGGGCCCCGTCGGCCAGCTTCGGCGTTCGCCGAGCCGAGACCTGGTTGCCCGGATAGAGGCCGTACAGATTGGAGATGTGACGGTGGCTCTCCTCCACCTGTCCCCAGTCCTCGAGCCACTCCTGGAGATTGCCGTCCTTTCCGATCTGCATGGGCGCGAGACGGCCGCGGGCCTCGAGCACCCTCGCCCGGAACGCCGCGTCTTCGCCGAGGACCTCGGACGCCGCGGCGACGTATCCGAAGAGGTCGCCGAGAATCTGCATGTCGATGGTCGAGCCGGCGCAGATCATGGTTCCCGGGCTGACCCACGTGTCGATCTCGTCGTAAAACGACTCCTCGCCCGGCCGCCGCGGATAGTTCTCGGGCGACATCGAGGGATTCGTGACGAGCCAGCCGCGCTCGGGGTGGCGCACCAGGAAGTCGAGGAAGAACTCGGCGGACCCCTTCATGACCGGGTACACCTCTTTCAGGTACTCCCGGTCGCCCGTGAAGAGGTAGTGCTCCCAGAGATGCGTGCACAGCCACGCGCCTCCGGTCGTGAACGCTCCCCAGTAAGCGCCATCCATGGGCGCCGCGACGCGCCAGAGGTCGGTGTTCTGGTGCGCGACCCAGCCCCGCGCGCCATAGTGTTCCCGCGCGACCTCGCCGCCCTGATCGGTCAGCTCCCGGATCATGCGGGTCAGCGGCTCCGTGAACTCCGGGAGGTTCGCCACCTCGGCGGGCCAGTAGTTCATCTGCGCGTTGATGTTGGTCGTGTACTTCGAGTCCCACGGCGGGTTCTGGTACTGGTTCCAGATGCCCTGCAGGTTGGCCGGCTGCGTGCCGGGCCGCGACGAGGAGATCAGCAGGTAGCGCGCGAACTGGAAGCACAGGGCGGCGAGCGCCGGGTCGTTCGCGCCGTCAAACGCCTTCAGACGCTCGTCGGTCGGCGCACGCGAGCTCGCCGTCGCCGGCAGCGAGATCGAGACGCGCCGGAAGGCCTTCCGATGCTCCCGGACGTGGGCCGCGCGAATTTCCGCATAGGACTTGCCGGCAACGCCGGCCAGGGCGGATTCCACGCGGGCACGGGGATTTCCGGACACGTCCTTGTAGTTGACGAAGTTCGTCGCGGCGGCGACGTAGAGCGTCACGGCGTCGGCGCCCTCCACGAAGAGGTCCTCTTCATGGACTCGCACGCCCCCGCCCTCGGCCACGGCCTTCAACCGCGCCTCGTAGCGCAGCCGGCCCGGGATGCCGAGGTAGTCCGCGGACCGGCCAGAGAGGACGAGGCCGTCGCTCCCCTCTCCGTCCATCCGGAAGTACTCGGTGCCGTAGTTCGAATGAGCGTCGTTGCGCACGCCGCGAAGCTGCGCCTTGAACGAAATGCTCCCGGGCCGGTCCGCGGTCAGCCGCACGACGATGACCTGGTCCACGGGGCTTGCGAACACCTCGCGGCGGAATCGAACGCCTCCGCGCGCGTAGGTCACGGTCACGACGGCCTCGTCGAGATCGAGCGCGAGGCGATAGTCCGCGGGCGTCTCGGTGCCGGGAAAGGCCAGCATGAGATCGCCGAGCGACTGGTATTTCATCTGCTCGACCGGGTAGCCCATGAGGCTGCGCCCGAACGCCTTGTGCGCCTGCCGCCACTTGCCCTCGAACACGAGTTTCTGGATCCCGGGCAGGGCCGCGGCGCCTCCCTTCACCACCGAGGAATAGGGGCCGCCCGACCAGAGCGTGTCCTCGTTCAACTGGATGCGCTCCTCGTCCGTCTTGCCGAAGACCATCGCGCCCAGGCGCCCGTTGCCCACGGGAAGCGCGTTCTCCCATTTCCGGGCGGGGTGGGTGTACCAGAGGACGGTGGCCGGATCCGGGGCCTCGGCCGCGGCCCCGGTGGCAGCCACGCAGAAGGCCAGCCAGCCCGCGGCGAGCAGACGAACACACCGGCCAGGCACGCCGCGGATTCTAACGGCCTCCCTCCATCATTTGCATCAGCTGGCGCCCCCGCCCCCCGTGGAAGAATGGACGCGGAGGCGTCATGACGACGATGAACACGCTCGACCTGCTCACCCTCGACCTTCGGGACGCGCTCGATCTGGCCATCCTGGTCGAGGAAGAGGCGAGGGACCGGTACGAAGAGCTCGCCGCCCAGATGGAGAATCAGCACACCTCCGAGGCCGCGGCTTTCTTCCGCACGATGGTCAAGAACGAAGCCAAGCACGGCGAGGAGCTGGCCAGCCGTCGCAAGGAGCTCTTTGCCGACGCGCCGCGGCGCGTGGACCGCTCTCTGTTGTGGGACGTGGAGGCGCCGGCCTACGAGACGGTCAAAGCCTTCATGACGCTGCGCGAGGCGCTGACCGTTGCGCTCGACGCCGAGGTCAAGGCCTACGACTTCTTCGCCGCGGCGCTGAAGCTCCCGATCGCCGAGCCCGTGAAGAAACTTTTCGAGGAGCTGAAGGAGGAGGAGGTCCTCCACCAGGAGCTCGTGAAGAAGCAGCTCTCCAGGCTTCCGCCCGACTCCGGCCTGTCCTCGGAAGATTTCGCGGACGAGCCCGTCGCGCAGTAGCGCGAGAGCGGCCCGCGGCGTGGAGGTCCTGCCCGCCTCGGCAGGGACCTCCATTCCGCGAGCCCGGCCACCGGTGATAGGTTGATGGCAACCCGAAGGCACCGGGGGAGGTCCCATGAACGGTCGACGACACCCACTGGCAGTTCTGATCGCGGCGGGCCTGGTCCTCGCCGCGGCCCTCGCGGCCCAGGCGCCCGCGGCCGATCCCGCAACGGCTCCGGCCCCCGCGACGTCGCGGTTTCTGGACTCGGACGGCAAGCCGCTCCCTTTCGCGACGGAGGCGGAGCTGCTCGAGTTCCTGCGCACGGCGGACGTCAAGTCGGAAAAACACCTCTCGACCGGCATCAACTTTCCGCTCAAGCTCGTCCTCGAGAAGAACGGCGTCCGCGCCGATGCCGTCTTTCGCGACGTGGACGAGGACAAGGGGGCGGCGACCTCCGGCGGAGGCAGGAACAGCCTCTTTTTCACGGATAGCTACATCTACGAGCCTGCGGCCTACGAGCTCTCGCTCATGCTCGGCCTCGACAACGTCCCGCCCGCGACCCTGCGCAAGAACGACAACAAGAAGGGCAGCGTGCAGATCTTCATCCAGAACGCCATGACCGAGCTGAAGCAGATCAAGGACAACATCAAGGCGCCGGACGACCAGATGTGGAAGAAGCAGGTCCAGATGATGAACGTCTTCGACGCGCTCATCTACAACACCGATCGCAACCGCGGCAACGTCCTGATCACGCCCGACTGGAAGCTCTGGATGATCGACCACACCCGCGCGTTCCGCCGCAACGACACGCTGCAGGACCCCGATTCGATCAAGCAGTGCGAGCGCGGCATGTACCAGAAGCTGAAGACCCTGGACGAGAAGCAGGTGCGCGAGCGCCTGAAGGACTACCTCACCACGTTCGAGTTGAGCGCGCTCCTGACGCGGCGCAAGCTCCTCGTCGAGCGGATCGACAAGGTCATCGCCGAGAACGGCGAAGACAAGGTGCTGTACACCTTCGTCTTCAAGCCCGCTCCGGCGCCGACCCCGGCGGGAGTCCCGCCGCAGTAGGCCGGCAGCGCCGCGTCAGACTAGCGACGCGCCGCCTCCGCGAGCTGCTTCTTCGCGGCGCGGGCGGCTTCGCGCAGCATGCCGTCCTCGGCGTCGAGGCATTCCTCGACCCGGCCGGCCAGCGCGGTCAGGCCGAGCGCGCCGACGGCCGACATGCCGCAGGCCTTCAACCACGGATCGTCGCTCTCGACGAGCGCGGCGGCGAGCTCGCCGGACGTGGGGCCCGCGACACCGGTGCGCTTCAGAATCGGAGCCAGGCGGGCATCGAGCGACACGGTCGAGTCGAGCATCGACACGAGCGACTTGCGCAGCTCTCCATCGAGCGCGAGCTCGAGGAACTCGAGGGCGTGATCCCGGGCAGTGACGTCGCCCGAGCGCAGCCCGTAGTGCGCGCTGCGGAAATCGGTCGCCGGGTAGAGCAGGCTCAGAATCCGGAAGATCCGCTCGATCTCCTGGTTGCTCGACGCCTCGAGCCGCCGGACGACCTCCGTTGGCTCTGCCTGCGCGTGCGGCGCCGCGCCCCGGCCGGCGACCGAGAGGATCTGGTTGGTGCGGCAGTGGAGCATCATCTCGAAGCCGAGCGCCGCCCGCAGACGCACCGGATCGATCGTCGCGTGCGGATGGTCGCGGCGCAGCTCGTTCAATCCACAGATGGTGCGCAAGCGCAGCTCCGGGTCGCTCTCGAGCAGGTTGCCCGCCAGCGTGTTCGCCGCCGCCTGGCTCCCGATGCGCGACAGGACCGCGGGGATCTCGAGACGCGCCGCCGGCAGCGCGTTGCCGTCCATCAGCTGATCGCGCAGGGCGCCGAGCACACGGTCGCCCATCGCGACGAGTGCGTCCGCCGCCTCCTCCCGCACCCGGGCGTCGTTCAAGAGCTCGATCAGCCTCGGCGCCATCCGGCGCTTGCCGAGCTTGCCGGCCGCCCGCGCCGCCGCGCGCACGACCTCGGGGTCCTCGTCGGCGATCAGGGTATCGAGCTCGTCGTCAATCTCGTCGCCGAACTCGCCGCCGATCGTCGAAAGCAGCGACGCCGCCTCGAGCCGCGCGCCCCTGCCCTCGTCGCCGCGCTCGCCGATCATCCGGTCGAGCAGCAGGCGCGCCGCGGGCAGCTTGTCCTTGTCGCCCGAGCGGGCGAGAAAGGCCACGACCCCCGATATCACCGAGACGCCCTCGAAGCCGTCGAGATTCTCGATCCGTGTCAGCGGATCGAGAGGCGCGTGGTGAGCCAGAAAGAGCAGGGCCGCCGAGCGGACCTCCGCATCCGGGTCGCGCAGCATCTCCTCGACGCGCGGCAGCACCCAGAGGTCTCCCGCCGCGTCGAGGAGCTCCAGGGCGCGCCGGCGCACGGCCGGCTCACCGTGCTGGAGCAGGTCGCGCAGGGCCGGATGCTCCCCGCCTTCCCGCGCGGCCCCGAACATTTTGAGCGCGTAGAGGACCTGTTTCGGGTCGGGCGAGTTGAGCTGTGTGGCGATGATGTCGGCGGTGGACCGGTCGAGCACCGGCGCGAGCTGCTTCTCGGCGTCGAGGCGCCGCTGGCGGATGCTCTGAAGCAGCGTGTCCCCGTACCGCCGCCGCGCCGTGATCGCTGCGGCGATCCAGCCGGCGATGAAAACGAAGTTGATGAGCGACACCCTCTGCGCCGACCAGTGGAGCCGGTCGGTAAAGATGGCGAGCGTGAGGCCAGACAGGCCGTCGCCGAGGCGCCAGATGAAGGTATCTATGGCCGACTTCGCCTGCAGCTTGATCTCCGGCGGGATCGGCAGGTAGAGCAGCTCGACCGCGGACTTGTCGAGCGAGTACCGCAGCACCGAATCGCTGCCTTTTAAAAGGATCGCCGCAGCGAGGGTTCCAAGGATCAAGACGGCGACCCCGGAGCCGAGGACCGCGAGCGGCACGACCAGAAGCGCCGGCCCGAGGCCGAAGCGGCGCAGGAACCGTGAGGTCAGGACGAGCTGAAGAACCAGGCAGGCCACTCCGGCCCAGAAGTTGAAGCGCCCGAAGAACGCGGCCAGAGCGTTCTTGTCCTGGTACGCGGTGCTCGCGATTGCCTTGAACTGCCACGTGGCGAAACAGGTCACGAGCGACGACATCGTGATGAGCGCCGCGATCGAGACGAGATACGGGGAAGAGAAGACGACCGAGAGGCTTTCGCGCAGGCTCTTCGAGCCCGTCGACGCAAGGGGCTCGGCGCCCGTCGAGAGGGCCTTGCTCCGATCGCGCCAGAGGACCGCCACGAGCGCGGCGCAGCCTACGAGCGTGATCGCCATCGCCAGCAGCAGGCTCTCGGCGCCCAGCCCCGGAGTTCTGGCGAGCTTCGCAGCAAGAAAGCCCGAGAAAATCCAGCCGCTGATCCCGCCCGCGCCGACGAGCCCGAAGATGCGCTTGGCCTCCCTGGTCGTCAGCAGGTAGTTGGCGAGGGTCCACACCTGGGTAGGGGCGATGACACCGAGGATCCCGACCCAGATGTAGAAGACCGGGTACTGCCACCTGAGCTCCGGCCGGAACTTCGCGAAATACCAGAAGACGCACTGCAGCATGGCGAAGAGCAGCAGGGATCCCACCACCAGGTCGCGCAGCTTCACGCGCCGGGCGATCGTCACGTACACGGCAATCACCGCCCCCACCGAGATCGCGATCGCCATGTCCGCGTAGGGCAGCTTCGAGGCCTTGAACACGCTCAGGAACAGGGCGTCGCGCGCCGTCTTGCCGAGCTGGTAACAGGTGATGACCAGGAGGAGGTACGAAAAGAGCAGCGCGCCCCGCCGCCCGTCGCCGCGCTCGAGATTGAAGAGGCGCGCCACCGGATTCATCTTGCCCGGCGCCCCTGCCTCACCGCAGCCAAGCGATCTTCTTCGCGGGCGCCTGCTCGAGCACGCGGCGCGGCTCGCCCGGGTAGATCGCGCTCACGACGCCGTCCGAGATCTCGAGCGCGGAGGCCCTTCCCCCCGGGGCGTACCCCGCGAGCATCCCCGTGTCGACGAGGAAGACGGCGCCGCCGAAGCGCTCGCGAATGCGCCCGCCCGACTGGACCGAGTGCCCGACGACGAAGCGCCCGGCGTGGGCGGCCCGGAGCAGGCGCGGCATCTCGGCGTCGCCCTCGGCGTCGCTCCACTTGCTGTACCCGCGAAACCAGAGAGGCCCGTCTTCGGCATTGATCGTCCAGCTCCCCCAGTCGAGGAACCGCTCGTAGACTTTGCGGCGCGCCGCGTCCTTGACCGCGCCGGGCGCCTCGAGCTCTTCGCGAAGCGCGCGGAACGTCTCCTGCAGGTCGAAGAACGACAGGATCAGCCCCTCGGCCACGAAGGTCTGCCGATCGGCGTCGAAGGTTGCGAGGTCCTCGCGCACGCGACGGTCGATCTCTTCGAGCGACGCTCCCGAGAGAGCCGGCGAGACGCCGCCGTGCAGGAAGGCGGTCTCCTCCAGGAGAAAGCTCGCCGACTTTCCGCGCAGCCAGCGGCCGTACGCGCCGCCCGGGCCGAACGCCTCCCGCTGCTCGAGGTAACCCGGGGGATGCGTTGCGAGCCAGGCCTGCCGCGCCTCGGGTCCGGACGGCGGCTCGGGCAACCCGAGCTTCTTTGCCCGGCGCTTGCGCAGCTCGACGACGGCGCTCCAGGCGTCGGAGCGGCGCTTCTCGGATCCCGCGTCGGCAAACTCGGCGTAGTTCTCGGGCGCGACGTAGCGCAGGTCGCCCGTCATGTTCAGGACTTCGTGATTGCCGAGCAGCGCCACGACGCGGCCCCCGCGCTGTGACGCCTGGGGCTCGAGCGCCATCACGAAATCGAGGGTGCCCCGCATCTTCGGACCACGATCGATGAGATCGCCGAGCTGGACGAGCACCGCGTCGCCCCCGGCCCAGGCGCCGTTTGCGTCGACGACGCCGGCCTCGACAAGGATCGCCCTGAACGCCGCGAGGTCGCCGTGCACGTCGCCGACCGCCACGACGCGCGGCGCCGCAGCCGCCGTCGCCGCCGCGAGGCAGAACGCGGCGGCGAGGGCGAGCGACGGCCCGAACCGCCGCTGGCGGCGAAAGGAAGCGAACCGGGTCATTTCAGGGGATTCTATCGAGCGCGGTGGCTCGCGCCACTATCGGGGTAGAAGAGAGCTCGATCGGGTCACATCCACAGTCAAGGCGTGGAGATCTCGCGGGTCCGTCCGGGCCTGGCCCTGCCAGCAAGCGAGCGCCGCGGCTGTCCACGGGATCCACCAATCCCCCGCTTTCATCGCGAGCAGGGTCCCTCCGGAAAAGACACACCAGAGAACCGGGACGACCATCAGCGTCCAACGCCATCGCAGTCTGGCCACGAGCAGGATCCCGAGGGTCGTTGTAGAGTTCGAAAAGCCGGTAGTACGTGCGCGGCGAAAAGAGCAGAAGGTTCGACAGCCGGTACGTCCACCACTCGGACATCAGAGCTTCTCGACCTCGGCCACGGGGCGCCGGCGGCGGAGCGTGAGGCTCATTTCGCTCCCGCAAGCCTCGGCCCAGCGGCGCATGAATGCGACGGTGGGATTGCTCCTCCACCGCTCGGACTGCGCCACGGCCTGCTGCGAACATCCAAGCCGCCGCGCCAGCTCGCTCTGCGAGAGTCCCGCGTCTTCTCTCGCAGATCGCAGCAGGAAGCCGGCGGGTTGGACCTCCCAGGCGGGGAGCTTTCCCCAACGCCGGAGGGCCTTCCACTCGGCGAACGCCCGAGGCTTTCTCCGGACCAGGCCGGGCGGGAGTCGCGCCAGCATCCCGCGCCCAGGCGAGGTGTAACGCCTCAAGGCAGTCGATGTGCCCATTGTTCGAGCTCCTCCGCCGAGGCCGTCCTGGCCCCGGCCTTCGCGACAAAACGAAGAAGACTTGAAAGAGCCTTCCCGACTCCTCGTCGGGCCGCCAGCCAAGCCAGGCGATCCCTGTCGATGCGCTTTTCCTGCGCCCTCCAGATCAAATACGCGCTGGCTCCGTCGGTCGTCGATTTCCAGAATTGCCAGGCCGCAAGACGATCGACCAGCATGTCGTCCGGACTCAAAGTCAGCACGGCGACACCCGCGACATCCACCACCGCCGTCCTCTCATGTGCCTCGATGGCGCTCCCCGGAAACTCGACGAAGAGCTCGGCCTTCTCGTGAACCCAATGCCGCCCCTCTCGCTTGAAACCGGCGCCTTCCAGGGCGGTCGCGATCTCTGCCGGTACGCTGCCGACGAAGTCCAGGTCGCCGGTCGTGTATGCGCCGCCCGTGTAGAGCTCGACCGCCGCACCACCCACCAGAACCGGAGGCCCGGATGAGTAGAGTCCCTGGATCCATGCGGCCACCGCGGCCGTCCGGCGCGGCCCTTCCGGGAGCCGGACTGCGGCGGACAGGGCGGCGCGTCTCACAATCTATACATTGTACTACATCACAGCGTCTCGACCTCGGCCACGATGCGCCGGCGCATGGCCTCGTCGGGCAGGCGGCCGTAGGACGCGCCGACGTTCTGCTTCATATGGTCGACGCGCGTCGTCGCCGGGATCGCGCAGGTGACGGCCGGGTGCGAGACGATGAACAACCCTCTCCCGTGGGGAGAGGGGGTAGATGGCGACACTCAGGGTTTCGACTGCGTCTGCGGCTGGAAGCGCCAGAGGCTGCTGCGGATCGAGACGCCGATCGCGAGAAGGGAGCCGTCGCGGCCCCACGCGGGATACTGGATGTCGCCGTCGAAGACCACGGAAAGCCGCTCGAGCACGGCCGTCGCCGGGTCGAGCAGCGCGATGCCGCGGAAGAGCGTGTCCGGCGAGGTGACGGTCACGGCGATGCGGCCGTCCGGGCCCACCGCCGTTGCCGAGATCGGAATCGGCGCAAGGCGCAGGGGGCTCGCGAAGAGAATCGAGATCTCGGAGCCTCCCGAGAGGGGAGCGCGGATCAGCTTGACGCCGTCCGGCTCGTTGACCTGGACGATCAGCGACGCCGGCTCGCGCGGATCGACGGCGACGCCGTTGGCGGAGCGAATCTTGCGCGGAGTCCCTCCCTCGATGCCGATCGAGAAGAGGGAGCCCGCGTTGACGTAGTAGAGCGTCTTGCCGTCGGGCGCCGCCACGAGGCTCTGGGGAGCGATCCCCTTCGTCGCCTCGAGGCGCCGGACGATCCTTCCCTCCGGCATCGTCGCCACGGTGATCATCTGGGGCTGACCGACGCCGCCCGACAGGAATGCCACCAGGCTCTCGCCCACGAGAGCGGCCGGCGGCGTCGCCTGCTCGGCCAAGTCGAGGAACGGGCGCAGCTGCCCGTCGGGCGCGGAGATCAGCAGGCGCCTGCGCCCGAGGACCTGGTTGGGAATCAGCATGCCGCCGTCGGCAATCTGCACGGGGCTCGTGAGCAGGTTGCCCGCCATCGTGACGAGCTGGTCCGGAACGCCGCCCGTTGCAGGAACGCGGAGCAGCTCGGCGGGGCTGTCCATCGTGCTGACGATGACGCTGCCGTCGGTGCCCGCATCGAGGCCCCACGGCTTTCCGGTCACGGGAAAGAGGACTTTGCCCTGCTGGCCGTCGCGCGACACCGTGATCGCCTGCTGGAGATCGCCGAAGGTCACGAAGGCGAGCACCGAGTTGCCGTCCGATCCGATCGCGAGCGGCGGCGCGAGCGGGAGCTGTGGCGCAAACGGAAGAGCCCGGCCGCTCGCCACGTCCAGCAGGTACACGCGGCGCGCCGGGTCCGTCGATCCGGCCAGGCGGCCCCAGAAGACCGCCGTCTTCCCGTCGGGAAACGCGCGCAGGCTCCAGGTGCCGCCCTCCGCGACCACCGCGGGCCCGAGCGGTTTCAGGACGCCGGTGTCGGGCCGGAAGCGATGGATCTGGTAGTTGCGCGCGGCATCCCGCTTGACGACGAGCAGGCTGCCATCCGGCAGCGTCTCCGGGCCCTGCGCGTCCTCGAGGACCGTTCGCTCCTCGCCGCCGAGAGGAGGGACGCTGAAGATGCCGCGGGGCACGTCGCTGACGCGATCGAAGAAGAGCTTGTCGCCGTCGCGCGACCAGCAGACCTTGTAAACGGAGCCCGAGTCCGCGCGCCGCGTCAGGACCGCCCAATCGCCCGAGGAAGGCTTCATGACCGCGACCTGCGCCCGGCCGCCGACGAGCGTCAGGAACGCGAGCGTCTGCCCGTCCGGCGAGCTGCGCGGAGCCATCACCCGCGTCATCGGGCCGACGAGCAGGTTCCCCTTCCAGATCGGCGCGGGCGCGTCGACCTGCCTGCTGCGGAACCAGTGGCCGGCAAACGCGCCGCCCGCAAAGAGCGCGAGTCCGAGAAGCAGGACGAGCGCGAACTCCCGAATGCGGCGCACTTTTCCATGCGCGGCGGCGGGGGCCGGTGCCAGGTGTGTGGATGCCGGCGCCGCCTCTCGCAACGCGGACGGCATCGCCGACCGCATGGATGGCTGCGGCGTCGGGCTTCCCGGTCCGGCCGCGCGCGCGCCCATCTGGGAGCCCTGGTGGTCCGACACGGGGCGAAAGTCGGCGAGCTTGTCGCGGATTTGCTTCAGGTCGCGCGCGAGCTCCGCCGTCGAACCGTAGCGATCCGCGGGTTCCTTCGCGAGGCATCGCTCGATCGCCCACCGCAGCGGCGGCGGCACCGTGGGACCGAGCCCGTCGAGCGGGAACGGATCGTCCTGGATGATCGCGGACAGCGTCTGCACGGGCGTCGCGCGCTGGAAGAGACTGCGGTGGGTCAGCATCTCGTAGATCACGAGCGCGGCGGAGAACTGGTCGGACCGGAAATCGAGCGGGCGGTCGGCCGCCTGCTCGGGCGACATGTAGGCCGGCGTCCCGATGATCAGGCCGGCTTGCGTCAGCGACGCGCCCGCCGGACCGGCGGCGCCGTGCATCGGTCCCTGCAGCTTCGCGAGCCCGAAGTCCAGGATCTTCACGAAGCCGTCCTGCGAGACCATGATGTTCTCGGGCTTCAGGTCCCGGTGCACGATGCCGGCCTGATGCGCCTTGGCGAGCCCGCTGCCGATCTGGGTGGCGAGATCGAGGACCTTCTTCACGGGCAGCGCGCCCGCTTCCATCAGCTCCCGGAGCGTCCACCCGTTGATGAGCTCCATCGCGAGGTAGGGCGAGGAGCCCGCCTGGCCGACCTCGAAGATCGTGACGATGTTCGGATGATTCAGCGCGGACGCCGAGCGCGCCTCGAGCGCAAAACGCGCGAGGCCCTCGCTGTTCGAGAGCAGTTCCTCCGGCAGGACCTTCAGGGCGACGTCGCGGCCGAGGCGCGTGTCCATCGCGCGGTAGACCTCGCCCATGCCGCCGGCGCCCAGGCGATCGATGATCTGGAAGGGACCGAGCATGGCGCCCGACTGGAGGCGCCCGTTCGGATCGCCGGCCGCCGCGCCGCTGCCGCCGGGCGCGGGCGAGACGACCCCAACGCCCGTGGCGCCGCGCAGGGCGCCCAAAGGCAAGGCGCCGTCCTGCGGCAAACCTCCGTCGCGCGAGGTACTCACATGAATAGATCGACGCAAGGATGGAGCCATCGCGCCGGTGGCCTTAACTTACTGTGAAAGAGTGGGTTGCTGGCCAGACACGGGGGCGCCAGGTGTAAAAAAACGTCATGACGACGAGGGACAAGGCCTCTACGCCGTCATCGATGCAACCCTCGCGCGGAGGCCGCCAGGTCGCTCGGTCACGGAGGCGGCAGAGTCCCGAGCCTGTCGGCCACGGTTCGACAGGCCGCGACGACGTCGCTTAGGAGGCGCTCGTCGATGTCGAAGTAACCCTCTTATTCACCGGAATTCCGTAGATCGTGAGCCTTGGCGAGAACCCGCCAGACCTCCGGCCCCAGACCCAAAGCGCGCGGCGGCCAGTGACCGTAGCCAGAGATCAGCCGGTTCGAAGAGATCGCGCGAATCTGCTCGGGCAGCGCGTGGCGCAGGCGCGGCTGAAAAAGAAAAACCCTCTCCCCCGAGCGGGGAGAGGGCCATTGTGAGGGGCGGCCGAACCGCCCGAGGACTACTGCTTGTCGTAGACGGCGGTGTTGTTCGCGGCCGGGTTGTCGCCCATCGTGACCACGGTGCGGGACTTGCCGTCGAGGGCGACCGTGATCTTGCCGGTCGCGACGACCTTGTCGCCCTTCTTGGCGGTCATGCTCATCGAGTGTTTGCCGGCCGCAATGTACGACCGGGTGTCGGTGTTCGGGTCGCCGGTGACAGGGTAGTCCTTGCCATCGAACTTGCCCGTCCACTCGTTGTGGGTCGCTTTGCCGTCCTTGTCCGTGCCGTCCACGGTGACCTTCACCATGTCGCCGGCGGAAGCGTAGACAACCGTGTGGTTCTTCGTCGCTCCCGGGGCGAACTTCGACTTGGCCTCGTTGAGCTTCCACGTGCCCATGTTCGGGGTCATGTCAGAGGCGAAGGCCAGGGCGATACCCGCAAAGAAGACCGCGAGGGACGCCAGGATGGTACGCTTTCTCATGGATTCCTCCTCTTAGTTCGAAACAAATGCGTTTCGAAACGAAGGCAAGAGTCTATCCCCAATTGGCAGGGCGGGAGGGGGGGGTCAGCGGTCTTTGTCCCGCCTCACCGTAACCTTCTTCCCCCTCACCCCCGACGCGCGCAGGGCGCCGATCACGTCCTCCGCGATCGCCTCCGGCACCTCGACCAGCGAAAACCGCTCCGAGATCTGGATCGACCCCACCTCGCGCGGCGGAATCTTCACGACCTTCGCGATCAACCCCACCAGGTCCTGCGGCCTCACCCCATCCGCCCGTCCCGACCCGATGAACACGCTCGCCGAGTTCTCCCCGCGCGGCCGCTTGGACTTGAACCCGCTCTTCTTCCCCCGAGGCTCCGGCGGCGCCGCGATCGCCGGGATCTCGTGCTCTTCGCTCTCGGAGCCCGTGCCGTTGGCCGACGGGTCCGCCATCTTCACGGCAGCCGCCGCCACGTCGAGCGGATCGAACTCCTCCGCCAGCGACTCGACGACCACCCGGTACCCGTTGAGCCCGCCCGCGAGCAGCGACTCCCGCAGCGCCGCCCGAGTCAGCTCCAGCCGCTTCGCCCGCAGGTCCGCCACCGTCGGCACGCTGCCGATCTCGATCCTCTGCTTCGTCGCGCGCTCGATGTTCTTCAGCATCCAGTGCTCGCGCGGCTCCGAGAGCGTGATCGCGACACCCTCGCGCCCCGCCCGTCCCGTCCTGCCGATCCGGTGCACGTAGACGTCCGGCGACGACGGCACGTCGTAGTTCACGACATGAGAAAGATGACCGATGTCGAGCCCTCGCGCCGCGACGTCGGTCGCGACGACGAGCTCGAGTGTTCCCGCCCGCAGCTTCTTCATCACCCGGTCCCGCTCCGACTGCGAGATTCCCCCGTGCAGCGACTCGACCCGCATCCCCTGGCCCTTCAGCGCCTCCGTCAGGTCGTCCACCTCGAGCCGCGTGCGGCAGAACACCAGCGCGGCCGTCGGGGACTCCATGTCGAGGACCCTTCCCAGCGCCGCCCGCTTGTGCCCGCGCGACACCACGTACGCCGTCTGCCGCACCTTCGGCATCTTCCCCGCGGCCGTCGTCTCCCGCGCGATCGCGATCCGCACCGGGTTCTTCAGGTTCTTCGACGCGATCGACCCTATCCGCGGCGGAATCGTGGCCGAGAAGAGCGCCGTCTGCTTCTCCTTCGGCGTCGCCGCCAGGATCGCCTCCAGGTCTTCCGCGAACCCCATGTCCAGCATCTCGTCGGCTTCGTCGAGCACCAGCGTCCGGATGCCTTCGAGCTTCAGCGACTTCCGGTTCACGTGATCGAGTGCGCGCCCCGGAGTTCCGACGACGACGTCCACACCGCGATGCAGCGCCCGCAGCTGCGACTCCATCGACGCTCCCCCATACACCGGCAACACCCGCACTCCGATGTTCTTGCCGTACCGGTGCACCGCCTCCGCCAACTGCATCGCCAGCTCCCGCGTCGGCACGAGGATCAGCGCGACCGGCGCCGTGCCCTTGTTCGGCGTCGCCGCGATCGCTTGGAGGATCGGCAGCGCGAACGCCGCCGTCTTCCCAGTCCCCGTCGCCGCCTGCGCCAGCACGTCGCGCCCCTCGAGCAGCGGCGGGATCGACTGCATCTGGATCGGCGTCGGCTCCTCGTAGCCGAGAGCGGTCAGCGCCGCGAGCAGGCGCGGATCGAGGGCGAGGGAGGAGAAGGCGGGAGGCGCGGGTGTCGGCATGGGTGCATTCTGTCCCAGCCGCCTACCGGGGTCGAATGAGCCTTGCCCTACTTCGCCCCCACGACCCGCGCGATCACCTTCGGATCGTCGGGAAGCAGCCCGACTTTCGCCAGACGCGGCGGAAGCTCGCGGAACTTCGGGTACAGCCGATACGCCTTCGCGAACACCGGCAGCGACTCGTCCACCTTGCCGGTATTCACCAGCGCGACCGCATGCCAGAAGGACAGCTCGGCGAAGTCGGGAACGAGCGCCTCCGCGGCGGCATAGGCCTTGAGCGCCGCGGCGTCGTCCTTCTTCTCGAAGTAGCGGTCTCCCTCGTTTCCGAGGTTGTTGGCGCGCTGGAGCGTGACCAGGCGCCGGAGCTCCACCAGAGGCTGCGTGCTGTCCTCGACGCGCAGATCGAAGACCTTGTCATTCCACGGCTTCCCGCTCGAGACGCCCTTGACGACGAGAATTGCCGCCGACTGCATGCCGCGGATGTCGCCGCCCGCCGCCTGCGCCGCGTCGAGCGCCTGGAGCATCCGCTCGGCGAGGTCCCCGTGCGCGGACTCGAACGCCTTCGCCATCGCGGGCCAGATCGTGTCGTTGTCCATCAGGTTCGCCTGGACCGAGTAGCCGTCGCCGACGTGATTGCCCGCGGCGGGGATGCACCTCGAGCCGGTGTGCGCAGCGACGCGTCCGGAGGCGTCGATCATCGCCACCTGCCGCACGTCCCGCCCGTCGTCGGCGGCGAGGAGGCCCTTGAGCGCGTCGGGGCCGCTGCGCCCCGCGCGCATCAGGGCGAGGCCGAGGGGCCCGTAGCTCGGATCGATGAACGACTGGGTCGCGACCGCGCCCACGCCCGCCTCGGCCCACGAGACGCCCGACCCGACCGAGAAGGCATGGGACTGGACCGCCACGCCCATCTCCCCCGTCGCCGCGTCGCGCGCGACGATCGAGTACGTGTGGACGGGGCGAAGGGGGATGGCCGCGTCGCCGGCGGAGAGGGTCGAGGGCGCGAGGAGGAGAAGGAAGAGCGAAGCGGCGGCGAGACGGCGCATGGAGGTCTCCTTTGAGTGTGACGATATCCTTAAGAAAACCTGCGGCGCGCGCCGTTTGACAAGGTCGGCATGCGCATCATGGTCGTGGACACCATCGGCAGGAGCTCCAACGTGGTCTTTCGACGCCGCCGGGTGGCGAAGCCTCGAACCCACTTCTGCGAAGCCTTCGTGACGTACTTGCCGGCATAAGCGGCGTCGATCGCGTCGAAGACACGTTCTCCGCGGACGGGCCGGGCTCGGACGGGGATCTCCCGCTTCGTGCCGCCGACCAGGATCGCGCCGCGCGGCTCCTCGAGAAAGGCACGGCGCCAGCCGTCGGAGTTGTCGAACCATGGGCGGACGAAGACGCGGCCGCGCACAACGACGACCCAGATGCCGAGGAACCGATGGTCGGTTCCGGCGCGGATGCGGAGGATCTTCGATTCGTTCAGGAGCGCGAGAACACGCCTGGAGAAACGGCGAGTCACGGCTGGTCGAGTCCGGGATCCTTCGCCGCGCTCAGGATGACCAGGTTCATCTCATGTATCGAGGTTGTTCGCCCTTGCTCCACGGGTCGTACTCCGCCGCGAAGCGCAGGCGCTCGGCCAGGGGCGGGTGGTCGTAGAGCCAGAAGCGGATGAAGGGGCTGGGATCCGGGTCCGAGAGGTTGGCTTCGCCCAGGATCTGGAAGGCGCCGGCGGCCGCGCGCGGGGAGTCGGGCACGAGGCCGTGGATTGCCTCGAGCCCGAAGATGTCCGACTGGTGCTCCTGGGCCCGGCTGTAGCCGGCGACGACGGGCTGAACGAGCTCGCCGGCAACCGTGACGAAGAGGAGCAGGACCGGCAGCGAGGCCCAGTCGGAGATTCCCCGAATGCCCCACGCGCTCGGACGGCCGAGGAGGCGGTCGAGGATCTTTGATCCGGCCGCGAGCAGAACGAAGAGAAGCGCCCAGAGAAAGGCGATCGTCTTCGGCACGTGCCCGAGAACGTAGTGCCCCATCTCATGGCCGAAAACGAAGAGCGTCTGCGGGATCGTCGCCTTCGCGATGGTCGTGTCCCAGACGACGACGCGCTTGGAGGCGCCGAGCCCGGTCACGTACGCGTTGATCGAGTTGTACTTCGAGCTCGCGTTCATCGCGAACATCTTCTCCGGCGGGATGCGCTCGCCCGCGCGCACGGTCAGGTCCCCGATCTTCTGCGCGAGCTCCGGGTGCTTCGGAGCGAGCGGCTCGAACTGGAAGAAGAGCGGGTCGATCACGAGCGGCGTCACGAAGATCAGGAACACGAGGATCGGCAGCAGCGCGAGCCAGAACCACAGCCACCAGCGCCGCGGGCTCTTACGCAGGATCGTGTAGAGGAGCCAGACGAGCGGAATCGCGATGACGATGCCGACGAGAAGGCCCTTGGCCTGGTCCCAGAGCCACGAGCCCCAGCCCTGGACCGACTGCTCGTAGAAGAGCGAGAGGTGGTGGCCGTACGCGGCCGTCGGAATCTCGAGCACCGCTTGCGTGACGAACAGCAGGGGCACGAAGACGGCCGCCTGCCAGAAGGGGCGCTTCGAGAAGGACTCCGCGCGATCGCGAAAGCGCGGGGCGAGGCGCATACCGATGATCGCGACGAGAATGAGGACACTCCAGAGAAAAGAGACGAAGTGAAGCCCGTACCGGGCGCGCGCGTAGGCGATCGCCTTCTCGCGCTTCTCGGGCGAGAGGGTGTAGGCAGCGGGCGCGGCGGGCGCGGAAGCCACAGACGGGGTCGTCGCGGGCACCGGCGCCTGCTGCGCCGAAAGCGTCACAGCGAGAAACCCCGCCGCGAGCAGACACGCGAGGAGGCGCGCGTTCATTCGCCGTCATGTTACCGGACGGCCCTGGTCTTGCAGATATTCTCCAGCCTTGGCGCCGACGTCGCCTCTATCTCCAGGCCGCAGGCCGCGTGGGTGGGCCGGACTCAGCGCTCGAGCTTGAAGCCGATTCGAACCGTCACCTGGAACTCGGCGATGCTGCCGTCGGTGATTCTCCCGCGACTCTCGACGACCTCGAACCAGTCCATGTGGCGGACGGTCTTGCCCGCGTCCTTCACGGCCGACTTCACCGCTTCGGCGAAGCTCACCGGAGACGTTCCGACGATCTCGATCTTCTTGTAGGTTCCAGGCATCGGTTCTCCTCTCTCAAAGTGCGCGCGCCAGCGTATCAGCGGCGGGGAGGACAAGAGAGAGGTGGGCCAGCGAGGAAGACAAAAAAAAGAACGCCCCCTGCCGAAACCGGCAAGGGGCGCAAAGTGGCCTCGTACGGGTTTACTGCTTGTCGTAGACGCCGATGTTCGTGACCGTCTTGCCGGCCGCGTCCGCTCCGGTCGAGGCGACGGTGCGGGTCTTGCCGTCGGCCGAGACCTTGATGGTGCCGGTGATGGTGACCTTGCCGCCCTTCTTGATGGTCATGTCCAGGGAGCCGTCGGCCGCCTTCTTGTAGGCGCGCGTGTCGGAGGTCGGGTCGCCCGTGACCGGGTAGTCCTTGCCGTCGAACTTGCCGGTCCACTCGTTGTGCACCGCCTTGCCGTCCTTGTCGACGCCGTCGACGGTGACCTTCACCATGTCGCCCGCGGCCGCGTAGACGACCGTGTGGTTCTTCGCCGCCGTTGCGAGCTTCGACTTGGCTTCGTTCAGCTTCCAGGTGCCCATGTTCGGATCCGACGCAGAGGCCAGAGCGATACCCGCGAAAAGGACCATGAGGGATGCCAGGATGGTGCGCGTTTTCATGTTTCCTCCTTGTTTCGAAACAAGCATTCGTTTCGATTTGAAGGGGCGCATCTAAGCACGCACTGTATGAACCGCGGATGAACGGCGCGCGACCACGAGCCGTCCCACGCGTCACGCCGAGGCCCCGGGATAGAGTTGCCCATCAATCGGAGGCCCAAATGAAGGTTCCCGGATCGGCATCCCGGCTCGCTGCTTCTCGCACCGCGCGCCTGCTCCCGGCCGCAGCGCTGATGCTCCTGGCCGTTTCCGCGACCGCCGGCGCCGCGGTCGTCACGGTCAACGACACCGGTGATACCTCGGGTGCGTGCGCGACGACGGGAACCGGGACCTGCACGCTGCGCGACGCGATCACGTACGCGAACGCGCACTCGGGCTCCACCATCGCCTTCAACATCGCCGGAGCGGGCGTCCACACGATCACGCCGACCGGCCAACTGCCCAACATCCTGGCCCCCGTCACGATCGACGGCTACACGCAGCCGGGCGCGAGCGCGAACACGAACGGGCCGACGCAGGGGACCAACGCCGTTCTTCTCATCGAGCTCAACGGGGTCAACATGAACGCGTCCTTCGGCTTCGGCGTACTGCTCTTCGCCGCGGGCCAGGGCAGCATCGTCCGCGGTCTCGTGATCAACCGCGGCAAGAGCGCGGGGATTCAGGTCGACGTGTCGGACCTGGTGATCGAAGGCAACTTCATCGGCGTAGATCCCTCGGGGATGACCGTCGAGGCCAACGGCGGATGGGGCATCGCCATCGACGGCGCCATCTCGAACGTCCTGGTTGGCGGCACGACACCGGCGGCGCGCAACCTCATCTCCGGCAACTTCGCAGGGATCGAGTTGAACGGCGGCACGAACCATGTCATCCAGGGCAACCTCATCGGCACCAACGCCGCGGGCACGGGGGCGCTGCCGGGGTTCCAGACGGGCGTTTTCCTGATCAGCAACATCAGCGGCGTCCTGATCGGCGGCACGACGCCCGCTGCACGCAACGTCATCTCGGGAAACGGCAGCGGGGGCATCGATCTCAGCAACAGCCTGAACAACTCGACGGTCACGAACAACGTCATCCAGGGCAACTTCATCGGCGCCGACGTCACCGGAACCCAGGCCCTCGGCAACGGCAGCAGCTACCCGGGCATCGAGTGCTTCGGCTGGGCGAACACGGTCGGCGGGTCCGCGGCGGGCGCGGGCAACGTCATCGCGGGAAACGCCACCGCCGGGGTCCTCATGGAATTCGCGCAGGGCTCGACGATCGAAGGCAATTTCATCGGCACGGACCTCACCGGGACGCTCGCGCTCGGAAACCAGGGGCCGGGCGTCACGCTTCAGGGCGACGCCGTGACGGTCGGAGGCACGGACCCGGGCGCGGGAAACGTGATCGCATTCAACACCGGATCGCTCTCCAGCGGAGTGGTCGTCCTGAATGGCGTCGGCAACACGATCCGCGGAAATTCGATACACGACAACGCGAACATCGGCATCGATCTCGGAAACGACGGTGTGACGGCCAACGATCTCGGGGACGCGGACGACGGGGCGAACGGCCTCCAGAACTTCCCAGTCATCTCCTCGGTCACCAATGGCGCCACCACGACCGTCGCCGGCCTTCTCAACTCCACGCCGGGCACGACCTTCCAGCTCGACTTCTACGCGAGCCAGGCCTGCTCCAACTTCCCGCGCGAGTACGTCCAGGGCGAGACCTACCTCGGCTCCGCTCCCGCCACGACCGACGGATCGGGCAACGTCTCCTTCAACGTCGCCGGCCTG
>Ga0209048_10001046_pt1 | contig 29013 bp, 18 predicted proteins | sample FrelakmetCRP12CR_FD_187146 | JGI IMG/M metagenome (GOLD analysis project Ga0209048, IMG submission 187146) | Freshwater lake sediment microbial communities from the University of Notre Dame, USA, for methane emissions studies - CRP12 CR (SPAdes)... | ecosystem: Environmental > Aquatic >... | reverse complement strand
CGCGCTCTTCGCCGCAGCGTCCGCCTGCACACGGGCTAACATCGCCTGATCGTACGCCGTCTCGGCCTGCAGTACATCCGCCAAGGTCGCCACGCCGCCGGCGCGGAGCGCCTTCGCGATGTCAACGCTGCGCGCGGTGGTATCCTCGGTGATCTTCGCAGCAGCAAGTGTCGCATCCGCAGCCACCACGCCGTAATAGCCTTGAACCACCGTGTACACCACCTGTTGCGAAGTGCGGCTCAGCGTCGCCGCCGCGCCATCCAGCAGATGTCGCGCACTTTTGATCCGGCCGCCTCGACCGCCGAAATCGTACAAAATCCAAGTTAAATTGACGGCGGCGTCCTTGGTGGTCTGTGGGCCGGGAACAATATTTCCAACGGCGTCGACATGGTCACCGGCCAGGGCGCGGGATTCTGATGCCGTTCCGGTGATCGTTGGTAACCACGCACTTTCGGCGCCGCCGAGCGCAGCGGCTTGCTGACGCGCTGCCGCCCAGGCCGAACGAGTCGACGGATTACGACATAACGCAAGATCGACCGCAGCACTTAACGACAATGCATCGGTCGGCAACGGGCAAATACGTCCTTGCGGATCGGTGAGACCGGGAACGCGGTGGTTAAGCGCGGCGTTCGTGCCGAAGACGTCCGGTTGGAAGAGATCCGATTGAGGATCGGCAGCTGCGGTCATGCTTACCGCCGTACCCGCTATTGATGTGATCAAAAGCAGCGCGCCAATAAGCCAGCGACGATCGACAATCGGTTGCAATTGGTAGATACGCAATTTATGCAAATTCCATTCTAGGGTTCTCGCATCGCCTCTGAACCGGTACGCAAAGCGCCTTCCACCAAATAGGACATTATCGTTCGCCGTCCAACCATGATATCGCCCGCAAGTGTCATTCCGGGGATCAATCTGAAATCCGCAGGTACATTTCTCAGGTTCGCTTCTGTGATTCCGACCCTCACCTTGAAATACGGGTCCACCGGTACGTTGTTTTCGTCGACGGTAAATGAGCCCTCGCTGATATTATTGACGACACCTTTTGCCGTGCCGTGTTGCGTAAAACGGTAAGCATCCAGCTTGAGTTGAACCGGATCGCCCTTTTTTATGAACCCGATGTTTGCCGCGCTGACATTCACGTCCGCTTCCACCGGTGCATCCAGTGGCACTAAGGTAAATAATGGATCCTGGTTATTCGACTGCACTCCCCCGCCCGTTGCGACGGAACCAGAAGACGCCTTGCCGACCTTGAGCACGATCGCATCCGCCGGCGCGACAAGGCTCACCAAATCATTCATCTTCTCAGCCTTTTCCAGGTTCTGGCGAGTCACATCCAGATCGTTACGATCCGTTACCAGTTCAGCACCGGCGTCGGAATGCCACTTCTCAATAAAAGCCTGCCGCTGAGCCTTGAGCGAGGCCAACGTCTGACTAAGAGCAGCCATCTGGCTACGCGCGTCTCCGAGTAAGCGACCCATTTCCGTACGAGTATCGGTCGCTTGCATGGCTTGCAACTTCGAGACGTAGCCTTTTTCAAGTAAGGGCTGATATACCTTCTCTGCATCGTCCGCCAACTTGAGACGTTTGGCATATTCGTTGGCGTCGGCCTGATATTGAGCCACTTGCGATTCTGCGTTATGAATTTGTCCATCGAAATTGGCCAAGTTCGACCGGTATTCCGCTTGGCGTTGCTGCCAAATTCCGCCTTGCAACGACTGAGAGCTATCGGCACTTGAAAACACGTATGGGCGGCCGGACAATTCTGCTTCAAGACGCGCGACAGCTGCCTCATCGCTCGCGAGCTTTTGACGCAGCTGCAATAAATCGGCGTGTGTAAAGGTGGGATCCAACGTCGCGAGTGCCTGGCCTTTCTTCACAACGTCACCAGCTTTCACGTGTATTTGTCGTATGATGCCCGTATCGAAAGGAGATACGTAAAGAAACCCGCCCGATGTGACGATGCGGCCAACGCTCGTAACGACTCGATCGAGCTTAACTACAGCACTAAGCCCGAGCGCACAAATCAACATGGCCGTAAGGACATATAGAATTATGTGTTCATTGACAGGTGCCGTACGCAGAAATACTGCCACCGTCTCGGACTCAAAGGCACCAACAACAGCCCCTACCGCATCCGGCCTGCGACGCGGCACCGGAAACTTATTTGGGACGGCGACCTGAAGCTTCATCTTCCCACTCCACGCGCTATTACCAACGGCTTGTCGGTCTCACGTGGATCAAGATGCCGATTCTGCTGGTGCCACATGTGCTTGTAAATGTCACATCGCTGCATAAGCTCCTCATGCGAACCGAGGTCATACACCTTTCCGCGTTCGAGAACGAGGATCGCATCGCAGCCTACAAGCATCGACAACCGATGTGAGATCGACAGTACGGTACGTCCCTTTGCCATTCGCTTTAGATTTGCACTAACGATAGCCTCACTTTCAGCGTCTAGTGCGCTTGTCGCCTCGTCAAGAATAAGAATTGGCGGATCGATCAACAACGCGCGCGCTATGGCAAGCCGCTGCCGCTGCCCCCCCGATAGATTTGTCGCTCCCTCCTCGAGCAACGTGTCATAGCCACGCGGCAGGCGCTCAATAAATTCTTCCGCACCTGCAAGCTGCGCTGCGCGCACTACATCCGCAAAGCTCGCATCCGCTTTTGCCATTGCGATATTTTCACGTATGGAACCCGAGAACAAAAAATTCTCTTGCGGAACAACGCCTATATGAGTCCGCAAATGCATCAAGTCCATCTCGCGAAGGTCCATCCCATCAATCTTTATCATGCCCTCATAGTTCGCATTTAAGCGCTGCAACAGCCGCGTAACCGTGGTTTTACCCGAACCGCTGCGGCCCATGATGCCCAGCATCGTGCCGGCCGGAATGGAAAACGAAATCTCGTCCAACGCGTAAGGCGCAGTTGGCGCGTATCGAAAACGCACATCCTTAAAGGCAACCTCGCCCCTTATAGGTTGGCGTAGCCCATTCCGCCGCGACTCCTCAGGTGCCACGTTCATGACCGATGCGACCTCGGCTACCGCCCCTCTGACCTCGGCCAAATCCTGCTGAAGCTGCGCAATCTTGACTAATGGTGCGGCAAGCCGCGCGGATAACATAGAAAAGGCGATTAACGCACCAGGACTGATCGCCTCTGGATTCGCGAGCATCATGTAGGCGCCCACCGCCAAGCACCCTATATAGATTAGGCGCTCAAATGGATGCGTCAATGTTTGCGGATAATTCGCCATTATTCCGAACGCGTGTTGGGCGGCCGTTGCCTCAGCAACGCGTCGGTCCCACTCACGCCGGCGTCGGCCTTCCAGGGCCATCGACTTTATTGTGCGAATTCCGTAAATTGTTTCAACCAAGTGGGCATTTTTAGCCTGTTCCGCTCGTATGACCCGAAAATATGCCTTACCAATCGGCTTCATGTAGAGCATAACGATGATGAATATTACACCTGCAAGCGCAAATGCCATTAATGACAAACGCCATTCGAGGATTAACATCGCCGGGATCAGCCCGATCAATGGCACGGAGTCCAAAAAAGCGCCGAAGAGCTGCCCCGTGAGAAAAGTGCGGATGCGCCAAATGTTGCCCAATTTCGCCAGCATGCGCCCGGTCGGCGTAGACTCAAAGTAATCCATAGGCAGCTTGAGCAGCTTTTCGACGATATACAGATTGAGGCGACCGTCGATCCGCGTGGTCACCACTTGAGTGAGTATACGGCGCAGATAACCCAGGACCGTTTCAAACAGCAACATGACCAAGATGGCGCCGACTAAGACGTTCAGCGTTGATATCGAATGGTTGACCAAAACCCGGTTCAACACGATCATGACAATGAATGGCGGCGCTACTGCAAAAACCGTGCTGACGAGTGCACCCGCGGCAATGTCTCCAAACAGCTTGCGCTCCCTCAGCACCTGTCCGGTGAGCCACGCGATCCCGAACGGCTGCTCCTCATCCGCTGCTGAGTGGATGCGCTTGACAAGAATTGCTTCCCCTTCCCACACCTCGGCAAGGTGAAGCTCATCGATTGCAACCACGGTGTCTTGGTCAGCCCCCGGTTCCCGAATTACGGCGACCGTACCTTTCGCAGGATCCGACCGAGCATCTTCCAGTATAAGCGCACCCCCATCCTTGGCGCGCAAGATTGCCGGCAGCGTCCGTGCGAGACGCGGCAGATCCTCGAATCTCATACGCAAAACGTGCGCTTCGAGTCCGAGCTCCCGGGCCATCGCGATGAGGGTGGCTGTGTCCGGCTCCCCGGAATCTAGGGCGAAGCGCCGTCGCAACTGATCGACACCGGCATCGATCCCCAGCCGAAAGGCGACCTCAGCGAGTGCCCGCAATGAGCTGGAAATCGGCACTTCCGGATTATGTAACTGGGGGCCATTCACCATTTACATTCCCGTAATGGATTTTGAGATCGTATACTTAGCCGAGACCGTATACCTAGTATAAAGGACCTCGATCGATGGGGTTCGGTTTTGTGGTTAGTCTGTCTCGGTCGCCCCCCCCCCGAGACAGCGTAATTTGCTCATCTCAACGGGAATTTCCATTTAACAGTTGGCGACCTGCGCATGTGCACCCGCCCGGTCTTGTATCACTAGAACTTCGCCGTTGCTCTTTTTTGATGAGCTAACGAACCAAAGGCAATCGTCCTAAAACAATCCATATTCAACGATCGGACCGACACGGATCCTCAGCGATCGCTTTACGTGAGCTAATGGTCCGGTTGGCTAACTGGAGGCCCCACCGCAAGGCAAGGCGGTTTCTAAGCACACGAGTGAAGAATCACTCGAGAAAAGCCGGCCGACGTCGACTTCACCGAGCGCTTGGTAGCGTTCAGCAATAAAACGGAATCCGATTCGTCCGGCAGGGATTGGGGGGAATACCAGAGCCGTCACCATCGTAAGGCTCACTAGACTCAGCATTAATGTCATGATAAGAATTCTAGCCTAGGGTTGATTCTTAAGCATTCAGACCCCTCCCTTGTAGCAGGTATGGCTTTCAAACACATCGTAGGGATATGTCCGACTACTTTTCACAGCTTGCCCGCCGGAATCAACCGCCTGAAGCCGCACCCAACGCATTACGCGATGGAAGCGGACCGGATAGTAGTTTTGGGCCACCGTCGAGCGTCCGGCAGAGATCTTACGACCTCGATCGTATTTTAAAGAGCGGGGTATTTGACGAAGCATTCTATTGTTCGGCATATCCTGATATCGCAAATGCAGGAGTCCCCGCCCTAGAGCATTTTTTTGATTTTGGATACCGGGAAGGGAGGCGTCCTAATTTTTATTTCGATCCGCAATGGTATCTAGCGCAAAACCCAGACGTCGTAGAGGCCGGCATTCACCCCCTAACCCATTACGTTTCTTACGGCGACATCGAGGGGCGGAAGCCAAGCATGCTCTTTGATCCATCGTGGTACCGAAAACAATATGCGTTGGGGGAAACCGAGAACGCGCTTTCGCATTACCTTGAGCATCGCAAAAGTTGTCAATTTTCCCCCATACCGGATTTTGACGTCGAGCATTACGCCCGATCTTATCCAGACGTAGTCTCTGCGGCAATTGATCCATTTGAACATTTCGTCACCTATGGCTACCAGGAAGGCCGCACTCCTTCCAGTAATTTCGATCCGAGGTTCTATCGGACCCGTTACCTAGGAAGCGATCCCAACCAGAACCCATTCCTACACTACCTGGCGCACAAACATGAACCAGGAGTCTTTGGGCGCATGCCCCAAGACGAAGCGTCCATCCCGCGCGAAGTCAAGCGTTTCACCAAGCCGGGACCAGAATTCGAAGAATTTGCGCCGTTGCCGGCGTCCGCACCACGGCGCGCCAAACTCCTCGCGTATTATCTTCCACAGTTTCATGCCTTTGCCGAGAACGATGCCTGGTGGGGCAAAGGTTTCACCGAATGGACAAATGTCCCTCGCGGCATTCCACGATTCACGGGCCACTATCAGCCGCGCATTCCACGTGACTTGGGCTTCTATTCGTTGAATCACGCAGACTCTTTGCGCCGCCAGGTCGAGATGGCTAAAGCGGGAGGCGTGTATGGATTTATCTTTTATTACTATTGGTTCAACGGCAAGCGCCTGCTCGATAGGCCCGTCGAATTATTTCTTTCGGATAACTCGATCCAGATGCCGTTTTGCCTAATGTGGGCGAACGAAAACTGGACCCGCCGTTGGGACGGTGCGGACACCGAGGTTTTGATTTCTCAGGACTACCGTGCGGAAGATGAGGAACATCTCGTCGCCAATTTTGCTCGGCATTTTAGCGATCCTCGATATATCCGTTTGCAGGGCCGACCATTGCTCATGATCTATCGGCCCGGACTCGTAACCGATGCCAAGAAGACACTTGCAAGATTGCGTGGACTCTTTAAGGAAAAGCACAAGGAGGACCCGCTACTGATAATGGGGCAGACATTCAATGCAACCGATCCGGCGGAGTTCGGCATGGATGCGGCAATTGAATTTCCCCCGCACAAGTTGACGCAGGATCTTCAGTCGATAAATACGTCGCTGCACTACCTGGATATCGAGTTTGAAGGCAAAGCATACCAGTACGACGAAGTCGTCCGCGTTTCCCTCAACGAGCCGAAATCTGCCTACCCCCTGATCAAGACTGCTGTTCCGAGTTGGGACAACGACGCACGGCGACAGGGGAATGGTCTTGTCTTAACGGAATCTACTCCTCATAAATATCAATCATGGTTGAGTGAACTTGTTAATCGCGCCGAGCACAATCCATTCTATGGTGAGCCGATCGTATGTGTGAATGCCTGGAACGAATGGTGCGAGGCAGCGTATCTAGAGCCCGATCTTCACTATGGCGCTGCTTACCTAAACGCAACTGCACGCGCGATCGTCGGCAAATCGCAGGATAACTGCGAAGGGCGTGTGCTCCTCGTCGGCCATGATGGTTTCCCAAGCGGCGCGCAACACCTTCTTCTTAACATCGGCCGTACGTTACGCGGCCAATTCGGAGTTGAGACATCGGTCGTCTTGCTTGAAGGAGGTGCGCTCGCCGAGGCTTATCAAGCGCTCGGTCCGATGAAAATCATCGGCAATATGTCGGCGCTGGAGACATATCTCTGGTCATTGAAAGAGAATGGCTACACATCTGCAATCGTTAATACCAGCGCCGCTGCCGCTGCCGTCCCGGTTTTGAACAAGGTCGGCATTGATGTAACGATGCTGGTCCACGAATTGCCGAGAATTATGCGGGAAAAACATCTCACACAGAATGCTCGAATCGCGGGCCAGCAGGCCAATCGTATTGTATTTGCGGCGCCATACGTTAAGGAACAGTTTTGCGCCGAACTTGCACTCAATCGCGAACACAACATGCTGGTAATCCCCCAGGGGATGTACCACAAAATCCAAGTATCACAGGCCTCAGGGAATAGCGTCAGAAAAGAATTCGGCATCTTAAAGGGCCAGCGCCTCGTTATCGGCATTGGCTACGCGGATCTGCGCAAAGGCTTCGACTTGTTTTTACAAGTATGGCGCTTTGTTCGATCCTCCGGCTCTTTGGTTAATCACTTCTGTTGGGTCGGGGACATAGATCCATCTCTCAAGGATTTCATGACGAATGAGATCGCCGATGCGGAGCAGACCGGTACATTCCATATGACGGGATTCCGAAAGGACGTTTCCGCTTTCCTATCTGCTGCCGATGCCTTCATCCTTACGTCTCGCGAAGACCCCTTCCCTTCCGTTGTTCTGGAGGCGTTATATGCAGGCCTACCCACGGTTGCCTTTGACCGCTCAGGTGGAATACCGGACTTGTTGAGAGACCACCCTCTTGGCCACGTAGTCCCATTTGCCGATACGGTTGCGATGTCTGACTCATTGCTGGCGACCATGCGCAAGGGCCCAACCGCTGCGGCGCGTGCCGCGGGCCGGCATTTAATCGAGGAACAATTTGATTTTACTGCGTACGTATGGCGACTGCTGCAATTGGCGCACCGGGATCTGCCGATCATTTCTGTGGCGGTGCCGAATTACAATTATGCGAAGCATATGCCAGAGCGCCTTGCCAGCATCTTCTTACAGACCCAACCGGTAAATGAAATAGTAGTGCTGGACGATTGCTCAACTGATAACAGCCTGGATGTCATTCGCGCCGTTGCTCGGGATTGGGCTCGGGAAATTACCCTACTACCAAACCAAACAAACAGCGGCTCCGTTTTTCAACAGTGGCGAAAAGCTGCCAACGCAGCTAAAGGCGAGTTCCTGTGGATCGCAGAGGCCGATGATCTGTGCACTCCCAAATTCCTCGCTGAAGTCGTGTCCCTAATGCGCCACGACGAATCGGTCCAATTCGCATTTAGCGATAGCAGCGCCATCGACATCGACGGCTCATCGTTATGGCCAACCTATAAGTCATATTATTCCACGGTCGCTCGAGACGCGCTCTCTCGGACAGAAATCTATGAGTCTTTAGATTTCGCTCGTCAATTCCTATCTGTCAAAAACCTCATCTTGAACGTTAGTGCCGTATTGTGGCGCCGTGAGGCGTTGATCAAAGCCATGGACGCTTGCGAAGCGGAATTAAGGACATTCAAAATGGCGGGCGATTGGCGCCTTTGTCTTCAAGCTCTGTCGAACCCTGGTGCCCGAATTGGATATTGCGCTCAGCCCCATAACACTCATCGTAGACATGCCGGCAGCGTAACCCATGCTCTTAACGCGGACACGCATGTCGCCGAAATTAGGGCATGTCATGCATTTGCGATATCCGAATTCAAACTGGGACCAGGAATAAAAAAGGCTCAGGCTGCCTATATCCGCGAGGTGAGCCAGCAGCTGGGGGCGGAGTCCTCGAATTCCCCAGTTCGCGCGGGGATAAAGAACGTCAATGCAAATGCTATCAAGCGCGCAAAGCGTAGAAACTAGTTAGATTTCAACCACCACTCAGGAATCAAGAAGTACCATATGTACGTTCCACATTACGACGCAATCTTGCACGCCATCGGTTCCAGCCGTGAGGAATTAATTGGCAAGACTGAAATCGAAATCCCGCTGCCCTTATTCAAATTCCTGCTCCAAACCGCGTTGATTCACGGCGAATTTAATTTGGCCGGCTATCTTGCAGCCAACCGGGACATTCAAGAGGCGGTCAAGACCGGCCGCGTGCCTGATCCGAAGATGCACTACATTAATTTCGGATATTTCGAAGGACGCCGCGGCGCGACGCCTGCGGTAGACGAGGCCTGGTATCGCCGCACGTATACAGATGTCGCCACTGCAATCCGCAAAGGCGACCTTGCTTCCGCCAGCGAGCATTTTGAGACGATTGGCGGAGAGGAATTCCGCTCTCCATCCGCCGCCTTCGCTGCCGACACGATCGAGTGGAAAAAAGCCGCAGGGAAAGTCTGAGCAGCAGTTGGGACCAGGATTTATCCTCCTAGCAAAGGCATCAATTAATTATGGCAGACGTTGTTTTTCCGCGCGTCCACTATAAACACGTCTCGCCGGATGGACGAAATTCATTTCGGGAGAAATTCGGATCTCTATCTGACGATGAGTGGGGCCAAATCCTGACTCGCTCAATTAATGAGCCAGCCATTGAAGGTATCGAATTTCCGAGGTACCCCGAAAACGAAACGCAGGATTCGATTCACGGACATCACGGGGCCACGTCCGTCGGAGAATCCATCAATTTTTATAAGTATGTCAAGAGCAACACGTATAAGGACCCTGCGCACTCCGACGGCAAACGAATTCTCGACTTCGGTACCGGCTGGGGACGGATCATACGACCATTTATGCGTGATTTTGAATTCGCCAATTTGTACGGGTTCGAGCCAAATTTTCTTTTGTGTGCCCTTGCAAGATCGTTGAACCCGTACGTCACATTCTTCGCCGGAACATATGTCCCCACAGGTAACTTACCTGCACAGTTTTTTGATCTCGTGTTCGGATGGTCCATCTTTTCTCATCTTTCGCAAGCCTCCGCGGTTCTTTGGATAAGGGAGGCCGCACGGATAGTAATTCCAGGTGGCTGGTGCGTTTTCACAACCTGGGGCGACCGATTCCTGAAGCGCCTAAAGGACGAGGCGGATCAGCGAAAGGCGGGCAAACAGATACACTGGTATTCATCCGTCTGCATAGATGCTGCGGGGTCCATCGATCAGCGACTTAGCGACTACCAAAACGGAGAATTCGTCTGGTTTACGAGCGGTAAATCGGTGCTCTATGGTGAGGCGTTTGTCAGCAAGGATGCTTTGCGTACGCTGTTATTGCAATATCAGCTGCCGTTTGAAATCCAGGCTTTCGACAAGGTGGGGCTTCCCCAAGACGCCTTCGTTCTGAGGCGCCTATAAATGGCGACTTCTCACATTAAAATCCATCAATTAATGTGCTACCCACACGTATTCTCACCGCGCACAGGAGCCTACGCGCGCAAAGCGTCTCGCCGTATTTGTCGTAACTCGGCGTGACAATCGATCCGCAGTACTCATTGCGAACATTTTACGCGAGCTGCGTAGCCAATCGTTTGCGAGAGGTATATTTTTTTGGACTATTGCGTTGATTGCCTGAGGGACATATGGATAAATCAACGAAAAAGATAATCCGGATTCAACACATAGGTGGAACCGGAAACAGAGTATTTCAGTATTTTTTTGGCCACCTGCTTCAACAACAAGTTAGAAATGCGCAATTGATTGGCTATGATATTCCACTATTCAGTATTAAGTCGCCGCCCGCGGGCGACATTCCCGAACGTCACGCAGTAATCGAAGGGCGACACGAATTCAATATAGGCCGAATAGTTTATGCAATGAATTCAGATCTGCTCGACGCCGTGACGTGCCAAATTTACGCGCAACGAATGGAATATCTGCCGGATCTCGTGGAGGCGAGGGCACTACTAGCCACAGGTCTTAATCCGACACTTGGCGCTATCGTCCCAGAGGACGCTCTGCTCATTCACATCCGCTGGCCGCAGCCAAGTGACGGTGGGCACGGCGACTATATGCCGCTCCCAATCTGCTATTATAAGAAAATAGTTGAATCTACCGGGCTCAAACCGATCTTTATGGGGCAGATTGAAGATAGCCCCTATTTCGATAGGCTCAAAAAATCGATACCGCATGCGGAGTTCTTGCCGAATGCATCGCCTTTGCGAGACTTCAACACTATTGCTAACGCTCGCCACATCGTCATTAGCACAAGCTCGTTTTGTTGGCTGGCGGCTTGGCTATCGACTAACGCCGTAACGATACACCTCCCGGTATGCGGCCTTTTGAATCCACATCAGCGTGCCGACGTCGACTTGCTGCCGTACCCCGACCCCCGATTCCGATACTACAAATTTCCACTAACGCGTTGGCGCGGGACGACAGACCAAATCGAAAACCTTTGGTCAGGCTCGGCCGATTTTCCGGAAATGGGTCAACGAGGTGTCGCCGCCTTGAAACTGTCAAAATTTCGTGCTGTGATCTAAAAGACTCCTCGCAACGAATATGATTTCCTGCGACTTCGTGCCAAGCTGGAGCGGCTATACGTTCGACACTAAATCGCACGTGGCAAATACATTGGAGAGAAGGTCATGCCGAAAGAACTCTTTTTTTCACGACGGCGTTTTCTCAGGCGTTCCGCGATCGCGGCCGGTTGCCTAGCCTTTAGCGACTTGTTCCCATCGTTTGTTTCTGCCAAGACTAGTGGCGTAATCGCTGGCGCCATCCGCTGGGATGCTTGGTATAAAGAAACAGACGTTTCGATTTTCGCGCAGGAAAGTCTAAGTTCGGAGAGATATTTCAGGCGAGCTCCATCTTTTTGCTCTGTAACTTCGAGTAAGGAAATCCATTGTCAGGGCAGCCCGGAAGAAATGGCTGCAGAGATTCAAGCGGCAGTGAATGGAGGACTGAAATATTGGGCATTTGACTGGTACGGCCCCGATACCAGCTTAGGAAGCGCTTGGACCCTTTATAACCAAAGCCCTCTTCGCAATCTGATTAATTGGTGCGGTATAGTTGAACTCGCTAACCTCGGATCGGTTCCCTTCGACAGTAATAAGTGGCAAGCAAACATGAAGGAGTGGGCCGAATATATGCGGCAACCTCACTACCAGAAGGTCCTTGAGCAACGCCCATTGCTTTATATTCTTTGGAATCCCAATCACCTCAAGTGGTACTTCGACAATGATCCTGACAAGGTTCGGCAGTGCCTTGATTTCTTGCGTCAACTATTAGCGGAATTCAGCGTAGGAGCGCCCTACATCGTAATATTGCAAGGCACCGCTGGTGTTTCAATTGTGAACGAGATTGGAGCAGACGCTATCAGTAATTACCTAGCACAGCACCGACGCGAGGCGATGGGCTTCTATCGTGATCTGGATCTGCAGGCTCAGGAATACTGGAAGACATTAGCCGACACGAATTTGCCAATTGTCCCCATCGCAATGTTCGGTTGGGACACGAGACCGCGACAAGAAAAGCCACAGCCGTGGAGTTCCGCGCCACCCGATCCGAACCCGATTTACTATTACGAACTTCCGACCCCCGCCGAGTTCGCGTCGCATATGCAGGCCGCGGTTGACTTCATCCATAACAATCCAATTGCTTGCCCAACAAAAGCGCTCTTGATTTACTCCTGGGACGAATGTGACGAAGGCGGCGGGTTCATTCCAACGGTCGGCGATCGGAAGGGAGCATATCTGTCGGCCATCGCGCCGATCATTTCTTGACAACCGGGTGAGCAAGCATGAGTATCCAGATACCGCCCTTGTGACTGTGAAGAGCCCTGAATTCAAGGTTAGCGGCGGGCGGAACTATATTTGGGCGAGATGCAGATTGGAGAGAATTATAGTGCCACGCTTATATCCTACTGAATATGCCAGACCGCCGGAATACTCTGAGTGGTGAAGTTAGCTGTCGTTACGATGACGTATAACGAGGCGGATTTCCTGCCGCTATGGCTTCGTCACTATACGCGCGCGATCGGACCAAGAAACTGCTTTGTCATTGATCATGGCTCCACAGATGGATCAACTAGCGATCTATGGGGCGCCGGCTACATCCCCCTCCCGCGGAGCAAGTATGATGTTGTTCAGGTCAGTGCATTCGTCTCAACTTTCTGTAGCAATCTCCTGCTTCATTTTGATTGGGTTCTCTACGTCGATATTGACGAACTTGTTGTGGTAGACCCCGTGATCTACGGCTCTCTATATGATTTATGCGAAAGAACAACGCAAAAGGTGGTCAGGTCCATAGGACTCAATCTCCACGAGGTACCGGGTGACACTCCACTTGATCCTAACAAGCCCGCGACTTTGCAGCGCAAATATGTACGATTTGGATACTCAATGTGCAAGCCACTATTGACCTCCGTACCAATCAAATGGACACCGGGCAATCATTCCGCCGACCCAGGCGGCGGATTCGATCATTTGTTTATGTTCCATTTAGCGCCATGCGACTACCAACTCAACATGAGGAAACTGGCGCGCACGCGCGTTATGCCTTGGGGGGAAGGGCCCGCGGGAGCACATCAGCGCGTTACAGATCAAGAACGACTTAACCTGCTGGACACTATTGGAAAGTTACCAAAACGCCAAGGCATGACCTTTGACGACGCGGACACAGTTTTGTCCGAGCGACTTGCATTAATCGATCGGTTTGTTTCGGAAAATGCAGCCGAACGCCATAAGTTCTATGTAAAGCTTCAGGAAACAAACCCAGTCAATGAACTTTGGGAGATTCCTGCCCGGTTCAGAGGCTTGGTCTAACGATGTATTGATCCCGTGGGCTCTCCACAGACTTGTAGCGTATAGGTACGCAGCAATTTTTGCAGTATGCCTTTCCACCGATTGAACAGCGTCCCTAAGCTAGGGACAGTGGAATGACCGAGTCGGTTAAAACCGATAGGCCAATAAAGTGCGCGGTTGTTGGCCAATCGAACGCCGTCATGCGCACGGGTTTCGCTTCTCATCTGTGTAACCAGGATGGAATTCAGGTCTGCAAATCGGGCTCGGTGGGCTCCAGTTCTGCCATTCTAGGACCGCTTTTTGTACAACCTGGCTTTTGTGCAGGTGTCGATTATTGCTTTATAGATCTGTGTATTTTCGACTACACAGTCCAGTACTATGCGCAAGGATGCTATACGGGATACGAAATTGGAAAATATTTTGATTGGATGATTAATGTGATCAGAGCCGACGGGTGTCAGCCCGTCATCTTGGTTCTGTACCCGCAATGGTGCGCCGAGCGAGGCTCTTGGCTTGGCGACTTGCACGTTCAGATAGCTCGGCGAAATGCGTGCTATTTCTTTGAGTTTCGCGCTCATCTTAAGCGGATGGTGGAGTTACATAAAACCGCCGTCGATGCATTTTACTCCGACGGCAATCATCCCACTTCCGAGTGTCAGCTGTCTATTGCGCAATGTTTGGCTAGATTTGTTCGACAGTTGCGTAGCCGACGACTTTCTATAAAAACAATACGCAGAGCGATTCCGTCTTTTGACATCGTTCGGCTATGTGATTGCGCCGGATCATTTGAAATCGTACATAGACAATCCTCCTTAGTTAGTTTTGATTTTTGTAGATTAAGAGAGAATGACGAAATATTGGTAACGAATGCCGAGTGCAGCGTACATGGATTCGTAATTAACAGCAGCGAGTGCAGCGCCAATCTGGAAATAGCTGGTGAGACATCTGTGGTGAAGAATTTGCAACTGGCGACCCCGGAAGCGAAAGATCTATTGCGAGTTCAAATTGCCCCGATATTCGCGAACCTTCGAGATGCCGAAGGTCAGTTCCGTGTCAGGATTGCACCTCCTCAAACACCTGTAACAGAACCGCATATTGTCGTTCCGGTCAAGGGACAATCAGCCGCGTGCGCCACGGTTGAGATAGGAGCACTTATAGTCGAAAAGGCAGCGGTTATGATTGAATATGTAGCTGCTATTCCTGACACTTCTGAACTCGATATCGTTGCCTCAGATGCGTGACTCGTACTGTCGAATCCAGGCGATATCAATCATTAATAGCAGGTTTTCCTGGGTTTCGGCGGTTGATATCCGTTCCGACCATCATTTGTTTTCGACAGTTCTTAGCCATTATAGAATTATATGGGTTCGCTAGATCTCACTGCAAGACCTGCGGCACTGCTCTCGAACCTGTGAAGGATTTATGGCGTCGGGAGAGTACAACCCGCACTTCATGATTGATCAGGCGGGAACCAGCGTATTTCTCCACATCTGCTACGAGGCCCGAGTAGCTAACACAAATATACTCCCTTCTGATCTTTATCCCTCAGCAACTCATCGTTGATCTCGCAATTGGTCACCCCACTGTCCGCGCTGCCTTGACGTATGCGTCAGAAATGCAAGGATTTGGGCAATCGCATGGAGATTGTTCAGCACGAGATGCGATGATTAGTTTTTTTGAGCAACCCCCCATACAACCGACGGGAACCGAGGATGATTCTCAAGGCTATGCTTTTCGGGATCGTACCAATTCCAACCAAGCCATTCGGAGCAGGCTCGAAGATCGGCAATCGCGCACTCAACATTGCCCCAAGATCCCGTCAAGCATCGGTTAACGTCAAATCCACCCTCCTCAAGTAAATACTTGAGCCCATCTTCTGTCCATCTCGTGAAGTCCATTGGTACTCCGTGAATATGGATGAGGAACGGAGTCGTTACAAGAAATCGGCCGCCACTGCGGAGCATTCGATGCACATTCTTTACGGCTCTATATGGATATTTAACGTGCTCGAGTACCTGTTCTGCGAATATGAAATCAAATTGCTTATTTGGTACAACATCATAATTTAAATCGAAATCGGGAAAATGAACCGAATCATATGTTTTCCATTTGCACACTTTACGCCAGTACCCACCCGAGATTTCGAGGGCATCCATTCTCTCCGTCTTTAGCGCGCTAACTATTTCTCGAGTCCTATCGTTCATCACTTTGCGGCACCAATGAACTTTCTCCGCTCCCATGTCTCCCAGGGACTTCAAGGGGCTCAGCCGTTGGCCCTCCGCAATTACCTCGAACTTGCCTTCGATGAGCTGCCGTGGATCGATGAACGTATTGATATCTATCTGGAATCCCGCCACGTTCAGGGGGGCCCACGTGAGGTCTTGGCGTCGAAAGGACGTGACTCCGGTGGCGATTTCCTGTCCGTCCGCTAGAATTTGGATGCAGACCGGAACGTCGGGGTTTGCTTTATCAAGCGCCCAACCGCTCAGGGTGCCCTGCCAGTCGAAGCCATCGACAACTCCGCTAATCTTGCGTGCGATCCGGTTCTCTGGCGGACGGGGCGATTCATTCAGGCTACCGAAAGACTGAGTCGGCTCGATCACTTCGTGCTTTGTAAATTCCATGTCCCACTCCACCTCCATCACCCCCGATCAATCGAAAGACCAAGCCGCCCGAGCGACCGACGAACCACGATCGTCATCGGTCAATTTGCGTGTATTTCGAACTCCTATAACGACTGCCCAGGACCGTCACTCTTTTACAGGATGCCACAGAATATTGGGAGGCGAAATTTTGTGAAACGCACTCTTAATCGAATACGATGGCCATGCAGCAAAAGTACTGAGAAACAATCCCTGCGGGCTCATCGAATAATAATAGTATTTTCCTCGGCGTTCGGCCGGAACCGCGGCGCCAACGCCCCCAATCTCTTCGATCTTGCCCCCGATGACTCGCGCGATCGTTGTCCACAGGACCTCATATTGCCCCGCCCAACCGTCCTGGCAACGCCCGTCAATCGCACGCATCAATCGGTTGGAGAGCCGCGATACCGGGAAAAATGCTCTGACCAAATCCTCCTTCTTCGTCGTCTCGCTACCTGACAAAAAGCTTGCCCAATGCATCCAACTCGGGTTCTGATTGTGGGTCGTGACGTAGGAACATAATAAATCAGCATCCGACGCAGATAATTCAGTGATCAGAGAATTCCAGCTTCCCGTGAATCGGACATCGTGTTCAATGATCCAATAAAAATCGAAGTCGGGATTCCCACGGAAAAATCGCATGATCGCCAAATCAGCGCTGTAACGCATCGTTTTCCAATCGACCCGCGCCAACTGGCTCGGATAGGGGAGCTTGCGCAAATCGTCTCTTACATACGATCTTACGTTGATTTTATCGCTCGCCAATCCATCGAGAGTCGAAGCGTCGGAGCAGCAACCCACGGCAAATAAGCTAAAGTCCGCGCTTAATTCTCGCGCAAGGTTATCGATCTCGGCTTTCACCTCATCGCTGACAAAATGCGTGTAATAGAGAAGGGCGTGAGAAGTCATTGGATTCTAAGTTTTAATAATTCGATTAAGTGTGCAGTTTCACGTGGTTAATGCAATTGATACCCACTCTCGGCCTGGGGATATTGCGCCTCGCAGCATCGATCGACAAGGATTCTTGGGATTCAGGCACCGGCTTCGGTTCCGCCATTGGCTTGGGCGATCCGAAGGACGATGATCGCCTTAGCTTTCATCTTTTCGCGGCCGTCGGTCCTAGAATTGGAACCCGGAGTCTGGACGCGCGGTACCTGGGCTGCAAAACCTGAAAATGTCTCACCTCCCGCAGATCTGTGATGGCTATTGGGGAGCGGTGTATCCCCGATCGCAGTTCGATAGATATATGTTAAACCCAATTGGCGCTACTCATCGCGCATGGTATGGTTAAATCAATTTCCTGACCGACAATCGCCGGCTAACGGTGTTCCGGAATTGCCTATAATAATTTCTTGAGCGCCGAGCACTGGGGCAATATAGAGACATTCAATGTCGCACACCGTTAGAAGTCGAGTAGTGACCGCACACTTTGAGTGCGCCAACATCAACATCGACGGCGGGTGGACGACCACCGAGTTAACGGTTTCATCAGTGTTATTTACCCAGATGTCGCCACGCATTAGCCGTGGGGCATGACGATTTTTGAATCTTGACAAGGATCGAGACGGGAGTGGAGCACCCATGACCTCCACCGAGACACGGCCTGTTAACGTCGTGCCGCGCCGCGGCACCTCGTTTCCCTCTCTGGTTCGCGCCCGTCTACTTAGCGAATTAGATGAGAGCCTGCGCGCTCCGGCAAGTTCTGGGGCTGCTCGCAGTCTCAGGAGTGTGCGCGACGCGCTACGCGCAGATGCCCTCGATGTCGCCCTGCGCAGCGTGGACCGCGCCTGGCGTTGCTTGCCTGGCGATACCGCGACATTCGCGCCGATCTATGGCAGCCTTCTAATGCTGGAAGGGCGCGATCACCATGCAGCGCTCGGACTGCTGCGGCGTGCAGCAACCTTCTCGCCCGACCCTGACATTGCTGCACTGACCGTCTTCGCGCTGTTGCGTCTACAGCGCCTCGAAGATGCCCGTCGGGAATTCGAGGTGTCGCTCGCCGACTATTGCATCGAACCCGCCGGGCTGCTTGCCTGCGCGGGCGGAGAAATTCTACAAATCCCTGCCATCGGTGCGCCGGGATGGATAGGACGGGGACCTGATCTCGAAAGCGTTGGCGAACTCGCAGCGGACGAAGCGAGCGTACTGGAAATCAATATCGACGGGGGAACTGCGTTTTCGCAGTTACTGCCCAACCTCGGGCGCGAGGGCCAGCACACCTTCAGCTTCAAATCCCGGCATAACGGCATCCATACGAGGCTCGACGTAAGCTGTCGCGGTCGCCTGCTTCTCGGCAGCGGCTCGCTCTGTCGGACAGATTTCTCTCTCGATGGCCGAGTGGAGAGCCATGGCAAACGCATCTCAGGTTGGACGCGGATCGGTTGGGCACCGTCGCAGCCTGTGCGCTTACGCCTTGAGGATAACCACGGAGCTAGCTATGAGACCGGCACCCGCGTCGTTGCCGGTCCCCGTTGGCGCTGGCCTTTTGAGGTCGATCTTCGTGTCGCCAAGTTGTTGGGCAGTCGTATTAACGTGTCGGCGGAACTGCCTGATGGGCGCTGGCAGCCGTTACCGGACGCGCCGTTGCTGCTCGAGCCGGCAATTCGCCTTGGCAATGCAAAGGCCGAACCGCTGACCACCTGGAGTTCGACTCCTGCCCGCGCGCACCATCAACGAATCACTCCTAGGCGCGCCAAGGCGACCGATATCATCATTCCCGTGCACAACAATCGTGAAGAAACTTTGGCCTGTATCGACACGGTGCTGGCCACGATCGACGATACCGCTCGCCTCGTAATCGTGGACGATGCCTCGGCCGATCCCGAACTTGAGCGTGCGCTCGACGAATTAGAGGCGAACGGACGAATCCAGCTGCTTCGCAACGAAAAGAACCAGGGATTCGTGGTCTCGGCAAACCGTGGCCTGGGTCTGCACCCCACGCACGACGCAGTGTTGCTCAACTCCGATACGCTGGTATTTGATGATTGGCTGCCGCGCTTGCATGCGGCCGCCTACAGCGACCCCAAGGTGGGTACGGTCACGCCGTTGAGCAATAGCGGCTCCATTGCAAGCTATCCATATCCGGCAGGCGCCGCCAGCAATCGGGAAGCCGCGGCCACACTGCACGTCCTTGCCGCATCTACGCTACCAGAGACCCGCGTAGAGATTCCGGTGGGGGTGGGCTTCTGCCTGTATATGCGCCGCGACTGTCTGCGCGATGTCGGTGAACTGGATGCTGCGGTATTCGGCAAGGGCTACGGAGAAGAAACCGACTTCTGTTTGCGCGCGCGAAAGAAAGGGTGGTCGCATCGGCTGGCCGCGGACGTCTTCGTCTATCACGCCGAAGGCGTCTCATTCGGCGGTCGGCGTGACGCCCTGTTGGATCGGAGTCAACGCCTCATCAACTTGCGCTACCCGGGATACGACCAATTCATCGCGAGCTTCCTCGCTCAGGATCCCCTGCACTCCGCGCGGCGTCGACTCGATGAAAGACGCCTGTTGGCGGTCGAGGGAAAATTCGTTCTCCTGGTCACACTGGCGCTCACCGGGGGTGTGGCGCGCTTCGTCACCGAACGCTGCCGCGAATTGACCGCGCAGGGTCTCGTACCCTTAGTGCTCAGGCCCGCTGCAGCCGGTAGCACGCGTCGCTGCGAACTGCGGGCCGAGACCCTGGAGTTACCTAATCTCCAGTTTGACATCTCGGCAGATCTGTCCGACCTCACGGCATTGCTGCGCGCGCTGCACCTCGATGCCATCGAGATCCAACATTTCCTGCATCTCGACGCTCGCGTCGTAGAGGCGGTGCGTGCACTGCCCACTCCCTACGACGTGGTGGTTCACGACTACTCGTGGATTTGTCCGCGCGTAACGCTCATCGACGGAAAGGACCGGTACTGCGGCGAGCCAGCGGTCTCCGTTTGCCGAGTCTGTGTACGGCGCAATGGTTCCAAACTCGGTGAAAAAATCTCGGTACCCGCACTACGCGCGCGCAGCGAGATCTGGCTCAAGGGAGCGCGCCGTGTCATTGCGCCATCGGTCGACACAGTCGCACGATTGCAGCGTTATTTCCGCGACCTATCTATAGAAATGCGCCCGCACGCCGAGCAAGTCGTGTCGATTCCGCTCCCGGTACGGGCATCGAAACGGAAGGCAATTCGCGTCGCACTAATCGGCGCCATCGGCACACACAAGGGCTATCGGATTCTCCTTCAGTGTGCGCGCGATGCTCGCGCCCGGAAATTGCCGATCGAATTCGTGGTCATCGGCCATACCGAGAATGATAGACCATTGCTCGCGACAGGTAAGGTCTTTGTGACCGGACGCTACGGCGAAGGCGAGGCCCCGCATCTGCTGCAACGCGAGCAACCCGATATTGCATGGCTGCCGTCCGTGTGGCCAGAGACCTGGTGCTATACGCTCGACTACGCGCTCGCCGCGGGATTACCGGTGGTCGCTTTCGATATGGGCGCCATTGCAGAACGATTGCGCGCGGTTGGCCTGGGAGACTTTCTGCCCTTGGAACTCGAACCGTCGCGAATCAACGATCGACTGCTTGCACTCGGCGGACGTACGCGGCTTTCCAATTTAACAGAAGCAGCTTCTGTGCAAACTCCGCTGTCGCCCTCGCGCGATGGCGCTACTATGTTGAAATGGCAAGTGGGTGAAGTGAGCATGATCAAGTCTTCTAACGATATACGCTCCTCAGAAGCAAAAGAGGAAGGCTTGAGCGCTTCGGTACAGGTACTGCCTTTGCCAGCCGGGCTATACCTGTTCTCGGTGAAGTCTGCCAGCACGCCACCGCCCAATACCGGCGGGCAATTATCGCTCCCTGCGATGCACGTGGGTTTGGCACCTGGCGTTCGACCGGATCAAGTCGAGTTCATTGCGGGGCCATCCACGCACGGTGCCTGGTTGTTCTCATCGGGCGATTTACTCGTCACTAAGATCACCGGCACCGGTGCTACGCTAATTCTAACCTCGGTGCGTGCCCCCGGCGGCGAGGTACTCTCGATCAGCGTGGAACGGCTCGATAATCGGTCGGATTTTGGAGCGGCGGCCACCTCGTCAAGTCCATCCGCACCATCCAAAGACACGGCCCTGACGGCTAAAATGGAAACTGGCAACGGTTCAAGCCAAGATCTGGGCAAGCCGGTTTTCAGATCCGAGGATGATGACTTGCCGTTGCCCGTTCAGATCGGCACCCATATCCGTAAGCGCGGCGACATGACCTTTGCCAACGTGCCCTGGGCGGGGCGGGTGGCGCCCGGACTCTGGATTGAATCGTTTTCAGTCCGGCCCCTCGAGCGCTTCGCGGCCGGGGACATCGAATACAAAGGACTCACGGGCAGCGGCTTCGAGACCCCGTGGCTCAGCGACGATAAAATGTGCGGCACGAAGGGCATGGCCACGCCCTTGGTGGGGTTTGCCATCCGGTTGAAGCCGAGTGCAGCCGCGGCCGCCTACGATTGCGAGTACAGCGGTTATTTCCAGTCCGGAACGACGGTGGGCCCGCTGCGAAACGGCGCTCCGTGTCGATCGAGCGTCGCGAACGATTCGTTGGAAGGAATCCAGGTACAGATCGTCAAGCGCGCGAGCGCGTTACTGCCGGAAGCTGCGCGCAAGGGACGTCCCGCGCCCGCAGCTGCGTCCGAGCCTCGGGCGGTCTCCAGGCCCGCGGCTAGATCAAAGCCTGCGGCTCGATCCAAGCCCACAACTAGATCCAGGCCTGCCACTAGATCCAAGCCCGCGGCTCGATCCAAGCCCGCAACTAGATCCAGGCCTGCCACTAGATCCAGGCCTGCCACTAGATCCAAGCCCGCGGCTCGACCCAAGCGCGCGAATAGATCCAGGCCCGTGGTGGTCTCGAAGCCCACGGGTGCGTCCAAGTCTGCGACCATCTCAACGCGCGCTACTATCAAGAAATCTCCTTCGACTCGACATCGCACGCCGATGCGCGGTACCCGCTGGGCCCGGCGCCAACCCACCCGCCGTCCGTGAGCTTGCCGAAAAGCGACCGCATGGTCGTCACCGTCGGATGCGGTCCGCCCGATGCCAACGAGCTGCCCGGCTACTTCGATGGCTGGAAAAAGGTGCGCGTGGATGTGGATCGCGCGGTGCAGCCGGACATCATCGCCGATCTTACTGATCTGTCGCCGATTGCCGATGGAACCGTCGATGCGGTTTGGGCGTCGCATTGCGTCGAGCATTTATATGAATACCAAGTGCCCGTCGCGCTGGCGGAGTTTCGGCGCGTGCTGCGTGACGTCGGCTTCGTCTGCATCATCGTGCCGGACTTGCAGACCGTAGCGAACTACATTGCAGCTGATCGACTCCACGAAACGCTCTACGACTCGCCCGGCGGTCCGGTCACCTCGCACGACATCGTCTTCGGCTTTGGTGCCGCCATCGCGAGCGGCCGCCCATCAATGGCGCACCGCTGCGGCTTCACACCTACCATGCTGCAACGAGCGTTCGCTGGGTTACCGTTCGGTGAGGTGCTGCTGCGCCGCCGCTCCACGCAGCTCGAGCTCGTGGCGGTCGCGCGCGTAACGGCAGCAAGGGATAACGAGGACCGGCAGGCTCTTATCAACGCGCTGGGGCTATGAACTATCTGTTCATCCATCAGAACTTTCCCGCCCAATATCGGCATGTGGTGCATCGGCTGGTGAACCAACCGGGCAATCAGGTCTACTTCATCACGCAGCCGAACGAAAATTCCATGGCGGGGGTGTACAAGGTCACCTACCCCCGCGATCAACGTGGCGTCATCAACTGCCATGCGTACTCGGCGGAAATCGACCGCGCCATCCATACGGGCGCAACCGTGGCCGACGTGTGCCGCCGGCTGCGCGACCAGGGGTTTCGACCGGATTTGATCGTCGGACACAGCGGCTGGGGCGAGACCCTCTTTGTCAAGGATGTGTTTCCCGACGTGCCGCTCCTCGCCAACTTCGAATTCTTTTATCACGCCCACGGCGTCGATGTGGGTTTCGACCCCGAGTTCGTCTCCATCTTCAACGATCCGTCGCGCTTGCGGGCGCGCAACGGCGTGAACTTATTGGCCTTCCAAGGTGCCGATTGGGGCCACTCCGCGACGCGCTGGCAACGCAGCCTGTACCCGGCCGAAATGCAGTCTCGAATCAGCGTACTGCATGAGGGAGTGAATACGCGGCGCGTCAAGCCGCGACCCAATGCACGCTTCAAGCTACCTGGCTCGAACCGAGTGTTGACCCGCTCGGATGAGGTCGTCACCTACGTGGCGCGCAACCTCGAACCCTATCGAGGATTTCATATATTCATGCGCGCCCTGCCGCAGTTGCTGCGCCGGCGCAAAAAAACACAAGTCGTGATCGTCGGCGGAGACGGCGTGAGCTACGGAGCGCCGCCGCCGCCTCGCTCAACGTTCCGCGATATGATGTTGCAGGAATTGGGCGCCAAGCTTGATCTGAAGCGCGTGCATTTTGTCGGCATGCTCGACTACCGCGATTACCTCACGTTGTTGCAGGTCTCCTCGGTACACGTGTATCTCACCTATCCTTTCGTGTTGTCCTGGTCGTTCATCGAGGCCATGGCGAGCGGTTGTCTCGTCATCGGATCCGCCACCGCACCGGTGCTCGAAGTACTGCGCGACGGCAGTAACGGCTTGGCGGTGGATTTCTTTGCCTATAAGAAATTGGCGAACCGTATCGAGGCGGCGCTGGAACAACCCGAAAAGATGGAAGCGCTGCGCGAAGCGGCGCGCGCTACTGCCGTGACGCAATTCGATTTGAACAGGTTAGTGCTGCCACGCTGGCAAGCATTGTTCGACGACTTAGTGAACGGCCGTAGACCGGCGGTTGCGCCCATCACGACCACAGTTTAGTCGACGTATTCCGGATTCCTCAATTCCGCCTGAAGGCGCTGCACCTCGCTCGCGGCCTCGGTATATCCCGCGTCGCGCGCTTGTTTATACAAGGTAAGCGCGGCGTTCCGATCAGCCGCGACGCCTCGGCCTGTTTCATGCAATTGCGCGAGGGCCATCATCGCGGCCGGATGACCGGCATCCGCGGCGAGCCGATACCAGTGGGCCGCTTCGAACCACTCATCGTCGCTGGCGGCCGCTTGCGCGACGACTGCACCCAAGGCCAATTGCGCCGAGCGGTGTCCCTTGAGCGCGGCCGCTCGATAGGCTCGCTCGGCTTGCACGTCATCGCGCGCCGTACCCAGTCCGCGCCGCAGACACACGCCCAGGTTGTACTGCGCATCCACATCACCCTTTGCCGCGGCGCGCCGGAAAAGTTCCACGGCCTGCGACTGATCGCCCTCGTCGGACGCATGTTGCAACAGCAAGCCGCCGAGCAACAGCATTGCGGGTGCGTGGCCCTGAAGGGCTGCCGCGTTGAGCCAGCGGCGCGCCTGCTCGATCGATGCCTCGGTGCCCACGCCCTTAAGATAAAGGTCGCCGACCATGCGCTGCGCCCCGGCATCGCCCTGCTCCGCGGCTCGCAGCCAGAGCTTGAATACCTGCGCGAGTTCATCACCGCCGGCACCATCGGCCATGCGCAGCGACGTCAGCGCCTTGATTGCGCCCGCGTGCCCTTGAAGCGCAGCCCGCTCATACCAGAGGATGGCAGCGTCGCGATCCATCGCGACGCCGCTTCCCTGAATCAAGGCATCGCCGAGCCACGCTTGCGCAAATGCGTTCCCGCCCTGAGCTGCGCGAGTGAACCAGCGCATCGCACGAGATGAGTCCTGCGCGACGTGTTTGCCTTCCAGATACGTCAGCGCAAGCGTCGCCTGGGCGTCGGAGTCGCCCCGCGCGGCACAACTGTCGAGCAGTTCGAGGACCCGCTCTGCAGACGTTGCCCCGGGGACCGCGCTCCCCAGTCGCTGCACCAAGAGACAGGCCGCTGCTCCGCTGCCCAGTTCCGCGGCCCGTACCAACCAACGGATCGCCGCCTCAGCATTCGCGGCGACGAATTCGCCGTCGTTATACTGGCGATACAGCGCCCAAGCGGCTTGCACACTGCCGGACTTCGCGGCTTCTTCCAGCAGTATCACGCCTCGCACGCTGTCCTGCCGTACGCCCAGGCCGCGAAAATGCAGAAATGCGAGGTTGTAGCGCCCGACGGCATCGCCGTAAACGGCGGCCTGGGCGTACCAACGCGCCGCGGTCGTGTAGTTCTTCCGCACTTGATCGCCGGTGGCGTAGAGAATGCCGAGTTGCACGCATGCCGCGGCGCTGCCCTGTTCCGCGGCCTGTCGGTACCAGGACCGTGCGGCCTTCGGATCGCGCGGCACGCCGAGGCCTCCCAGCTGCAGTGTGCCCAGGTGATAAAGCGCGTTGACGTTGCCCAACGCCGCGGCCCGGTGAAACCAGTCCGCCGCCGCCTGAAAATCCTGGGGCAATCCCACGCCTTCGGCGTACAGCGCACCCATTCGTTCATAGGCCGCCGTAAAGTTTTGATCGGCGGCCTTGCCGAGCCAGCGAGCAGCCTCCATCGTATCCCGAGGCACGCCCTCGCCGGCCAGATAGAATTGTCCGAGCAAATATTGCGCTTCACCGTCGCCCAAGTCCGCGGCCTGCCGGCACAGCACAGCGGCGGTATTCAAATCGGGGTCCGGACCGGACCGAAACAATCGCACCAGCGACACCCACGCTTTGAGATAACCGCGTGTGGCCGCGCGCCGCAACCAAGTCTCTGCCGCCGAGGCGTTGTGCGCGACACCACGACCGTGGGCGTACAATTCGCCCAGGTGGAACATGGCGGCCGGCTGGCCTGCGGCTCCCGCTTGTTCAAGGAGCGCGGCTGCCCGAGCCTCATCGTGCGGCACGTCGCCAAACAAGAGCAGCACGGCGAGACACAGTTGGGCGGTGGAATTTCCCTGCGCCGCACACGGCTCGAGCAACTCGAAGGCCCGCGCGTGGTCGCGCCGTTCACCATAGGCACCCGAGTACAGCATGCCGAGACCGAGTTGGCCGGCCGTATGAGCTTGCTTGGCGGCCTCATCGAACCAGTGTTCGGCCAGGTTCAGATCCCGCGCGATTCCTAAGCCGGCGGCATATTGATAGCCGAGGCGCGCCTGGGCCGCAGCATCGCCGGCCTCTGCGGCGAGCGCATTCCAGCGCGCTGCCTGCTCAGGATCTTGGGGTAAAGCGAGGCCCTGCGGATAGAGACGCTGCAGCAGCGATTGCTGGTCCAGGTTCTCCTCCAGGCGCAACAGAGCGGCCGGTGTCGCAGTGTCGGGCGCCGCCATGCCGGTGAGATACATTTCCCCCAGCCGCGCTTGGGCAGCCACCGACCCCTGCTCCGCGGCGCTACGAAACCAGCGCGCCGCTTCCACGAAATTTACCAACACGCCTTCGCCGGTCTCGTACAGTTTTGCCAAGCGCAGCTGCGCCCGCTCCGAACCGGCCTCGGCCAGCGCGCGAAACATCGCAGCCCCGTCCGCCTTCTTGCCCCGGGCGAAGTATTCTTCTGCCCGCTCCAGTGTGGGCTTACGCCAGCGTCGGATCAGCGTCGAAAGGAATGTTCGGATGCTCAAAAAATACCCGCCCTGACTTAAGATCCCTGAGAGAAGAGAGATGAGTGTACTACGAGGAAAACTCGTGTCATGGCCGGATCCAGGCGTACGCAACCCCGCAGTTGAATCGAAAACTTCAAGTCATCGATGCGCGTTGAGCATCTTCCCCTTCGTCTAGGCCTCACCATGGGTTATGGGAGTGCATACTGCCCAAGCTGATGCACCATACGGGCGCACATTTTTCAATTGTTTTTTTTCACGGTTCTGTCACAATCAAATGCGAATATGTTTAGTAATAGAATTCAAGGGGTTATGCGCTCTATATTAAGTTAAATCGGCGCTATGATGCGCTTTATGTAATTGGCACATAAGTTGCTGTTATTGATTAGGTTGATGTCGCAATCCCACGCCTTGCTTTTCAGAGATTTGACATAAGGGAGCATTTCAATGTCGCAAATTTGCAGTGTCGGTGGAGGCGATGATGACAAAGGTCATCATCACAGGGGTGATCATGACATCAGGGTTTTCGGCAAAGGATGGGACTTTGGTGGAAACCGGAACGACTTCATCCCGATCATTGGGAAAGGCTCTGTTATAGGCGGTACCGGCAACGACCCCTTTACCATTGATGGTAAAGGATACATCCCTGTCGGCGGTGGGAATGATAGCGTCGATCCATTCAGTTCCGGAACTAACAACCAGCACGGCTCTTTCGGCCACGACACTATTACCCTCGGCTCCGGTAACGATACGGTTTTCCAAGCGGGCAACGCCAGCATCCAAGGCGAATTTGGCGGCGCGTCGGTTGTCGGTGGCGGGCTGCCGTTCACCCATTCACGTACAGACGCCGCTATCAGCGGTGACGTAACCATGGTGGGTGGCGCATCCTCGAACAACTTCGTCGCTGGACCGGGATCGACGAGTACGCAGGGCGGCCTTGCTCCGGAAACCCTGATCGGTGGCTCTGGTGCCGACACCATGACAGGTGGAAGCAGCGGTGCCGTATTCGAATTCCTCTCCAAGGACGCGGGCGGCCATCACGTCATCACGAATTTCGTTGCCGGCCAGGACCAGCTGTATTTGGAAGGCCACTCGCTGTCGTATCTAAAGGCGCAAAACGACATCAACGTGTCCGGCACGAGTACCACAATCAGCTTGGATGGCGGCAAGACAACCATCGTACTGGAAGGCATCACGCACTTGAAGGGATCGGACATCACCACGCACAAGCCGTGATTGACCGGTAGGCATGCTGTTCTTATCGCTGCGTCGGGTATTGAAAAATAACCGGCGCAGCGACTCATTAGGTGAACACGCCGTGAGCGATGAGTCGCACCGAGATTTTTACTTGTCCAACGTCTCAAAGTGGCCGGCCAGCTACCGCAGGCAATCGGACGGCTTCTCGGTGTCTCTGTCCGACCCTGTTGCTCGCGGACGGGCGCGCTCATTGCTCTTCGGAGGAAATACAGCGCAGTAGGTGCTCGTCGAGCAGTTGAAAGAACCTATTCGAACGCTCGTTGGTCACTTTCCGCCAGCATTCCGGACTGACTACGTGAACGCAAGCCCAGACATTGGATGCCGTTTGACACAGCTACTCGATCATCGGTTCGCTGCGGTACCTGTTGGCGCCGGCTCTGCCGCCTAGGGATTCGGACACCATACCTGCATGGCGTTGGTTTTGCTTATTGGCGGGGGCACGCAGTATGGCCGGGTGTTGGCTTGCAAGGCGGCGGGGGTTTCTTGATGACCTGCTTCGGAGGAGGGGCCGGGTTCATCGGCACCGGGGGCTTGATCGTGTCAGTCGATGGAGTCTCCGCGAACGCCGGAGCCATGATCGTCAATGCGGCGGCGAGCAGAGAAAAATTTCTTAACATGACACGTATCTCCACGCCGTTTTAATGTCCCTCATCCGGATCCGAAAGGTTTTTGCCTTCAGACAGTAGGACAGCAATCGCCAGAACCCTAACATGAAGCTCTGGTCGATCGCTAATGCGCCCCGCTCAGGCGGACAGTCGTACCGGTGCGCGATGCGGTCCCCAGTCGCCGGGCCTGGCCGTGAAAACGCCGGCGCAGGCGGTGCCGCATTCCCGGCATCGCCCGTCCGGCGACAGAGTCCATTGG
>Ga0209048_10001045_pt1 | contig 29017 bp, 35 predicted proteins | sample FrelakmetCRP12CR_FD_187146 | JGI IMG/M metagenome (GOLD analysis project Ga0209048, IMG submission 187146) | Freshwater lake sediment microbial communities from the University of Notre Dame, USA, for methane emissions studies - CRP12 CR (SPAdes)... | ecosystem: Environmental > Aquatic >... | reverse complement strand
GTATTATGAGGGGTCCTGGTAATCAACCCAGGTTTCTTTTTCGGCGAGATACTTGGTGCCTTTGAAATTGGCGCGCGTTCTCATTCTGCTGAAGCCGAATCCCTGCATCGCTCCGATGAGTTCTTGTACCGCTGCGGCAATGGTCGGATGCGAGTGCCCTTCGACAGTCAGGGCTTCATACATGACCTTGGCGGCGTAACCTGAGGGTGTTCGATGGACGAGGACCGCGCGATTGAAATACCGATCGCTCGGGTCGACTCCTTCAACTTGGTGCTTTTCAATCAGACCTTCTTTTTTGAAGAGCAGCGGAAGCGAACTCATCACGACCTCCATGACACTCAAAGGGAATGGCCCACGGTCCCGATTATAGGGAGGGGCCGTGCTGACTGCAAGCCGTTGACAACCTCTTGACGCCCTCCTATCATTCCCCCCCGCTGTGGCAGGTCGATGTTTCCCGGAAGATATGAATATCCCCAACAGCTTGACCATCCTCCGTATTCTCCTGATCCCCTGCTACATCGGCTTGCTTGTTTACGGTAGATTTGATGAAGCCCTCATCGTTCTTATCGTGGCCGGACTCACTGATGCGCTCGACGGGGCGATCGCCCGGCTGACGAATCAGCATACCCGGCTCGGGGCCGTGTTGGACCCTCTGGCCGATAAACTGCTCCTCACCTCCGGGTTCATCACGCTCTCGATGATTCATCTGATTCCGTCGTGGGTCACGATCGTAGTAGTCAGCCGAGACTTGATACTGATGCTGGGGACGGCGGTGGCGCACTTCACAGATTCTCGCGTGGATATTACTCCCACCTTTTTGGGCAAGGGCACCACGCTTCTCCAGCTGTCCTATGTCGTATTGGTGATATTCCTGAGTTCCCGTCACATCGATCTGGCCGTCTTGCTGCCCCTCTTGATCGGGATGGTCTCTTTCACGCTATTGTCCGGATTGCACTATCTCTACCGAGGCTATTGGCACACGAGTGCAATCAGCGGCTAAGGTTCTGTATTGCTTGAGCCTGCGTGCCTCATCGCCTGCGCAGAGATCGTGCATTTGTTTGACAGGTCTAAGAGTGGCCAGTAGACTCGCCTGGTAGGTAATCCCCTCAGAGTACAATCGGCCAGGGCGATGGCCACATCGAAGGGTGAGTGTTGGATATGGCTACCTTTGCGTATGTCGGACGAGCCAGATCGGGTGCCGTCAAGAAGGGCGAGCTGAGCGCTAAAACCCGAGATGAGGCGGTGAATCAACTCCGCAAGCAAAGCGTCGTCGTCACCAGCCTCGAAGAAAAGAAGAGCGGCGCGGGCGGATTCAGCCTGAGTTTAGGGTCTGGTCTGACCGATAAAGACCTGGTTGTATTTACTCGGCAATTCGGCACGATGATCAATGCGGGTCTGCCTTTGGTGCAGTGTCTCGAAATTCTCTCGACCCAGTCCGAGAATAAAGTGCTGCGAGAGACGATCGGGGAAGTGAAGATCCAGGTGGAAGCCGGCTCGACCTTTTCGGACGCCTTGCGGCGCCATCCTAAAGTCTTCGACGATCTCTACGTCAACTTGGTGCATGCGGGCGAGGTCGGTGGCCTGCTCGATACGATCTTGACGCGTCTCGCCAAGTACATAGAGAAAGCGATGAAACTCAAAGGGCAGATCAAGTCTGCCATGATCTATCCTGCCGCGATCATGGGAGTTGCCGTTGTTGTTATTGCTGTTCTCATGCTTTTTGTCATTCCAATCTTTGCAAAGATGTTTCTTGAACTGTCAGGCGGGAAAGTGGGGTTGCCTGGCCCTACGCAATTCGTCATCGACGTCAGTAACTTCTTTATCGCGTATTGGTATGTCATCCTTGGCGTTATGGTGGGCACCGTTGTTGGTATTAAAAAATACTATGCGACCGTTCAAGGGCGGCTGGTCATTGATAAGTTGCTTCTCAAGTTACCAGTGGTTGGAGACTTAATCAGGAAAGCCTCGGTTGCCAAGTTCACCCGTACGCTCGGGACATTGCTCTCCAGCGGGGTCCCATTACTCGATGGGTTGTCTATCTGTGCAAAGACTGCGGGTAACAAGGTTATTGAAGAGACGTTGTTCAACGCGCGCGTTAGTATCAGTGGCGGAAAGACCATCGCCGATCCCTTGGCAGCAAGCGGGGTGTTCCCGAAAATGGTTACGCATATGATCGCCGTCGGTGAGTCGACTGGCGCGCTGGACGCGATGTTGGGAAAAATTGCAGACTTTTACGAAGATGAAGTTGATCAGGCAGTTGCCTCTTTGACGGCATTACTTGAGCCGGCGATGATGGTGTTCTTGGGGATTGTGATTGGATTCATCGTGATTGCGATGTATCTCCCGATATTCAAAATGGCGTCCGCAATCGGATAGGTTGGCGTTCAGTCCGTCCCTGTCACGGATTTGGGGCCTAGTTCCAAGCATAAAGGCTCTAAGCCCTTCTGGCCAAACCACTCGGTGCCTTATCAAATGTGCGACGACACGGTTTCTGGCCCCCTATCCGAGGAGAATGAACGAGGCGCATCTCTATTCATGCTCCGCCGATCTCCGTCTCCCACACTGTCCTTCCACTCATGAATGATTTGCGCACAAGACTGTATTGGCTCATGGGGATTCGGCTGGCCCTTGTGAGCCTGATGCTCGGCCTGTCTCTCGCCTTTCAAGTTGCGAAGGATGGGCGGGTCGAAACGTTCTACACTCTGATTATTTTCACCTATGTCCTGACGATCCCTTCCGCCATTCTGCTCCGTGCGCTTACCTCACCAGTAGCTCTAACGATATTCTTCTGGACTCAGGTGGGGATCGACTTCCTTCTTGAAACGGTGCTGGTTGCGAGGACAGGGGGGATTGAGAGTCCCTTTGCGGTGCTGTATGTCATGACGGTGGCGGTCGCCAGTCTCGTTCCCCGTCGGCGAGTGGGGCTTCTTACCGCCTGTTTCTGCATCATTTTATTTGGGCTCTTAACAAACATTCAACTGTATGGCCTGTTTGAGGGGTGGGGGTGGCTGCCGCCGAGTCGGCTGACTGTGCCTGAAACATTTCAAACCTTCGGCGTCTATGCCCTCGCTCTTCTTGTCGTTGGTATCCTGGGCGGAACTTTAGCTGAACAGCTTCAGCAGGCGGATCAATCATTGCGCGAGAAGGAACAGGGACTTAGTCGACTCCAAGTCTTTCACGAGAATATCATCCACAGCATCAGCAGCGGCGTGTTTACGGCAGATGCCATGGGGTGCATCACCTCGTTCAACCCCGCGGCACAGGAAGCAACAGGGTATACGATCACTCACGTTGCGGGGCGTCCCTGGCGGGAGATCTTCAACTGGCACCCTAACCAGGAATCAGACGAGCAACTCAGTGGTGCCGTGTCGACGACGACGCGATTCGAAGTGGAATGTAAGCGTGCTGACGGCAATCGTCTGATTCTCGGCATGACCCTGTCCCCATTGCACGAACAGGGGCGACAGACAGGTTTGGTTGGCGTGTTCAAAGATTTGACACAGATTCGGGATCTCGAAGAGGAGATGCGGCGCAAGGAGTGGTTGGCAAGTTTGGGTGAAATGTCTGCCGGGATGGCCCATGAAATCCGGAATCCGCTTGGCGCATTGGCTGGCGCGATGCAAATGCTTCGGAAAGATGCCACGGGAGATGAGACAAATTGTCGGTTGATGGACATTGCGATTCGGGAGGCGACTCGGCTCGACAACATCATTACTGAATTCCTCCAGTACGCACGTCCGCCGGCGCTCAATCTTGCAGAGCACGATCTCAACAAAGTACTTGCCGAGACGCTCGATCTCGTTCAACATGAAGCGCGAACACGTTCTAACATCAAAATTGTTACGTCCCTCGCGACCGGCGCGCTCGCGGCACAGGTTGATCAAGATCAGCTCCGGCAAGTTTTCTGGAATATGGCAACGAACGCGTTTGAAGCGATGCCGGAGGGAGGGCAGTTGACCATCTCGACAAGCTGCCGCACCGTCGATGTCGGCGGCCGCAAGGGCGACATCATCGAAATTGCGTTTCAAGACACTGGGGCAGGTATTCCGAAACAGAACCTCGATAAGATCTTTCTTCCGTTTTTTACGACGAAGAAGCAAGGCTCGGGCTTGGGTCTCGCAGCCGTGCATCGCATCATCGATCTGCACGGGGGCTGGATAAAGGTCGAAAGTCAGGAGCGCCATGGCTCACGGTTTGTCGTATGTATGCCGCGTTCCGGAGATGCCGGGGTGCGGTTGTGGCATGAGGGGCGAACGCCGTGGAAAAGATCCTAGTTGTTGATGATGAGAGGAGTCTGCGCGAGGTCCTGAGCATCATGCTCAAGCGTGCGGGCTATGCCGTGACCGAAGCCGCGGATGGCGAAGAGGCCATCGGTCATGTGAACAGGGAAATCTTCGATCTCGTCATCACCGACCTCCGCATGCCGAAAGCCGATGGCATGGCGGTGCTGAAGGCGGTGAAGTCTTCTTCTCCTGAAACCGTGGTTCTCGTCATTACGGCGTTTGCGACCGCTGACTCGGCGGTCGATGCGATGAAGCAGGGCGCGTATGACTACCTGACCAAGCCGTTCCAGGTCGATGAAGTGCAGTTGATAATCCGCAACGCCCTGGAGAAGCGGCGTCTCTCGACGGAAAATATTCTATTAAAGCGCGAAATGGCGAGCCAATCGTCATTTGCCCAAATCATTGGCCAAAGTGAGGCGATCCAAAAGGTGTTCGACGTGGTGCGCAAGGTCGCGGACGCCAAGAGCAATGTGCTGATTTTTGGGGAAAGCGGAACGGGCAAGGAGTTGGTGGCGCGGGCGATTCACTATAACAGTGCCCGGAGCCCGATGCCGTTTGTGGCGGTGAATTGCAGCGCGGTGCCGGAGACGTTGCTCGAAAGCGAACTCTTCGGGCACATGAAGGGGTCTTTTACCGGCGCGATGGCCAATAAGGCCGGGTTGTTCGAAGTCGCCAACGGCGGCACGATCTTTTTGGATGAAATCGGCGATACAACCCCCACAATTCAAGTCAAGCTGCTGCGCGTCATTCAGGAACGAGAGTTCCGGCGTGTGGGCGGCACCCAGGATGTGAAGGTGGACGTGCGTATCGTGGCCGCGACCAACAAAGACCTTGAAAAAGCTGTGGCCGACGGCTCATTTCGTGAAGACTTGTACTACCGCTTAGATGTCATCCCGATCCGGCTCCCGCCGTTGCGGCTTCGTACCGGAGATATTCCACTTCTGGTGAAACATTTCCTCGAGAAATTTTCTCAAGAAAGTGGAAAGCCGGCTCCAGTTCTGACGTCGGAGGCGATGCACGTGTTACTAGGTCATGAGTGGCGGGGGAACGTGCGCGAGCTCGAGAATTTGATCGAACGTGTTGTCGCCTTTTCCGTCGGTGCGCCTGTATCGGATGATGATATTCGAGGCTGGCTTCATCGTGTTGTGACTCCCCAGCAGCAAGGAGTTCCTACGGACCTGCCGGAGGATGGGTTGGATCTGGAAGGGCTAATCAACGGTATTGAGAAAGACCTGCTCTTACAGGCGCTCGAACGGGCCAAGTGGGTCAAGAAAAAGGCCGCACGGCTTCTGAGACTCAACACGCGATCCTTTCGCTATCGACTAGAGAAGTATGCCATCAAAGGAGGCCGTGATTAATCCGCAGCCGAGTCCGTCCGAGGTCACCGTCTTCGCTCCTGCCAAAATCAACTTGATCCTGCGTATCCTCGACCGCCGCCCCGACGGGTTCCACAATCTCTGGTCGATCATGCAGACCGTTGTCCTCGAAGACGAGGTGCAGATCAGATTGAATGCTGACCGACAGGATATTCAGCTTAGGTGTGATGCGACGCAGCTGGCTGTAGACCAGAGTAACCTTGTTTACCGCGCAGCGGCGGAGGTGTTGGAGCGAGCCCACCATGCCATTGGGCTCGACATTGAGCTGCGTAAACGCATTCCGATGGGAGCCGGCCTCGGTGGCGGAAGCAGCGATGCCGCAGCCACCATCATAGGGTTGAACCGTCTCCTAAAGCTGGAGTGGTCTCCGATGCAGATGGCTGATGCCGGGCAATCGTTAGGTAGCGATGTCACCTTCTTTTTCTTTGCCCCCTCGGCGTTCGTGACGGGTCGAGGAGAAGAAGTTCGGCCGGTCGTCGTTGAAGGGGCGCGATGGGTCGTGCTCGTCAACCCGGGGTTTGAGGTTAATACTAAGTGGGCGTATCAAGCATTGGCTGCCACCAGGACCGCTGTCGCGCCGTTGTCGGAGGCCCAGCGAGAACTCGACCGGCAACCACGGGTGAGCTGGGGCCAATTGATTGCCGCGTCAGAGAATGATTTCGAGGCGCCGGTATTTGCCGCACATGGGAAGCTCCGGGAGATCAAGCAGACCTTGCAGGCTCAAGGGGCGGAGATCGCATTACTATCCGGAAGCGGGGCGACGGTGTTTGGGGTGTTCGCGGACGAGGCGAGCGCTCGCCTGGCCCAGGCCCAGTTCGTGAGTGAAAATTTGATGAACGTGTTTGTTGTTCCTACCTGCTCAGGTCCGCTCGACTGGAGATATAAACTGCCACAATAGGCAGTGGCTCGGTTGACAACTCGCCGTGCATTCCGTTAGAGTTTAGCCCCTTAGTTGGCTTCCTCAACAGCGCGCAGAGAACGAGGTAGGCGGGTCACGAGTACGCCCACCGACGCCCGCCGTCGAGACGAACCATATACGAAATCAGATCGTTACGCAGTCGCACCCAAGGATCCTCTGAGGAATCGATGAGCAGAGAGCTAAAGATATTCTCTGGCAACGCAAATCCGGCCCTGGCCCATGAGATTTGTGCCTATCTTGGGACCAAGCTCGGCGCAGCCACGGTGTCGTCATTCAGTGACGGCGAAATTCGCGTCAAGATTGAGGAAAACGTTCGTGGCGGCGACGTGTTCGTCGTGCAGTCGAGTTGCCAGCCTGTCAACGACTCCCTTATGGAATTGCTGATTATAATTGATGCGCTCAAACGGTCCTCAGCGAATCGCATCACCGCGGTCATTCCGTATTTTGGCTATGCTCGCCAGGATCGCAAAGATCAGCCACGCGTGCCGATCTCAGCGAAGCTCGTGGCCGATCTCATCAGCACCGCCGGCACCGATCGGGTGCTGACGATGGACCTCCACGCGGGGCAGATCCAGGGGTTCTTCAATGTGCCGGTGGACCATCTCTATGCGCTGCCCGTATTGTTGGATTACATCACGAAGAAGAAGGTGAGCGACCTGGTGGTCGTCTCGCCAGACGCCGGTGGAGTCGAGCGGGCCCGCGCCTTTGCAAAGCGGCTCGAAGCCAATTTGGCGATTATCGACAAACGACGAGAAGGACCGAATCAGACGCAGATCATGAACATCATCGGCGACGTCGCAGGTAAGAGTGCGCTGTTACTGGACGACATGATCGACACGGCCGGCACCATTGTGAAGGGGGCGCAGGCTTGTATGGATCACGGGGCTCGGGAAGTGTGGGCGGCTTGTACGCACGCGGTGCTCACCGGGCCGGCGTTGGACCGGATCCAGCAATCCTGCCTGAAGCAGGTGATCGTGACCAATTCGATTCCGTTACGGGGCAAAGAGCAGACTTGCCCGAAGTTACATCAATTATCGATCGCTCCACTGTTAGGTGAGGCAATTCGGCGTATCCATGAAGATGAGTCGGTGAGTTCATTGTTTGCCTAGCTCGAGACTGAGGCATCTACAGACCAGCGAGAAGGGGACGGAGGCCTATCATGAAATTTGATCTAGCGGTTACAGTGAGAGAGAAAACGGGAAAGGGCGCGGCGCGCCAGCTTCGGCGAGAGGGCAAGATCCCGGGTGTGTTGTATGGGCAGGGCGAATGTCTGCTCTTGACGATCGAACCCGATGGCTTGGTCAAGATCTTGAAAGCACAGGCGGGAGGGTCCGCGCTCGTGTCGCTCACGCTGACTGGTGCGAAATCGAAACCGAACCGGACCGTCCTCTTGCGCGATTTCCAGGTCGATCCGGTCGAAGGAAATGTGCTGCATGCGGATCTGTTTGAAATCTCGATGAACAAGCCGATTCGTGTGAAGGTGCCCCTGCATTTGACCGGCGGAGTGCCTGCCGGTGTCAAGGAAGGCGGCATCCTCCACCACAATATGCGCGAGTTGCATATTGAGTGTTTGCCCGCGGTCATGCCGGACTTCATCGAAGTCGATGCCTCAGGGCTCGCCATTGCTCAAGGTCTCCATCTGAAAGACCTGGCCGCGCGCGAAGGGATCCGCTATCTAGACGATCCTGAGCAGATGGTCGTGAGTGTGGCGGCGCCGATGACGGAAGCCAAGCTTGAATCGCTTCTCGCTAGCGGCGCAGTTGCACCGGAGGGTGCGAAAGAGCCTGAGGTGGTTGCGAAGGGCAAAGTGGCGGGTGAAGCCGCTGAGGGGGGCGAAGCGGCGAAAGTCGGTGCCGCGGCTCCAGCTGATGCGAAAGGCGGCGAGAAGAAAGGCGCTCCAGCGCCAAAAGCTGAGAAGAAAGAAGCCGAAAAGAAGAAGTAACCTTGCGCCTCATCGTTGGGCTGGGCAACCCGGGCGCTGCCTATGCCCATACCCGCCACAACGTCGGCATGTGGGTCATCGAGCGGGCTGCCGCTCGGTGGTCCATCCGTCTCGCCAAGCACGGCATGGCTCATCGTGGATCGGGACGGCTTGGGTCGGAACTCCTCGAACTCGCCGGCACTCTCGACTGGATGAACATCACTGGTCCTCCGCTCAACGGCCTCCTCCGTGAGTTTTCGCTGACCGCCGCCGACCTGATCCTCGTCCACGACGATCTCGATCTTGATCTGGGACGGCTCCGCATCAAACAAGCCGGCGGGCATGGAGGGCATAACGGAATCAACTCGGTCATTGACGCGATCGGGACGCCCGAGTTTGTGCGGATCAAGATCGGAATCGGTCGCCCGGCACCGCGACAGGATTCGGCGGATTATGTGTTGCAGCCGTTCACGAGAGAAGAGCTCGAGGTGTTGAATCCCTGTCTCGATCGTGCCGTCGATGCGTTGGAATGTCTGATCCATCGGGGGGTGGCCGTGGCGATGAACCAGTTTAATATACGTGAGAAGTCGGACGAAGATGAGGCGGCGCAGCCAGGCTGATTCTTTATGAGGGTATACCGAATACACGAGAGGCGTAGTGCAGTCGCGCCAGAGTGCTGAGCAAGACAAGCCCCCTCTTCATTTGACAGTTTCTTCAAGGCTGTGTTAGCTTCACGCCTTCGCGCTGGCTGATTCCAGCGTGCCTACACCTTGCTCCCGACTTGTTCGGGGGCCTTTGTCCAGGAGGATTGCTGCATGGAGCTCTACGAGTCTCTGTTCATTATTCGTACGTCTGTCTCCGACGAGGAGACCGCTGCCCTGATCGCGAAGATGAAGGCGGTAGCGGAGAAGACCGGCGCACAGTTCATCAAATCAGAAAACTTAGGCAAGAAGAAACTCGCCTACGAGGTGAAGCGGGAGCGGAAGGGGACGTATGTCTACTTCTACTTCAGGGCACCCAACATCACGGTTGGCGAATTAGAGCGATCCTATCGGCTGGAAGACTCCATCATCAAGTTCTTGACCGTCCATCTCAAAAAAGAACTGGTGCCGCCACGGCCACTTGAGACGTCATCGGAGGAGTTTGCCGGTGGCCGGATTTAACAAAGTCATTCTCATCGGGAATCTCACGCGGAATCCTGAGTTGCGGTACACGCCGAATGGAACGCCGGTTGCCAGTTTGGGCCTCGCGGTCAGCCGGCGATACAAGCAGGGCGATGAATTGAAAGAAGAAGTCTGTTTTGTAGACATTGTCGTCTTCGGCAAGCAAGCGGAACATTGCGGGCAGTATCTCAGCAAGGGAAGCGGGATCATCGTCGATGGGCGGCTGCAGCAGCGCCGGTGGGAAACAGAAGACGGCCAGAAGCGCAGCAAGCACGAGGTGGTGGCCCAAACGGTGACCTTCATGCCGAAACGCCAGGATGGTGGCGGCGGGACTGAGGCGCCGGCGCACGATGATGCGGGGTATGAACCCGAGGAGCACGTCTAACAGAGGGGGAGACGGTTATGGAGCGTGAACAGGGCGGAGACCGGGACGGAGGTGGTGGCGGACGGTTTTTTCAACGCCGCCGGCCTTGTCGATTTTGTATCGACAAAGGGGCGATCGATTTCAAAGATGTCGGGCTGCTGAGAAACTTTCTGACGGAGCGGGGTCGGATTGTTCCGCGGCGCATCTCCGGCAATTGTATGAGGCACCAGCGCGAATTGACGGCCGCCGTCAAGCGGGCTCGGCACATCGCCCTCATCAGCTTTGCGGAAGAGCGATAAGGTAGCTGGTCACGTTGGGCATGGGAATGCAGGTAGGTGCCACGATGGATCTTCTGACGCCGCCGCTGGCTGACATCACCGTAGATGGTCTCTCGCTGGTTGGCGAGGTCACGGCAGAGGAGCTCGGCCTGACCGAGGATGATGCCGTGGTCCGGGGTCCGCTGGCTGTGAGTCTGGACCTGACCAACGTCGAAGGGCTGGTCGCTGTGACTGGTGTGCTGGAAGGCACGATCGTTCGTGAGTGTGTGCGGTGCTTGAAGCAGTATGAGGATCCCCTGGCTTTTTCTGTGCGGGCCGCCTTTATCCCGGAGCCCAAATCGGCGTCCCGTCATACGAAGCGAGCGGATCCCCGAAAGGCGCGTGTGGAGGTCGTGGAGGCTGAAGAAGAAGAGGAGCCGGACGATCAATATCAATATCAGGGCAATCATCTAGAACTGGCTCCCATGTTGCGCGAACACGTGATCCTGGCCTCGCCGATGCAGCCCCTCTGCAGCGACGACTGCTTGGGGCTCTGCGCACGATGTGGGAAGAATTTGAATGAGACGCCCTGTCAGTGTGCCGCGGAACCACCGATCCCGACGTTTCGGGTGGTCCAGAGCACGAAACGTAAGACCGGCGGATCATCAGCATCATAGCGTGGCCGCCTGCTATCGAGAGTGAGAAGGAGTTGCTATGCCAAATCCGAAACATAAACATTCACGGGAACGACGAGACAAGCGGCGCACGCAAAAATTGCGCATCACACCGCCGGGAATGTCCGTCTGTCCACAATGTCACGAGATCAAGCTGCCGCATTACACCTGCTTGAATTGCGGAACGTATAAGGGCAAGGCGGTCATCCAGGTCGAAGAGTCCTAAGTTAGGCTGGCTCGTGACGGGGCCGTTGGGCCGTGCCTGCAGGGTTCAATGGCTCCATGGATTACGACGGGATGATGTCTGTTTGCCTGTTGCGTCAATCATTTCACTGCTCTAAACTCCTCCCGCATGTAGTGTGGTGACGGCAGTTCTTTTTCTTCCGTGACCACCTGACACATCATCGTTCAATGAGTAGCTGGCCCTATGAAAATTGCGCTTGATGCCATGGGCGGTGACCATGGACCGGCCCCGGTCATTGAGGGGGCTCTCCAGGCTGCCCAGGAATGTGATGTCGAGGTGCTGCTCGTCGGCGACGAGGCAATGCTCACCGCCGAATGTCGCCGTCTCGGCTGTACGGATTCCCGTCTGTCTATTCGTCATGCCTCGCAGGTTGTCGAGATGCACGAATCGCCCGCTACTGTAGCCCGCAAGAAGCGGAACTCCTCCATCTGGATAGCGACCGAGCTGGTCAAGAGCGGCGAGGCGAGTGCCGTGGTCAGTCCCGGGAACACTGGCGCCAGCATGGTGGCGTCATTCTTTGTGCTCGGGCTGACGAAGGGTGTCGAGCGGCCGGCGATCGCGACATGCCTGCCCACGCTTACCGGTATGGCCATTATGTTGGATGTAGGGGCCAATGTGGACTGTAGCGCCCAGCATTTAGTGCAATTCGCCATCATGGGGAATGAATACGGCAAACATCTCTTCGGGAAGCCCAATCCACGTGTCGGATTGTTGAGTATCGGGGAAGAAGACAGCAAGGGGAATGAGGTCACGAAGGAGGCGTTCAAGCTCCTCAAGGCCAGTTCGCTCAACTTCATCGGCAATATCGAGGGCCGTGATGTGTATAGCGGGAGCGCTGATGTGGTGGTGTGTGATGGGTTTATCGGGAACGTTGCGCTGAAGATTTCCGAGGGAGTGGCTGATACGATCAAGAAACTGTTGATCAAGGAAATTTCCGGATCCTTTTTCGGCCGCTTGGCCTACCCGCTCATTGCCAAACCGCTGCTCAATCTGAAGCGAAGAATCGATTACGCTGAATTCGGCGGGGCGCCGCTCCTGGGTGTCAACGGCATTACGATGATCTGCCATGGTCGTTCGTCCGCCAAGGCGATCAAGAATGCTATCCGCCGGGCGAAGGGATTGGCAGAGAGTCGCGTCGATGAGCTGATTCAGCGGGATATTGAAGAGAGTCTCTCGCAGACCAAGCCTACCGAGGATTCGCCGGCATGAGGGCCCGCATCGCAGGGACCGGATCGTATGTGCCGGCCAAGGTGCTGACCAATGTCGATCTTGAGCGAATGGTGGCCACCTCGGACGAATGGATTGTCGAACGGACCGGTATCCGCGAACGGCATGTTGCCGGTCCCGGTGAAGCCTGTTCTGATCTGGCGGTGAAGGCTGCGGAGCGGGCCTTGATGGCCGCCGGGGTGAGTGCGGCTGATCTCGACCTTATTCTGTTGGCCACCTGCACCGGTGATTATCCAATTCCTGCTACCGCTTGTCTGATTCAACATCAACTGGGGGCGACGCGTGCGGCGGCTTGTGATTTGTCGGCCGCCTGTTGCGGGTTCGTCTATGCATTATCGGTGGCGGATGCCTATGTTAAAACCGGTATGCGCCATGTGTTGATCATCGGGTCGGAAGTGATGTCGGCGATCACCGATTGGACCGATCGCAATACCTGCATTTTGTTCGGCGACGGGGCTGGAGCGGCAGTCATCAGCGCCAGTGAAAACGACCGGGGCATCCTGTCTACGCATCTTCGATCCGATGGCGCCCTCTGGGATTTGATTGCGGTGCCAGGGGGAGGATCACGGATGCCGCCCTCTGAAAAGGTCGTGGCGGAACGGATGCAGTACATCAAGATGAAGGGGAACGAGACCTTCAAGGTGGCGGTTCGGAACTTGGAAGAAGTCGCGCGCGAGACCTTGGCTGCGAATGATCTTCGCGTGGAGGATATCGACCTCTATGTACCGCATCAAGCAAACGTGCGTATTCTAAAGGCAGTGGCCGGGCGGCTCGGGCTCCCACCTGAAAAAGTGATGCTGAACCTCGATCAGTATGGGAATACATCGGCGGCCTCGATCCCCATTGCCTTGGATGAAGCCGTACGCCAGGGGCGAATCAAAGAGGGAAGCCTTGTCATGTTGGGAGCCTTCGGGGCCGGGTTAACCTGGGCCTCGGCGCTCATTCGCTGGTGAACCCTTCAGCTGTCAGTTCTCCTGTCGATTCGCGCAAGTTGGCATATTGATTGATCGCTGGATGCTGACCTGTTTCAGAAACTTTTCTCGTTGACATTCAAGGGAAATTCGACGATATCTAACTCGACGGGGCGCGCGCTGTGCGCCCTCTCCAGCTTTGAGTACCACGAAGATGAGAGTAACCAGTAGCCTCGTGCAATCACTCCGGTAGTATGGCGATTCTCCAATCAACAAGGTCATCCGGTATTGGGTTGGTTTTTCCAGGCCAGGGGTCCCAGTCAGTCGGGATGGGGAGAGCGTTGGTCGAGGCCTATCCGGGCATCAGGAGTCTCTACGATGAGGCGTCGTCGGTACTGGGATATGATATTGCCGCACTGTGTTTTGAGGGACCAGCGGAACGATTGAACCTCACGGAATATACTCAGCCGGCGTTGCTGGTGAGCAGCATCGCCGCGCTTCATGCGCTCGAACCGTTGGGCATCACGCCGGTCGCCGTGGCCGGCCACAGCTTGGGAGAGTACTCGGCTCTTGTCGCCGCTGAAGGAATGACCTATCGTGAGGCCGTGGCGATCGTGCAGAAGCGAGGTCGTTATATGGCCGAAGCGGTGCCGCCTGGGACTGGGCTTGTCGCCGCGCTTCTCGGCCTCGCGGCTGACGTGGTGTCAGAGGTGTGCCGGGAGGCCTCTTCTGTGGGAGTCGTGGCCGCGGCGAATTTCAATTCGCCTGGTCAGGTTGTCATTGCCGGGGAAAAGGCCGCCGTGGAACGGGCCATTGAACTGGCGAAGGCCAAGGGATGTAAGAAGGCGATTCCGCTTCCCGTCAGTGTGCCAGTGCATACGCCCCTGATGCAGAAGGTGGCCGATCGACTTGCCGGAGATTTAGCGGCGATCACCTGGTCCGATCTCAGGATGCCACTGATAAACAATGCCGAAGCCAGGGCGATCACCAAGGCCCCTGACATCCAGTCGTCGTTGGTACGACAACTTCCATCGTCGGTGCGTTGGGAAGATTCGGTGAAGGCCATGGCCGCGATGGGTGTGACGACGTTCGTCGAGGTTGGGCCGGGAACCGTCTTGAGCGGCTTGATCAAAAGAATTCTGCCGGATTCGGTGATCCTGAATGTGAATGATCCTAAGTCGCTCGAAGCGACCCGCGCTGCGTTCAGTGCGTGAAGGGATATGAGGAGCGAGCGGATGTCATTACAAAGCAAGGTTGCGATTGTCACAGGGGCGGCGCAAGGGATCGGCCGGGCGATCGCAGAAGCGTTGGCTCACGCCGGGGCTGATATTGTCGTTGCCGATCTTGATCCAAGCCGGTCGAAAGATACGGTTGCGGCGGTGGAGCAGTTGGGGCGCAAGGCGCTGAACATCAAAGTCAATGTGGCGGACGCGACTGACACCAAAGCCATGGTCGACCAGGTGCTCAAGGAATGGGGGAAGGTCGATATTCTGGTGAACAATGCTGGGATCACGCGTGACGGGTTGCTGTTGCGGATGAAGGAGGAAGACTGGAACCTGGTGCTCCAAGTAAATTTGAACGGGACGTTCAACTGCACGAAGGCGGTCTTGCTCCCGATGACCAAGCAGCGGTATGGTCGCATCGTCAACATTGCCTCGATCGTCGGGGTGATGGGTAATGTAGGCCAGGCCAATTACGCGGCATCGAAGGCGGCGGTGATTGGATTGACGAAGACGGTCGCACGGGAATATGCGAGCCGTTCAGTGACGGTGAACGCCGTTGCGCCTGGATTCATCGATACAGCCATGACGCAGGGGTTGTCGACGGAGGTAAAAGACACGCTCCAGAAGCAAATTCCATTGGGACGGTTGGGTACACCGGCCGATATTGCGGCGGCGGTGCGTTTTCTCGTGTCGGACGAGGCGGCCTATATCACCGGGCACGTGCTGCACGTGAACGGAGGAATGTTGATGCCCTGACGACTGTGTGGACAGAATATTGTAAAATGCTGCGGCAAAAGGTTCGCAGCGGCAAGGAGGGTTTACGATGGGGAAGGAGGCAGGAAAATCAATGGGTACTGTGGAAGAACGGGTGAAGAAAATTATTGGGGAGCAGCTGGGAGTCGAGGAGGATGAGGTCACGCCAGAAGCCAGCTTCGTAGAAGACCTTGGTGCCGACTCGCTCGATACAGTTGAGCTGGTGATGGCCCTCGAAGAAGAGTTCGGCATCGAGATTCCCGACGAAGACGCAGAGAAGATTCTGACGGTCGGGAAAGCGTTGGACTACATTAAGGAAAAGGCCTAGCGGTCATAGGACGTTATGAGTGCTCGTTCGACCAGACGGATCGTTGTGACCGGTTTGGGGGTGATCACGCCTCTGGGGACGGGTGTCGAAAAGACGTGGAAAGCCATCTGTGCCGGTGAATCCGGCATCGGTCCGATAACGAAGTTCGATCCTACGGCCTACGATGCCCGAATCGCCGGTGAAGTGAAAGACTTTGATCCAGCCCAATTCATCGAGAAAAAAGAAATCAAAAAGATGGATACATTCATCCATTATGCTGTAGGGGCTGCCCAGCTGGCGGTGGATGACGCGGGGTTCACCGTGGCGCCGGAAGAGGCCACGAAAGTAGGGGTGTATATCGGCTCGGGCATCGGAGGGCTCGGGTCGATCGAGCACTACCACACGATTCTGCAGGAAAAAGGCCCCGGGCGGGTCTCGCCGTTTTTCATCCCGATGACCATCATCAACCTGGCTTCGGGGCAGGTGGCGATCAGATTGGGCGCCAAGGGGCCGAACTCCTGTGCGGTGACGGCTTGTGCGACGGGCAATCACTGTATCGGCGACGCGTATCGACTGATTCAGGCGGGCGATGCTGATGTCATGATCGCGGGCGGGGCGGAAGCGGCCATTACGCCGTTGGGGGTTGCAGGGTTTGCGGCGTCGAAAGCCTTGTCGTTTCGCAACGATGAACCGACGAAAGCGAGCCGACCATTCGACAAGGATCGCGACGGGTTCGTGCTCGGCGAAGGCGCCGGGGTCGTGGTCTTGGAGGAACTGGAGCATGCACGTCGACGTGGGGTCCGAATCTATGCCGAACTCATCGGTTACGGCATGAACAGCGACGCCTACCACATTACCGCTCCGTCCGAAGAAGGTGAGGGAGCGGTTCGATGCATGGAGCTGGCGCTCAAGGATGCAGGCCTCGGCAAGGACCAAGTTGGGTACATCAATGCGCATGGAACCTCGACGATGGCGGACGCCATTGAGACCAAGGCCATCAAGCAGGTGTTCGGTGAGCGGGCCTACCATATTCCGGTGAGTTCGACCAAGTCGATGACCGGCCACTTACTCGGAGCGGCCGGCGGCATTGAAGCGGTATTTACTGTTCTGGCGCTTCACCACGGGATACTTCCTCCGACGATCAACCTGGATCATCCAGATCCTGCCTGCGATCTGGACTACATTCCGCACAAGGCCAGGCCAGCTGCAGTGACGGTTGCGCTGTCGAATTCTTTTGGATTCGGCGGGGTCAATGCCTGTCTGCTCTTTAGAAAGCCCGACGCCTAACAGGCCTGTGCGAGGGGTGTACTCGCCACTATGACTTCGGCTTCCTCCGCCGACTCACTCCAATCCTCGTTGGGCTATCGATTCAAGGCGCCTGCCTTGCTCGTGGAAGCCCTGACTCATTCCTCCCACGTCAACGAACAGAAAACGGGTTCCTCGCCACACAACGAGCGGCTTGAATTCCTCGGCGATGCGGTGTTGTCGCTTGTGATAAGTGAGTATCTGGCTTCCGCGTTGCCGGAGTGTTCAGAGGGGACCCTCTCGAAGCTGAAGGCACAGTTGGTGAGTGAAGCATCGCTGGCGCAGGTGGCTCGCCGGCTCAGACTGGGAGAGCACCTCAAGCTCGGGCGGGGGGAGGACCGTTCGAAAGGGCGCGAGAAAGACTCGTTATTGGCCGATGCGCTGGAGGCGGTGCTTGCGGCGGTTCATCTTGACGGGGGATTCAACGCCAGTAGCACGGTGACGCGGCACATATTCGCATCGGAACTCACGAATATCGCCGCGCAACATGAGCAGCCTGGAGCGGGCGACTACAAGACCCAGTTTCAGGAGTGGTGTCAAAAACGGCATGACACATTGCCACGGTATGCGATCGTTAGAGAAACAGGGCCCGACCACCAGAAGTTATTCGAGGTGGAACTGTCCATTCAGGGCGAGGTCGTGGGCGTGGGGTCCGGGCGAAGCAAGAAGGAAGCAGAGCAACAGGCGGCGAAGCAGGCCCTCCAACAGGTAGGGACCTGATCCGGTCGCCATGGTAGGATGATCTCGCAAAGAGATCAGTTATTATTCCAGGGAGGCTGACGATGCAAAGACGAATCATGGTGAGCATGGTGGCGGTGACGCTCGTGCTCGGTGGGAGTCTGTTGCTGGGAGTGGGGGCACTTTTCTCAGCCGACAAGGCTCCGGCGGGGAATGCCGAAGGGGCGAAAGGTCCCAAGGCCATTATCAAGACAAAGTTTGGGGACATGGACATCGTCTTCTTCCCTGGGAAGGCTCCCAAACATGTTGAAAATTTCATCGCGTTGGCGAAATCCGGCTTCTATAACGGCACGGTCTTTCATCGGGTGATTCCAGGGTTTATGATCCAAGGCGGTGATCCCAACACCAAAGATCCGAATAAGCCGGAGACCTACGGTCAGGGTGGGCCGAGCCAGCGACTCAAGGCGGAATTCAACGACATCCCACACCGACGAGGGATTCTCTCCATGGCGCGCACGAGCGATCCCAACAGCGCCGGCTCGCAGTTCTTCATCGTCGTCAAGGATTCGAATTTTCTCGATGGGCAGTATACGGTCTTTGGCGAAGTGGTGAAGGGGATGGAGGTGGCGGATAAGATTGTCAACATGCCGAAGAACAGCCGTGATCTTCCGACGGAACGGGTGGAGATGACGATTGTGGTGGTCGAGTAACCGATGCAAGGTTGGTGGGCCATGAGGCGTGACTCTGTCGCCATGAGAAGCCTCGTGCTGTGCGGAGCGCTGTTGGCGATCGGTCTCCTCACAGATTGCGGAGGGAAGGCCGAGGTACAACCAGTTGCTCCTCCTGTTCCTCCGTCACGCCCTGGCCCGAGAGCCATTATCAAGACCAAGTTCGGCGAGATTCTCTTCAAGTTCTACCCCAATGTGGCCCCGAACCATGTTGAGAATTTTATTAAGTTGGCCAAGTCCGGTTTTTACGATGGGACGATCTTCCACCGGGTCATTCCCGGTTTCATGATCCAGGGCGGTGATCCGAATACCAAGAACTCGCTGCGCAAGGACACCTATGGGGCGGGTGGGCCCAAAGATGAGAAGGGTAATCCCATCTTGCTCAAGGCGGAGTTCAGCGACATTCCACACAAACGTGGCATTGTGGCGATGGCGCGTGCGAACGAGCCTGACACCGCGGGGTCGCAATTTTTCATCGTCGTCGAGCAGTCCCCCTTCCTCGATGGAAAATATACGGTGTTTGGCGAGGTGATCAAAGGCCTTGGCGTGGCCGATAAGATCGTGAGTTTACCGAGAAACGACCACGACCTACCGAACGAGCGGATTGAGATGACGGTGACGATTGTCGAATAGCAGCGCGGCCTCACGGACTCCAGTGCTCCCAGAGCGCGCACAATAAGAATGTGCTCGCTCGATGTGCGCAGTTGGAGTCCGTGAGACAGCGCTGCTTGAGGCGTGCGGAGGGACAACGCTATTTGATTTTTTCGATGAATGTGCGGAGGCGGGCTCGTTCGGACGGGAAGAAGAGGATGAAGCTGAGGCCAAACGCGTTGCCTGAAACCCAACGCACTGAAGCCCGCTCGACTTTAACCGGTGGCGATTGGTTCGGAAGGTGAAGCAGGACTTGAACGTCGAGTCCTTCCGCCATACTGATGTCAGATTCGGCTCGACAGCCGGCCGTCGAGATGTTCGTAACCGTGGCGTCTCCTTCGACCTCTCCCGACGAAAATCCGATGGTGCAGCGGAACTCTACCCGGCGTGCTTTTCTGATCTTTTGTTCTTTGTCTGCGCTCATGATGTGTAGGTTACCGCACTCGCAGGTGGCGCCTCTTTAGTGGTGGTGTTGGCACCCAGGGCCATGGGTGTGCGGTTCAGGGGCGGGGGGCGGCCTGAACTGTTGTCCTGGCAGGATGATGTGGCCCGGTTCACGTTGTTTGGTCAGGTGTTCCGCAATCTCGGGATGGTAGGCTCGAACATAACCGATGAGCCCACCGAGGAACCGTTGTGATTGGAAGTCCGTGCCGGAAAAACGTGAAACGAAGACGATCGCACGATCCAATATCCCCGGTGCAGAGGACATATCGGCAATCTGCTGAGGATTCTGCTTCTTGAACGTATCATACTCCTTCTTCAGATGATCCGCGAAGACCGGCATTGGTCCGGCAGGCACATGGAGGGGGCTGAGCGTTCTTCGTAAGGCCTGCAGCGCTGCCACGACTTCCGCATCTTGTCCGTCGCGGCGTCCTTGGAAATAACCGAAGATCACCACTTCGACGAGATTGAACAGGGCCACGGCCTTCTCGCCGCCCAGCTCCGCCAGCTCGCGATAGAAGTCTCGCCGCACCGGCATGAATTGTACGGCAAGCCGCTTCTGTTGATAGTCGCTCCCGGATTCGAGAAAGACACAGTCAGCGGGGCATGAGACCCGCACGATTCGGTGTTCGCCGCAACATTGGCTGCAGATTAGCCCGGCTAAGGCGGGGCAGGGTCGCTTCCCTTTCCGTTGCGTACAATAGGCGCATTGGCTCATTTTCTTGCGGGTCCTTCCGGTGCCGGTTTCGGTGGTGGGGGGATGAAGCCATAGTCCGCCAACGTCCGTTTTTCTTGCTTTGGCTTCCCATCACTAGGGGTTTCAAGCCCGTTCATCTCTGCCGCGTGGGCAAATTCATACGGAACAAGGATGAGGTTGTTTGCACGGTCGATACTCAGATCTCCCGGCGAGGGTAAGAATTCGGCGATCACTTGAAACCGCTTGTCCCAGCTCATGCGCCAAACTTTTCCCGTCGTGAAATCCGACACGTACATATTCCCCCACCGGTCGAAATCCACCCCGCGGAGATTTTGAAAGCGGCTGGACAAGAATCCGTTGGAGAAGAGCTCCGTCACCACGCCTTCCGGCGAGACCTCGGAAATCTTGCCCTTATCCCAACTCACCGCGATGATCTGGCCGGACTTGGGATGGATGGCAAGGCCGGAGGGGCCGGCCAGGGCGCGGTCTGTGACCAGCACGGAAAACGTCTGGGTGGCCAGATCGACGCGGTAGATCGTGTTAGCTTTCTGATCGGAGCAATATAAGTGGCCCTTGCCATCGAAGGTTACGTCGCTCAGCGAGACCGGTGGCAGCACCGATTGTGAGGCAGAGGGTGGTCGGATTGTGAGCGCCAGGACGGGCTTACCGGTGGTCGTGTCAAAGCCCCGTAGGGTATCGAGATCAGCCACGTAGAGCACGTGTTCCACTACGGCCATGCCTTTGGGGGCATGGAGGGTGACGCCGCCCTTCCCGCCTTGGATGAATTTCAGATTGAGGAGTTTGCCGTGAGGATCGAGTTTGGTGATGAACCCATTGTTATCGGCGGTCTCCGCCTCGCCGTTGACGCTCGAGAGGAAATAGCCCTTCTCGATGGGATCGTTGATGAAGCTATAGGGAGATTGCAGTTCCGTCACGGTGATCTGGGCCCCGAGCGGGCTGACGATCACAAGGGGTATGATCCAGATAGGCCAGGCTGCCGGATGGCTGATGACGCGTGTCAGAAGGGACATCACGGAGGAGGTTCTGCTCACAACGTAGATGGCTTTTGATCGTGATTGACGAATCCATCGTAGCTGCCAGGCGAAGAGCCTGTCAAGAAATGACGGTGAACGGTGAGGGGCTAGAGGTGAGAGAAGCAAAAGGTCTCAAGCTTTGGTCATCTTGCCCTGGGTCTTGCGCCGCGCAGATCATATCGTTGACTTGCTCAAAAATGCCCTGCTATGGTGCGGTGTTTTTTTCTGACCGTTTCTCTCAGGGAGGAGGTGCCAGTGGCGGCACGATTGATCGACGGCAAAGCATTGGCATTGCAGGTACGTGAGCGGTTGGCAACCGAATCAGCGGCGGTCTTGGCTAAGACCGGGATGAAGCCAGGTCTGGCGACGATCCTGGTGGGCGACGATCCAGCCTCCCATCTTTATGTGAAGACCAAACAGAAAGCCTGTGACGCGGCAGGTATCTATATAGACGACCACAAATTGCCGGCAAGCACGACGCAGGCAGAGTTGTTGGCCTTGATCGAGAAGAAGAACGCCGATTCCAAGATCCACGGGATTTTGGTTCAGTTGCCGCTCCCGAAGCATATCGACAGCAAAGTCGTTCTCGAAGCGGTATCGCCCGATAAGGATGCAGACGGGTTTCATCCGTACAATTTCGGTCGGCTGGTTGAGGGGCATCCGGTGTTTGAAGCCTGTACACCGAAGGGCGTCATCAAGATGATTGAATCCACCGGCGTGAGTATTGAAGGGAAGCGGGCCGTTGTATTGGGACGGAGCAACATCGTCGGCAAGCCGTTGGCGCTCATGTTGCTCCAGCGCAACGCCACGGTGACGATTTGCCATTCAAAGACCAAGGATTTGCCGGCGGTCTGTCGCGAAGCCGAGCTGCTGCTGGTCGCGATTGGGAAGGCCAAGTTTGTGACGGCCGACATGGTGCGCGAAGGGGCGGTCGTAATCGATGTGGGCACGAACCGGCTCCCCGACGGGAAAGTCGTCGGCGATGTTGATTTTGAACCGGTCAGCCAGAAGGCAGGCTGGATCAGTCCTGTGCCGGGCGGCGTCGGACCGATGACGATTGCGATGCTGTTGGAAAACACGGTGGAGTCTGCCAAGAGAATGGCGGGTATGCTGTAGGAGAGAAGGGGCGCTCCCTTGCTCGCAGAACGCACATGATAATACTGTGCTCATCCGGTGCGCGCAGGAGGAGTGCCCCGTTCCTGCTACAGTTGTAAGTGGGAGCGGAGGAGCGAGATAGAAAACATGAGTCGAGAACCGCGGCGGTTGAAGGATGTGCTCGATCAGGGACAGTTTGCTGTCACGATTGAGTACAATCCCCCCAAAGGTACCAATATCTCTGGCGTGTTAGAGAATGCCAGGCAGTTGGTAGGGCGCGTGCACGGGGTCAACGTGACGGACAACACGGCCGCCGTTGTGCGGGCAGGGTCTCTCCCTGTCTGCCGACTCCTCTATGAACTCGGCCATGATCCGGTGATGCAGATGACCTGCCGTGATCGGAATCGGATTGCGATACAGTCGGACCTCATGGGTGCCTCCATGCTCGGCATCCGCAATATTCTGTGCCTCACGGGGGACTATCCGACCGTCGGAGACCACAAAGAAGCAAAGCCGGTCTATGATCTGGACTCTGTCCAGGTCATGCAGCTCGTGCAAGGACTCAACAACGGACGTGATTATGCGGGGAATAAGTTGGACGGTGCGACGCAGTTTACCATCGGGGCTGCGGTGACTCCGGAGGCCGATCCGCTGGGTCCCATGCTTGCTAAGTTTGAAGTGAAGGTGAAGGCGGGCGCCCAGTTTTTCCAGACGCAGGCGATTTACCATCCGGACCAGTTTGCGTCCTTCATGCAGGCGGTTCGGCCGTTCAAGGCCAAAGTGCTGGCGGGCATTCTCGTGCTTCGCAATGCCAAGATGGCGGAGTTCATGAATGCCAATATTCCCGGCGTGTCAGTTCCGCAGGAGATGATCGACGAACTCAGGGCAGCCGGGCCGGAGCGCGCGGAGGATGTGGGGGTGGACATCGCGGTGCGGACGATCAAGGCGGTGCGGTCTCATTGCGACGGGGTCCATATTATGGCGATCAAGGCCACGCACCGGCTGGCTGAGATCATCACCAAGGCGGAAGTGGGTTGATGACAATCCACGAATTTCAGCGATACAAGCGCGACAAGAAAAAGCTCATCGTCGTCACGGCCTACGACGCGCTCTTCACGCGTATTGTCGAACAGGCCGGCATTGAAGCGATCCTGGTCGGGGATTCTCTGGGTGTGGTCGTGCAGGGGAAGGCCAATACGCTCTCTGTGACGATGGACGACATGCTCTATCACACCAAGCTGGTGGCGGGCGCGGCGCAACGTTCGCTGGTGATCGGTGACATGCCCTTCATGTCCTATCAAGCCAGCCATGAAGATGCGCTCCGTAATGCCGGACGGTTTCTGCAGGCTGGGGCTCAGGCTATTAAGCTGGAAGGCGGCGCGGCGGTGGTCGATCGGGTAGCCGCGATGACCCGTATCGGCATTCCTGTGATGGGGCATCTCGGCATGACCCCCCAATCGGTCCATCAATTCGGCGGTTACAAAGTACAGGGGAAAGAATCAGATCATGCGCGCGTGCTGCTGGATGATGCCAAGGCCCTCGAAGCAGCCGGCGCCTTCGCAATCGTGCTCGAAGCGATTCCTGCCGAGTTAGCCAAGACCGTGACGGATCAATTGACCATTCCGACAATTGGTATCGGGGCCGGTCCCCACTGTGACGGCCAAGTCCTGGTCCTCTATGACCTCCTCGGACTCTTCGACGACTTCGTGCCTAAATTCGTCAAGCCCTACGCCCATCTGAAGGCCGACGCGCTTCAGGCATTGCGGCGTTACAAGGAAGAGGTGGAGCGGGGAAAGTTCCCTAGCGAGAATGAGAGCTACCACTAGTCCCTTCGGCGTCTAAAAGCAAGACAGTTCTCTCCAGCTGGGGTACAGTACAGCGATAAGGAGAGGCTCGGCATGGAATGGATTGAATGGCTGCTCAGTCGGGAATTTCGACATTTCATCTTCGACAATAACCTCTTCTTCCCTCTGCTGTTTGTCGTGAGGCTTCTCGGTTTGACCACGCTCGAGAGCTTTGTCCCCGCACGAAACGTCCCCTACCGCTCGGTGCTCTTTCTGGACATCATTGGATCCGCAGTTCTTGTGTACTTCACGACTCCAGTTGTAGGCTATTTGACTCCTTTTATCGCGGTCAAACCCATGGTCCCGGAGTCGATCCTCACCCTACCGACGATGGTGCGCTTTCTCTTGTATTACGTCGTCGGTGACTTCGGCGCCTATTGGATGCATCGGTTCTGGCATCTGAGCCCGATTTGGCCTATCCACAAGTGGCACCATTCTCCTACCTCCATGTATTGGTTGGCCGGCTACCGAGCATCGTTCCTCCAGCTTATGCTCTTTGGTCTGCCTTGGGGCTTTGCCTTATCAGTGCTTGGCATGGCCCCTTGGTGGATCTTCCTGATCGTGACGATCTCCCATATTCTGTTAAACGATTGGCAGCACATGAACGTGACCTGGCGATCGAATTGGTTGGAGTGGGTGTTCATCACGCCGAGGTTCCATCATGTGCATCACAGTGACAACCTTGCGCTGTCCAACGCAAACTTTGGTGTCACCTTCAGCATCTGGGATCGCCTGTTCGGGACCTATGTCAATCCGGACGAGGTGAAAGAGCCGTTATCGTTTGGGATCGGAGAGAAAGTCCCGCTAGTCCGCCTTGTCTTAGGGGTCTGAACCCCGCTGGGCTGACGGTCTCAGCGTTGGGAGAGCCCTCCAACTTGGAACACCGCACGATCTTCGAGTCGAATCGCGGTCAACTGTCTGCCCCATACACATCCGCTATCAATGGCCAAGAGATTGGGTTCGAGGTGTAATCCCAGTGCGGCCCAGTGGCCACAAATGATGGTGACATCCCTGTGGCGTCGATGTGGGATGTGGAACCAGGGGAGATAGCCGGTGGGCGCCTGTTCGGGAGGGCCGGAGAATTCCGACATCTCCCCGGTTGGGCCGCAGGTCCGTAGCCTGGTCAATACACGAGTGATACTCACGAGCCTCTCAAGCCCTGTCAGCGATGGAGCCCACTGTGGGGCTGGTCCATGAAACAGGCTGTGGAGGAACGCCCGATAGTCCGGGCCTGCAAGCACCGCCGCGACCTCACGCGCAAAGCAGACTGATTCGTCAATAGTCCACTGCGGGAGTAGGCCTGCGTGGATCATCAGGAATGATCCCTCGCGATGATGGAGTGGTTGGCGACGAAGCCAGGCGATCAGTTCACCACGGTCTTTTGTTTCCATGACGTCGTGAATCGTATCCTTGTGTCGTACTGTGGCGATGCCTTCCGCTGCGGCGAGCAGGAAGAGATCATGATTGCCCAGCACAATTCGAACTGCATCGCCGAGACTTCGTACGAATCGGAGGAGGGCGAGGGAGTCAGGGCCACGATTGACGAGGTCGCCGACCAGCCATAACCGATCCGTCTTTGGGTCGAAGGAAATCTGATCGAGGAGTTGTCTAAAGGGAGCGAGGCAGCCCTGGATGTCGCCGATTGCGTAGGTAGCCATCAGCGGAGTCGATCAGACGCAGGGGCATGAACGGCGGATGAGGCTCACGGGTACTTCGCCTCGATGATGCTTCGGAGCCCGCCACGGGCGGCAAAGGTGCCGGTCACTCTGACCCACATAGGCCGACAAGCCTTCACGACATCGTGCAGGATGCGGTTGACAGCGTTTTCATAAAAGATGCCGAGATTTCTGTACGCGTGGAGATACATTTTCAACGACTTCAGCTCCAGGCACTCTTTGCCCGGCATGTAGTGCAGCGTGATGGTGCCGAAGTCCGGAAGGCCGGTTTTGGGACAGATCGCGGTATATTCAGGGATCTCGATGGTGATTTCGTAGCCCTTGTATTGGTTCGGGAATGTTTCGATGTCCGGCAGTGGCGCGGTAATCCCGCTCTTTGCATGGTTCTCGTTGTAGCCAAGTTTTGTAGTCTTCGATTTTCTTCTTGCCGTTTCCCGCTTCACGTTTCCCGCCTCACGTCTATTTTTGGACTTGTTTCATCCACTCCACTTGGCCGATTTTTTCCAATTGAATGTAGAGGGTTACCCAGGGGCAAGCCATCTCGGGGTACACCTCACACAACCCCCCTTTTCGAACGCCTCCGCAGGGGCCATGGCTCATGAACTTCGGGCATTCGGCCTTGAGCGAATTGTCGGGAATCGGGGGGCGCTTATGGACCCCACCGGCGTGCTGAGCGCCTTCGTCTTCCCCAGGTATGATCACGCGTGTTGACATAAGGGTCTAGTCTAGACAGATTTTGCGGAATCGGCAATCTCTCTCCCATGACATGAAGTCGGTCGCACGTTCGGCATGTGAGAAAACCTCGCCAAAACACAAGTCGTTAGGGCGAATGGCCTACGGGTTGTGGGTGTGCTAGGCCTTCTTTTTGGCATGGTGGGCCTTCTGAGAAGTTGTGTTGATTATCAGGAAGTTATAGAATTTTGGTGGGAGCATGTGATTCGAGGATGTGCCGACGTTTCTCATTGACAGTCTTTTTTGGGCTTTGCTACCATGCATACGCGTTTGAATGTCTATGAGCAGGTCGGCCCTGTTCTTCCAACCTCGATTTCCTGCGGGTTTGTTGCACATAACTGTGTCTTTCCGACTGGCAATGGATTTCCGTTGCAACGATAGAGGGAGGTGTTCCAATGAGTCTTGACTATGTAAAGTTTTCCGGTGGATTTGAGAAGTTCATGCCTAAAGAATATCGGGACATGGTCGAGCATGGTCCCTTTGGAAAGAAAATTTCGGTCTCCCAAATGGGGAGCTTTAAGGAAATTCTCGAAGAGCATCCCATGTGTGCCGGTTGCGCGATGACCCTGTTCATCCGACTTGCGATTATTGCCTTCCCCAACCCAGAAGACACCATTACTGTTGGAACTGCAGGCTGTGGTCGGTTAGCGATTTCACAGGCGGCAATCCCGTTTGTGTACGGCAACTACGGCGATCAGAACGGTGTCGCAAGTGGACTATCCCGCGGGCTACGGCTGCGGTTCGGTGACAAGCCTAAAGATGTGGTAGTCATGGCGGGAGACGGTGGAACGGCGGACATCGGCTTCCAGCAAGTCCTCCACTCCTGGTTCCGAAAAGAACGGTTCACGACGATCATGTTGGACAATGAGGTGTACGGCAACACCGGCGGGCAAGAGAGCGGGATGACCAACCGTGGTGCGGTTCTGAAGATGGCCCCGTTGGGGAAGAAGTTCGAGAAGATGGACATGTTGCAAATGGCGAAGGTGGCTGGCTGCGCCTACGTGGCGACGGTGGTTCCGAATAATCCACGCCGCGTCGAGAGTGTTATTAAGAAGGCCGTGCTGATTGCCCGCGAAGTCGGCTCCACCTACATTCAAGCCTACACCTCCTGCAACATCGAGTACGCGATTCCGACCGACAAGGTGATGGAAGACGCAAAGAACGTTGAGAATGATCGGTATCAGTTCACGGAATACGTGAGCGACGAGGCCAAGCAGTACCTTACTGAGCGGTATGGCTACAAAGACTATCTTCCAAAGCCGGCTGCTGCCGCTGCTGCAATCCCAAACAAGGCGTAAGCGACCCGGAGGGAGGCTCGGACATGGCAAAGCGCTTCAACATTCGGATGGCAGGGGTTGGTGGTCAAGGTGTCGTGACGGGGTCACACATTCTCAGCACTGCAGTGATCCATGCCGGCGGTGAAAGCACAATCGTCCCGTTTTATGGATCAGAGAAGCGGATGGCACCGGTCGAAAGTTATGTCCGTGTGTCGGATGAGCCGATCTATGAGATCGGGGAAATCACCTTCCCGCACATCATTATTATCTTCCATCCGCAGGTCATTACTCACGGCAAGTCGTACACGATGCCGTTCTACTTCGGATTGAAGGAAAATGGGATTGCGCTGATCAACAATGATGGTCCGATGTCCCTTCACAGGGATCAGGCTCGTGAGCTGGAAGAGCGTCATGCGAAGCTCTATTACTTCCCAGCCACGAAACTGTCTCTCGAAGTTGCGGGAATGGATCTTTGCACGAATATGGCCTTGATGGGCTGTATCGGCGCTATCACGGGGCTGACCTCCGTCGAAGCGTTGGAGCAGTCGGTGAAGGATCGGTTCCTTGGCAAAGGATTTGTCGTTTCCGGCGGGACCGCGGCCTTGGACAGTGTCGTCGAGCGGAAATTCAAAAAGAAGCAGGAATTGATCGATAAGAATGTGGCGGTGATTCAGGCCGGCTGGAACTACGCTGTCGATCACGGTTGGGCTGCGGCGACGGTCAAACGGTCGGAAGTCCGTGCGAGGGTAGGCGCCTAATCAGGATTTAGGACGAAGGAGTCACTATGTATCTGGTAGCAAATATCGATGTTGAGATCTGTGCGGCGAAAAGCTGCAAGCTCTGCACGCAATATTGCCCTGAAGCGAATACCATTCAGTACAGCGAAGAAATGGGGAAGGATAGGGGCTTCAAGTACGGCTCTGCATACGTAGCAGTCGACCGCTGTAAGGGCTGCGCCCAGTGCGTGTGGGTGTGTGACAATATGGCGAAAAACAATGCCATCAAGATGATCATGATTGATCAATTGCCGCTGGCAGCCGTCACCGACAACATCAAGTACGAGGAGAAATCCACCGTTGCGGTCCTGTCCAATCCGATGGTTGTTATAGGTAATTAGGGAGGTACGGGAGTGGCAACGACGCCTGATACAAGAGAACGCATCATTGTTCCGGGTCCAGCCGGATTCCATCCGCCATCGGCGGCTCAGCTGGGAGTCGCTCTGCCTGACCCAGGGGAG
>Ga0209048_10001044_pt1 | contig 29029 bp, 15 predicted proteins | sample FrelakmetCRP12CR_FD_187146 | JGI IMG/M metagenome (GOLD analysis project Ga0209048, IMG submission 187146) | Freshwater lake sediment microbial communities from the University of Notre Dame, USA, for methane emissions studies - CRP12 CR (SPAdes)... | ecosystem: Environmental > Aquatic >... | reverse complement strand
CTCGATGATCAAGCTCGAGGATCGCGTGGTTCGCCAGAACGAAGCGCTCAAGTCGCAGCAGGCGAAGATCGAGAACCTGACCGAGCGCGTGATCCGCCTGGAGGCGCAGCTCGAGTTGCTGACCAGCGCAGCGATGGTCAAGCGGCTGAGCCGCGAATAGCAGCGCGCGTTCAGCGCCGCGCCAGCACCGGCGCCAGCGCGACGCCGGTGTGGCTGGCAGACGCGACCACCTGCTCGGGCGTCCCCAATGCCACGATTCGCCCGCCCGCGTCGCCGCCTTCCGGCCCGAGATCGATCACCCAGTCGGCCTCGGCGATCACGTCCAGGTCGTGCTCGATCACGACCAAGCTGTGCCCGCCGTCGACCAGCCGGTGCAGCACGCGGACGAGTCTTTCGACATCGGCCATGTGCAGGCCCACCGTCGGCTCGTCGAGCACGTACAGCGTGTGCGGCGGGTTCTGGCCGCGGCGAGTCACGTCATCCCGGACCTTCACCAGTTCGCTGACCAGCTTGATGCGTTGCGCCTCGCCGCCCGAGAGCGTCGGCGACGCCTGGCCGAGCGTGAGGTAGCCAAGGCCGACATCCTTCAGCAATTGCAATGGGTGAGCGATCGCCGGCAGCGCGGCGAAAAACTCGACCGCCTCGTCGACCTCCATCTTCAGCACCTCGCCGATGCTGCGGCCGCGCCAGCTCACCGCAAGCGTCTCGGCGTTGAAGCGTTGCCCGTGGCAGGTGTCGCACGGCACCTTCACGTCGGGCAGGAAGCTCATCGCGATCGTGCGCAGGCCCTGGCCTTCGCAGTCGGGGCAGCGGCCGGCCGCAGCGCCGCCGGTGTTGAAGCTGAAGCGGCCCGGCGCGTAGCCGCGGGCGCGCGCTTCGAGCGTCTCGGCGAACAGCCTGCGGATCGTGTCCCAGAAGCCGATGTAGGTGGCCGGGCACGAACGCGGCGTCTTGCCGATCGGCGTCTGGTCGACTTCGAGCACGCGCTCTATCGCCTCGTGGCCGCTGACTCCGACGCAGCCGGTCCACGCCGGACGCGCACCGGCGGCAATCGCTTCGCGCCCGGCCCTGGTCGCGCGCTTCGCGACCGCGGCCTGCACGTTGGCGAGCAGCACGTCGCGCGCCAGCGTGCTCTTGCCCGAGCCGCTGACGCCCGTCACGGCCACCAGGCGGGCGATCGGCACGGCGACGTCGAGCTGCTTGAGGTTGTGCAGCGAGGCGCCGTGCAGGTGCAGCGCAGGCGTCTCGGCCGCAACGCCGCGCCGCGCCTGCAAGGGGTGCAGCGGCGGATGTGCGAGGAAGCGGCCGGTCAGCGACTCGGGGTGTCGCGCCAGGTCGGCCACCGTGCCTTCGGCGACCAGGTGACCGCCGCGCTTGCCGGCGCCGGGGCCGATGTCGATGATGTGATCGGCGCGGCGGATCGTGTCTTCGTCGTGCTCGACGACGACGAGCGTGTTGCCCTTGTCGCTGAGCGACTTCAGCGCGTTCAGCAGGATCTGGTTGTCGCGCGGATGCAGGCCGATCGTGGGCTCGTCGAGCACGTAGCACACGCCCTGCAGGTTGCTGCCGAGTTGAGCCGCCAGGCGGATGCGCTGAGCCTCGCCGCCGCTCAAGGTCGGCGCGGCGCGGTCGAGCGTCAGGTATCCGAGGCCCACTTCCTGCAGGAACTCGAGCCGGTTGCGGATCTCGGTGATCACGTCGCGCGCGATGCCGGTCTCGCGCACGGTCAGCGCGCCTCCCTGCTGCAGCGTGCGGATCCATGCCGCGGCGTCGGCGACCGAGTGCGCCGCGACTGCGCTGATCGCGCGGCCATCGAAGGTGACCGAGCGTGAGCTCGGGTTCAGCCTCGTTCCGCTGCATTCCGGGCACGGCGCGTCGACGACGCCTTCGACCTCCATCTCTTCCGAAGGGAAACTCTGCTCGCGCCCCTTGTCGTCATCGGTGCGGATCGAATCGTCATAGGCCTTGCGCTGCTCGCGCGTCAGCACGAGGCCGGTGCCGACACAGCTCCTGCACCAGCCGTGCTTGCTGTTGTAGCTGAACATGCGCGGGTCGAGTTCAGGGTAGCTCGTGCCGCAGGTCGGGCAGGCGCGCTTGGTCGAGAACACCTTGACCCGGCCAATTGCGGAGGTCGATGAACCGGCGTCCATTGCGACAGACAGCCCGTCCAGTGGCGCGAGCAAATGCATCACGCCCTTGCCGAGCTCGAGCGTCGTCGCCAGCAGATCGCGCAGCTCGGCTTCGTTGTCGGCGCTGACGACGATATCGCCCACCGGAAGCTCGAGCATGTGCTCCCTGAAGCGGTCCAGCCGCGGCCACGGTTCGACTTTCACGAACTCACCGTCGACGCGCAAGTGCGTGTGACCGCGCGCCTTGGCCCACTTGGCCAGATCGGTATAGACGCCCTTTCGATTCACCACCAGTGGCGCGAGCAGGCCAACGTGCTCGCCATTGTGGTCGCGCAGCAGTTGCGCCGCGATGCTCTCCGCGCTCTGCGGGCGTACCGGCGTGCCGTCCTTGATGCAGTGCTGCAGGCCGAGCTTCACGTACAGCAGGCGCAGGAAGTGCCAGACCTCGGTCGTCGTCGCGACCGTGCTCTTGCGTCCGCCGCGCGACAGGCGCTGTTCGATCGCGACCGTCGGCGGAATGCCGTACACCGCATCGACCTCGGGCCGCCCCGCGGGCTGCACGATGCTGCGCGCGTAGGCGTTGAGCGATTCGAGATAGCGCCGCTGGCCCTCGTTGAACAGGATGTCGAACGCGAGGGTGCTCTTGCCCGAGCCGCTGACGCCGGTGATGACGCTGAACTTTCCACGCGGGATGGCGACGTCGAGCGACTTCAGGTTGTGCTCGCGCGCGTTGACGATGCGGATCGATCCATCGGCCTCGCGGCGGCGCTTCAGCACGCTCTGCAGCGGCAGTCCCTCTTCGACGCGATGGCCGTACAACGCGTGCTCGTAGTCGCGCAGCGCCTTGCCGGTGTGCGACGCGCTGTGCGCCTTCACGTCGTCCGGCGTGCCCAAGCACACCAGCTCGCCGCCGGCCTCGCCGCCTTCTGGCCCGAGATCGACGATCCAGTCGGCGGCGCGGATCACGTCGAGGTTGTGCTCGATCACGATCAGCGAATGCCCGGCGGCGAGCAGCTTCCTCAGCGCGCGCATCAACTTGGCGATGTCGTCGAAGTGCAGGCCCGTGGTCGGCTCGTCGAACAGGAACAGCCTCCCCTTGCGCGCCACGCTCTGCCGCGAAGCCGTGCCGTCCTGCGCCGTCTCGGCGAGGAAGCCGGCGAGCTTCAGGCGCTGCGCCTCGCCGCCCGAGAGCGTCGGCACCGGCTGGCCGAGCTTGACGTACTCCAGTCCAACATCGAGGATCGGCTGCAGCACGCGCAGCACCTCGCGGTCGTCGCGGAAGAGTTGCACTGCCTCGCTCACCGTGAGCTCCAGCACGTCGGCCACCGACAGGTCGCGCAGCACGTCGCCCGGCAGGCGACGGTCGATCTTCACGTCGAGGATCTCGGCGCGGTAGCGGCGGCCGTCGCAGTCCGGGCAACGCAGGTAGACGTCGCTCAGGAACTGCATTTCCACGTGCTCGAAGCCCGAGCCGCCGCAGGTCGCGCAGCGGCCATCGCCGGCGTTGAAGCTGAACATGCCGGCGCCGTAGCCGCGCTGCTGCGCCAGCGGGGCCTGCGCGAAGAGCCTGCGGATCTCGTCGAACGCGCCGACATAGCTCGCCGGGTTGGAGCGTGCCGTCTTGCCGATCGGCGACTGATCGACGAACACCGCATCGGTCAGCCAATCGGCGCCGAGCAGTGCGTCGTGCGCTCCTGGCGTCTCGGTCGGTTTGCCGAATTGGCGCGCCAGCGCCGGGTAGAGAACGTCCTGCATCAAGGTCGACTTGCCCGACCCGGAGACGCCGGTCACGCAGACCAGCCGCTGCAAGGGGAACTCGACGCTGATGTTCTTCAGGTTGTGCTCGCGTGCCCCCTGCACGATGAGCCTTGGCGTACCCGCGTCGACGAAACGGCGCAGGCCGACGCCGACCTGCCTGCGCGCGCCGAGATACTCGCCGGTCAGCGTGTCGGCGTTGCGCGCAGCGTCCGGCGTGCCGTCGAAGACGATCCGCCCGCCGCGCTCGCCGGGGCCGGGACCCATGTCGATCAGGCGGTCGGCGGCGAGCATCACCGCCGGGTCGTGCTCGACGACAACCAGCGTGTTGCCGGCGTCGCGCAGCCGGTGCATCGCGAGCGTGATGCGGCCGATGTCGCGCGGGTGCAGACCTATCGACGGCTCGTCGAGAACGAACATCGTGTTGACGAGCGAGGTGCCGAGCGCCGTCGTCAGGTTGATGCGCTGGACTTCGCCCCCGCTCAAGGTGCGGCTCTGGCGGTCGAGCGTCAGATAGCCGATGCCGACGTCGCAGAGGTACTTGAGCCGCGCGCGGATCTCGTCCAGCAGGAGCTTGAGCGCGTCGTCGAGCAGCGTGCTCGGCAGGCTCAGCGTGTCGAAGAAGCGGCGCAGGCGGGCTATCGGCAACTGCATCAGGTCGTGCATGGACAGCCCCGGCAACAGCTCGAGCTGCACGCGCGACCACGCCACGCCGACCGGCAGCAGCCGCTGCGCCGGCGGCAGCGCCAGATCCGCGTCGGCATTCGAGCCGAGCCGCCACAGCAGTGCCTCCAGCTTGAGCCGCGCGCCACCGCAGGCCGGGCACGGCGTGTAACTGCGGTACTTCGACAGCAGCACACGGATGTGCATCTTGTACGCCTTGCTCTCCAGGTAGCCGAAGAAGCGCCTGATGCCGTACCACTGCTTGTTCCAGTTGCCCTTCCAACCCGGCGCGCCGTCGATCACCCAGTCGCGCTGCGCTTGCGCGAGCTGGCTCCACGCGGTGTCGCGCGCAATGCCGGCCTCGCCGGCGTACTTCAGCAGGTCGGCCTGGATCTCCTTCCAGGCCGGCGTCTGGATCGTCTTGATCGCGCCGCTGCGCAGCGTCTTGCGCGGGTCGGGAATGACGAGGCCCCAGTCGACGCCGATGACGCGCCCGAACCCGCGGCAGGTCTCGCAGGCACCGACCGCCGAATTGAAGCTGAACAGCGCCGGCTGCGGGTCGGCGTAGCGGATGTCGCTCTCGGGGCAGTGCAGTCCGGTCGAGAAGCGCCACAGCGTGGGCTCCGATGTCTGTTCGCTGATGACGTAGACATTGACGCGCCCGCTGCCTCGCTTGAGTGCGACTTCGATCGCTTCGACCGCGCGTGCCTTCTCCGCGCCGTGCAAACGGAAGCGATCAGCAACGACGTCGAGCAGCTTGCGCGGCCCGGTCGGTGACGCCACTTCGCGCTCGGCCTGCACGCGGACGAAGCCGCTCGCGCCGAGCCATTGCGTCACCTCGTCAGCTGTCGTGTTGGCCGGCAGCTCGACCGGAAACGTCACCGCCAGCCGCGGATCGCCCGCTGCCGCGGAGCGCGCCATCAGTTCGGCATAGATCGTCTCCGGCGTGTCGTGCCGCACTGCCTGCGCCGTCTCGCGGTCGAACAACTGCGCTGCCCGCGCGTAGAGCAGCTTCAGGTGGTCGTTCAACTCGGTCATCGTGCCGACCGTGCTGCGCGAGCTGCGCACCGGGTTGGTCTGATCGATCGCGATCGCCGGCGGCACGCCGTCGACGCGGTCCACCGCCGGGCGGTCCATGCGGTCGAGGAACTGGCGTGCGTAGGCGCTGAAGGTCTCGACGTAGCGCCGCTGGCCTTCGGCATACAAGGTGTCGAACACCAGGCTCGACTTGCCCGAGCCGCTCGGACCGGTGACCACGGTCATCTCGCCGGTGCGGATGTCGAGGTCGAGGTTCTTCAGGTTGTGCTGGCGCGCGCCGCGGATGCGGATGACACCGGACATGGGACCGCTTTCTGGGGGCGGAGCGCAAGATTCTAGGGGGCATTGGCGCGTCGCAGCGGCGTGCTCTTCGCAAGCTGCCGCTGTGACATACTGGTTCGCGCGGTACGTCAGCCGGGGCATGGATTGCGCTCCGCATCCGCAGGCACGGCGCCGGTCGGCGCGCCCGCGCAGGAAGCCCACGATGAGCGGTCTCGAACCCGACCTGTCTCGCATCTTCGCCAGCCTCGCCGAAGGCGTCTGGCAGCGCGATCTCGTCAACGGCGAGGCCTGGTACTCACCGCGCTACAAGGAGTTGCTCGGCTTTGCCGACGACGAACTGCCGAACGACGCGGCCGCGATCGCCGCGCGCATCCACCCCGAGGATCGCGCCGCCCTGGAGCGTGCGCGCGAGGAGGCACTCGCCACGTTCGCGCCCAGCTCGATCGAGACGCGAATACTCACTCGCGGCGGGGAGTGGCGCTGGTTTCGCTCGATCGCTCGCGTCTGGCCCGACGCGAGCGGCCGGCCGGCGATGCTGCTCGGTTCGGTGACCGACGTCCACGCCGAGAAACAGGCGCTGCTCAAGGGCGAGGCCATGGCCGCACGCTTCGAGCGCGCGATGGCCGCCTCATCCGAGGCGCACTTCGAGCGTGTCGTTGGCATCGGTGATTTCTTCATCAGCCCGCGCCTGCCGGAGATGCTCGGCCACCCGCCCGGCTCGCCGCGCCCGACGTACGAAACCTTCCTGAGCTGGATCCACCCCGACGATCTGCCCGGCTTTGAGGAAATGGTGCAGCGTGCAGCGGTCAGCCCCGGCACGTACGAGATCGACTACCGCCTGCGTCACGCGGACGGCAGCTATCGCTGGTTCCGTGCCCGCGGGCGCTCCGAGCCTGACGCGCAGGGCCACTTGCGCATGACTGGCATGCTGGGCAATATCCATGCGCAGAAGCTGGCGCAACAGGAACTGGCGCAACACCGTGACCAGTTGCGGCAACTCGTCGACGACCGCACAGCGCGCCTGAGCGCGGCGCTGCTGCTGGCCCAGTCGCAACGGACCGCAGCCGAGCAGGCAAATCTCGCCAAGGCGACGTTCCTCGGCCACATGAGCCACGAGCTGCGCACGCCGCTGAACGGCCTGATGGGCATGACCCAGCTCGCGCTGCGCGTGGCGACTTCCGACACGCAGCGCAAGTACCTCGAACTGGCCGAGCAATCGGGCCAGACGCTGCTGCGCATCCTGAACGACGTGCTCGACTTCGCGAAGGCCGAGGCCGGCAAGCTCAAGCTCTTCGCCGAGACCTTCGACCTGCCGCGCCTGGTGACCGAGACGGTGCGCAGCTTCATGCCGCAGATCGGCCAGCGACCGGTGCACCTGCTGTTCGATTGCAGCGGCGAGATCACCCACGTGACCGGCGACGCAGGAAGGGTGCGGCAGATCGTTTCGAACCTGGTCGGAAACGCCCTGAAGTTCACCGACAGCGGCTCGATCGCGGTGGTCGTCGACATCGCCGAAGCCGCATCTAGCATGTGCAGCGTCCGGATCGAGGTGAGCGACAGCGGCGTCGGCATGGACGAGGACACGCTGCAGCGGGTGTTCGAGGCGTTCGAGCAGGCCGACACCAGCGCAACCCGCCGTCATGGCGGAACCGGACTCGGCTTGCCGATCGTGCGCCTGCTCGCGCAGATGATGGACGGCGAGGTCAAGGTTCGAAGCGAGTCGGGCGTGGGCTCGACATTCACGGTCGATCTCAAGCTGGCCGTCGCGGCGCAACCCCAAGGGCGCCTCAGCCGGACGGCTGGCAGTGGCCATGCATGGCTGATCTACCGCAGCGAGGAGCCGGCGCGCTGGGTGCGACGCCGGCTCGAACGACTCGGCTGGACGGCAGACGTCCTCCCCGACGTCGCGAGCGCCGTCGAGCGACTTCGCTGCGGCACCTCGCAAGCGCAGCCTCGGAGCGTCGTCGTCGCCGACGAGGCGATGAGCGACGCGGCAGGCATGGCCTCGCTGCGGCAGGCTCTGCCGGCATGGGTGCCGATGTCCCTGCTGATCCGGCCCGACTTCGGCCTGATGGTGGTTCAGGAAACCGCCGTGGCGTCCGGAGTGAGCCTAGCCATCGCCCCGCTGACCGAAGCTGATTTGCACCAGTTGCTGTCGCCTGGTTGCGTCGAGCAGGCCGACGCCGTCATCACCACGCCGATGGGGATTTCGCCCGCACCACCGTGCGTTCTGGTGGTCGAGGACGTGGCGATGAACCAGATGATCATCGGCGAAATGATCCGCGTGCTCGGCCTGCGCACGCGGATGGCCAGCGGCGGCGAAGAAGCGCTCGAGCGGTGCCAGTGCGAGGCGCCCGACCTGGTACTGATGGACATCCAGATGCCCGGAATGGACGGGCACGAGGCGAGCCGGCGCCTGCGTGAGCTGCAGGCGAGCAGTTGCCTGCCGCGTTTTCCGATCGTCGCGCTGACGGCCAATGCGATGGAGGCCGACCGCCAGGCCAGCCTCGACGCCGGCATCGACGAACACGTCACGAAGCCGATCGACCTCGACGGACTGCGAAAGGTGCTTGCGCGCTGGCTTCCGGCGGCAGGGCTCGTCGCCTGACGACCCAGTCAGCACGCAGATCCGCTCGGCGGGGCCGTCCGATCCGCGCCCGGCGGAGCGCAACCCGACTCTTCATGCGGCAGCGATGCACGCCGAGCGCGACGGACTCGCCGGACCCTCCGCGGCGTCGCGGCCCGGGCTACGCGGCGTGAGGTGTCTCGAGCAGGCAGTCATCACGGCCGATCCGGCGCAAGGCGCAGGTGCAGGTCGAACGACGCACCCTGCTCGAGCACGATCGTGTAGCTGCGCCGCACCTTGCCTAGGCGGACAGTGACGTTGTACGTGCCTGCCGGCAAAGGTACGTCGCTCAGCGGCCCGGCGTCGTCGATCGCGAGCACGCGCCGGCCCAGCAGATCGTCGATGTGCAGGCACAGCGGTGCCCTCTCGTCGCGCCACGGCCCGTCCGCGTACAGCGCGCGCAACCGCCTGAGCGGCGACTCGAAGCGCTTGCCGCGCGCGCCGACGTCGTCCTCGGCGTGAACCAGCAGGCGCGCGGCCGAGACCGCCGCGGTACGTTGAGGAGCGAATCTGTCCAACTGGATGTCCTCGTGGGCCGGCGTAGCCTCGTCATGAGGAAAGGACTCGGTGCGCTGTTGCGCCGGGCGCGGCTTCATCGTGTGCAGGGGCAAATCGCAGCGGCAGCGCGTCGACGCGATTCGTGCTTCAGTGCAAGGCCACAAGCGCACCGCCATCCTCGTCGGACGCGGCGTCGCGTTCGCGGACGCGCTGCAAGAGCAGGGTGATCAGCAGCGCGGCTGCGGCCGAGCCCGTCATCACCGGCGACGACGCGAGCATCTTGGCCAGGCCATCGACGGCCTCGACACTGACCTGTTGCACATGGTCGACCAGGGCGATCACATCGCTCGCCTTCACGTTCTGCGCATCGTCGAGTCGAACCTGAAAGTCGTCCCACCCGCCGCGAAAGCGCAGCTTGGCAAAGATGCCGCCGGCGATCGCGACGAGTGACAGCGCGCCGAGCGGGCGCAGCAACTGCTCGAGCAGACGCCTGCGCTCGGCCGCGGGTGCCGACTCGAAGACCGCGCCGACCAGCTGCGGGATCGAGAGTTCGCTCGCCTGACCGAGATCATTGCTCGAGCGAGCGGGATCGGGCGCGATTTGAGATGCAATCATGTCGCTGGACTCCAGTTTGTACCCGTCGCATGCAGACTGCGCGCCGTTGCGGCGAGCCTTGGCCCATGGATGACGTCTGGGTGTCCCGACCCGAAGCCTGCGCCCACCGGCGTTCGCCGCTTCGCGGCGACGACCGGTGGTCCCGATCAGCTGCCCGATGACAGCGGGAACGACTTCGCGCCTGCACACCCTCATCGTCGTCTTCCTCTTCGGTCGTCGCATCGGCATCGATGCGACGACTTCATCTTCCGCCCGGCGCTGGCGCTTGCGTATGTCCGAGCGACCGCCGCGCCGTTGCATCTGCCATCGACGCGGCTACATCTGCATCGACAGCCGAGCGGCAGCGGACCATGCGACCCGCGCAAACGATCCGCGGCGCCACCTTCGCCAGGGCGTCACGGGTAGGCTTGAAAGGCGACGTACGGCCCCGTTCCCGCCGGCGTCGAGCGATGCTCGAACGCCGTGAACACGCCCCGGCCGAAGAAGAACGGAACCCCGAAATCGAACGCGTTCGGCAGCGTCGCCCCCGTCGGTCCGGCCAGGTCGCTGAACACGTTCAGGCTCGCCGCGCCGGGTTGGGTGAACAGGAACTCCGCATTGGCAACCGTGACACCGATGCTGGCCGACGCGCCGTTGCTTCCGCTGATCGCGACGCTGATCGGAACCGGCGAGAGCGCCACCGCCGTGCCCGGACAATAGAAACCATCGCCCGCGCCGCCCGCCACGCAACCGGCAATCGCGGTGTCGTCGAAGAACAGGCCGGTCGAACCGCTGTCGAAGAAGCTGTACGGCAGCGTGACGCCGTTGTAGGTCGCCGTGAAGTCGCCAGCCGCGTTGCCGGAGTCGGGAACCGCGATGACGCCCGCCGACAAGACGTTGTTGGCCTGGGTGCCGATGCCGAAGACCATGTTGCCGCTGGCCGACGGCGCGCCGTTGGCGGGGACGGCCGGCAGCTGCAGGATCACGCCGTTGTTGTCCTGGGCGAAGAATGCCGCCGGATTGCCGACCTGAGCTGCAAGCGGCATGGCGACATCCGAACAGGCGCCGGCCCTCGAGCAATCGAAGTACATCGCTGCGGGATTGCTCGCGCAGTAGGGCCCGCAATCCTGCACGAACACGCCGACGCCGATGATGCCGTTTGCGCCGAGCAAGGCAAGGCTGTCTTGCGGCGCGCCCTGCGCCGAGCAGCTCGACGGGATCGCTGGCCCGACGCCGTTGTCCTGGACGACCTGGATCGACATCGACGAGGCCTTCTCGCCGGCCAACTGCACGTCGGCGGTCACCAGCGCTCCCCAGACGACTCCGTCCGCGAACGGCGCGCATTCACTGTAGGCCCCGCCGCTGGCGGTCGAATTCAGCGCAGGCAGTGCAATCGTGATCGCCGATGCCAGCAGCCGCAACCCGGTCGAACCGGTGTCGACCTGGACGTTCGGTATCGTCTGGCAGGCTGCGGTGCCGGGCACGCAGATCGTCACCGAAGTCAGCACCATGTTCGGTATCTGCCCCGTGGGCCCGGCATTCACCGAGATCGGCTGGACATTGTTGACCGCCTGCGCAACCGTCGCCGGCGAGGAGCTGCCGTTGAGCGGCGTCGCAGCGGGCGAGTTCGAGCTGCCGCCGCCGCAGCCGTGCAGAAGAATCGTCGCCAGCAGTGCTGGCACTGTCCACGAACGCATCGAAGAGCTCATCGGATGTCGCCGACGGCAACGCTCGCCGGCACGAGCGCAGGCAGGTAGGCCCGCCCGCTGAAGCCACGCATCCTGCCGCCGGAGTCGACGACGAGATCGGCGGCATGCAGACCGAGCATGCGGTGATGGCCATGCGGGCGCCGGCCCTCGGCCACGAGGCGAGTGAACGACGGGCCGAGCAGTTGGTTCAGGTCCGGCTTGAACGGCCCTTGCCACGCGACTCCGAATACGGCGCCGGATGAGGCGACGAACTCGCGCACCACCGTGCCGGACGGTAGCGCGAGTTCATGCACCTCGTAGCCGGTCTGGCTGGCAACGCGCCGCGTTGCGTGCATCTGCAGTTGATCGGCCTGCACCGTATCGGGCGTGCCGCCGAGGGCGGCCCAGCCGGGCTGCGACGCGGCAACGAACGCGCAGAGCAGGACCGCCGAAACAACATTCTTCTTGCGCACGGGGATATCCACTCCAAGTCGGGTGCGATCGGATGCAACGGCGGCGATCCTGCGCCTGCGGGTGCTCCGGCCAATGTCGAAAGCCCAGCGAGCCAGTTACATCTGAAATCACCCGTGTATCGGCTGGTTGCGAACAGGCACCGCGCAGGCCGATCGCGCCCCAGCCCGATCGTGGGCAGACGCGCGTGGCTGGGCCGACATCCGGCGCCGGAACACTCAGTGCAGCAGGTCTGCCAGGGCGCGCGCGAGCTCGTCGCGCTGCAACGGCTTGGCCAGCATGCGCGTCACGCCGGCAGCGGCGGCTCGCTGCGCCAGAAGCGCGCCGCCATAGCCGCTGAGGAGCAGTACGGGAAGTTGCGGCGCCACCCGTCTCAGCGCCGCGGTGAACTGCGTCCCGCTGAGCACCGGCATCAGTTCGTCGGTGATGACGGCGGCGAATCGCGACGGTTCCTCGCGCAGCGCAGCGAGCGCCGCAGCGGGATCAGTGAAGCCGACCGGCCGGTACCCGAGGCCCTCGAGCAGCTCTTCGGCCATCGCGACAAGCGCGGGCTCGTCGTCGAGCACCAGCAGCGCCTGCCCCGTGCCGCGCGACGCGACCGCCGGCAACGCTGCCGGCGCGTCGGGTGCGTCGGTGCATTCGGGAAAGTAAAGCGCGAACCGGGCGCCGCGCCCGGCCTCGCTCTGGACATCGATCGCGCCGTCGAACTCGGCCACCACGCCATGCACCACGGCCAGCCCCAGGCCGGTGCCCGACTGCCCGCCGCGCGTGGTGAAGAACGGTTCGAACAGGTGCTCCATCACTTCGGGCGTGATGCCGTCGCCCTGGTCCGACACGGTCAGCGTCACGTAGTCACCTGCAGCGAGCGAGCTGTGCGACAGCACGCGTCCGGCGACGACATGCACGCGCTGCGCATGGACGCTCAGCATCCCTCCGCCGGGCATCGCCTGCATCGCATTGGCACACAGGTTCATGACCGCCTCGAACACCTGCGTCGGATCGCCGCGCACGCGAGCCCCTGCAGCCTCGAATCTGCGCTCCAGCACCAGACCGGGTCGGAGCGAACTCGCCAGCAGGCCGAGCACCTCTTCGACGACGGGCTCGAGCTCGAACACGGTCGACTGGCGCGCACCGCCGCGACTGAACGCGAGGATGCGCTCGACCAGCGCCCTGCCGCGCAGCGCGGCCTGCAGCACCTTGTCGAGATGGCGCGCCTGCCTGCTGCCCGCGGGCGCCGCGTCGTGCGCCATCTCGCCGAAGCCGACGATGGCGGCGAGCACGTTGTTGAAGTCGTGCGCCACGCCGCCGGCCAGCGTGCCCAGCGACTCGAGCTTGCTGGCGCGCGTGAGCTGCGCCTGCAGCGCGCGCTGGGCCTCGCTGCGTCGGCGCTCGGCGTGCTGCACGAAGTGAACCGACAGCGCCAGCACGACGAGCAGCAGCGCGACCGCCGCGGCAGTCATCTGCGCGACCTCGCGCCAGCCTCCGAGTACCGCTGCCAGATCACGCGTGAACACGACATCGAGACCGTAGCGTTCGACGTGGTGCACGTCGACCAGGTGCTCGCTGCCGTCGGCGAGCCTGACCCGCTGCATGGCAGGCTCGCTGGCCAGCCGCCTCATGACCGCCGCCTCTTCAAGGCCCCGCCTGGCGACCGTCTCGCCGGCCAGGCGCGCGCCGTCGCGGCGAAACACCGCCATCCGCGAGTCGGTGGCAGGCAACGCCCCGTTGAAGGCGCCGAGCAGCGAGACCGCAGGCATCGCGGCCACGATCCAGCCGCCTGCGGCACCCGGCGCATCGTCGAAGCGCAAGGCCAGCGCCACCAGCGCTTCATTCGCCAGCGGGTCGACGAAGGGGCGACTCAGCGCGATCGCGTCGACGGCAAGCTCATCCAGTGGCGGCGAGAACGAAGGCAGCCCTGGCGCGGGCATCGCGTCCGACGCCGCGAGCACGCGTCCCGCGCGGTCGACGAGCCAGAGGGTTCGCACCAGCGGCATCAGTTCGGCCCGCGTATGAAGCGCGGTCCGGGCCTGCGGGCCCGTCAGCGCAAGGCGCGCGTCGCCCAACTCCTCTCGCACCGCGAGAAGGCCCTCTTCCGCGCCGCGCAGGCCATGCTCGATCTCGCCGGTCAAGGCGAGCGAAAGCAGGTCCAGTTCGCGCTCCTGGCCGCTCAGCGCGTCGCGGCGCAAGTGCCACAAGGCGAGCGACGCGATCGCCGCAAGAACCAGCCACAGCGCGAGCGCGATCAGCCACGGGCGGTACGATCGACTTTCGCGGCGCTGCGAACCGGGATCCATGCGCTACGATTCCACGTTGCCTGCATTCGCGTTCAACCGCGATGCGGCATGCCAGAGCGCTCCCGTGCCGCCTGAAATCATGACCATCGCACCTGTTCCGCACATTCTCGTGATCGACGACGATCCCAGTATCCGCGATCTGGTGACCGAGTACCTGGGCGACAACGACATGCGGGTCAGCGCGGCGGCATCAGGGCGCGAGATGTTCGACCTGATCGACCGCGAGGCGATCGACCTCGTGCTGCTCGACCTGAGGCTGCCCGGCGAGGACGGCATGCAGCTGGCGCGCAGGCTACGCGAGAGGGCGAGCGTGCCCATCGTCCTGCTGACCGGTCGCAACGAGGAGGCCGACCGCGTGATGGGGCTCGAACTCGGCGCCGACGACTACGTGACCAAGCCGTTCAGCCCACGCGAGCTGCTGGCCCGTGTGCGCGCCGTGCTGCGGCGCTATCAGGTGCAGGCCACGCTGCCCGAGCGCGACAGCGCGCGCCGGGCGTTCCGCTTCGCGGGCTGGGAGCTGAACCTGCGCACGCGGCGCCTGATCTCGCCCGACGGCGCGCCGGTCGAACTCACGAATGGCGAATTCAGCTTGCTCAACGCGCTGTGCCGCGCGCCGCGGCGCGTGCTGTCGCGCGACCAGCTGCTGTCGCTGTCGCGCCTGCACGAAGCCGAAGTCTTCGACCGCACGGTCGACGTGCAGATCAGGCGCCTGCGCCTCAAGATCGAGGGCGACGCTTCGCTTCCGGCGTTGATCGTCACCGAGCGCGGCGCAGGCTACAAGCTGGCGGCGGAAGTCGAAACCCTGTACTGATCCATCGACCGCACGGCGCTCTGGCTTGCGCGGCGGGTCGGGATCAGCCGCCTGCGCCGTGTGAAGCCTTCCTGCGGTACATCGCGTCGTCGGCGCGGCGCACGAATTCGCTCCCCGTCTCGCCGGGCCGAGCTCGACGATGCCGGCGCTGATTCCGAGCGAACCGCCGACCCAGACCGGATCCGAGCGCGCGCAGTCTTCGCCGATCCGCGCCACCACTGCTGCCGCCTGCTCGGCCGAACTGCCGGGGAGCAGCAGCGCGAACTCATCGCCGCCGACGCGAAATCCGCGGTCCAGGCGCGCGCGGACCGTCTTGCGTATCGCCCCGCTCAACTGCTGCAGGACGAGATCGCCGGCGCCGTGCCCGGAGCGATCGTTGACCTGCTTGAAGTTGTCGAGGTCGATGTAGACCAGGCTCAACGGCATCGATGTGCGCCGGGCGCGCGCCCAATCGTCCTCGATCGCTTCCTCGAACGCGCGGCGGTTCCACAGCCCGGTCAGCATGTCGGTCCGCGACAGCGCGAGCACCTCGAGGTGGTCGCGGTGGATCTTGCGCACCAGCGCGGCAATCAGCAGGCCGCCCACGACCTCGGTCAGCCACTCGCGAGGTTCGTTGGGCAGCCGGCCAGCCTCGATGAAGTCAGTGATCAAAGGAACGGCGACGAGGAGGTACATCCAGACCAGCCGCGCGCGCCGTGTCCGCGAGACGCTGCTTCGCCATCCTGAAACCGAAGCCTTGGGGTCGATCATCTCGTGCGGCGGCGCTCAAGCCGTCGTGAACATCGCGATGACGGTCGCCGCCATCACCGCCGTCGCGGTCCAGCCCAGCCAGCGCAGGTGCGAGCCGATCACGTTGACGCCCATCGTACCGACGCGCGAGGCGAGCAGCATCATCACGGCCATGATCGGCACCGCGATCACGCCGTTGAGCACCGCCGACCAGAACAGCTCCTTCACCGGATCCATCGAGGTGAAACACAGGACGACGCCGCCCACGCTCGCCGCGGCGATCACGCCGTAGAAGCCGCGCCCCTCGCCCCTGTCCAGGCGTGCGGCCAGGCTGCCGTGCCACCCCGCCGCCTCGGCCACCGCGTAGGCGGCTGAACCCGCCAGCACCGGCACCGCCAGCATGCCGGTGCCGATGATGCCGAGGCTGAACAGCAGGAACGTGAATTCGCCGGCCAAGGGTCGCAGCGCCTCGGCCGCCTGGGCCGAGGTCTGGATGTCGGTGACGCCGGCCGCGTGCAGCGTCGCCGCCGTGCTCAGGATGATGAAGAAGGCGATCAGGTTGGAGAACGTCATGCCGACGATCGTGTCGGCCTTGATGCGCCGCAGGTGGTGGCTCACTTCCGCCGGTGTGTGCGGGTCGGCGCCGCTCGTGTCCTCGACCTCCTGCGCGGCCTGCCAGAAGAACAGGTATGGACTGATGGTGGTGCCGAAGATCGCCACCACCATCAGCAACACCTCGTGGCCTTGCGCGCCAACGGGAAGGCGCGGGCGCAGCACTTGGCCTGCGACCTGCCACCAGTCCAGGCGCAGCGTGAACACCACCGCCACGTAGGCCAGCAGCGCCAGCGTCAGCCACTTCAACCAGCGCACGTAGCGCTGGTAAGGCAGGAAGACCTGCAACACCAGGCACAGCAGGCCGAAGGTCACCGCGTAGACATGCGCCGAGCCGCCGACCAGCAGGCGCAGCGCTTCGGCCATCGCCGCGATGTCGGCGGCGAGGTTGAGCGTGTTGGCCGCCAGCAGCATGCCCACCACGGCGAGCAGCACCGGGCGCGGAAAACTCGCCTTGATGTTGGCCGTCAGGCCGAGACGGGTGACGTAGCCGATGCGCGCGCTGACGATCTGGATCGCGATCATCAGCGGCAGCGTGAACACCACCGTCCACAGCAACGAGAGGCCGAACCGCGCGCCCGCCTGCGAATAGGTAGCGATGCCGCTCGGGTCGTCGTCCGCGGCGCCGGTGATCAGGCCGGGCCCGAGCTTGCGCAGACCGAGGCGACGGCCGACCTTGCGTATGGGTTTGATGGCAGGGTCCTTTGCGGGCCGGGTGTCTCACCCTTGCTCAGGATGCTCCTCTGCGAAGCGCTTTTCCGCCTCGAGCAGATGGCTCACCAGAATGTGCGATATCACGTTGACGCCGATCCCGCCGAACATCGCCGGCAACAGATAGAGCGCAATCGAGACTTCGGAGATGAAGAAGGCGTCGTCGACGAGCGAGGAGGCGAGCCTTGCCGCCCTGGCCTGGCTCTGCAGGAAATAGACGTCCAGGCCGGCGATCGCGACGAGCGCGAATCCGAGCAGGAGCACGGTCGTGCGCGAGATCGCACGCTTGGCGAGCAGCAGGCCGTAGATGCCGAACGGAAGCACGACCGAGACGACGACCATCAGCCAGAACCTCGCCTCGGCGAAGACGGAAGTGCTCATCAGGATGCGCTGGTCCGGCGCGCCTCGGAGTTCGCACTCGCGGCCGCGGCGGCAGGGGCTGGGCTTGCTCGCTCCTGCACGCTCTCCCACCGCCCTGCGATGTTCTTCAGTAGCTGGTTGATGGCCGCAAGCTGGCGGCTGCGCATGCCGAGCAGGCTGCCTTCGCTGTTCAGCGCCAGCGTCTGCGCGACGACGACGTTGAGGTAGCTGACCGTTCCGGCGCGGTACTGTTCGAGCGTGATCTCGAGATTGCGCTGCGCCGCGAGCAGCGATTCCTGCTGCAATTGCGCTTCGCGCGCGAGCTCGTCGGCCAGAACGAGGTTGTCCTCGACCTCCTGCAGCGCCGTCAGCACCACCTGGCGATAGGTCGCCGTGGCCTGGTCGGCGCTGGCGCGGGCCTGCGCACTGGCGAGCTGGCGCTGGCCGCCGTCGAGGATCGCGAGCGCAAGCGACGGCCCGAGCGACCAGAACAGGTTGGGCGCGCTGAGCAGGTTGGCGAACGCCGAGTGGCGGTAGCTCGTGCTCGCCGACAGGCTGAGCGTCGGAAAGAAGGCCGCGTCGGCGACGCCGATCTGCGCGTACGCCGCGGCGACGCGGCGTTGCGCCGCGGCGATGTCGGGCCGGCGCTCCAGCAGCGTCGCCGGCAGCATCTGTGGCACCGCGGGCGGCTCGGGCAGCGCGTCGCTGCGCGCGATCGCGAGCGACGACGGCGGCGTGCCGAGCAGCACCGCGATCGCGTGTTCGAGTTGCGCACGCTGCGCCGTCGCGTCGACCGCCTGCGCCTGCGCGCTCTTGAGCTGCGTCTGCGCCAGCAGCACGTCGGTGCGTGCGGCGACGCCACCGTCGTAGCGGACCAGCGTCAGATCGAGCGCGCGCTGGTTGGCCTTCGCCGTGCGTTCGAAGAGCGACTGCTGGATCTCGGCCGTGCGCAGCAGGAAGTAGGTCTGCGCCAGCGTCGCCTGCGCCGACAGCCGCGCCGCGGCGAGGTCGTCGGCGCTGGCCTGGTACCCCGCCTGCGCGGCGCTGCTTGCCTGCGCCAACTGGCCCCAGAGGTCGACCTCCCAGCTCGCCACGGCAGCGAACGAAGCGCTGTTGGACGGGTTGGTCGCGCCTGGGACCGTGGCCGAAGTCGGGCTGCCGCTGCGGGTGCCGACGAGACCGGCCTGCAGCGTCGGCCACATCACGCTTCGGCTGGCCTCGTAGGTCGCGCGCGCGCTGGCAACCTGCGCCGCCGCGGCTTTGAGGTTCTCGTTGCCGATGACGAGGCGGCGCTGCAGGTCGCCCAGCACCGGATCGCCGAACAGCGCCCACCATTCGTCGGGCACGGCGACCTCGCCGGAAGTCTGCGCGCGCTGCCAGTCGCCAGCCTCCTTGTACCGCGCGGGCGCCGCCACCGGCGGCGGCGGATCGACGCGGGTGATCGTGCAGGCGGCGAGCAGCAGCATCGCGGCCGACACAATGGGTTTGCACGCGCGAGTGTTCATCGACGGCCTAGGCGGTGGCGAGCTTGGCCCGCGCGCCGCGCCAGAGTTTGCGCTCGCGCCGGCGCTTTGCGCTGAGGCGGTCCATCAGCACGAACACGACCGGCGTCGTGTACAGCGTGAGCATCTGGCTCAGGATCAGGCCGCCGACGACTGCGATGCCGAGCGGCTGGCGAAGTTCGGCGCCGTCGCCGGTTCCCAGCGCGAGCGGCACGGCGCCGAAGATCGCGGCAAAGGTCGTCATCAGGATTGGCCGCAGACGCAGGTTGGCGGCGCGGAAGATCGCCCCGCCCGGGCTGACGTGGCCGTGACGCTGCCGGGCGATGGCGAAGTCGATCATCATGATCGCGTTCTTCTTGACGATGCCGATCAGCAGGATCACGCCGATGAGCGCGATGAGCGAAAATTCGGCGTTGAACAACATCAGTGCGAGCAGCGCGCCCACCCCCGCCGACGGCAGCGTCGAGAGGATCGTGACGGGGTGGATCAGGCTTTCGTAGAGGATCCCGAGCACGATGTAGATCGTGACGATGGCGGCCAGGATCAGCCACGGCTGCGACGCCAGCGACTGCTGGAACGCGTTGGCCGTGCCGGCGAAGCTTCCGCGCACCGACACCGGCACGCCGAGTTCGCCCATCGCGTTGGCGACCGCTTCGGTGGCCTGCGACAGCGAACTGCCCAGCGGCAGGTTGAAACTGATCGTCGCCGCCGGCGTACCGCCCTGGTGGTTCACGGCGAGCGGCGTGTTCGTCGCCTCGAAGCGGGCGAACGCCGACAGCGGCACCTGCGCACCGGCATTGCTCGTGACGTACAGGCGCCCCAGCGTCTCGGGTCCCTGCAGGAATTCGGGTGCGAGCTCCATCACCACCCGGTACTGGTTGAGCGGGTTGTAGATCACACTGACCTGGCGCTGGCCAAACGCGTCGTCGAGCGTGGTGTCGATGGTCGTCATCGTCACCCCGAGGCGCGCCGCGGCGGCGCGGTCGATCACGAGCGAGGTCTGCATGCCCTTGTCCTGCTGGTCGGAGTTGACGTCGGCGAGTTCGGGCAGTTGCATCAACGCGTTGCGGATGCGCGGCTCCCACGCGCGCAGCGCTTCGAGGTCGTCGGCCTGCAGCGTGTACTGGTACTGCGAGTTCGACTGTCGCCCGCCGATGCGGATGTCCTGCACCGGCACCATGAACAGGTTCGCCCCCGGCTCGTGCGAAAGTTTCTCGCGCAGGCGCGCCACGATCGCGTCGGCCGACGCCTTGCGCTCGGCGAGCGGTTTCAAGGTGATGTAGAAGAACGCCGAATTGCGCTGCCCGCCACCGGTGTAGCCGTTCACGTTGGCCACCGCCGGATCGGCGTGCACGATAGCGATGAACGTGTCTACCCGCTCGCGCATCATCGCGAACGAACTGCCCTGGTCGGCCTGCACGCCGCCGACGAGAACGCCGGTGTCCTGCTGCGGGAAGAAGGTCTTCGGGATCGTCGCGTACAGATAGACGTTGAGCGCCACCACGGCGATCAGCGACAGCAGCGCGACCGGCTGGTGCCGCAGCGTCCACGCGAGCGAGCGGCGGTAGCCGCGCAGCAGCGAGCGGTTGATCCTTGCCAGCGCCGCCGCGACGCGTCCCGGCTTGCGCCTGGCGGCGCGCGGCGCGAGCAGGGTCGCGGCCATCATCGGCGTCGTCGTCAGCGAGACGACCATCGACACCATGATCGCCGACGACAGCACGACCGCGAACTCGCGAAACAGCCGCCCGACGACGCCACCCATCGCGAGCAGCGGGATGAACACCGCCACCAGGCTCAGGCTGATCGAAACCACCGTGAAGCCGATCTCGCGCGCACCCTTGAGTGCGGCCTCGCGCGGTGTCAATCCTTGTTCGAGATGGCGGGTAATGTTCTCGAGGACCACGATCGCATCGTCGACGACAAAGCCGGTGGCCACGGTCAGTGCCATCGCCGAGAGGTTGTCCAGGCTGTAGCCGCACAGGTACATCACGCCGAAGGTGCCGGCCAGCGACACCGGCACCGCGATCGCCGGCAGCAGCGTCGCGCGCCAGCTGCGCAGGAACAGCAGCACGACCAGGATCACCAGGCCGACCGCGATCGCCAGCGCGCGTTCGACCTCGCGCAGCGAGGCGCGGATGGTGGGCGTGCGGTCGCTGATGATGTCGAGGTCGATCGCCTGCGGGATCGAGGCGCGCAGGCGTGGCAGTAGATCGCGCACGCGCTGAACCGTCTCGATGATGTTGGCGCCGGGTTCCTTCAGCAGGTACAGCGTGATCGACGGCTTGCCGTTGGTCACGCCGTAATTGCGCACGTCCTGCACCGAATCGACAACCCTGGCCACGTCGCGCAACTGCACCGCTGCACCGCCCACGTAGCTCAGCAGCACCGGCGCGTACTCGGCGGCGGTGAAGGCCTGGTCGTTGGCGCCGACCTGCCAGTAGCGCCCGCCTTCCTCGACCGCGCCCTTGGGCCGGTTGCCAGTCGTCGCCACGATCGCGGTGCGCACGGCATCGAGCGCGATGCCCTTTGCCGCCAGCTTGTCGGGGTCGAGCTCGACCCGCACTGCCGGCAGCGCGCCGCCGCCGATGTTGACCTGGCCGACACCGTCGACCTGCGACAAGCGCTGCGCGAGCACGGTCGACGCCGCGTCGTACATCTGGCCGCGCGTCAGCGTCGCCGAAGTCAGCGACAGGATCATGATCGGCGCCGCGGCCGGGTTGACCTTGCGGTAGGTCGGGTTGTTCGGCAGGCCGCTCGGGAGCAGCGTGCGCGCCGCGTTGATCGCCGCCTGCACGTCGCGCGCCGCGCCGTCGATGTCGCGCGCGAGGTCGAACTGCAGCGTGATGCTGGTCGAGCCGAGCGAAGAGCGCGAGGTGATCTCGTTGACGCCCGCGATGCTGCCGAGCGCCCTCTCCAGCGGCGTTGCGACCGTGGCGGCCATCGTCTCCGGGCTGGCGCCGGGAAGCGATGCGCTGACGGAGATGGTCGGGAAGTCCACCTGCGGCAGCGGCGCGATCGGCAACTGTTGGAACGCCAGCACACCCGCCAGCGCGATGCCGATCGTGATCAGCGTCGTCGCCACCGGCCTCGCGATGAACGGCGCCGAGATGTTCACGCCGCGCCCTCGCCCGCGGCTCGCGCCGCGGCGCGGCGCTCGCGCCACGCCTGCATTCGCTGCGCCTGCCGCGCAAAGCCGAGATAGATCACCGGCGTCGTGAAGAGGGTCAGCATCTGGCTGACGATCAGGCCGCCGACCATCGTCACGCCGAGCGGATGGCGCAGCTCGTGGCCGGCGCCGGTGCCGAGCATCAGCGGCAACGCGCCGAGCAGCGCGGCCATCGTCGTCATCAGGATCGGCCTGAAGCGCAGCAGGCAGGCCTGGTGGATCGCTTCGCGCGGCGACTTGTGCTCTTCGCGCTCGGCGTAGAGCGCGAAGTCGATCATCATGATCGCGTTCTTCTTGACGATCCCGATCAGGAGCACGATGCCGATGATGCCGACCACGCCCAGTTCCTGCCGCGCCGCGAGCAGCGCCAGCAGCGCGCCGAGGCCGGCAGAGGGTAGCGTCGACAGGATCGTGATCGGGTGGATGTAGCTCTCGTAGAGCACGCCGAGCACGATGTACATCGTGACCACCGCGGCCAGGATCAGCAGCAGCGTGCTGCTGAGCGACGCGCGGAAGGCCTCGGCCGCGCCCTGGAAACTGGTCTCGACGCTCGCGGGCATGTCGAGCCTGGCTTCTTCGGCCCGGATCGCGTCGACCGCAGCGCCCAGCGACACGCCGGGGGCAAGGTTGAACGACACGGTGGCCGACGGGAACTGCGCCACGTGGTTGATCGCCAGTGCCGCCGGGCGTTCGATGATGCGCGCCACCGCCGACATCGGCACCTGCACCGTCGTCGTGCCGCCGCCGGGCGCCGCGCTGGTGACGCCGGGAAGGTACAAGCCCTCGAGCGCGGCCGGGCCCTTCTTCGCACCCGGCGCGCCCTGCGCCGCCTCCAGCACCACGCGGTACTGGCTGGACTGCGTGTAGATGGTCGAGATCAGGCGTTGGCCGAACGCGTTGTATAGCGCGGTGTCGATCTCGGCCACCGTCACGCCCAGGCGGCCTGCAGCCTCGCGGTCGATCTGCACGAAAGCCTGCTGGCCCCGGTTCTGCAGGTCGCTCGCGACGTCGGCCAACTGCGACAAGGTCTTGAGCCGCTCGAGTAACTGCGCCGTCGAACTGGCCAGCGCGTCGCTGTCGGGTGAACTGAGCAGGAACTGGTACTGCGTCTTCGAGACCCGGTCCTCGATCGTCAGGTCCTGCACCGGCTGCATGTAGGCGGTGATGCCCGGGATGTGCGAAGTGGCGTCGCTCAGGCGCTGGATGACCTCGGCCGCCGACGCCTCGCGCTGGGCGAAAGGCTTGAGCGTGATCTGCATGCGCCCGGTGTTGAGCGTCGGGTTGGCGCCGTCGACGCCGATGAACGACGCGACGTGCTCGACGTCGGGGTCTTTCAGGATCGCGTCGGCGAGCGCCTGCTGGCGCTCGGACATCGCGCCGAACGAGGTCGTCTGCGTCGCCTCGGTGATGACCTGGATCAGCCCGGTGTCCTGCAGCGGGAAGAAGCCCTTGGGCACGACGACGTAGAGCGCGCAGGTCGCCGCGAGCGTGAGCGCGAAGACGGCGAGCGTCGAACGCGGACGGTCGAGCACCCAGTCGAGCGCGCGCCCGTACTGCGCCACCGTGCGCTCGAAGGCATCGCCGAACCAGGCCCCGAGGCGAGAGTGCCTGCGCTCGCGCTCGGGCCTGAGCAGCCGCGCGCTCATCATTGGCGTCAGCGTCAGCGAGACGACGGCCGAGATCAGGATCGCCACCGCCAGCGTGATCGCGAACTCGTGGAAAAGCCGCCCGACCACGTCACCCATGAAGAGCAGCGGGATCAGCACTGCGATCAGCGATACCGTCAGCGAGATGATGGTGAAGCCGATCTGCTTGGAGCCCTTGAGGGCGGCCTGCATCGGCGAGTCGCCCTCCTCGACGAAGCGCGCGATGTTCTCGATCATGACGATGGCATCGTCGACGACGAATCCGGTCGAAATGGTGAGCGCCATCAGCGTCAGGTTGTTGATCGAGAAGCCCGCGAGGTAGATCACGCCGAAGGTGCCAACGAGCGACAGTGGCACCGCGACGCTCGGGATCACGGTGGCACTGGCGCTGCGCAGGAACATGAAGATCACCATCACGACCAGCACCACCGCGAGCAGCAGTTCGAACTCGGTGTCGGCGACCGAGGCGCGGATCGTCGTCGTGCGGTCGGCGATCACCTGCACATCGACCGACGCCGGCAGTGCGGCCTGAAGCTTGGGCAGCAACGCCTTCACGCGATCGACGGTCTGGATCACGTTGGCGCCGGGCTGGCGCTGCACGTTGAGGATGACGCCGGGCGTTCGATCGGCCCAGGCAGCCAGGCGCAGGTTCTCGGCGTCGTCGACGATTTCTGCAACGTCCTTCAGCCGCAGCGGGTTGCCGTTCTTCCACGCGATGACGAGGTCCTGGTATTCGGCCGCCGACCGGAGCTGGTCATTGGCGTCGATCGTCGATGCGCGCTGCGCACCGTCGAAGCTGCCCTTGGCCTGGTTCACGTTGGCGGCGACGATCGCCGTGCGCACGTCGTCGAGCGACAGGCCCATCGAGGCCAGCTTCTGCGGGTTGGCCTGGATGCGCACCGCAGGCCTGCGGCCACCGGCGATGGCAACGAGGCCCACGCCGTCGACCTGCGACAGCTTGGGCGCGAGGCGGTTCTCGGTCAGGTCGTGCAGCTTGATCACGGGCAGCGACGGCGACGTGACTGCGATCGTCAGCACCGGCGCGTCGGCCGGGTTGACCTTGCTGTAGATCGGCGGCATCGGCAGGTCGCTCGGCAGCAAGTTGCTCCCGGCGTTGATTGCGGCCTGCACCTCCTGCTCGGCGACGTCGAGCGAAAGACCGAGCGAGAAGCGCAGCGTGATCACCGAGGCGCCGCCCGAGCTGGTCGATGTCATCTGGTCCAGGCCCGGCATCTGGCCGAACTGGCGCTCGAGCGGCGCGGTGACGGCGGTCGACATCACGTCGGGGCTGGCGCCGGGGTAGAGCGTCGTGACCGCTATCGTCGGGTAGTCCACCTCGGGCAGGGCCGACAGCGGCAGCGCCCTGTAAGCCAGCAACCCCGACAGCAGGATCGCCAGCATCAGCAGCGAGGTCGCGACCGGCCGCTCGATGAAGATGCGTGACGGGTTCATCGCGCTGCGATCACTGCCTCGACTCGCCCTGACTGGCGCGCTCCTCGCGCCGCTTGCGGATCCATTCACGCCGCTCGTCCGGGCTCATCTTCATCAGCTTGTCGGCCACCTCGGGCGGCAGGCGGTCCATCCAGGCCGGGCGCTCGCCGCCGGCGCTGTCCGCGCCGGTCGATGCCGGCGCGCTGGGCCGGCCCGCAGCGCTTGCCGAAGCGTTCGTCGCACCGCTCGTCGGGCCACTTGCCGAAGCGCTTCTCGCACCGCTTGCCGCACCGCTTGCTGCAGCCGTTGCCGCACCCGAAGCGCCGCGGCCGCCGCGCCGCGCGCCGCCCGGTGGCGCGGCAGCCCCGGCACGATTGTTGGGGTCGGCGGCGATCACCTCCACCTTGGCGCCTTCGCGCAGGCGGTCGGTGCCGTCGATGACAACCTTCTCGCCGGGTTGCAGCGCACCTTCGACCGCCATCCAGTTGGCATCGACCGCGCCAGGCTTGACCACACGCGTGCTGACCGTGTTGTCGGCGTTGACGACGTAGACGTAGAAGCCCTGCGCGCCGCGCAGCACCGCGGCCTGCGGCACCGCGAGCACATCGGCAAGCGTATCGGTCTGCAGCGTGACGCTGACCGCCTGGTTCGGGAACAGTGCATCGTCGTCGTTCGCGAACAGCGCCTTGACCTTGATCGTGTCGGTGCTCGGGTCGATCGCGTTGTCGGTCGTCGCGACGCGGCCGACCGCCAGCCGCGTCGTGCCGCCGCGATCCCAGGCCTCGACCTGCAGCGGCTGATTGGCGCGCAGCCGCGCGTTGATCAGCGGCACGTTGACCGACGGCACCGCGAACACGAGCGCGATCGGCCGCGTCTGCGTGATCGTCACGATTCCGTTAGCGTCACTCGGCTGCGCCACGTTGCCTAGGTCGAGCTGCTTCAATCCCACGCGCCCCGAGATCGGCGCGACGACGCGCGCGTACGACAGCTGCAGCCGCGCGCTGTCCACCGCGGCCTGGTCGACCCTGACCGTGCCCTCGAGCTGGCCCACCAGCGCCACCTGCGTGTCGAGCTGCTGCTTCGCGATGCCGTCCTTGGCGAGCAGTTCGCGGTAGCGCGCGAGGTCGACCCGCGCGCCGTCGAGTTGCGCCTTGTCTCGCGCCAGCGCGCCCTCGGCCTGGGCCAGAGCAGCCTGGAACGCACGCGGGTCGAGCTGCGCAATCAACTGGCCGGCCTTGACCTGCTGGCCTTCCTTGAAGTCGAGCCGCTGCAGCACGCCGCTGACCTGGACGTGCACGATCGCGGTGTTGAGCGCGGCGATGCTGCCGATCGCATTGACCGTGACCCGGATGTCCTGCCGGCGCGCGGCCTGCACCGATACCGGCTGCACCGCGCTTGCACCGCCGAAGCGCCTCCCGCCCGGTGTGCTTCCTGGTGCGCTAGCCGCGCTTGCGGCGCTGGCCGCACCGGCCCCGGCTTCTGCGGGACGAGCCTTCCACCACCAGAGTCCGCCGCCTCCGGCCAGCGCGAGCAGCATCGCCAGCGCCCACGGCAGGACGCGACCGCCTCGACGCTGGGCACGTGGACCAGGACGCAGCGAATGCGCGGCGGAAGATGTCGCTGCAGTCTCTTTCATGGCGAATTGATGGGCTTCGGGCAATGACCGGCGGCCAGTCTACGCGACGCCATCGCCGAATCGCGTTCGCGCTTGCGTCCAGCAGCGCAGCGATCCTTGCCGCTGTGTAAAGAATCGAAAAGCGGGCAGCGTCGGGTGCACGCGACGGCACGTAAAGACGCCCAATCGGCAGGCGGATCACGTGACGGCCGTCAATGCACCTGCGCATCGCGGCTCGCATACTGCGCTGGCGATCGGCGACGTTGCGCGAGTGCGGTGCAGTGGCAGCCCTTGCAAACACTGATCGCAGCACGCCATCCGCACTGCCGACGCACCGTTCCCGCATCGCCGCATTCCGATGAACACCAGCGCGTCCAGCCCCAACGCCACACCGAACACCAGCCCGTCCGCGCCAGCCGCGAGCGCTGCGGTGGGTCGGCGCACCGCGTGGCGGTGGGGGTTGATCGCACTCGCCGTCGTTGCGGCGGCGGCAATCTCGGCATGGTTGTGGCGCGACGAGAACGGCCCCGCCAGGGAGTACGTGACGGTCGGCGCCGACACCGGGACCGTCGCGCCGACCGTGGTCGCCAGCGGGACGGTCAACCCGGTCACAACGGTCCAGGTCGGCAGCTATGTTTCGGGAGTCATCCAGTCGCTGTCGTGCGACTTCAACACGCGGGTTCGCGCCGGGCAGCTCTGCGCGAAGATCGACCCGCGGCCGTACCAGACCGCGGTCGACCAGGAGTCGGCCAACCTCGCCACGGCGCGGGCGCAACTTGAGAAGGACCGCGCCAACCTCGCGTTCGCGAAACTCGTCTACGAGCGCGACGCCGATCTCCTCAAGCGGAGCATCGTCTCGCAGGAGACCGTCGACACCGCCCTCAACGCCTACCAGCAGGCGCAGAGCCAGATCGCGCTCGAGGAGGCGACGATCAGGCAGCACCAGGCGGCGCTGGACGCAGCGCGAATCAACCTAGGCTTCACCAACATCGTCTCGCCGGTCGACGGCACGGTCGTGTCGCGCAACGTGACGCAGGGGCAGACGGTGGCGGCGAGCTTCCAGACGCCGACGCTGTTCCTGATCGCCACCGACCTGACGAAGATGCAGGTCGACACCAACGTCAGCGAATCCGACATCGGCCGCGTCGCCGAGGGCAACACGGCGATGTTCAGCGTCGAATCCTTCCCCGAGCGCCAGTTCGCCGGCAGCGTCGTGCAGGTTCGCCAGGCGCCGCAGACGGTGCAGAACGTGATCACCTACGACGTGGTGGTCGGCGTCGACAACACGCACCTGCTGCTCAAGCCGGGAATGACGGCGTCGGTGCGCATCGTCACGCAGCGCCACGACAAGGTGCTGCGCGTTCCGGAGGCGGCGCTGCGCTTCGCGCCCACTGGAATCGTCGGCGAAGCCGCCAAGCCTGCGTCAGGCGCCGCGCGAGCGGCGGTGCGTGGTACGCACCCGGCGCAGGTCTGGGTGCTGCGCGACGGCCATCCGGCGCGCGTTCCGGTTACGGTCGGCCTCGTCGACGACGCCTACGCCGAAGTGCTCGAGGGCGCGCTGCAAGCTGGCGATCCGGTGATCGTCTCCGAGCACAGCGCCGGCGCGGGCGGCGCGCGACCGCCGCGGCTGTGACAAGGCGATGGCAGACACCGTCATCGAAGTCTGCGACCTGACGCGCACGTATCACGTCGGCGGTAGCGACGTAAACGCGCTGGACGGCGTCAGCTTGAGGATAGAACGCGGCGAGTTCGTCGCGATCATGGGTTCCTCGGGCTCTGGCAAGTCGACGCTGATGGCCGTGCTCGGCTGCCTGGACCGGCCGTCGAGCGGGCACTACCTGTTCGAAGGCACCGACGTCGCCGCGTTGCCCGAGCCCGAACTGGCGCGAATCCGCAGCGAGCGCATCGGCTTCGTTTTCCAGAGCTTCAACCTGCTCGCGCGAACGAGCGCGATCGAGAACGTCGCGCTGCCGCTGTTCTACGCGCAGGGCGCCGCGGCGCAACGCACGCCGCGGGCCCGCGCCGCGCTCGCGCTACTCGGCCTCGCGGACCGCGAAGCGAACACGCCCGCGCAGTTGTCGGGCGGGCAGCAGCAGCGCGTGGCGATCGCCCGCGCGCTGATCAACTCACCGAGCCTGCTGCTCGCCGACGAGCCGACCGGCAACCTCGACACGCGCACTTCGCACGAGATCATGGAGACGCTCGTGCGGCTGAACCGCGAGCACGGCGTGACGATCGTCGTCGTCACCCACGAGCGCGACATCGCCGACTACACGCAGCGCGTCGTGACGATGCGCGACGGCCGCATCGTCGCCGACGAGCGCAACCCGCCGCACGCATCGGCGAGCGCAACGGACGGCGCGCAAGGCGTCGCTGGAACGACGCTGTTCGGCACGCAGCGCGCAGAT